>Ga0126312_10001620_pt1 | contig 14857 bp, 17 predicted proteins | sample Plot104A_FD_92537 | JGI IMG/M metagenome (GOLD analysis project Ga0126312, IMG submission 92537) | Serpentine soil microbial communities from UC McLaughlin Reserve, CA, USA - Plot104A | ecosystem: Environmental > Terrestrial > Soil > Grasslands | place: USA: UC McLaughlin Reserve, Lake County...
TCCTCGGGCGCGGGAAACAGCAGGCGGGACTTGAGCTCGAGGAGCGAGGCGATCAGGACGAGGAACTCGGTCGCGGCGTCGAGGTCGAGCTCACCCGCGTTGCTGAGGTGCTCGACGTAGGCGACGACGATCTCGCCGAGCGAGACCTCCACGAGGCTCACCTCCTCGCGCAGAACGACCGCCATCAGAAGGTCGAACGGCCCCGCGAAGACGTCGAGGTCGAGATCGAGCTCTGCGGCTCTCACCGCACGAAGGGTAGAGAGAGCGCCCGTCGGAGCCCGGTTCTACCGCTCGCAGTCCTTGAAGTTGGGACAGTCCTCGCCGCGTCTAGTTGCGCGGCGCGCCGACGCCCATCGCGTCGCGGACGTCGGCGAGGGTGTCGGCGGCGATCGAGCGGGCTTTCTCGGCGCCCGCGGCAAGCATGTCCTCGAGCGCGGGCTCGTCGCGACGCAGCTCGTCGTAGCGCTGGCGCACCGATGAGAGGTAGTCGACCACGGCGTCGGCGACGATGGACTTGAACCCGGCGTACCCGCCCGAATCCTCAAACTCGCGCTCGATCCCCGCCGGATCAGTGCCCCGGACGACCGCGAGGATCTCGATCAGGTTCGTGATGCCCGCCTTGTCGGGGGCGCGACGGATCTCGGTGCCCGAGTCGGTGACCGCACTGCGGATCTTCTTTCGCAGGGTGTCGGCCTCGTCGAGGATGTACACGATCCCCTGCGCGGAGCCATACGTGGTCGACATTCGGGTCTCGGGCTCCTGGAGATTCATGATCCGGGCGCCGACCTCGGGATAGCGGCCCTCCGGGACGACAAGTACCTCGCCGTAACGGGCGTTGAACCGCTCCGCGATGTCTCGCATGAGCTCGACGTGCTGACGCTGGTCCTCGCCGACCGGGACCTCGGTTGCCCGGTACGCGAGAACGTCGGCGGCCTGGAGGACGGGATAGAAGAAGAGGCCCGCCGAGACCAGCTCACGCTGCTGCTCCGCCTTCTCCTTGAACTGGTGCATGCGGTTGAGGTCCCCCCACGCAGTCACCGTGCCCAAAAACCAGCACAGCTCCGTGTGCTCCTCGACGTCGGACTGGCGGAAGAGGACGCAGCGGTCGGGATCTAGTCCGGCGGCGATCAGGATCGCGGTCGTGTCGTAGAGCCGCTCGCGAAGCTCCCTGGGATTCTGCGGCACCGTGATGGCATGGAGGTCCACGATGCAGTAGATCGCCTCGCCGCGATCCTGGCCCTCCACGTACTGGCGGATCGCACCTATGTAGTTGCCGAGGTGCTTGCGGCCGGTCGGCTGGATGCCGCTGAAGATGCGCTTGCGGTCGGGCATGGCGGGCGCCGACTATAGAGGCGCCTCGACCGGTCCCGGGACCGGCTCGAGAGCACCCGGCAGGGGCTCGGAGTCGCGGAAGCCGGGTGGGCGTGCGCACTCGCCCGCGGTGACCGCGCGGGGCACGGGCGTTGGGGCGGGACGCCGCCGCGGGTTCTGGATCCCAAGCGCCGACGTGATCCCGCCGGCGAACATCAGGCAAGCCCCGATCCCCATGGCGAGGCGGAACGCATTTTGCGACGAGCTCTCGATTGCAGTTCCCACCGTCGCGCGGGTCGAGCCGCTGAGGCGCTTTGCCTCATCACCCCCGGCGAGTGGACGCGACTTCGCGGACTCGACCACCTTCGCTGCCTGGCCCGCGACCGGCGCCTCGCCAAGGCGCTGGTCGAGCTTCGTCGCGAACTGCGCGGAGACCGCCGCACCCAGGACCGCGATCGCAAGCAGGCCCGCGACCCGGGCGATCGCGTTGTTGACCCCCGACGCGATCCCTGCGTTGTGCTCGTCCACGGAGCTCAGAACCGTCGTCGTCAGCGGCGCGACGGTAGCGGCCAGGCCGAGCCCGAAGACGACGAGCGCCGGCAGGATATCGCCGGCGTAGGAGGGATCGATGCCCACGCGCAAGAGCAGCAGCAGGCCGACGCCGCCGACGATCGGCCCGAGGCTCATCGGCAGCCGTGGGCCGGCCCGCGCCGTGAGGGCACCGAAGCGGGGCGAGAGGAAGAACAAAAGCAACGAGACGGGAACTGTCGCAAACCCCGCCGCCAGCGCCGTATAGCCGCCAACCTGCTGCAGATAGAGGGTGAGGAAGAACGTCGACCCGATCAGGCCCGCGTAGGTGGTGAGGGTGGCCGCGTTGGCGACCGCGAAGTTGCGCACCCGAAACAGCGACAGCGGCAGCATGGGCGCGCGCGCAAGCGCCTCCCGCACCAGGAACGCGGCGAAGCACGCCGCGCCCGCCAGAAGCGGGGCCAGCACCACCGGATCGCTCCAGCCGTAGGTGGGCTGCTCGATCAGGGCGAATACCGGACCGCCGAGGCCGAGTGCGGAGAGGATGACGCCTGGGATGTCGAAGCCCTTCACAGCGTCGGGGTCGCGGCTCTCGGCCACCGCGTGCGCCGTAAGCAGGAGCGTGCCGGCGATGAGCGGGACGTTGAGCCAGAACACGTACCTCCAGGAGAGGGTGTCGACGAGGAATCCTCCGGCCGCCGGTCCCGCCACCGTAGAGATCCCGCTCCAGGCGGTCCACGTTCCGATCGCCCTCCCCCGCGCTTCGCCCTCGAAGGTTGCGGCGAGGATCGCTAGCGAACCCGGTACGAGCATGGCGCCGGCGAGGCCCTGCACGCCGCGCAACGCGATCAGCACGGCGGTGCTCGGGGCCAGGGCGCAGAGGATCGAGGAGACGCCGAAGGCCATGAGCCCGATCGAGAACGTCCGCCGCCGGCCGAAGTGATCTCCGAGCGAGCCGCCTACGAGCATCAGCGATACAAGTGCGAGCAGGTAGGCCTCCACCACCCACTGCTGGCCCGCGAGCCCCATGCCGAGGTCCCGCTCCATCGCCGGCAGCGCGACGTTGACGACCGTCCCGTCGAGGAAGACCACGGTCGAGGCCAGGATCGTGGCGATGAGCGTGAGGCGCTCTCGGCGACTCATCGAAGTGAGTCTTTCAGCCGCGGCTTCTCGTACACGAGCCGCATGCCCGCCGGCTTGATCGCGCCGGAGCGAATCGTCTCCTCCTCCTCACTCGCGAGGTCGTCGCGACCAGCCTCTCGCGCGAGGTAGGCGGCCGGCTCGGCAGCGAGCAGCCCGAAGTGGCGCTCCAGGCCCGCGCGAAGCCGCGCCAGGGGGATGACCTCGTCCACCTGGGTTTCCTGAACGGGGTGCGGCAGACCGCGCTCCGCGAGTCACCGCGTCGCGGCATCGTCGACGTTCTCGACCGCGAACTCGAACACGACGAGTCGCGCGCCAGGGCGGAGCAGCGCGCTCAGGTTGTCCAGGGCACGATCGGGGTCGTGGAGGTGATGGAGCGAGCGGATCGCGACCGTCGCGTGGAATTCCGCACCGGATCGGAACTCCTCGAGGGTGAAGCCGACGAAGCTCGTCGGGAGCCTCGGGGTCGAGGCCTAGGGCTTCAAAGCCCCGCTCCGCCAGGCGACGCGTCAGCGCCCCATCGCCACACCCGACCTCGAGCACATGCGCGGGGGGAGGCGGCAGCCAACGCAGGATGAACGCCAAGAGCTCGGGCGTCAGATGCGCCACTACGTCACGAGAGCGGCCCGAGCCACTAGGGCTCGGGTTGCTCGCGCAGCTGGTGCGCGGGCGTGAAGAAGTTCTGGTAGGCGAGCGTGATCGAGATCAGCCCGGCAAGGGCCACGCTGCCCAGCAGGGTCCAGAGGAGTATGAGCTGAAGCCGCACCGCATCGGTCGGGTCGGCACCCGCGAGGAGCATCCCCACCATCGTTCCCGGGAAGAAGATCAGCCCGGTCGTCTTGGTCGAATCCACCAGCGTGATCATCCCGGAACGCAGGCTGCGGCGGACGATCGGCGCTGCGGCCTGGGTCGAGGTGGCACCCAGGGCGAGAGTCGCCTCGATCTCTCGCGCGTGGTCCTTCATCTCGTCGCCGAGCCGGTTGAGGGCGACGGCCGCGGCGGTCATCGAGTTGCCCACCACCATGCCGCCCACGGGGACCAGGTAACGAGGCTGGGGCTTGAAGACACCCAGGACTACGACGAGCCCGAGCGTGATAGCCCCCGCCAGCGCGAGGGCGAACAGGAGCGGCCAGAAGGCGTCCGGGACTCGCCTGGCTCGTCGGCGCGCCGTGAAGGCACCGAACAGGACCATCACGGCGATCAGGGCGATGACGAACCAAAGGCTGTCCTCGTCGAAGATGAAGTTGATCACGTAGCCGATCGCCGTGAGCTGGATAAATGAGCGCACGACAGCGATCCCGATGTCCTCCTCCAGCTCGGCGCGCCGCCAGAACGAAACCCCGGCGGCGATCGCGACCAGTGCCAGGCTGGCGACGACGTCTACGACGCTCACCTGGATCGAGGTGCTGGTCACGCGGCCAGGTGCTCCGCGACAGGGCCCTGCGTGACCACCCTCCCGTCGTCGAGGCGCACCACCCACTCGGCCATCCGCCGCGCCTGCTCGAGGTCGTGGGTGACCAGCACGGTCGAGACGTCGACTCGCTCGCGCAGGTGCAGCAGGGTCGCCTCGACGGCGCCGCGCGCGCTCTCGTCGAGTGCCGAGGTGGGCTCGTCGAGCAACAGCACACGGGGCTCAAGCGCGAGCGCCCGAGCCAGCATCGCCCGCTGCTGCTCCCCCACCGACAGCTTGCCTGCGTCGCGCTCCGCAAATGTGTCATCGAGGCCGGCGACATCCAGCAGTCGCTTCACGTCCGGCTCCCGGCCCGCGCACTGGGCGGCGAAGCGGATGTTCTCCTCGACCGTCCCCTCGAGCAGAGCCGGCAGCTGCGGCACAAGACAGACCTCTCGCCGGAGTCCAAGCGGATCGCGCTCACGCACGTCGCTGGCCTCGTAGCGCACCGTTCCCGACACGGGATCGGCCAGCCGGTTGAGCAGTCGCAAGAGGGTCGACTTGCCGCTCCCCGACGGCCCCGCCACGCAGCTCGCGCCCTTCGGCAGCGAGGCGGTCACGTCCTGGAGCACGACCTTGCCGTCCCGCTCCATCGTCACCCCTTCGAGCTCGAAGAGCATCGCCCGATTATCACCCGGAAACCGCTGCGTCCTCCTCCCGTGGTGGGTGCACTACGCGCAGCTATTGCGTCTCCGAGCGCGAGCAGGCAGCCCGCGGCATTAAGGGACCTGATCGGCGCGCCGCACGTAGTCAGGGCAGAAGCCCACCCGTCGGAGGTGAACGGATGACCGGAAGACTTGCTCGCATGCGGATCATCGTGCTCGCGCTGGCGTTCGCGGCACTAGTCCCTACTAGAGCGGCGGCGGCGGGAGGCCCGCCATCTGTCTACAGCAGCGCCGGCCCGCGTGGAATCGTCTCGCCCGACGGCGCGTCGCGCTACGTGACGCTATCCACGCGTCACGGGAACCTATTGGTACAGATATCGACGAATGGCGGGCGGCTCATCGATCAGCGGAGCCTGCACGACGTCCACGACGGTCGGTCCGCATTCGGGATTCCCTCCGTCGCCAGCGATGGGTCGCCTGGCGGCCTCTCCGGGGATGGACGCATACTGGTTCTCGGGGAGTCGTTCGTCCAACTCCGCCAGGGGAAGACGTCATTCCTGATCCTCAACGCCGAGGGGCTCGATTCCACACGTCGCGTAACGCTGCAAGGGGCGTACACCCTCGACGCGGTCTCGCCCGATGGCTCGAAGCTCTACCTCACGCAGTACCAGCCCAACTTTGATCCCACCGCGTACGCGATCCGAACCTACGACGTCCAGACTGGACGGCTCCTCGATAAGCCCGTCATCGACCCGAGTGAGCCCGAGGAGAGGATGCGCGGATTCCCGGTGACGCGGGCGACGAGCCCCGACGGACGGTGGGCCTACACCCTCTATGACGGCGGAACCGATACGCCGTTCATCCACGCGCTCGATACCGCAAAGGGCACCGCCAAGTGCGTGGACCTCGACGCTCTCGGCGACCTGCGGGGAATCAGGCACCTCGACCTGACGCTGAGCGCGGACGGCAGCAGCCTCAGCGTCAGCAAAGACAGTCAACAGATCGCCGCCATGGACACGACAACGTTTGCCGTGACGAATCCCGAGTCCGCGACCAAGGATGGCGGATCCGACAGTGGTCCGCCGTGGACGCTCTTCGCCGTGGCAGGGGTGGGTGCGATCGCCATCGCCGCCGCCGTGCGCCCAGCCATGCGCCGGCGGCGGCGGGTGGCTGAGACCTGAACGGAGTGGCGGCCGCGGTCTGCGGCGGCGAAGATGCACGCATCACGGCCCACGTTCCAAGGGAGCCCTCGCCCCGCCAGGAGCGCGCCTGCATACGAGCCGCGCAAGCAGGCTCCGAGGAAGCGCTCGAGCAGCTCTTCCGCCGCCATTGGAACCGGGCCCACCGTGCCGCCTACCTCGTCGTACATGATGCGGCGGCCGCGGAGGACATCGCGCAGGAGGCCTTCCTGGCGGCGCTCAGATCGCTGCATCGCTTCGATCGGCGGCGGCCGTTCGCGCCGTGGCTTCACCGGATCGTGGTCAACCGCGCCATTGACTGGTCGCGCTCGCGCTCGCTTCGCGGCGAGGTGGGGGTCGAGCCCGAGCTGGTGAGCGCCGCGGCCGCAGGCTACGAGGTTGAGGCGCCTCATCGGTACTCGGATGAGGTCGTCGAGGCGCTCGCCTCGCTCTCGCCAGAGCATCGCGCTGTCGTCGTCCTTCGCTATCTCCTCGAGTACACGCCGGGAGAGATCGCGGGGATGCTCGAGCTGCCGCGCGGGACGGTCAACTCGCGCCTTCGCCGCGCCCTTGATCGGCTCCGGATCCTGGTGGAGGGTGAGGCTCGGTGAACGACGATCGGATGAGAAAGGTGCTTCGCGACGTCCCGGTGCCGCAGGAGCGGGAGGCGGAGGAGCGCGGCTGGCGCGTCGTGCGTGCGGCGTTCGATGCACTGCCGGCGACGCAAAGGCAGCCCGGGCGGATTCGCTGGCTCGTCGCTCTCGCCGCGGGACTCCTGATCCTCGCCATCGGTCTAAGCCCGGCGGGTGCCAAGGTCGCGGATCTCGTCGGCGAGGTGATCCACCCGGGCGAGGAGAAGGCCCGACCGAAACTGACCTCCTTGCCCACGGCGGGTCGGCTGCTGGTCACCTCTCCGCAGGGAGCATGGGTGGTGGCGGAGGACGGCGCCAAGCGGCTCCTCGGCGGCTATGAGGATGCGACCTGGTCGCCCCGGGGTATGTTCGTGGCGGTCGCGAAAGGCCACGAGCTGACGGCTGTGGAGCCCGACGGCACCGTGCGGTGGTCGCTGACGGCAAATCGGCCCGTGAGCGACCCGGTCTGGGCGCCCAGCGGAATCCGGATCGCCTACCGTGCCGGCAAGTCGGTGCGAGTCGTGGCCGGGAACGCCACGGACGACCACCTCCTCGCCCGGCGCGCGGCGCCGACGCCACCGGCATGGGCCCCGGACACCGATCGCAACGTCCTCGCGTTCGTGGATCCGAACGGGAGGGTTCGCGCGGTCGACGTGGAGTCGGGGCAGACGCTGTGGCGCTCGGCCCGATTCGGGGGACCCGTGCAGAGCCTCCAGTGGTCTTCGACCGGCCGCCTCCTCGTCATGGCTCGATCGTTCTTCGTAACCCTCGACGCCCGCGGCGAAGCGATTGCCAAGGGCCCGATCGGTGGATCCGTCGAAGCGGCCGCATTCTCCCCCGACGCCAACCTGCTGGCCCTCGCACGCCGGACCGGGGCGCGCAGCGAGCTGGAGCTCGTGCGCACCGGATCGGCTGGCTCTTCGCAACGCCGGCTGATCGCGAGACCCGGGCGATTCACCGACATCGCCTGGTCACCCGACGGTACGTGGATCCTGATCGCCTGGCGGGACGCCGATCAATGGCTGTTCATCCGCCCGGACGACGGGAAGATCATCGCCGTGTCGGACATCTCGCGGCAGTTCGCCCCCGGCGGCGCACGCGCCGGGCGCTTCCCCCGGGTCGCTGGCTGGTGCTGCGCGCCGTGACGAGGGCGCGGGTGGCCGCAGGATTGCTCGCGGCGGTGATCGCCTGGGCCTCGTGGCCGTCCCCCGCAGCGGGAAAGGGCTTTCCGCTCGGAAGGGACATTCGGGTCACCTGCGATGCTGGAGCTCGCGCCGAGCGGAGCAGGAAGCAATCGAGCGGTTTCCTCAACCCGGGCGACCGGCTGCGCTCGAGGCCCACCATCCTCGCCTGCGCATCGCTTCCCAACGACGCCGGAACGGTCCAGCTGAGTGCGCTCCCCCACGCGCCGTTTCCGGGCTGCGTGCTCGACTCGTACACCGTTGCGCCCGGCAACGGCGGGCTCCTCTGCGCTGATTTCTCGCGGGTCCTCAACGCTCTGCGCAAGGTTGCCGGTCTTTGGATCACCAGGCTCGGACCGGGCGGGCCATCGGTGGCACTCGGCGCGGCGACGTCCGATGTCCACCATCTCTACCTCTGGTACACGCTCCAGAGTGGAGCTCCAGGCATCGCCTCCACGCGAAGGATTACCGTGGATCGCCGCTTGGCCAGGCAGCTCGGCGCGCCGCCGCGGTTCACATACTTCGCGGGCGTCCTGCCGGCGGACGTCGACCTCTGCCAGCAGACCCTCGTCGGAGGACGCGCGCCCGGTGGAGCGTTCGGCCCGGCCGCCCTCTTCGACACCCCCGTCACCCGGACGGAGGGAGCGGGGCTTACCGAAACACCCCGCTCGGAGCGGTGCACACGGCAGAAAGGGCCCACCGATCCTGTGACGGCACTGATGCGAGGGCTGAACGCCACGCTCGCTGCGTTTACGCGCGCCATCACTGGCTGAGCCTTCACCGGGTCAACCCGGCCAGCCGGCGTGGTGCTCGCGGACCCGTTTCACCTCGGCGGCGTTTCGCGGCCCGTAGGTGGCGTGCCTCGCTCCGACCTTTCCCTGGATGTCCTCGAGCTCTCGGCGAGTGAACTCGCACCGGTCCGTTCGCGGCTCGATTCCGTAGACGCGCGCCCCATTCAGGCCCAAAACCTTCGCCTTGAGCTCCTTGGTCAGTTCGGGGTAGCCGTACCGCTCCTGGTATTCCTTCGAGATCTCGAAGGCGCGGAAGGTCTGGATCTGGTCCTGGGGAGAGCCGTAGAAGATGCAGTCGGTTCCCCAGAGGACGTTGTCCTCGCCCACGTAGGCGAGCAGCTTGCCGAGCACGTGTGAGGCCTGGGCAGGGTCGCGCATGATCGTCCACCAAGTCGATCCGAGCTCCACGTACACGTTCCTGTTCGGGCCGACGCCGTGCTTCTTCATCGCGGTGATCAGGCGGTTCACGCCTCGGTTCGCCGTCGCGCTCGTATACGGACCCTCGGGTGGGTCGTCCGCCTCGTATCCGGAGTGGTAGACGATGAAGTTGACGTCGGGGAAGTCGCGGGCGGCGCCTGGAACGTCCTCCGGGGAGGCGTAAGGGCTACCGGCTCCGAAGCCCTTGTGCGCGCAGATCGTCTTGATGCCGAGCTGACGCGCCTTCTCGATGAACGCGTGGCCGACGAGCCGCAGGTTCGGATCCGCGTCGTCCAGCCGCCAGGCGTTCCCGGGATCGCCGAAGGCGTCGGGGAAGTGCGTGAACACCTTCCAGGCGGCGATCGGATATCTGCTTGCGTTCTCCTCCATCTCGTCCAGATCGGCCTCGAGGGCGCCGTAGTTGGGCAGGGCTTGCGCGTGCAGGAGAACGGAGTCCCAGCCGCAGACGAGCTCGGCCGTGTGCCGCGTGTCCTCCATGATCGCCGCGGATAGCGGGCTCCCCTTCGGCGCGATCGGCAGCGCCGAGAGGGTCACCATGTTGGTGTCGCTGCGCAGGAAGAAGTCCTCGAGGAAGACCTCGCGAGCGAAGCACGCGCGGGGGTCGTCCTTGCCGCAGTTCACCTGCGGGAAGACGGAGCCGAAGAACGGCTCGCCGCGGGTCGAGGGCATCAGGTCGTACTCGAGGTGGTGGCCCTGGACGTCGAAGACGAACTCCTCGCCCGCGAGCGCCTCCCGGGCGGCGTCGACGTCCTTGCCTGCCTCGCCGGGAACGCTGTAGGTCCCGCCCCTCGAGTTGCCCGAGTCCCCCAGGCACCCCTGAAGCGCCAGGAGGCTGGTCGCAGCGGCCGACACGGTGAAGAGGAAGTCGCGGCGTGACAGGCCGACGCTCCGCGCGTTCTCGCGGCAGGCCTCGAGCGCGCGGCGGATCGCCTCCCGCTCCACCGGCGTCAGCGGCGGCGGGACGAACTCACCGTTCGAGCAGGGACCGAACTTGATCGGAAGCCCGGGATCGTCGAACTGGTTCGCCACGTTCCAGATACGGAGGTGGCTCAGCGAGAGGTCCGTCGCCTGTATTTCCCTAGATCGGGACCTTCACGCCTCTCGGGCTCGTATTCAACCCCCGGGACGCTCTTCCGCGCGCTCGAAAGAGCTCGCTTGGATAGCGGCGCGCCTTTTCGGCTCATAGCCGCCCGAGCGGGATCTCCCACCCGCAAGATTCCTGCCGCCGGACGGCGGGTACCGAGGAAGTACCGGTATGTTGGAAAACTGGTGAGCGATGGCTAGGGCGATCTGGACAGGTTCCATCAGCTTCGGGCTCCTAAATGTGCCCGTGAGGCTGTACAGCGCGGTGTCGCGCAAGTCCGTGAGCTTCCGGGAGCTACGGGCGAGCGATGGGTCGCGGATCCGCCACAAGCGGGTTGCCGAGGCCGACGGCGAGGAAGTCCCTTACGAAGAGATCGTGAAGGGGTACGAGATCGGCCCGGACCGGTACGTGATCCTGACGCGCGATGAGCTCGAGGAGCTCGATCCACAGAAGACGAAGGCGATCGAGATCCAGGACTTCGTCGATCTCGACGAGATCGACCCGATCTTCTTCGACCACCCGTACTACCTGGGTCCCGACAAGGGCGCCGAGAAGGCATACACCCTGCTCGTCAAGGCGATGTCGGACTCGCGAAAGGTGGCCATTGCCCGCTTCGTGCTTCGTAACCGTGAGAACCTCGCAGCGATTCGGCCCATGGCCAAGGTGCTAACCATGGCGACCATGCGCTTTGCCGACGAGGTCGTCTCTCCGGACGAGCTGGGCGACGACGTGGTGCCGGAGGACGGGCGCAAGCTCGACAAGCGCGAGGTCGAGATGGCAAAGCGTCTGATCGACTCCCTGAGCACGGACTTCGAGCCCGACAAGTACCACGACGAATACCGCGAGGAGCTCCTTGCGATGATCGAGCGCAAGGCGCGCGGCGAGGAGGTCGTCGAGCGGGTGACCGAGGAGCCGAAGCCCACCAAGGCGCCCGACCTGATGGCGGCACTCGAGGAGAGCCTCGCGGCAGTCAGGGGGGAGCCACTCGGGGCTGGCGCGAAGCGCGACGGCGACAAGCGCGACGGCGCCAAGCAGCGCAAGCGGACCGCCGCCCGGTCCGGGTCGCGCACGAAGTCCGGCTCAAGGTCCGGCTCTCGCTCGCAGGGCTCCCAGGGCAAGTCGAGATCGCGAAGCAGGGCCAAAGCCGGCAAGTAGACGTCGACGGGCACCGCGTCGAGCTCACCAACCTCGACAAGGTGCTGTGGCCTAAGAGCGGGTTCACCAAGGGCCAGGTGATCGACTACTACGCTCGGATCGCCGAAACGATCCTGCCCCACCTCACCGACCGCCCCCTGACGTTGAAGCGCTACCCGGACGGGGTCCAGGGGCCCTACTTCTACGAGAAGCGTTGCCCGACCCATCGCCCCGACTGGGTGAATACCGTCCCAATCTGGAGCGGGCGCAACGAGGGCGAGATCGACTACTGCCTATGCAACGAGCGCGCGACGCTGATCTGGCTCGCGCAGCTCGCGTCGCTGGAGCTCCACCCGTCGCTGTCGCTCGCCCACGACATCGAGCGACCGACGGTGCTGGCCTTCGATCTCGATCCCGGGGCGCCGGCGGACATTCTCGACTGCTGCCGGGTTGGGCTGCGTCTGCGGGACCTATTCGCGGGGCTCGACCTGGAGTGCTTCTCGAAGACCTCCGGCTCGAAGGGCCTTCAGATCTACGTCCCCTTGAACGAAGACGTCACCTACGAGGAGACGAAGCCGTACGCGCGCGCGGTGGCGCAGGCGCTGGAGCGCGCCGAGCCGGATCTCGTGGTCTCGCGGATGGCGAAGAACCTGCGCAAGGGGAAGGTGCTCGTCGACTGGAGCCAAAACGACGAGCACAAGACGACGGTCTGCGTGTATTCCCTGCGGGCCAGGGAGCGGCCGACGGTTTCGACGCCGGTGAGCTGGGACGAGGTCGAGGCAGCTGCCGAGCGAGGGGACGCCGATCTCCTCAGCTTCGAGGCCGAAGACGTGCTGGAGCGCGTCGATAGGCAGGGCGATCTCTTCGCGCCGGTGCTGGAGCTGCGCCAGGAGCTGCCGGAGTCCGCGGGCAGCTAGCTACGGATCGGATCCGTCGACGGCCTGGAACACAGCACCAACCGCGAGCTCGAGGTCCATGCGCTCGCCGGTGCCCGTCAGCACTCGCTTCACGTCGACGTCTCCGGCAGCTTGCAAGTTGACGCGCACGAGCGTCACCGCGCTCCCAGCGGGAACGGCCGGCGCGGATCCGATCACGGCTCCCCAGCGATCCCGGAACAGCGGCTCGCCAGCGCATCTGAATCCACGTGGACCAGCAGTTGGTATCGCTCGCCGCCGCTGAGCGGTGTCGGTCCACCGGCGATACACGTCTCGGCCATCGCTACGAGACCGTCCGCGTTGGTCACCCAGGCGGTTCCGCGGGACCGCAAGCCGCCTGAGCGTCGCAACCGGATCGATCATCGGCCCCCACAGCCGGTTCCACGGAACCACCTTCACGCTTCGCATACGCATCTGAGACAAGATCGCCACGAGCAGCCTCGAGAGCCTTCAAAACCAAGCCTCCATCCTCAGCAGGGATGCGCGCCTGAAGGCCAGCGAGCCGTCCTCGTCCCACCACCACACGAGATAGCGCCCTTCCTGACTCCTACTCGCCTCGTCGCGCGTCACTCGTCTGTACGAACGCACGATGCGCTCGAGCTGCCCCGCCGTCGCGTGCGTCGCGAGCTCGAGCCGTTCCTTCTCGCTCTGCGCGGTCGCGACCCGCGTGAGCGCGCGGACCTTCGAATGGCTCAGCTCACCGCTGCCGAAAGCCTGGTGGATCCGCGGAAGCTCCCCGAGCGCCCTCGCCACACGAACGTGCTCCCGGGCCGCCCGCGGCGCGATCGCGCAGCGCCAGGAGATCCAGTCTGCGCACGATCGACATCCCCACGACCCCCAGCCCTCGCGCCGGTCGAACTCCGCCACCAGCTCGAGCCAGCGGCAGGCGCCCGCGTTGATATGCGCCGCGAGCTGGCAAATCTCGTGCTCGAGCCGTTCTAAAGGAAGGTCCGCTTTCCACGAACATACGTTCGTAGAGTACCCGTGGGTTCGGGCGGAAATCGCAGCAGCCGAACAGAAAGCACGAGCATCGCGCCCTAGCCGTTGGATTGCATGCGCAGGCGGCAAGGGACCGCCGATGGGCGCGATCAGACGGTTTCGGTCCAGACGAGCGCGGAGGCATCGAGCACGATCCTGCCCTCCTGGTTCGTGATTGTCGTCCGCAGCCTCGTGAGCGGCTTGTCCTCGCGCGCCTCCAGCACCTCGACCTTGGCCGTTATCTCATCCCCCGGGCGCACCGGCGGCTTGAAATCCCAATCCACGTGCAAGAAGACGCTGCCCGGACCGGGCAGACCTCGGCGACAACGGCGTTGAGAAGACCGGATGTGACGCCACCCTGAACGATGATCCCGCCGAATCGAGAGGCGGTCGCCGCCGCTTCGTCGTAGTGAAGCGGGTTACGGTCGCCGGTCAGCTCGGTGAAGAGCTCGACGTCGCGCTCGCGGACCGTCCGAGTCCTCGCGGCGATCTCTCCTACTCGCGGCGCAATGCACGGAGCCTAGAGCGGCGGCCGAGGCGTTGCAGATTCGAGGCTGGCCGTGGCCCAGCGGTCGAGGTGACGGCGGCTGGAGTCCTCTTTCACATCCGGCGACGGGCACGACGGGCGACTCTCCCAGAAGGCCGGGTCGTTATGCTTCTGTATATGTACCTCGCATATAGATGCGATGCGCATGCATGGGGCGCGAGCTAGGCATCCGCACCGGCGGGGGTGGGCCGTTAATGCGCGGGTCGAGCGCTTCAGCGAGCCGGCGCTGCTTCTGTTGCTGCGGGACAGGCCATCGCACGGCTACGACCTCATCGACTCGCTGGTCGAGCTCATCCCCGGGCGGCGTGTCGACATGGGGAACCTCTACCGCACCCTCCGTGCACTGGAGGCCAGGGGGCTGGTCAACTCCGAGTGGGATGCCGAGGCGCCGGGTCCTGCGAAGCGAAAGTACGAGCTGACCGACGCCGGCCGCAAGCTGTTGCGCGAGTGGGCCGCGGCCCTGGAGCACGCGCGTGATCGCATCAACGAGTTTCTGCGCCAGTACGAGAAGGAAGGAGATGACGATGTGCAGTTCGCACCGTGAGGGCCCCGCCGGGCACCGCTGGCGGCGCCGCTTCGGGCGCTTTGGCAACCGCGAGCAGTGGCTGTCCAGGCTCGAGGAGTATCAGCGCGACCTCGAGCAGGAGCTAGCGGACGTCGCCGACATCATCCGGCGGCTCAGGGAAGACGCCCCGCAGCAGACGGCCAGCGTCTAGCCACGGCGAGGGGGCGGGGTGATCGTACCTCGCCCCCTCGCCCTCGGGGAGTAGCGGAATGGTCAGGCCCTGGTCGCGTCCGATCAGCACGGCCCGGGTGATCGCGGCCGACCCGAACCGATCACGGATGTCGTCGAGCGCGGCGTCGAGGGTATTCGGGCGCCCGTTATCGAGCGGGATCGCGAGTTGGATCGCCCCGTCGTCCGCGA
>Ga0126312_10001621_pt1 | contig 14856 bp, 21 predicted proteins | sample Plot104A_FD_92537 | JGI IMG/M metagenome (GOLD analysis project Ga0126312, IMG submission 92537) | Serpentine soil microbial communities from UC McLaughlin Reserve, CA, USA - Plot104A | ecosystem: Environmental > Terrestrial > Soil > Grasslands | place: USA: UC McLaughlin Reserve, Lake County...
AACGTCGCGCTCCCCTCGATCCGGAGCGACCTTCACTTCTCGGAACAGGCCCTGCAATGGGTGCCAAGCGGATACCTGCTCACCTACGGCGGCTTCATGCTGCTGGGCGGCCGCGCCGCCGACCTGCTCGGCCGCCGCCGCGTGCTGGTCGCCGGCACCGTGCTGATCGGCATTGCCTCGCTTGTGGGCGGCTTGGCCCAGAGCTCAGGGCTGCTGGTCACGGCTCGTCTCGCACAGGGCCTCGGCGCTGCGGCGATGCTGCCCGCCGCGCTGTCGATCCTCACCACGACCTTCAGGGAGGGCTCGGACCGCACGACGGCACTCGCGGTCTGGGGCGCCATGGGTGGGCTCGCTTCCGCCGCGGGCGTGCTCCTTGGCGGCCTGCTCACCGAGGGCCTGGGCTGGCGCTGGGTGATGTTCGTCAACCCGCTGGCCGCGCTGCTCGTGCTCGCCGGGATCTTCCTGCTGATCAGCGGCGAGAGGCATAGCGCTCGTCTTGCCGACTTCGACCTCCGCGGCGCCATCATCGCTACCGGCGGAATGCTGCTGCTGGTCTTCGCACTCGTCGAGGCGCCGGACCAGGGCTGGGGCGCAGCCAGCACGATCGCCGAGCTCACCGGAGCGCTGGTGCTCCTCGCCGCCTTCGTCATCAACGAGCAGCGGACGAGGAACCCGCTTCTGCCGCTGTCCATATTCCGAGTCAAGGGCCTTGCGGCCGCCGACACGACGCAGCTGGTGGCCTTCGCCGGGCTCCTCTCCATGTTCTTCTTCCTCACGCTCTACATGCAGAACGTGCTCGGCTACTCGCCCATCCAGGCCGGCGCGGCCTACCTGCCGCTCACCTTCGGCGTGATCGTCTCGGCCGGCGCCAGCTCACAACTGGTGCCGCGCCTCGGTACCCGGCCCGTGATCGTGGTCGGCGCCCTCATCAGCTCGGCAGGCGTGTACTGGCTCTCCCGCATCCCGGTCGACGGCTCGTACGTCGCCGACCTCCTGCCGGGACTCATGATCGCGTCGCTCGGGCTCGGGGCCGCGTTCGTCGCCATCCTCACCGCCGCGAATGCCGGGGTGGATGCCGACAAATCAGGGCTTGCGGCGGCGCTGCTGAACGCCTCGCAGCAGGTCGGCGGGGCGCTCGGTCTCGCGATCTTCACCGCCATCGCGACGTCGCGCACCAGCGGCCTCATCGCGAGCCACACCTCCGCGCCCGAAGCGCTGACCTCGGGCTTCCAGCGGGCGCTGCTCGCGTCGAGCCTCTTCCTCCTGGCCGCCTCCATGCTGGCGCTGCGCATCACCAACACGCGCGGCGAAGCGGAGGAGCCCGCGGCTGGACACGAGTCCGCCGCGGCGCTGCCGCAGGCCGCCGGGGCGTGAGGTCATGGATCCGACCGCATCCGACGTGGTAGGGGAGGCCTGGGCGTTCGGGGGAGGGGTCCTCACCTTCGCGCTGTGCCCGTTCGCGCTGCCGATGCTCCTGCTGACGGTGGCCTCCGAGTTCGTTCTGGCCGGCCTCGCGATTGCCCTGAGAGAAAGGAGCTGACATGACAACCGACAACGCCCAGCGCAGCGTGCTGCTGATCGGCAAGAGCCAACTCGTCCTCGACGAGTCGGTTGCCGGCCTCCGCGACCTCGGTTACAAGGCTCTGGCGACCAACGACTTCACCGACATCAGCGGCCGGTTCCATGTGAATGAGGTCGACCTGGTCGTCTTCGGCGGACAAGTCCCCCCGGACCGCAAGGCTGAGCTGAGAGACGAGATCGGCGCCGTCAACCCGGGGGTGATCTTCGTCCAAGGACTGGCCGGCATCCCAGGCCTCATCATGAACCAGGTGCAGGGCGCGTTCACGGCCAACCACCAAGACCCCACCCGAGCACCGACCTACACGCCCGACGACCGCTCGATCCGGCTGACCCTCGCAGACCCGGCCGATGTCAGGGTGACCGTCTGGTGGCAGACCTCGTTCGTGCCACCAGACCCCAAGAGCGACTCGCTCGTGCTCCTCGACGCCCAGCTCGCCAGCGGCGATTACGCGATTCCGGTCTCCGATCACGTCCCCCCAAAGGCAGCCTTCGCCACCGTGAAGATCGACGCGGCGATCTACGCCTTCAGCATCGCCACCGAGCGATGACCGCGAGCCAAGCCCGCGACCAACGGCTGACGGGGTGCGGCCAGCCCCTCGGGGCCGACCGCGAACCGGGAGCGCGCTGGGCCGTCGCGCGGCGTCGATAGGCGGCGATGTTGGTCTCCTCTTAGTCGCTGGCCCCAGAGACGGCCAGGCCATGGTCGAATCCTGGTTGCTCCGACCGCCCGTGGGTAGTCGCGGCCTATGCGCGTGGTCGTGGTCGGGGCAAGTGGCAACGTCGGGACGAGTGTTCTCCGCGAGCTGGCGGACGAGCCGGCGGTCGACTCGGTGGTCGGTGTCTGTCGGCGGATGCCCTCGCTGCGGTTTCCGAAGGTCGAGTGGCGGGCCGCGGATGTGGCGGTCTCGCCGCTCGACCCGCTGTTTCGGGATGCCGACGCCGTTGTACACCTCGCCTGGCTGATCCAGCCGGGACGCGACCGCGAGCAGACCCGGCGAGTGAACGTCGCCGGCAGCGAGCGCGTGTTCCAAGCCGTGGCGCGAGCGGGAGTGCGAGCGCTCGTCTACGCCTCGTCGGTCGGTACCTATGCGCCGGGTCCGAAGGACCGGCGCGTGGACGAGACGTGGCCCGTGACCGGCGTCGAGACCTCCTTCTACTCGCGGGACAAGGCGGCGGTCGAGGCCCTGCTCGACCGCTTCGAAGGCGAGCACCCGACCGTGCGGGTGGTGCGGCTCCGGCCTGGGCTGATCTTCTCGCGCGACGCGGCGTCCGAGGTCCGGCGGCTATTCGCCGGACCGCTACTGCCGGCCACGCTCGTGCGCCCGCGCTTCATCCCGCTCGTTCCGCGCGTCGATCGCCTGGAGTTCCAGGCGCTTCACTCCAGGGACGTGGCGCGCGCCTATCGGCTGGCGCTGACCGGCGAAGCGCGCGGAGCTTTCAACCTGGCCGCGGAGCCCGTGATCGCGATCGAGCAGCTGCGCCAGCTCTTCCGAGCCCCGTCGGTGCCGTTGCCCGCACGTGTGCTTCGAATGGCTGCCGCGGCTAGTTTCCGCTTGCACCTTCAGCCGTCGGAGCCGGGCTGGCTCGACATGGCCCTGGGCGTCCCGCTCATGGACACCTCACGGGCGCGGGCGGAGCTGGGATGGAGCGAGACGCGCAGCTCGCTGGCAGCGTTCGCCGACCTGCTCGACGGGCTTCGTGACGGTGCAGGACTCGAGACGCCGCCACTCGAGCCCGGCGGCGCAGGACCTCTGCGCCTGCGGGAGCTGCTCAGCGGCGTCGGGTCACGTCTCGGGTGATGCGTTTCGGCATCGGCCGTCGGGGTAGCGGCCGCGGAAGGCTTCCGGCGACCAAGGGGAGATTCGAGGATGAAGGCCGTTACCTGGCAGGGCAGGCGCGACGTGCAGGTCACGTCGGTGCCGGACCCGGTCATCGAGCAGCCGACCGACGCGCTAGTCCGGATCACCTCCTGCGGCATCTGCGGATCCGACCTTCACCTCTACGAGGTGCTCGGGCCGTTCATCGATCCCGGTGACGTGCTCGGCCACGAGCCGATGGGGGTGGTCGAGGAGGTAGGTGCCGACGTCGAGCACATCGCCAAGGGCGACCGCGTCGTGATCCCGTTCAACATCTCCTGCGGCGCGTGCTGGATGTGCGACCACGACCTCCAGTCCCAGTGCGAGACGACCCAGGTCCGCGACCAGGGCACCGGGGCCGCCCTCTTCGGCTACACAAAGCTCTACGGCCAGGTCCCGGGCGGCCAGGCCGAGTACCTGCGCGTCCCACAGGCCCACTACGGGCCTATCAAGGTGCCGGAAGGGCCACCCGACGATCGCTTCGTCTACCTCTCCGATGTGCTGCCGACCGCGTGGCAGGCAGTCGAGTACGCCGAGGTTCCGGAGGCGGGCAGCGTCGCCGTGTTCGGCCTCGGCCCGATCGGCGAGATGTGCACGCGGGTGGCCCAGCATCGTGGCGCCGCGCAAGTCCTTGCTGTCGACCTGGTGCCAGAACGACTGGCGAGGGCGAGCGCGCACGGCGTTGAAACGGTGGACATCACACAGGCGGACGACATCGCAGAGCGGCTCCGCGGGATGACCAGGGGACGCGGGCCCGACAGCGTGATCGACGCGGTCGGGATGGAGGCCCACGGGGCGCCCGCCGGCAAGCTGGCCCAGTCGGTGGCCGCACTGCTGCCGGATCCGATCGCCCAGAAGCTCACCCAGACCGTCGGTATCGACCGGATGTCGGTGCTCTACGCAGCGATCGAGTCTTGCCGCCGTGGCGGCACCATCTCGCTCTCGGGCGTCTACGGCGGTGCGATCGACCCGCTGCCAATGCTCCAGATCTTCGACAAGCAGTTGACCCTGCGCATGGGACAGGCAAACGTCCGGCGTTGGATCGACGACCTCCTCCCGTTGGTGAGCAGCGACGACGACCCGCTCGGCGTCGATGACTACGCCACCCACCGCGTGCCGCTGGACGAGGCGCCGCGCGCCTACGAGCTCTTCCAGAAGAAAGAGGACAACGCCTTCAAGATCCTGCTGCAGCCGTAGGCCCTGCCCTCGAGGCGTTGCTGCGGCGAGCGGTTGCGCGCCAAGCGCCGGGGTACGCGATCCGCATATCGCAACCGAAGGAGGAACGATGGCCAAGACAGCTCGCGAGGTGATGACCCAGGACGCGCAGTGCGTGGGGGAGAACGACTCGGTCCTCGACGCCGCCAAGCGGCTGGCCGAGCTGGACGTCGGCGCCATGCCGATCTGGCGACCGCGGCCAGGCCGGGAGCTCTCCCGGCCCGCCGCCGGCCGCTAGTCCTCGGTCTCGTTCGGGTCCTCCTCGGCGGCGAGCTTGAGCGAGCCGTCGAGCACGTCTTGGAAGTGCCGCTGCTGGATCGGGAGCGCCCAGTCGACGAGCTCACCGACGCGAGCGTCGCCGGCTCGCTCGTTCAGCTTGCCGACAATCGACCAGTGGCCGACCTCACCGGCCTCGGCCATGGTCAGGAACTCGAAGCCGTCGAGCGGATCTTCCTCGTCCCCGAGATAGGTCTCCATCATCTCGCTGGCCTCCTGCTTGGTCTCGCGAGCCGAGTTGAGGATCGCCGTCTTCTTGCCCTCAAACTCACCGGCCAGGGTCGTGCAGCGCTCCTCGGTCTCCGCGGCCTCGTCGTGCATCCGCTGAAGCACGCCCGCCAGATCGCCCTCGTCAGCGAGCATGCCCTTCACCTTGTCGGTCGCGCCCTGCGCCGCCATCGCCAGGCCAAGTACCTCGGCGAGCTTCGCCTCCAGGTTGGTCAGTTCTGCCACGTGTTCTCCTCTTTCGCAGGCTGGATACCGGCACGTACCCGAGTCGGTCACCGCCAACCTGGGCTCAAGGGATCTCGTTGTGCAACTGGGGCGTGGTGAGGATCCGTGCGCTCATGTTGCGGCTCATCGTCTTCAGGGCGGCCTCGCCGAGCTCCCGGTCGAGCGCGGTCACCGCATCGCGGAGCACGGTGGTCGCGTAGTGGCGGACGTGGGCGTCGAGGGCGGTGTAGAGGATGCATTGCTCGGTGACTTGGCCGGCCAGCACGACCTCTTTGATCTGTTCCTCATGCAGCAGGTGGGCGAGCGGGGTGCCGTAGAAGGCGGAGTGCCGGCCCTTGTGCATGAAGGCGTCGCCGGGCCGCGGCAGCAGCGGCGTCAGCCCTCCCTGACCTTGGCCAGCCGCACGGCGGCGACCTTGAAGATGGGCTGCTTGGAGACGGGGTCCCACGCCGTGATCGTCAGCTCGTTGGCCGCGCGCGGCACCTTTCCGGCGTGGCGCCAGGCGCCGTAGTGGAAGGGGACGAACACCGTCCCGGGCCGAATCCTGCCGAGCGGCTCTGCGTCCTCGGCGTGGAGCTCGACCCAGGCGTCGGGGGCGGCGGCGTCGGGCTGTGGCGCGCGGCCGGTCTTGGTGCGGGTGTGGAATTGGTAGACGGTGCGGCCGGTGCGGCCGGCGCGTGGGGAAGACAGGTTGCCCAAGCTCGTCACGCGGGAAGAAGTAGCGAAGGTCGACTCGAAGGGCGGAGGAACATGGCCACGCAGAAGCAGCGCCAGGCCGCGCGGAGGAACGTCAAGAAGGCCCAGGCCGGTGCGCGCGAGAAGAAGAGCATCACAAAGCTCCCGAAGAAGACGCGCACGGCGCTCGGCCGGGAGGGGGCGAAGGCCGCGGCGCGCAAGCGCGGCGCCTCGAAGGGGACCGGCAGCGGGGCGGGCGCGATGACTGTCACCGAGCTTCGGCGGGAAGCCGCCAAGCTCGGGATCGAGGGTCGCTCCAAGATGGGCAAGGCCCAGCTGATCCGTGCCGTCGGACAGAAGCGCCGCTAGCTCGTGACCAGCTCGCTGCTCGCCGGGTTGCTCGAGCGCCACCGGCTGCGGCCGAGCCACTACGCCGCCCGCTGGAGGTGACTCGGCGACGACTAACTCGCCGTGCTCCTGTTCGGCAAGCTCGCGGCCCGCGACTGATCGCCTGGTCCTGGCTATCGAAGGTCTCCTGCTTGTCGCCCGCGCGTTCGAGCGCCCAGGAGCCTCCGTGTGGAACTACGTGAACGTCGCTCATGGCACGCCCTTACCGCATCAGCGGCTCAAACACCGAGAGCGATCCCGCAACCGTAGCCCGTGCCTCAGTACCACTTGCCGCGGGCAAAACCTCCGAACGCGACGCCACCCTCCCGGCCGGCCATGCGCTCCTCCTCTATCGCTATGGGACGGTCGCCTGGAAGTATGCGCCACAGAGTTGGATTGAGCGGGGCGGGTCCCGGTACAGTGCGCTCGCCCCGACGCGGCAGCGCGAGGCCGCCTTGGTCATTCCCAGTTCAAGCCGCTCGGGACTGACGAAGATGGCTGGCTCGGTGGCCGCAATGGACCCGACCTGCAGGAGATCGTGGCCGCCGGAGCGTTCCTCGAAGCCGGCCGCAACCCGACCAATCGCTCGACACCTTCAGAGTTGTAGCGTGATCAGTCGGCGGCCCGGGCGCCTTGCGATCAGGCGATCTGGTCCCGGTTGGGCTCGCGCACGGCGACTATCGCGTGCGGGATGACGAGCATGGCGCCTTCGTCGGCATCGAAGTCCTCGTCAGGACTCGGCTCGCCCTCGAGCTCCACGAGACAGGCGTCGTCGATCTCGGCGCCGCGCCGCCGCATGTAGCGATAGAGGCCTTCCTCGTTCGGGAAGACGCTCACGCCGCGGCGTTCCGAGTCGTCGATTTCTCCCGTCCCGCCGCAGGCGGGACAGTCGGCCTCGTAGCGCTTGCGCCCGCGGCACGCTGGGCATGACGGGTCCGGCACAACCCGGCACGACTGGCAATCGTGCAGAGTCCGGCCCTCGCCGCCGCACTTTGTGCAGTGGCCGTAGATGGTGCCGCCCCAGGGTTGCGAGCGCTGGCGCTCCGGGTCGAGCAGTCGCCGCGGGTCGTCGCCGCGGGGATGGAGCCGGAACCAGGTCGTCACGCGACGGTCCCCTCCTCGGCCGCGTGCAACGCCTCGTCGAGCGGAGCTGGCGCGACCTTTCGATGGCCTATCTCATCGATGGCGGCCGCGTCCATGGGGCCTCGCTAGTACCCGTCGGCCGTGGCGCGAAACGGTGCCCTGGATCGGGGCGCTACACCCCCGGCACTTCGACCATCGTCGACGGCGGCTTGATGCTCGGCGCGGCGGAGTTCAACCGGGCCGCGGCGCCGTAGGCGACCCGCACCGCGTGACGTCGCGCCTCCGCCTGTCGCGGCCTTCCGTCACCGCGGAACGGCGGTGGCCGAGAAAAGAAAGTGCGGGCGCCCGCCCCGGTTATCGATGTCTCTCTAGGCCCCGGCCGCTTCTGTTACGCCGAGGCGTAAGGGAAGTCGTCGAAGTGCAGATCCATGACCACGTTGCGGGGCCCGCACCGCGACGGTAGGGCATCCCGGGATCGGCGACTAAATGAGGGCGACGGGGGGAGCGTCGCACCGAATCGAGCGTGAGTCCCTCGTCTATCTATGGCCGCGCCCGGTCGCTTCGGCGCCCGCAGTCGACTGGGAGGCCGAGCCCAGCTCAGTCGCGGTGGGCAGCTAGCTTCGCGGCTCGAGGTTGAACAACTCACTTGCGACGTCTCGTCTCGTGTCTTACTTGTTCGCCGAGCCTGGCTCGGCCATCCGCCGGTGCATCCGTGCCTTCACGCTGTCGGGCAGCAGGCGACTGCCGCGCGCTTGGAGCTTCGTGGTGAGCGATGAGGCAACGACGCGCTCCTTGCCCGCCATCAGCGCCTCGTAGCCGAGGCGTGCCACCTCTGCGGCGTCGTCCTTGTCGCTCGCGCCGACCTTCGTGTCCAGCATTCGCGCGCGCTTGAAGAAGTTCGTCTCGGTTGGGCCGGGCATCAAGGCCGTCACGGTGACGCCGCTGTCCTTCAACTCTTCTCCCAGAGCCAGGGCAAACGACTGCACGAAGGACTTGGACGCGTTATAGACGGCCTGGAAGGACCCCGGCATCGTCGACGCGATCGACGAGGTGAACAGCACGCGGCCGTGACCGCGGGCGACCATGTCCCGCAGCGCGTATTTGGCCAGCTGCACGGTCGAGCGGATGTTCACGTCCACGATCTGCAGCTCTTGGGCGAGCTCCGTCTCCTTGTCTCCGTCGGCGAACGCACCGCCGGCGCCCAAGCCGGCGTTCAACGCTACAGCGTCGAGCGGCCGGCCGAGCGCTGAAATCCTCTGGTACAGCTCGTCGACGGCCTCGGGGCGAGCGAGGTCGACCTGCACAGCCTCCACGCCGGCGCCGAGCGTCTCCAGGTCTTTGGCCGTCGACTGTATGGCGTCGTCCTCCGCCGCGATGACGAGATCGAAGCCATCGCGTGCGAACTGCCGCGCGAGCTCGAGACCGATGCCGCTCGACGCCCCCGTCACGACTGCGAGTTTGCTGGCAGGTGTCGAATCCATCTGGACCCCGTTTCCGGAGCGGTCGAGCACAAACTGCCAGCGGTGGCAGGGCGGGTCTGAGACGGCAGGCGTTGCTGGTCGTTCGTGGGTGCGGGCGGCGGGTAGCAGGTCGGCATGGCTTCGAATGCGGTGCGGAAGACGATCAATCGGGCGAAGGCGAAGCTGGAGGAACGTCGTTCGCCGGTCGAGAAGGATCAGGCCACGGTGCCGATCGCGGATGCGATGCGCTCTTACTGGGAGCGCGACATGCTCAGTTTCGCCATCCCGGCGCACAACGGCGGCCGCGGCCCGACTCCGGAGTTCACTCGCTGGGCCGGAGCCGACGCGGCCCGGTTCGACCTGCCGATGAGCCACGGCGTGGATACCAGAGATCGGGCCTGGAAGGTGCAGTCGGCCGCGCAGGAGCTGTTCGCCGAGGCGGTCGGCGCCAAGCAAACGATGTTCTCCACGAATGGCAGCTCGCTCAGCGCGCGGGTCGCCATCATGACGGTGGCCGGACCGGGCGAGACGCTGGTGATGGCTCGCAACGGACACAAGTCGGCGTTCGCCGGGCTTGTGTTGAGTGGCGCCCGGCCGGTGTACGTCGATCCGGCCTACGACGAGGAGCTCGAGCTCGCTCACACCGTTACTGCGGACGTGCTCCGCCAAGTGCTCGACTCACATCCGGAGGCGCGCGCAGCGCTTGTCTTCACGCCGAGCTACTACGGGACCTCTGCGGATGTGAGGGCGCTGGCGGAGGTATGCCACGAGCGAGGCATTCCGCTCGTCACGGACGATGCCTGGGGCCTCGACTACGCGCTCGGGGGCCACCCCGATCTCCCCAAGGGCGCCCTCAAGCAGGGGGCCGACCTGGCGATCGGCTCGGCGCACAAGACGCTGACGGCCCTGGGGCAGACTTCCGTCCTATCCGTGGGCTCCGACCGGATCGACAGCGAGCGACTCCAGCTCTGCTTCGAGCTGGAGGAGTCGACCTCGGCGTCGACGCTCCTTCTGTCCAGCATCGACGGCGCGCGACACCAGGCGGTGCGCGAGGGGCGAGAGCTACTCGATCGCGCGATCCGGGCGGCCGAACTCGCCGAGGAACGGATCGGAACCGAGGTCCCCGAGCTCCAGCTCGTAAGTCCACGCTCGCTCGTCGGGCGCCCTGGAGTGCACGCAGGCGATCCGACCCACCTGATGATCGAGACACGCGCAATTGGCCTGACGGGCTACCAAGCGGACGATTGGCTGCGCGACGAGCGCTGCATCGACGTCGAGCTCGCGGATCATCGGCGCATCATCCCTCTGTTCACCTTCGCTCATGGTGAGCCCGAGGTGGAGCGGCTGGTGGCCGCGCTGCGCGACCTCGTCGACGAGCACCCCGACGCCGGCGGCGACACCGACATCGCGCCGCTGCCGGCGCGGCGAGAGCTGAGGACGGAGCAGGCGGTTCTGCCGCGCGACGCGTTCTTCTCCCCTGCCGAGAGCGTCAAGCCCCGCGAGGCGCGGGGCCGCATCAGCGCCGAGCTCGTGACGCCCTACCCACCGGGCATCCCGGTGCTCGCACCGGGCGAGGTGGTTACCAATCCGATTGTGGACTACCTCCAGGAGATTGTGGCCGCGGGAGGCTTCCTGGAGGGGGCGGCCGACCAGTCGCTTGACACTTTCAGGGTCGTCGCGCAGTAGACCGGCGGGCTGGTCCCAGTGATGCACGTGCTAGCTAAGCCGGGGTCTCCGAGCAGATGCCGCCCGGGTGAACAGGTGCTGTACCAGGGGATGTCGGCCAAACGTGGTTTCGGTGAGTTTCTGAGCTGGATTTCGAGCCGCGCCGTGGCCGTTTAACGCCAGTTACGACGGGCACTCAGGCATCGTGATCCGCGCCGCGACCCGCGTGCTGCGAATGGCGGGGGGCGCCGGCGAACTGCTGCTTCGGGCCACCGCCCCGGTGATCAGCTGCCACGCCCAGAGCCGAGTGCTTCGCGAGACCGCGCACCGTCCGTGGCCTCTCCCGAGTGACCCGTGGTTGATGGCGCAGACCTGGGAGAACCTGCTGTTCGCACACTGGCGGGTGCCGCCCGAGGAACTCCGCGCACTGGTACCAGGGGCGATCCCGCTCGACCTATGGGAGGGAAGTGCCTACGTGGGCGTGACGCCTTTCCGGGTGGGGGCACTCCGGCTGCGCGGCACACCGCACCTAGGCGGCCTCACCGCCTTCCCGGAGCTCAACGTCCGGACCTACACCACGTTGGACGGCAAGCCCGGCATCTGGTTTATGAGCCTCGACGCCGCTAACGCAGTCGCCGTGGCGGCCGCGCGTCGTGCCTACCGGCTGCCGTACTTCAGGGCGGACATGAAGGTCCGCGCGCATAGGGGCTCGATCGACTACCGGAGTCGACGCGTGTCCAGCGACGGCCAGCCGGCCGAGTTGACGGGGCATTACAGGCCGGTCGGGCCGCAGTCCACGGCCGCCCCAGGCTCGCTCGAGCATTGGCTGACGGAGCGCTACTGCCTCTACACCCTCGACGACCAGGGCGCGGTGCTGCGCGCCGACATCCACCACCCGCCCTGGCCGCTCATGCTCGCTGAGGCGGACCTCGAGCTCAACACCATGGCGGAGCCGTACGGTCTCAAACTCGACTCCTCCCCTCCGCTATTGCACTTCGCCACGCGGCAGGACGTGCTGATCTGGCCGCTTGCGGCCGCGCGTCCTGCCGCGAGATCCGCAGGGTAGGCGGCTGGGCGGCGGTTGCGGTGGTTCACATCGGGTAGCCGCTGCGTGTACCCGGAGCGGGAGAGGAACTGATGGCGGAACCGGTACCAACCGGCAGCGACGTATCGGCGGGCACATACAGGTGCACGAACTGCGGCCAAACGATCGACGCCGGCTCGATCGACTCGTTGCCGCCATGTCCGAGCTGTAACAACACGAAATGGGAAACCGTCACCGGTGGCGACAGCGTCGACGACCCCTATCCGGACAAGAGCTAAAGCAGAGCGAGGTGTGACGTCATGGCGAAGGACCACGGTCCAAGCGTCAAGAATGACAAGCAGTACGAGGGTCTGCGCAAGAAGGGGATGAGCAAGTCGCGCGCGGCGGCGATCTCGAACTCGCCGGGCTCATCGTCGCGCGGAGGCAAGCAAAGCGGGAGTGGGGGCAGCAGTAGCCGCAGCCGCAAGAGCAGCGGCTCCGGCAGCGGTGGCAACCGCGCCCAGAAGGCCGCCGCGGGCCGCAAGGGCGGGAAGGCGTCGAGCTAGGCGATGGGTAGCGAGGAACGCCAGCGCGAGATTCGTCAGCAGGGGTCGCGGCCGGCCGAGACCGAGACGCAGGAGCGGGCACGCAGCGATCGCGAGGAGCTCGCGCGCTCAGACGCCGAGCGTGGCGACGCTCAGCCGCGCTCGCCCGACGAGCCGGCTCCACTGACCCAGGACGACGAGGATCGCCCGGCCCCGAGACGCTGACCGACTTCAGCGGACTGATCGCCGGCGCGCTGTGCGACACGCGCCAGCAGCTCGTACGCGGCGAACTCCATGTGCTCATACGAGAACGCGTGAGCCGTGAGTTTCCCGGGCGTGTCCGGGTTGAGCCGCGCGAACGCGACCATGGCCCAGCCGCCGACCCGGCCGGCGATCTCCTTCAACTCGACGTGTCCGCACCGCGTTCTTCGAGCTGCTCGCGAACCAGTCGCTCCTGCTCGCGGGTCTCGTCGAGCTGCTCCGCGAAGACGGTGGCCAGCCGGTCGTCGCCCGCGATGTCGGGGGCAGCCTTCAGCTGGGCCAGAGCCTGCACCTCGATCGAGTGGACGTCGGTGAGGTATTTCGTGAGCTGCTCCGGGAGAGTTCGCTTGTCCACCACGCGGGGCCGTTCTGCCCGGAGTAAGCGCTGCGAAACAGTCTCATTCCTGTTTGTGGGGGGCCGATTTCGCGGGTACCGGGAGACGACCAAGTCACCAACAAGGAGCACCAGGATGCCACGCGGACCTTTCCCCCTCAGAGCACACCAGGCAATCGAGCCATTCGCCGCGATACTGCTGATCGCGGCGCCGTGGATCTTCGGCTTCAGCGGCAACGACACCGCGACGACGCTCAGCGTGATTGCTGGAATCGTCGTGCTCGCCACGGGGATGACGACGCGCTGGCGGATGTCACTCGTCAAGCTCATCCCGCTGAGGACCCACTTCATGATGGACGTCGGCTTGGGAATCGCCCTCATCGTGCTCCCGTTCATCGCCGGGTTTAGCGACGACGGCGGGGCCACTCGTTTCTTCGTCATCGCAGGAGCCCTGGAGCTGGGTACCGCGCTGATGACACGCTGGGATGAGCGCGAGGAGGTCAGGGCCGCTCGGGGACCGCGCGCCACCGCCGCTCGGCAATAACGGCTAGCCACGCACATTGCGGGGACACCGGAACTCGAGCCATCGATCGGCGAGTGCCTGGAGGCCGGGATGCCCTATCTGAACTGTCCCAACTGTCGGCTGACGCTTTACCTGCCTTCGGCGCAGCCATCGCCCAAAACCTGCCCCCGCTGCTCGGCGCGTCTGGGTGCCGTGCGCTCTCTATTTGCCTCCGCGCCGCGGCCGCGCCGAGGGAAGCCAAACAGCCCGCTTCGTCCGGCGCTCGGGACGGTCATCGCGACTCGGCGCGCCCGCTCGTCGCGGCCACGGGCGACCTAGGAATTCCCCACGGAGCGGGCCGCTGCGGCGGCCCGCTCTGTTGCCCCGGCCGAGCGCGCGAGATCGCCCGCTAGGGCGACGAGTTCCGCCTGAAGCCGCCGGCAAGCCCGCGCAGCGATGCGGCGAGCGCGCGCCACATCTCGCGCTTGCGTTCCTTGTGCCAGCCTCCATATACGGCGTACGGCGTGGGCCGCGGCTCGAGCACGCTGCCGCGGTTCTTCGGGACGGCCGTCTCGGCGTAGTTGCCGGCCTCGAACGCCGGTGGAAGGAAGCGCTGCCACAGCGAGGGCAGGGTGGCGTGCGCAAGCTCGATTAGACGTCCCGCGCGGGAGTAGGTCACCTCGGGCTTCGGCGAGCGTGCGCAGGCCACGATTCCCTCCGCCACCTTCTCAGGGTCGAGTATCGGCGGGATCGGGCGGGCGGCGCGTCCGGAGTAGTTCGCGGCGCGGTCGAAGATCGGCGTGTCGACCGCCTGAGGCAGCATCGTGGCGACGTCGATGTTCGGCTCGCCGCGAAGCTCCTGGCGCAGGCACTCGCTAAAGGCGCGGACTGCGAACTTGCTGGTCACGTAGGCGCTTACGTCCGGCGCGCTCACCCTGCCCCAGACCGAGGACATGTTGATCAGCACACCGCTCCGTTGGTCGCGGAAGCGGCGGAGCGCCGCGCGAGCGCCGTGCACCTGACCGAGCAGGTTGGTCTCGATCACGGCGCGGAAGACGTCCGTGGGCACCTCGTCGAAATGGCCGTACGCCATCACGCCGGCGCCGTTCACCCACACGTCGAGGCGCCCGAAGCGATCGACGGCCGCCTGAGCGAGGCGTTCGACCGCTTCCTCGTCGCGGACGTCGGTGGGTACGGTCACCGCGCGCGTGCCGCGGCGCTCGCATTCCGAAACGACGTCGTTGAGCGGGCCCTCGGCGCGCGCCGCCAGCACCAGTCGCGACCCCTCGTCCGCGAATAGGTGCCCGGCAGCGCGGCCGATGCCGCTCGAGGCTCCGGTGATTACCACGACGCACTTCGCGAGATCGCGCGGCACCGCAGCTGGCGTACCCGCCTCGCGGCTGCGTTACCCGCCGGGAGGGCGGGTATAGGCGGCAAGTGCGTATCCGGTTCCGTCAGGTAGCGGCTCTACGGTCGGCCGATGCCTCGTCCAGACTGGCCGGCGACGATCATGGAGTTCCAGGAGCGCTTCGCGAGCGA
>Ga0126312_10001622_pt1 | contig 14856 bp, 13 predicted proteins | sample Plot104A_FD_92537 | JGI IMG/M metagenome (GOLD analysis project Ga0126312, IMG submission 92537) | Serpentine soil microbial communities from UC McLaughlin Reserve, CA, USA - Plot104A | ecosystem: Environmental > Terrestrial > Soil > Grasslands | place: USA: UC McLaughlin Reserve, Lake County...
AGCTCGATGCCGACCGCCGCGCCCGCCTGGTCGAGCTGTTGCGGGCCGGGGGCCAGAGCGTGGTGACGACGACCGACGTCGCGCACGTCCCGACCGCCCAGGATGCCGACGTGGCCAAGCTCGCCGTCGCCAACGGGTCGGTGCTGCAGAACGCGGAGGCCGCGTGAGGCGCATCGCCCCGCGCCCCCTCTCGGCGGCGGTCGACGCCCTCGCGGCCGACCTTGCCCCGCAGACTCCGCTGGCCCGCGTGCAGGCGGCCTGGATCGAGGCCGCCGGCCCCGCCGTAGCCGCCCGCGCGACCCCGCGAAGCCTGCGCGCGGGCGTCCTGACGGTGGCGTGTCGGGAGGCCGTCTGGGCGCAGGAGCTCGAGCTGCTCGGGCCCCATGTCGTGCAGCGCCTCAACGCCGCACTCGGCGCCGAGATCGTCGCGCGACTGCGGTGCGTGACGGGGCGATAAACCTCCGCCCTCTCCACGGTCAAAATCTGCGCGATTTGCAGGGAAAACCGCCGTATTGCGCGCAGGTTTCCGGGGGGTACCCCTGCTATCCTTATGGCAACGAGCAGCGCTGACCCCGGCGTGCCGCTAATCGGGAGCGCGTCGGGGTTTCGCACGTAGACGGAGGCGTATTGGCCGACCAGCAGCCCGAGAACGAGAAGACCACCTACGACGCAGCGGACATCACCGTCCTGGAGGGTCTCGAGGCCGTCCGCAAGCGCCCCGGGATGTACATCGGCTCGACCGGCGCCCGGGGCCTTCACCACCTCGTCTACGAGGTTGTGGACAACTCCGTGGACGAAGCACTGGCCGGGGAGGCCGACCACGCCGAGATCGCCATCCACCCCGACAGCTCGGTCACCGTGACCGACAACGGCCGCGGTATCCCGGTCGCGGTGATGGAGAAGGAGAAGCGGCCGGCAGCCGAAGTCGTCCTGACCGTCCTGCACGCCGGCGGCAAGTTCGGCGACGGCGGCGGCTACAAGGTCTCGGGCGGGCTGCACGGCGTCGGCGTCTCCGTCGTCAACGCGCTGTCGGAGTGGCTCGAGCTCACGATCTGGCGCGACGGGCACGAGTGGACGCAGCGCTACGAGCGCGGCATCCCGAAGGCCGATCTGCGCAAGGGCACCAAGACCGACCGGCACGGCACGTCGATCACCTTCATGCCCGATCTCGACATCTTCGAGGCGCTTGACTTCGACGGCTCGGTGCTCGAGCAGCGCTTCCGCGAGATGGCCTTTCTGACCAGGGGCCTGCGCATCGACTTCGTCGACGAGCGCGGCGAGGGCTTCCGGGCCAGCTTCAAGTACGACGGTGGAATCCGTGACTTCGTCGCCTACCTGCATTCGACCGGCACGAAGGACCCGCTGCAGAAGAAGATCGTCTACCTGCAGGACGAGTCCGACGTGGGCGAGGTCGAGGTCGCCCTGCAGTGGAACACCTCCTACCAGGAGAATCTGCTCTCTTTCGCCAACAACATCAACACGCACGAGGGCGGCTCCCACCTGAGCGGCTTCCGCTCCGCACTGACGCGCACGCTCAACGCCTACGCGCGGGAGAAGGGGCTGCTCAAGGAGAAGGAGGACAACCTCCAGGGCGAGGACGTCCGCGAGGGCCTGACCGCGATCATCTCCGTCAAGCTCGCCGACCCCCAGTTCGAGGGCCAGACGAAGACCAAGCTCGGCAACCCACCGGTCGAGGGCTTCGTGCAGTCGGCCGTCAACCGCGGCCTCGGCGAGTTCCTCGAGGAGAACCCGGCCGACGCGCGCGCGGTCATCAACAAGGCCCTGCAGGCGTCGCGCGCCCGCGAGGCGGCGCGCAAGGCGCGCGATCTCACGCGGCGCAAGTCCGCGCTCGAGAACTCGAACCTGCCCGGCAAGCTCGCCGACTGCTCGGTGCGCGATCCGGCGCTGACCGAGCTGTTCGTCGTCGAGGGCGACTCCGCCGGCGGCTCGGCCAAGCAGGGCCGCGACCGCAACACCCAGGCGATCCTGCCCCTGCGCGGCAAGATCATCAACGCCGAGAAGAATCGCATCGACAAGGTCCTCTCCAACAACGAGATCCAGGCCCTGATCACGGCGATCGGCACCGGCATCCGCGAGGAGTTCGACCTCGAGAAGCTTCGCTACCACAAGATCATCGTCATGTGCGACGCCGACGTCGACGGCGCGCACATCCGCACCCTGGTCCTGACCTTCCTGTTCCGCGAGATGCCCGAGCTCGTCGAGCAGGGCTTCGTGTACCTGGCCAAGGCGCCGCTCTACCGGGCCAAGCGGGGCGGCAAGGAGCTCTACATCGAGACCGAGCTTGAGCTCGAGGACTTCCTTCTTTCGGACAAGCTCGAGAAGATCGAGGTCCATGACCGCGCGGGCGGTCAGTTCAAGCTCACCGACGCGCGCTGGCAACGCTTCGTGCGCCAGCTCAAGCCCTACGAGGGCTGGGCGTCCTCGCTGCGGGCCAAGTTCGGACAGGACCCGATCCGCTTCGTCGAGGAGTCCGAGCTCCTGGACGCCGGCATCACCGACGATGCGGAGGCGATCGAGCTGCTCAAGGCCGAGACCGCCCCGGGCGAGGCCTACGAGACGTCACTGGTGCGCGAGGACGGGCCCGAGCTGGTGGTGCGCCAAGTCGAGCGGACGACCGGGTCGGCGACCACGGTGCGACTGCGGCGCGAGATGTTCTCGAGTCCCGAGTATCGCTCCTTCGTGGGCGTCCACAATGACCTCACCAAGCTCGCCGGCACGCCGCCGTTCACGGTGCGGCTTGGCAAGAAGCAGGAGGCTGCGCTGAGCTTCGAGGAGCTGCGCGAGAAGGTCGTCGACGTGGCCAAGGACGGCGTGGCGGTCAACCGCTTCAAGGGCCTCGGCGAGATGAACCCCGACCAGCTCTTCGACACGACGATGGACCCGGGCTCGCGGACGCTGCGCCAAGTCACCATCGACGACGCCGCCACCGCCGATGAGGTCTTCTCGATGCTGATGGGCGACAAGGTCGAGCCGCGGCGCGAGTTCATCGAGAAATACGCCAGAGACGTGGAGAACCTGGATGTCTGAGACGGCTCACCTTCGCCTGGCGTCGTCCTCGGATGTCCGCGGGCGTGTCAGGGTGGTCGGGCGAAGCCCGACCCCGACTAGCCCTGCGGACATGCTGCGTCCTCGCCATGCTCGGCTCCCGATGCAGACATTGCGGGGCAACGTCTGATGGCCGGCGTCGATCAGCTCTCCGGCGGCAACATCGAGCTCCGCCCGCTCGAGGAGGAGATGCGCTCCTCCTACCTCGATTACGCGATGAGCGTGATCGTCGGGCGCGCGCTGCCCGACGTGCGCGACGGCCTCAAGCCGGTCCATCGCCGGATCCTCCACACGATGAACGAGGCGGGGCTGCAGCCGACCCGGCCCTTCCGCAAATGCGCCACCGTCGTAGGCGACGTCATGGGTCAATTCCACCCCCACGGCGACGACCCGATCTACGACGCGCTCGTCCGCCTGGCCCAGGACTTCGCCCAGCGCTATCCGCTCGTCGAGGGTCAGGGCAACTTCGGCTCGATCGACAACGACCCGCCGGCGGCGTATCGCTACACCGAGGCGCGCCTGGCCCGGCTGGCGACCGAGCTGCTGCGCGACATCGATGCCGACACCGTCGACTTCGGGCCCAACTACGACGGCTCGCGGCTCGAGCCGCTCGTGCTGCCGTCGCGCTTCCCGAACCTGCTCGTCAACGGCTCGGCCGGGATCGCGGTCGGCATGGCGACGAACATCCCGCCGCACAACCTGCGCGAGACGATCGACGCCGTCGTCGCGTACATCGACGATCCGGCGATCGACACCGCGGGCCTGATGAAGCACATCAAGGGCCCCGACTTCCCGACCGGCGGGATCATCGTCGGCCGCCAGGGGATCAAGGACGCCTACGAGACCGGCCGCGGTCGCGTGGTCGTCCGCGGGCGCGCCCACATCGAGCCGATCGGCCGGGGCAAGGAGGCGATCATCGTCACCGAGATGCCCTACCAGGTGAGCAAGGGCGACGGTCGCAACGACGGGTCCGGGCTCGTCAAGAAGATCGCCGAGGTCGTCAACGAGAAGAAGATCCCCGAGATCGCCGACCTTCGGGATGAGTCGGACAAGTCGGGCGTGCGCCTGGTCATCGAGCTCAAGCGCGACGTCATCCCCAAGGTCGTGCTCAACAAGCTCTACAAGCACACGGCGCTGCAGACCACGTTCGGCGTCAACATGGTCGCGCTCGTCGACGGCGTCCCGCGCACGCTGTCGCTGCGCGAGGTGGTCCACGCCTACGTCGATCACCAGCGCGAGGTCATCGTCCGGCGCACGAAGTACGAGCTGCGCCGGGCCGAGGAGCGCGCCCACATCCTCGAGGGGCTCCTGATCGCCCTCGACAACCTCGACGAGGTCATCGCGCTCGTCCGCGGGTCCGCCGACCCCGAGGAGGCCCGCGGCGGGCTGGTCGAGCGCTTCGGGCTCACGCTCGAGCAGGCCGAGGCGATCCTCGCCATGACGCTGCGCCGCCTGACCGCGCTCGAGGCCAACAAGATCAAGTCCGAGCACGAGGAGCTGGTCGAGAGGATCCGAGAGCTGCGCGAGATCCTCGGCGACGAGTCGCGCGTCATGGGCCTGATCCGCGAGGAGCTGATCGAGGTCCGCGACGCCTACGCCGACGAGCGTCGCACCGAGATCACGCACTCCGAGGATGAAGTGGACATCGAGGACCTGATCGCCGATCAGCAGATGGTCATCACGATCACCAAGACCGGCTACATCAAGTCGCTCCCGCTCGCCACCTACCGGATGCAACGCCGCGGCGGCAAGGGCGTCACCGGGATGGACATGAAGGACGACGACTACATCGAGCACCTGTTCATCTGCTCGACGCACGACTATCTGCTGTTCTTCACCAACCGCGGCAAGGTCTACCGGTCCAAGGTCTACGAGCTACCCGAGGCCTCCCGGACGGCGAAGGGTCGCGCGCTGGTCAACGTGCTGCCTCTGCGCGACGGCGAGCGCGTCCAATCCGTCCTGGCGACGCGCGACTTCACCGAGCACCGGTACCTCGCCTTAGCGACCCGCAAGGGGCAGCTTAAGAAGACCGAGATGCCCGCCTACAACACTCCGATCAAGGCCGACGGGATCATCGCCATCAACATCCGCGACGACGACGAGCTCGTAGCCGTGCGCGGCACCTCGGGCAACGACGACATCATCATGGTCTCGCGCTCGGGGCAGGCGGCGAAGTTCTCCGAGGACGAGGTGCGCCCGATGGGGCGCGATACCAGCGGCGTGCGCGGGATGAACGTTGCGCAGAAGGGCAACGAGGTCCTGGCCATGGACATCGCCCGCCACGAGCAGGATCTGCTCGTCGTCACCGAGAACGGCTTCGGCAAGCGCACCGCGATGGACGACTATCCGCGCAAGGGGCGCGGCACGATGGGGGTCAAGACGATCACCCTGACCGACCGCAAGGGCGTACTGGCCGCGGCGCTGGCGGTCCGCGAGCACCAGGAGCTCGTCTTCATCTCCGACGCCGGCATGGTCCAGCGCACCTCGGTGCGCGGCATCAACCGCTACGGCCGCGCCTCTCAGGGCGTGCGCGTGATGAACGTCGCCGACGACGACCGCGTTAGCGCCGTCGCGCTGGTCATGGAGACCAACACCGACACCGCCGCCGAGGTCGACGAGGAGCCGATCGGGGGCTCGGACGGCGCCGGTCCCGACGACGCGTAGAGACCGTCTCCGGGCTTCGCTACATTGCGAGGACCAGAGAAAGGAGGTGGTCCGAACTTGTCAAGTCTTTGCGGGACCCTGGAGGTGTCCGGCCGCTGACTTAGGTGGCTGGTCCGCGACAGCGGAATTCACACCGAGACACCCTCCGGGTAGGTGCCGGGCTTTGTCCCTCCGGCCGCTTCAGACCGCCTCCCCGGTGAAACCAGTCGCGATGTGAAGAGGGGCGCTCCCGTTTGGGGGCGCCCCTTGTCTTTTGGGCGTTGGGCGTTAGGCGAAGCGGCGCGGAAGCTCCTTCAGCACGTCGATCCACTCCTCCGGCAGGTTGCGCTCCTCTGCTCCTTTGACGAGCAGATCGATGTATTCCTGCTTGGGCGCCAGCTCGTGTGCCACCTTCTCGACCACCTCGTAGGTGACCGCGATGTGGCGGCTGCCGTCGCCGGTGGTGACCTCCACCTCGCGGCGTTGGTACCCGCCCTGGGGCGCGAACTCCTTGCGGTCGAGCGCGTCGAGGTCGGCGGCTGAGAGTTCGTAGAGCGCGCCCCACGTGGCGGCGCCGTCGTCCGGGACCACGTCGGCGGCGCCGGCCTTCCATCGCACGGAGCGGCGCAGGAACAGCAGGCGGAAGCCGTCGAGGCGGGCCGGCCCGAGGTAGCGGTGCTCCCCGCACCAGTCGGCCATGACCTCCGACGCCATGTTCGACCCGTACGCGAAGTACTTCGCTAGGCCGCTTCGGGCAGGTATTGCTTCCAGTTATCCGGGATCGTCGGCGAGGCCACGTGGATGAACACCTGCGGGCCCGGCGTGCGCGGGCGGCGCAGCAGCTTCATCCCGACCTGGCGGGGCAGCAGATCGCCCTTGCGCCGGTTGCAGGGCGCGCACGAGGCGACGATGTTGTCCCACGACGACGAGCCCCCCTTGGACCGCGGCACGACGTGGTCGACGGTGAGGCTCGAGCGCGAGCCGCAGTACTGGCACGTCCAGCCGTCGCGGGCGAAGATGGCGCGGCGGGTGATCTTGCGCCGGTGCACGTCGCGCGGCACGGCCACGTAGGTGCGCAACCGGATCACCGCCGGGCGCGTCATCGTCATGCGCTCGGAGTGGAGCTCGCGGTCGGCCTTCTCGATGACGTCGGCCTTGGACTTGAGCAGGAGCACGACGGCGCGCCGCACGGTGCACACGTTGATGGGCTCATACGTCGCGTTCAGCACGAGCACACGGCCACGCTCCAATCCGCGCCGCCGGTGCTCGTCGAGCGACGCGGACCCCACTGGACCGGGTGGTACAGCCGTGGCCATGAGACCGCGAAAGTGTAGCTACGCCGAGGGATACGAACCCAGGACCTTGAGGGTCTCGACATGGCTGCGGACGCCCTCGAGCGACGCGGCCACGGCGGCGTCGGAGGCGTCGCCCTCGCAGTCGAGGAAGAACATGTAGCGGCCCAGGCCCACCTTCCGCGGGCGCGACTCGATCTTCGTGAGGCTCACCTCGCGGCGCGCGAACTCACTCAGGCAGCGGGCCAGCCACCCGGGCCGCTCCGAGCCCGCGCCCCAGAAGACGATCGACGTCTTGAAGTGGCGTTGGGCGGTGGGCATTGGGCGTTGGGCCTCGCGCGCCAGCCAGACGAACCGGGTCTCGTTGTCCTTGCGGTCCTCGACGCCCGCTTGGAGCACCTCGCAGCCGTACAGCTCCGCGGACAGCAGGGTCCCAAGGGCGGCGGTCGGGCCGACGCTCGCCGCCACCGTGCGCACCGCGTCGGCGGTCGAGTTGACCGCTGTCACCCGCGCCTGGGGCAGCTGCTCGCGCAGGAATCGGGCGCACTGGGCGTTGGCCTGCGGGTGGGACAGCACGGTCTCGATCGCCTCGAGGGGCAGGGGGGCGCGCGCGATCAGGCACTGGTGGACGGCATGGACGGCCTCGCCTACGATCGCCACGCCGTCGGTCTCGAGGGCGAGGGCGTCCAACGTGGCGTTGACCGAGCCCTCGAGCGAGTTCTCGATCGGCGCGAACGCGCGCTCGACGCGCCCGTCGTCGACCGCCATGACCGTGTCGCGGACGGTCGGCAGCGAGACAAGCTCGAGCTCGGAGGTGCCCGGCTGGCCGACCAGGGCCTCGTGGGAGAAGGTCCCCTCGGGCCCGAGGTAGCCGACCGTCGTCACGCGGGCTCGGCGGCCGGCTCCTGCGTCGGCGGCTCCGACAGCGCGATGCGGACCGCCTCGGCCTCCTCGGGCGAGAGCTCGATCTCGCCCTGGCCGTTGTGCACCTGCTTGGCGTACAGCCGCGCCTGGTCGCGGTGGTGGATCGAGGAGAGGACGACGCCGGACCGGTTCGCGTCCAGGAGCGCGATCGAGGTGGACTGGCGGCCCGACATCTCGCCGTAGGCGTCGTACCGGACCAGCGCGTGGAAGGCGACGGCGCCGTCGAGTCGGCGCTCGGCGAGGTCCATGCGGTCGTGCAGCTTGGCGGCAACGTCCTCGACCCAGTCGTGCAGGCCGCGGAACTGCTCGGTGATGTCGGCGGCGTGGGCGACGAGGTCACGCGCGCCTCGGTCGCCGAGCACCGCGCGCTGAGCGCTGCGCACGCGCCGCAGCCGGAACGCGAGCACGACGGCAAGGACGAGCGCGACCACCGCGACTCCCGCGGCGGCGAGCGCGACGATGCCCGTGGTGCCCGACAGCTCATCCACGGACGGGGAGGATACGAAGGGGTACGGAGGCGCCGCTAGTTGGACCGGCCGGTCGGGGGCGGGCCTTGCCGACCACCCTGACTACTTCGTGAAGACGGCCGGGAACGACTCGGTGTTGTTGTCGACCTTCTTCTCGCCGGCGACCGGCTTGACCGTCGCCTTGATCGTCACCGGCTGACCGGTCGGCGGCGCGGTCGTCAGCGCCAGCTCGGCCGAGCCCGATTCGCCGGCGCTGGTGTCCACCGTCTTCGTCAGGTTGATCGGGGCGCCGGCGCCCGTGATCGAGACCTGGATCTGCACGCCCTTCTCGTCGTTCTCGCCGGAGTTCGTGTAGTTGACCGTGAAGGTCGGCGGCGGGCTGGCCGCGATGCGGTTGGCGGAATCGGCCGAGAGGTCGGTGTCGTTGACGCTGACCGAGTCGAGGCTGTGGCCGTGGACGCCGGGCGCGGCCTTGCCCGAGGCGGTGCTCGTGCCGGCGGCCCCGCTCAGGCGCTGTGAGACCACCTGCTTGTCGAGCCAGCTCAGCGGGTCGCCGAGGAAGCGGCTCTGGGCGATGCGCTGGCCGCCGATGTCGTTGTCGTCCAGCACCTTGGCGATCAGCGGCGCGACCCGCAGCGAGTAGACGACGTCGGACGCCAGGAACGCCTGCATCTGGCCGGTGACCTGGGCGATCGCGGGGCCCGAGCTCGACGCCTGCTTGCTCAGGGCGGCGGGGAGCTCGGAGGCGATCTTCGTGAGCGCGTCGCGTCGCAGCTCGAGCGCGAGGATGAAGTCGCGTTGGGCGTCCTTCATGTCGTCAGGGACGTCGAGCTTGTTGGCGGCGTCGACCTGCTGCTCGGCGTCGCCCCGCAGCGCGTTGACCTGCGCCTGCAGGTTCTGTGGGTTGGAGCCGCCCCTGCCCAGGTCCTTGAAGAGCTGGTCGCCCACCTGGTCGGACTGGCCGACGAGCTTCCCCACGTCGCTGTTGTAGTTCTTGAGGTCGTCCTCCTTCTGGGCCGAGACGCAGCCCTGGATGAGGACGATCAGGACGATCACCACGACGACCCCGACCACGCCGGCGACCACACGGCGCACGAACACCGCCTGCTCGTCGGGCGTGCGTTGACCGCCGGGTCCGGTCGGCCGGCGCGTGCGCGTGGCGGTGCCTCCGCCGCCGTCGCGCGGTTCATCACCCTCGTCGAAGAAGGACACGAGATCGCTCCTGGTGCATTTCCCGCGGCTGCAGTATGGCGGGCGGTCCGGTCGAGTGGTCGGGCCGGGCCCGATGCCGCCTGGTCGGTCTTTCGCCGCGAACAGCAGGGAGCCTTCATGTCTCGTGGAATCCTCAGGGGGTGGATCCCACCGAGGTCCTCCCAACCGAGCCGCTGCACACGGCGCCGGCGATGCAGCCGTCGGCGCTCGTACTCGGGCGCTATCGGCTCGAGCAGCGGCTGGGCGCCGGCGGCTTCGGGGTCGTCTGGCGAGCTCGCGACGAGCGGCTCGAGCGGCCCGTGGCGGTCAAGGTCCTCCCACATCGGCGCGGGCTGGGCAAGCGGGCCGAGCGCGAGGCGCTCGCGGCCGCTCGGCTCAACCACCCCGCCATCGTCACCCTCTACGAGGCCGGCAGCGACGACGAAGCGGCCTACCTGGTCTCGGAGCTGGTCGAGGGGCGGGCGCTCGACGAGCTGCTCGCCGACGGCGCGCTCTCCGATCGGGATGTCGCGCGCATTGCCGCCGCGCTCGCGGGCGCGCTCGACCACGCCCACGCCCACGGCGTCATCCACCGCGACGTCAAGCCCGGCAACGTCATCGTCCCGAGCGCGCCCCACGGGGAGGCGGCGCTGGCCAAGCTCACCGACTTCGGCGTCGCCCGGCTGATCGGCGACGATCCGCTCACGCGCACGAGCGACGTCGTCGGCACGCTGGCCTACATGGCGCCCGAGCAGGCCGAGGGCGACGAGGTCGGAACCGCCGCCGACCTGTACGCGCTCGGGCTCGTCACCTACGAGGCGCTGACCGGCATCAACCCGGTGCGCGCGGGCGGCCCGGCGGCGACCGCGCGTCGCCTCGGCGAGCCGCTCCCGCCGGTGCGGCGCGTGCGCCGTGACGTGCCGCGCGAGCTGGCGACGGCGATCGACCGCGCGGTGCGCCCGCACCCCGCCGAGCGGGGGACGGTGGCGCAGCTGGGCGCCGCGCTGAGCGCCGGCGTGTCCGTGCTCGACGACGAGCCCGGGACGGTCGCGCCCAGCGTGCTCGAGCCGCACGTCTGGCGCCAACCGCGGCCCGCACCGGCGCCGCCGGAGCCGCCGCGCGCCGTGCCTGCGCCCGGCACGGTGCCGTACCCCTCCGGCCGGCCGGAGGCGATGCCGGCGCCGCATCCTGCGCCGCCGCTGGCCCAAGCCGAAGCGGCCGTTGCCGGTCGCCGGCGCCGCACCCTGCCCGAGCGCTTGATCGCCGCCGCCGGCGCCGCCGGCCTGACCGCGCTCGGAGGCCTCGCCTACCCCGGCACGCTGCCGATCCCGGTCGCGGCGCTTGCCGCCGGGGTCGGCATCGTGGTCTTCCTGCTGCCCCGCCTCGGGTGGATGGTCGCCGCGCTCGGGGCGATCGGCGTTGCCGCCGCGCAGTCCGACGGCGCGGGCCTCGGCGTAGGCGTCGTGCTCGCCGCCGCGTTCCTCCCGGTCCCCTTCCTGCTCTGGCGCGCCCCGGCCTGGTGGTCGGTCCCCGCGGTCGCGCCGCTGCTCGGACTCGCCAGCGTCGCCGGCGCGTTCCCGGCGCTCGCCGGCCAAGCCGCGACCGGCTGGCGCCGCGCCGCCGTCGGCGCGATCGGCGCGTGGTGGCTGCTGCTCGCCGAGCCGCTCTCCGGGCGCACGCTCCTGCTCGGCCACGCCCGTGGCGTGCACCCGCGCGCCGACTGGGCGACGTCGGCCCCGGACGCCGTCGAGCAGGTGCTGCGGCCGTTGGCGACCTCCGGCGCGGTGGCGATCATCGCGCTGTGGGCGTTCGCGGCGCTGGTACTGCCCTACTTGGTGCGCGGCCGGGCGCTTGCGCCCGCCGCCCTGGGGGCGGCCATCTGGGCGGTCGGTCTTGCGGCCGGCACCGCGCTGGTCGCCGACGCGGTCCACGCGCACGCCGGAACCTCGACCGCGGCGCTGCTCGGTGCCGCTCTTGCTGCACCGCTCGCCCTGGTCGCGACAGCCGCGCGGGCCCGCGCTCGCCCGTCGGACGCGGTTCCGCATGCCCGATGATTCGGCCGCCGGCCGGCCGGCAGGCACGCGCACTTTCTTTCGTAGCATGGCCGGGGGTCTAGCCCCATGAGCGTGCTCAAGAGCCTGGAAAGTCGACTCGCCGGCCTCGTCGAGGGCACGTTCTCGCGCGCGTTCCGCTCCGAGGTCCGGCCGGTCGAGATTGCCCGCAAGCTCGCCCGCGAGATGGAGGAGCACAAGTCGATCTCGGTCTCGCGGGTATACGTCCCAAACGAATACGCCGTGTACCTCTCGCCCCAGGACCGCGAGCGCTTCGAGGGCTACGAGGAGGCCCTGACCAAGGAGCTGGCCGGCTACCTCCTCGAGCACGCCCGCTCGGAGCGCTTCGCGCTCGTCTCGCGACCCGTGGTCGAGTTCCGCACCGATGAGCGACTCAACCTCGGAGAATTCGGGATCCAGGCCCGCCTTGTCCAGCCGCCGGAGCGCGAGCAGGACGTGGCGCCCCAGCAGGCCGAGCGCGGCAACACCATGATCTACTCGACCGCAGGCCGCGTGCGCGAGCCGCTCGAGGAGCGGACGGGCGCGCCCTCGCCCCGCCAGGGCCTCCTCCTGCTCGACGGGCGCCGCATCATCCTGGGGCCCGACGGCGCGACGCTCGGGCGCTCGCGCGACTGCGAGGTGGTGCTCTCGGACCAGAATGTCTCCCGCCGGCACGCCGCCGTCCAGCCGCATGCCGCCTCGACCTACGGCTGGGCGGTGGCCGACCTCGGCTCGACCAACGGAACCAAGCTCAACGGCCGGCGCGTCGAGGAGGCCACGCCGCTCGAGCCCGGCGACCGGATCGAGGTCGGCACGACCGAGCTGCGCTTCGAGCTGGAGTGACGATGGCCGTCCTCGAGCCGGTCTCCGTCGGCCTCAAGTTCGCCTTCCTGATCGTCCTCTACCTGTTCCTGCTGTGGATCGTGCGCTCGGCGCTGCGCGACCTGCGCCGCGAGAACCGCCCGGTCGTCGCGGCCGGACGGGGCGCGCCCGCCCCCTCCGACGCCACCGCCATGCACTCCGCCGCCGAAGGCCTCGGGCCCGATCGTCTCGAGGAGACCGAAGCACTGCTGCGTGTCGAGAAGGCGCCCGGCCTGCAGCCCGGCTCGTCGTTCGACCTCGTGGGCGGGGCAGTGCTCGGGCGGGGCGACAGCGCCGACATCCATCTCGAGGATCCGTTTGCCTCGACGCGCCATGCGCGCATCGCCTGGGAGGGTTCCACGGTGATGATCGAGGACCTGGGGTCCACCAACGGGACCTACCTCAACGGCGAGCCGCTCGACGGACCGTCGCCCTTGCACGTGGGCGATCGCATTCGCATCGGCGACTCGGAGTTCTCCCTGGCCGTCTAATGCTCCGCGTCGCCGACTTCTTCGCCGACTCGGACACCGGACGCGCGCGCCGCGCCAACGAGGACGCGTTCTTCGCGCACGCGCCGGTCTTCGCCGTGGCGGACGGGATGGGCGGAGCGCAGGCGGGCGAAGTCGCCTCGCGCACGGTCGTCGACTGCCTGCGCCGCGGCCTGCCCGACGGCGGCTCGCCCGAGGAGCGGCTGGCGGCGCTGGCCGAGGAGGCCAACGGCCTCATCCACCGCAAGGCGGCCGAGGACGAGCAGCGCGCCGGCATGGGGACGACGCTCACGGCGGCCTACGTCGACGAGGATGCGGTGTCGTTCGGGCACGTCGGCGACTCGCGCGCCTACCTGTTCCGCGACGCAAAGCTCCAGCAGCTCACCAACGACCACTCCCTCGTGGGCGAGATGGTGCGCCGCGGCAAGCTGACCGCCGAGCAGGCCGAGGAGCACCCGCAGCGCTCGATCATCACCCGCGCGCTGGGCCCCGAGCCCGCGGTCGAAGTCGACCACATGACGACCTACGCCCGCGACGGGGACGTCTTCCTGCTCTGCTCGGACGGCCTTACCTCGATGCTGTCCGACGAGCAGATCGGGCGCACGCTGACCGATGCGCCCGACCTGCGGGCCGCCGGCCACGCGCTCATCGACGCCGCCAACTCGGCCGGTGGGCGCGACAACATCACCGTCATCCTCTTCCGCGTCGAGGAGGTCGGGGGCGGCGCGACCGCCGACCAGGCGACAATGGTCGGCGAGGCGGCCCCGAAGGCCAGCGAGGTGCACGAGGCGCTCGCGGCGGAGGAGCCGGCCACGGCGGCGACGGCGACCGCCACGCGACCCGAGGTCGAGCAGAAGGCGCGCGCCCCCAAGCGCCCCCTGCCACCGACCTCGGCTCCGCGCAAACGTCGCCGTCGCCTGCCGTTCGCCATCGTCGCGGTGGTCGCCGTCGTGGCGGTGCTGGGCGTCGCCGGATGGTTGGCCACGCGTGCCGTGTTCTTCGTGGGCACGGATTCCTCCGGCGTCGTGACGATCTATCGCGGGCTTCCCTACGAGCTGCCCTTGGGGCTCAAGCTGTACGAGCAGTACTACGCGTCCGGCGTGCCGGCCACCGAGCTGCCCTCGCGCCGGCGCCGCAGCCTGCTCGACAACGAGCTGCGGTCGCGCAGCGACGCCACCGATCTGGTGCGCCAGCTCGAGACCGGGCAGCTGCGATGAGCGCCCGCAATCGCGAGCTGTTCGGCCTGATCCCGGCCGCGCTGTTGCTGACCGGTGGCTTCGCCGCGGTGTTCATCCAGGAGCAGAACGTCCTGTCGGATGTCTCGCTCACCTACGGCGCGATCTTCCTCGGCCTCTGCCTGGCGGCGCACGTCTTCCTGCGCTTCACCCTGCCCCAGGCCGACCCGTACCTATTCCCCCTGGTCGCGCTGCTCGCATGCTTCGGCCTGGTCGTCATCTACCGCATCGACGACACCCTGGCGCGCGAGCAGGCGCAGTGGTTCGTGATCGGGCTGATCGCGTTTGCGGCGGTGATCCTGTTCGTGCGCGACTACCGCGTGCTCGAGCGCTATCGCTACACGATCGCGTTCGTCGGGCTCGGACTGCTCGTGCTTCCCCGCCTGCCCGGCATCGGCGCTCAGGTCAACGGCGCCTATCTCGGGATCAAGGTCGGGCCGATCTCGTTCCAGCCGGCCGAGCTGAGCAAGATCTGCCTGGTCATCTTCGTCGCCTCCTACCTGCGCGACACCCGTCAGGTGCTGGTGCTCGGCGCGCGGCGGTTCATGGGGCTGACGATCCCGCCGCTCAAGCACTTCGGGCCGCTGCTGGTCATCTGGGGCGCGTCGATGCTGATGCTCGTGCTCATCCGCGACCTC
>Ga0126312_10001624_pt1 | contig 14847 bp, 9 predicted proteins | sample Plot104A_FD_92537 | JGI IMG/M metagenome (GOLD analysis project Ga0126312, IMG submission 92537) | Serpentine soil microbial communities from UC McLaughlin Reserve, CA, USA - Plot104A | ecosystem: Environmental > Terrestrial > Soil > Grasslands | place: USA: UC McLaughlin Reserve, Lake County...
CGAGCTCGTGAACGCAGGTAAGGCGGGGAAGCTCGTGCGCGGCTACCGCGGCGCACCGCCCGTCGATCAAGCTGCGCTCACGAAGCTGCTCCACCGGCTGTCCGCGCTAGGCGAGGACCGGCCTGAGATCGCGGAGCTCGACCTCAACCCGGTGATCGCATCAGCCGAAGGGTGCGTCGCCGTTGACGCGAGGATCCGTCTGCGCCCGCCGCAGCGGCCGCGAGGCCCGAAGACATGGTGACGAGGTAAGCAAGTGCCGCAATGGCTTCAGATCATGCTCGCCGTTTATCTGGTCGCAGGGACGCTGTACTTCCTGCGCGGGACCGGAGCCCAGAAGTAGGGCCGAGCTCCGTACTTTCCCGCGAGTGGATCCGCACATCTGCCCGATGCGGTCTGCGGCGGTTCGCGTGAACCTGCCCTCATGGCGAAACGCAAGAAACGGAAGCTGGCGCCTCCCGCGCCGCCCCCACCGTCACGCCCGAAGCTCCGTCTCGGGCGGCGCGCGCTCTATTTGGGAGCGCTGGCGACGGGAATCGCGCTCTCAGCGACGCTCGTCGCCGTCAGCATTCTGACGCGCGGCGGCGCGAAGACACCCGTGGTGAACGCGGCGGCGTCGTCCGTCGCGGGCGCGCCGGAAACGCGCGCACTCCTCGCAGGAATTCCGCAGCACGGCAACGTCCTCGGCTCGCCCCGAGCGCCGGTGACGCTCGTCGAGTACGCAGACCCGCAGTGCCCATACTGCGCGGCCTGGGCTCGTGATGCGCTCCCCGAGATCGTCCAGAAGTATGTGCGTGCGGGACAGGTGCGGATCGAGTTCCGCGGCCTCTCGTTCATCGGGCCCGAGTCGAGGCTCGGCGTGGCCGCGGCGCTCGCGGCGGCCAAACAGGCAAAGCTCTGGCACGTCATCGACCTCCTCTACGCAAACCAGGGCGTCGAGAACGGCGGCTGGATCACGAACGAGCTGATCGAAGAAATTGCCGACCACAGCGGGGTCGATCGCGTTCGATTCCAAGTCGACCGGCAGTCGGCCGACGTCGACGACGCAATCGACGAGACGACGGCGCAGGCGCAGGCCGACGCAATCTCGGGGACACCGGCGTTCCTCGTCGGGCCCACCGGCGGCGCGCTTCGCCGATTCGAGATCTCGTCGCTCGACGCGGCCGCGATGCGCCCCACGCTGGACGAGCTGCTCGCCTCGTGAGCGACCGGACCCTCAGGTTCGCGACGGCCGCACTAGCGGCAGTGGGCGCAGCGATCGCGACGTACCTCGTCGTCGAGCGGTACACCGGCGGGGTCATCTCGTGCACCACCGGCGGCTGCGAGACCGTCCAGCGGTCGAGCTACTCGGAGCTCGCGGGAGTCCCGGTTGCAATCCTCGGGCTCGTCGCGTATGTCGCGATCTTCGCGCTCTCGCTGATCGCGTCGGACGCAGCACACGCTGCGGTGCTGTCGGCCTCGTTTGCAGGCGTCGCGTTCGGCGGCTACCTGCTGTACGCCCAAGCCATCCCGATCGGCGCGTTCTGCGACTGGTGCCTCGCAAGCGACGCGGTCATGGGGTCGATTGCGGCCGTCTCGCTGTTGCGGTTCCGGACGCGCGCCGTCGGGGCTCCAGGCGCCGTCGCCGCTGCGGGAAACCCGTAACCGCTTCGGCGGACACATACGAGCCCGTTACTCACTGGTCCATGTGCCTCACACCTCGATCACGGGAGCACATCCGCGAGCTCCTCGTGGCCGCCGAACCGCGCCCAGCCGAGCGCGTTGCCACCGTGCAAGCTGTCCAAGATGAGCGGGTCTGCTCCGACGTCGAGCAGTGCCACGACCGCATCGCGCTGCCCCACCTGCGCCGCAAGGTGGATAGCGACGACGCCGTCACCGTGGCTCGGCCCGCCGAAGGTGCCGCGCTGATTTGGGTCGGCACCCAGCTCGACGAGCAGACGAATCGAGCGAACGTGGCCGTTTAGCGCCGCCCACGTGAGCGGGGTGCCGCGGTACGGGTCCGCGTCCACCCTCGCGCCGAGCTCGACCAGCAGGCGAATCGCCTCCACGCGATCCGACTTCGCCGCCCAGACCAGCGCCTCGTCGAGCACCTCCTGCGCGTCTTCGGACGGCTGCCAGCTTGGGAAGCCGCCGTGGGGCCGGTAGAAGCCGCGGTGCGCTCCAGCCTGCGGCGTACCCACGAGCTCGCGGATCAGCTCGAGGTCGCCGAGACCGGCGGCGACCCGCAGGTTGATCGGCTGCCGGCCGAGCAGCTCGGCAACCTCACGATTGCCCCAGAAAAGTGCAGCAACGAGCGGCGTCCCCCCGTCGCCGCGGGCAAAGAGGTCTGTGCGCGCACCCGCGGCAAGCATCAACCTGGCGAGGTCGCAGTCGTTCGTATAACCGGCCTGGTGCAGCTTCGTCCAACCGTAATCGTTGCCGCGGTTCGGATCGGCTCCACGCTCGAGCAGAAGAGACACGACCATTAGGTCGCCGGCCATCCCGAGCAGATCGTTGCCGTTCGTCCCTCGCTGAACGACGAGATCGGGGAACCTGTCGAGGAGCTCGGCGAGGCGCTCGCCGTCGTGCGCCTCGAGGGCCAGAAATGCGAGCACGAAAGGGGTGGGCGCCTCCTCACCGCTCTGCATCGCGTCGACGTGGCGGCGAAGCTCGCTCCAGCTCGAGAAGCCGTGTCGCGCGGCGAGGTCGCGACGCGCCTCGGCGACGCTCACGCCCATCACCGAGGCGATCCCATTGGCCCGCCCTTCGTAGTAGTCGACATCGGCGCGGAACGGCTGCTCGAGCCCGAGATTCTCTACGTACTTTTTGAGTTTCGGCCAGCTCGCGAAGCCGAGCTCGCGCGCCAGCTCGAACTGCGCATCCGTGAGCTTGACGTCGTGTCCGGCGGCACGCTGCACGCGGGCGCGCTCTTTCGCCTGCTTCCGCAGCTGCTCGAGATTGAGCTCAAAGGTCACAGCAGCTCCCTTCCGTCGCGCCGGGGTGTCCGGCGGGTCCGGCTGGAGAGGAAGCTCGTTGCGCGTTTCCTCGAAGCGACAGGGAGGGCTCGGCCCTTTCCGCGGACTGGATGCGGCGCCCGCAGCGTGCGCGAGTATAGGACAGTCTCCGGGCTCGGTCGCGCGGGTTCGCATAGCCTCACCCCGGTGGACGTCGCCGCCGAGGCCGCACGGCGTTTCCTCGTCGCTCGGCAGATGCTCGCGCCCGCGCGTTCGATCAAGGGAGGAACCGACGGCGTCCTCGAGGTCGTCGGCCGGCTGGGATCGCTCCAGTTCGACCCATTGTCGGTCGCCGGCCGCAACCATGACTTGGTGCTCCACGCGCGGGTCGCCGACTACGACCCGGAGTGGTCCGATCAGCTCTATCAGCAGCGCGAGCTGTTCGAGGCGTACAACAAGGGGCTCTCGCTCGTCCCCACGAGCGAGTTCCCATGGTTCCGCGCGAACTTGAGCGCGTACTCGCCGCGGATCCTCGTCGAGCACGCTGATCTCGCCGAGCGGGTGCTGGAGCGAATCCGTGCCGAGGGCCCACTCTCTGCGCTCGACTTCGACCGGCAGCGCGGGTCGCTGGTCGACTGGTTCGGCGCTCCCGCGAACGTCGTGCGCGAGCTGCTCGAGGCGTTCACCGCGACCGGGGTCTTGGGTCTCGCTCGACGGGACGGCAACCGTCGCTACTACGACGTGCTCGAGCGGCTGCTGCCTGGAGACGTCGTGGCGCGCAAGGTCCCGCTGAGGGAGCAGCTCCGGCACAAGCTGCTGTCGCGCTATCGCGCACACGGCCTCTTGGGCATCGGCGGCGGCGGAGACATCTTCGGCGGCCTCGGCCCGGCAAAGCCGCACCCGGAGCGACCCGACCACCCCGGGCGGACCGCGCTGCGAGAGGAGCTGATCGAAGACGGCGAGCTCGTTCCTGTCGCGGTCGAAGGCGTACGCGGGAAGCGCTTCGTGCTCCGCGACGAGACGGAGCTCCTGAAGGCGCCGCCCGAGCCAGCGCCTACGGTCGCATTCCTCCCGCCGTTCGACCCGTTGGTCTGGGACCGAAGCCTCCTCGGGTCGTTGTTCGGCTTCGACTACGTCTGGGAGCTGTTCGTGCCGCCGGCCAAGCGGCGCTGGGGCTGGTACGTGTTGCCGATCCTCTTCCGCGACCGCCTCGTTGGTCGGATGGAACCACGGATCGACCGCATCGAAGGCCGCGTACGTGTTCTGGACATCTGGTGGGAAGACGGCTTCGACTTGCGCTCCGTCGACGGTTTCGTGCACGCGATGCGGGACGCGCTTACTGCCTACCTTCGCTTCGCCGGCGCCGTCTCGGTTCACTGGGCACCGCACCTCCGCAAGGAGCGACGAGTCTTCGGCACACGCCCGTAGCCGCGGAGGCGTCATAGGCGGAGGCGGTACGACCGCTCAACAGCCCTCCGCCCGGGCGCGGCAGGAATCGCGATCCTTGCCATCACCGCGCCGCGCGCGTGCCCGCGAAACCGGAACTCCACGATCCCGCGCGTTCCCGGGCGCAACGCGCGGCTGCGGGCGATCAGCGTTGCGAGGTGCCGCCCCGTGCGTCCGCGCGAGAGCACAGCACGAGCGCCGGTCAGCGATTCGGTGACGTTCCCTCGATTGACGACGAGCAGCTCCAGGACGCGTCCGCGTCTGCGCCGCGCAACGCGCAACGCATCCAGTTGCAGGCGCCTCACGACCTCGCCCGGAGCGCGCACGACAACGACAACGCCGAGTCGCAGCCGGACGGCGACGGGGCCGTCCACAAGCGGTCGAGTACGCAAGAGCGCGAGGCCGTCGTAGTCGCCAGGCTCCGCCCGCCGGGGGAGCTTCGCCGTCACGACCAGCGACACCGAAGACCGCGGCTCGAGCGTGAAGTGCGACGGCCTCAACCTAAGCCAACCCGACGCCGAATCTGAGCCGCCGCCGCGAACGATGCGTGGTCGTCCGCGCAAATCGAGAGCGAAGCCCGCCTGAGAAACGTCGACCGCGACGCGCTTGGTGCCCGAGTTCGTGACGCGAACAGCCGCGTGCCCGCTGCCTTTCAGCAGCACGCGCGCAGGTGTCGCTGTGAGTGCCACGGGCGCCCTCGCCGCGCCCGCGCCCGCAGATGTGGGCACGAGCGCGAGCGTGAGCGTGAGCGCAACGGTGAAAATGCGGCCGGCGAGGCTCATCGGCCGATGGCCGTGAACGTCACCGTGGCCGAATAATGGCCGGGCGTGACCACGGGCAGCGGCGAAACGAAGCCGACGTTCGTTGCCCATACGTCTCCACCCGAAGCACTGGGAGCAGAGGTCGTTCCGATCAGGAGGTCCGGAGCGGGAGCGATCGGGATCGCCACCATCGCGCCGCCGGCGAGCCCGCCTCCGAGCTGGCCTCCGGTGGGCGCAGTCGCCGACAGTCCCAGAGGCAGATCCGCGGGCACGAACGCCGACCGGTGGACAGTCAACGCGTAGCCGGCGGCGTGGTTGCTGGCCACGGTCACGCGCTCGGAGACCGGCGCAGGCGTGTCGCCGGAGGCGGCCTGACCGAAGCTGATGCTCGAACGCTCGAGCGCGATCGAGAGCACCGGCTGGATGTCGATGTCGACCGCTGCGTTCTGCGAGACACCCCCGGCGGCAGGTGGACTGGTCGAGCACGGCGCAGCAGCCGCCACGGAGTTCCGCGGGATCGGCGCCGCAGCGGAGAAGTCGCTCGAGTTCGCGTCGGTGTCGGTGCACCCACCGCCCGCACGCACCGCCGCGGTGGTGTTGCTGATCGCCGGCGCGGCTCCCCCGCCTTCGTAGTCCGTCGCCGAGCCGTAGCCGGTCAGATCGACGACGAGCGGGTCGGCGGAGCAGCTACCCGCGGATGCGCCGCACGTCAGCAGCGTCATCGCGCGGGCGAGGGCGACCTTGCCGCCCGAGACGGCGAGATTGCTCGTTCCTGTCGCATCCGGCGTCGGCAAGGCTGCGCCGATCGCCGCCGCCGAGGCCAGCTGAATGAGGTAGTGACCGCCGGACGGGACCGAGCCAGAGAGGGGGGTGACCTGCCACGTCGTGCCCGAGCCGGTGGCGTACTGGATCGACCAGCTGCTGAGGTCGACGGTTGTGGCACCGCGGTTGAACAGCTCCACGAAGTCGTTCGTATACGGGGCATTCGCGTTGCCGCCGCCGCCGAACACCTGGCTGACGACCATGTCGGACGAAGCGCTGCGCGCTGCCGGAGCGACGAGGAGCGCGACGGCGAGCGCAAGGGTGAACAGTTGACCTAATCGACGCATTGGCGACTCCAATCGGGAAGGGAAAAGTGACCTCCCTCTCTCTACTGGGAGCGCTCAGCGGCCGAAAGTGTCCTTTCGTGTTTTGGCTGCGATTCGTGACGCTCTCGTTACAAGACAGCCTCGCGCTACGCGCGGCCGCGGGCTGCCCAGGCGCGGGCCGAGACCACGAACGGCGCCGGCGGGAGCTTCTCCCTGCAGAGCTCGCGCAGTCGTGCTCGGGCGCTCGGATCGAGCCGCGCCACGTACGTGCCCGCGGGGCCGATCCCGAGCAGGAAGGGCTCCCACCACTCTTCGAAGGTCGGATGCTCGACGTCGACCGAGACGACGCCCTCCTCGACTCCCTGCAGGCCGGCCGCCTGAAAGAGCTCGCCGAGATGGCCGCGCCGCGCGCCGGCGAGTCGCGACTCGTCCTCGACGTCCGGGTCGAGCTCGTGCACGGCAGCCCAGAAGACGGCCAATGGACCGCCTCCACCGGCGTGATCCCAGACGCAGGCGGCGACGACCCCTCCGTTCCGCGTCACGCGCCGCATCTCGCGTAGTCCCTCGACCGGGTCGGCCATGAAGTGAACGACGAGCTGCGCCAGCGCCGCGTCGAATCGCCGATCCTCGAACGGCAGTTGTTCGGCCGCGGCACGCTGCACCGGCACGTCGGGATTCCGGGCGCGTGCGCTCTCGACGAAGGAGTCGGAGGGGTCGACGGCCCACACGGCATCGGCGCCGAGGCGTCCGAGCAGCTCTGTGGTCAGGGCTCCGGGACCGCAGCCGACATCGAGGACGCGCTGTCCGGGCTCCACACCGGCGAAGTCCGCGAGGCGCGGGGCCAGCGGCACCGAGTAGCGGCCCATGAACCGGTCGTATGCGTCAGCGCTGGCCCACGAGCTCACAGCTCGACTGTACGGCGTTCTCGAAGAGCTTGCGGCTCGTCGGCGGCTGTGCTATCCCGGCCCGACGGGGGTGGCAGAAGTGGCTGCACAGCATGAGTCGGAGATCGTCGCGCGCGAAGCCGAACTGGCTGCGCTCGACGTGTTCCTGGACGCGGACAGCCCGCAGACCGTCCTCCTCCTCACCGGAAGCCCCGGAGTCGGCAAGACCACGTTGTGGCAGGCCGGGGTCGAGCTCGCACGGGAGCGCGGGCTACGACTGCTGACAGCACGGGGAAGCGGCGCAGAGGCGCAGCTCGAGTTCGCGGCGCTGATCGACCTGCTGGAGAGCGTTGGCCCGGAGGAGCTCGCGCCGCTCGCGCCCGCGCAGCGCCACGCTCTCGAGGTGGCGCTCTTTCGGGTGGAGCCGACCGCGGGTCCGCCACCGGCCGCAGCGATCGGCGTCGCGTTCCTGAACGTCCTCCGCGCACTTGCGGCGCGAGGATCGCTGCTGATCGCGGTCGACGACGTCCAGTGGGTCGACTCGTCGTCGGCGGAGACGCTCGCTTTCGCAGCGCGGCGCCTCGACGGCCAGCCCATCCGCTTCCTCCTCGCGAAGCGAGCACGGACGTCGTCGCTGCTCGAGCAGGCGTATGCGCGCGGGCGGATCGAGCGTCTGGAGATCGGACCGCTGAGCCTGGGAGCAACGGAACGTCTACTCACGGAGCGGTTGGGATCGAGCGTCTCGCGCCGCGAGTTGGGGCGGATCGCCGATCTGACCCTCGGCAACCCGCTGTTCGCGCTCGAGCTCGGGCGGACGTTCAGAGCGGGTGGATCGCAGCAGCTCGGCGACGACGTTCGACTGCCGGAGAGCGTCGAGGAGCTGCTCGGAACGCGCATCGCGGCGCTTCCCGATCCGGTCCGCAGGCTCGTGCTCGCAGTCGCACTGAGTGACGAGCTGCGAGCCTCGCAGGTCGCGGCGATTGCTCCGCGTGAAGCTTTGGACGACGCGGTCGACGCCGGTGTGGTCATTGTCGAAGACGATCGGGTCCGCGCTGCCCATCCGCTGTTCGCGACGGCCGCGAAGAGCCGGGCCCGTCCCAGCGAGCAGCGGGAGCTCCACCTCGCGCTCGCGGAGATCGCCGCGGACGCAGACGCACGCGCTCTCCACCACGCGCTCGCGGCCGAGGATCCCGACGACGCGCTTGCGACCGAAGCCGCCGCGGCAGCGGCCCGCGCCGCGTCCCGCGGCGCACGTCAGGACGCGGTGACGTTGGCCGAGCACGCGCTCCGGCTAACAGAGCGTGAGGCGCCGGATCGTGCGGAGCGCGTGCTCACCCTCGGCGAGTACCTCCTCGCGGCAGGCCAGATCGAGCGCGCGACCGAGCTGCTGACGCCGGAACGGGACGCGCTCCCGCGCGGCTCGATGCGTGCGCGTGCGTCCGTCCTCCTCTCGGGAGCCGCAGTGACGACGAACGACGAGATCCTCGGACATCTCGGCGATGCGCTGGTCGAGGCTGCCGACGACATGCGGCTGCGAGGGATCGTCCTCGCTGAGCTGGCCACGAACGAGGTCGTCGCGCGCGTCGAGCGCATCTCGGAAGCCGAGCAGCGCGCGCAAGAGGCCGTCGACCTCGGGCGCCACAGCGGCGCCGACGAGGAGCGGGACGCACTGTATGCACTGGCCTGGACGCGCAGTCTTCGTGGACGGCCGATCGACGATCTGTACGAGCGCTATCACCAGCTCTCGGATGACCCACCGCATCTGGCCATGTCGCCGGACCGCGTCGCGGCGCAGCGCGACGTGTGGCGCGGCGAGCTCGAGGCGGCCCGTGCGCTGCTCGACCGCTTGCTGGCGCTCTCGGAAGAGCGCGGAGAGCAACTCTCGTACGCTCTTCAGCGCCTGCACCTGTGCGAGCTCGAGCTGCGCGCAGCTGCTTGGGACGAAGCGGCGCGGTTGCTCGACGAGTGGGAGCGTGACGGCGAGCTCCTCGTCTGGCCCTGCTACGGACGGTGCCGCGCCCTGCTGGCCGCGGGACGCGGGCTTCCGGACGAGACGGAGCGCTGGGCGGCGGAGACGATCGAGCGCGCGCAGCGAACCGGCCTGCAGTGGGACGTCCTGGAGACCCGTCGCGCGCAGGGCACTGCGGCGCTGCTCATCCGGGACCCCGCGCGCGCGGAGGAGAGCCTTCGGACCGTATGGGAGCACACGGAGCACGAAGGAGTCGAGGACCCCGGCGTCTTCCCCGTTGCACCGGACCTGGTCGAGGCCTTCGTTCAGCAGGGAAAGCTGACCGAAGCACGGGCGGTGACGGAGCGGCTCCGGGAGCTTTCGGAGCAGTCCGATCACCCGTGGGGACGCGTGAGCGCGAGCAGGAGCGCCGCGCTTTTGGACCTGGCAGGCCCGAATCCACGTGAGGAGGCAGCGACGGACCTGGTGAAGGCGGCGGACGCCTATGGTGCCCTCGGGCTCCGGTTCGAGCGTGCGCGCACGCTGCTCGCCCTCGGCCGCGTGCAGCGGCGACTGAGAAAGTGGAGCGACGCGAGCAACGCGCTCGAGACAGCAGCCGCAGAGTTCGGCGAGCTGCGCTCCCCGGGGTGGGAAGAGGCGGCGCGGTCGGAGCAAGGCGCCCTCCGCCGGCGCAGCCGGACTGACGGCGACGTCCTGACGCCGGCGGAGCGCCAGGTCGCCGAGTTGGCGGCAGAAGGACTCGCCAACAAGGAGATCGCCGGCAGGCTGTTTGTGTCGGTACGGACGGTCGAGGTGCATCTCAAACGCGCCTACGCGAAGCTCGAAGTGCGGTCGCGCGCGCAGCTGGCACGCCGCCTCGCCGAGCGCTAGCCCCAGCCGGGTCGCCGGTTGCGGCGCCGCTGGCGCTGTGGTATCCCGGAACGCGGGACGTGGCGGAAACGACCAGAGAAGGCCCGGGGCACGTCGTCGGCCGCGAGGCGGAGCTGGCGGCGCTCGAGACCTTCATGAGCTCCGCCGAGCTCCCGCGTGTGTTCGTCCTCACGGGCGCTCCCGGGATCGGGAAGACGACGCTGTGGGAGCAAGGCGTCGAGCTGGCGCGGCGGCGGGGATTCCGCGTGCTCTCGGCGCGCGGCAGCGGGGCCGAGACGCAGCTTGCATTCGCTGCGCTGATCGACCTGCTGGATGGGATCGACGCAGAGGAGCTGACGGCGCTGCCGCTGCCGCAGCGACGTGCCCTCGAGGTCGCGCTCTTCCGCGCCGAGCCGACGCGCGATGCTCCCGCGCGGACCGCGGTCGGCGTCGGTTTCCTGAACGTCCTCCGCACGCTGGCGACGCAGCAGCCCCTGCTCGTCGCGATCGACGACCTGCAGTGGCTCGACGACGCCTCGGCGGAAGCGATCGCGTTCGCGGCCCGGCGCCTGAGCTCGGAGGCAGTCGCGTTCCTGCTCGCGCGGCGCCCGGGACCGCCGAGCGACGTGGAGGGCGCGCTCGAGAACCGACCGCTCGAGCACTTCGAGGTCGAGCAACTGAGCCTCGGAGCGACGCGGGTCCTGCTGGATGCGCTCGGCGTGAGCGTGCCGCGAAGCGTCCTCCGGCGGATCTTCGATGCAACGCTGGGAAACCCCCTCTTTACGCTGGAGCTCGGGCGGACGCTGGCGGCGCAGGGCACCCCGCGAATGGGCGACGACCTTCCGGTGCCGCGTGAGGTCGACGAGCTCCTGGGAGCGCGCGTGGGAAGCCTTCCGGCGTCTCAGCGAAGAATCCTGCTCGCGCTCGCCCTCCAGGGCGACCTGCGGGTCCCAGAGGTGAGCGCGTTGGCGGATTCCCTTGCACTCGAGGACGCGGTCGCCGGAGGAATCGTCGTCGTTGACGGAGACCGGGTCCGTCCGTCGCACCCCCTGCTCGCACTGGCCGCGCGGACACAGGCCGAAGCCGCCGACCGGCGCGCGGTCCACCGTGAGCTCGCGCAGGTCGTCGCGGACGAGGAGCTGCGTGCGCTGCACCTGGCGCTCGCGACCACCGTTCCCGACGAGACGTTGGCGAGGACGATCGCAGCTGCGGCCGCTGATGCGTTCGCCCGTGGCGCGCGGGGCGACGCGGTGGTGCTGGCAGAGCACACGCTTCGCCTGACCCCAGCCGACCGTGCTGAGCGCAGCGAGCGCGTGCTCGTGCTCGGCTCGTACCTCGAGGCCGCGGGCGATCCGCTTCGGCTCACGGAGCTGATCGTCACCGAGCTCAAAACGCTCGCCGCCGGCGCCGCGCGCGCCCGCGCATTCCTTCTGCTCGGCAGCGGCGTGGTCGCCTCGAACGACGCCATTCGCGGCTACCTCAATGCGGCATTGGCCGAGGGCGGAGCCGACGAGGCCGTACGGCTCGAGGCACTGCTGAGACTGGCGGAGAACGACGCCGTCATCCGTGTCACCGCGGTTCCGCAGGCGGAGGAGGCGATGCTCGAGGCGGTGCAGGCGACACGCGGCGCCGGTGGCGCCGCCCGCGAGCGCCGCGTCTCGTACGCGTTGGCCTGGCCGCGGGCGCTCCGCGGCCGACCCCTTCACGAGCTGTGCGAGCGGTTCCGCGCCGCATCCGACGCCGCGTCCTACGTCGCCGCCTCACCCGAGCGGGTCGCCGGCCAGCAGCTCGTCTGGCGTGGGCGAACGGAAGCCGCGCGTGAGCTGCTCACGCGACTCGTGGCCCTGGCCGACGAGTACGGCGAAACGTGGTCCTACGTGCTGCAGCGCCTCCACATGTGCGAGCTCGAGCTCCGCATCGGCGACTGCGACGCCGCCGCGCGCCTGCTCGACGAGTGGGCGGCGTCTTCTGAGCGCGTCATGTGGCCGATGTACGAGCGGTGCCGCGCGCTGCTCGCGGCCACCAGCGGGACGCCGGAAGAGGCCGAACGGTGGGCGGCAGAAGCGATCTCGCGCTGCGACGAAACGGGGATGGGCTGGGATCGCCTCGAGGCGCTGCGGGCCCGAGGGATGGCCGCGTTGCTCGCAGGGGACGCGGCGCGAGCGGCCGAGGCCCTGCGGTCGGTGTGGGGGCACACGGACGCCGAGGGAGTGGAGGAGCCCGGCGTGTTCCCGGTCGCGCCCGAGCTCGTCGAGGCGCTCGTCGAGCTCGAGGAGCCCGACGAGGCACGGCGGGTGACGGAGCGGCTCGAGACGCTTGCACGAGAGCAGGAGCACCCATGGGGGTCCGCGACCGCAAAGCGCTGTCGCGCAGTCATCTCGTTGGCTGAGGCACCAGACGTCGAAGCAGCCGACGACCTAGCCGAAGTGGCCGACGCCTACGGCGCGCTCGGGCTGCGCTTCGACCGTGCGCGCTCGCTGCTCGCGCTCGGGCGCGCTCAGCGGCGGCTCAAGAAGTGGAGCGCTGCGCGCGACGCCCTCGAGGAGGCGGCCTCGCAGTTCGGCAGGTTCGGCTCGACGGGTTGGGCGGACGCAGCGCGGGCCGAGCAGGAGCGGATCGGGGGGCGCCGCCCGACGCAGCGTGGCGTTCTCACGCCGTCGGAGCGCCGCGTCGCGGAGCTGGCGGGCGACGGTTTGGCGAACAAGGAGATCGCAGCAACACTCTTCATCTCCGTGAGCACGGTCGAGCTTCACCTCAAGAACGCGTACGCGAAGCTGGGTATCCGGTCACGCACGCAGCTCGCGAGCAGGCTTTCCGAGAACGCATGAAACGCAGCGCCGGCCAGCGGCCAGGCCGAGCAGTTCGGCTTCGGAAAGCGGTGGTAGCCTCACGCCCATCGCGACGGAGTTCCGCCTCCTGGGGCCGCTCGAGGTCCTCCGCGACGACGAGCCTGTGCGAATCGCGCCGGGGAAGCAGCGAGCCGTCCTCGCGCTTCTGCTTCTGAACGCGAACCGGACGGTCTCCCGCGACCACCTCGTCGACGCGCTCTGGGGCGACGCCGTGCCGGAGACCGCGCAGAAGATGGTCCAGATCCAGGTGTCGCAGTTGCGCAAGGCGCTGGCGGAGCCGCGGCTGCAGACGCGCCCGCCCGGCTACGCCCTCCAGGTCGGCGACGACGAGCTCGACCTGGCGCGGTTCCAGCGGGCGGCCGACGACGGTCGAAGCGCGCTCGCAGCAGGGGACGCCGGCGGCGCGGCCGAGCTGCTGCGCCACGCGCTTGCGCTGTGGCGAGGGCCGGCGTTGGCCGAGTTCTCGGAACCGTTCGCGCGGCCCGAGGCCGCGCGTCTCGAGGAGCTTCGCCTCGGTGCGCTCGAGTCGTTCATCGACGCCGAGCTCGCGCTCGGACGCCAGGCGGAGGTCGTGGGCGAGCTGGAGACCCTGATCGCCGAGCACCCGCTCCGCGAACGGCTCCGCTCGCAACACATGCTCGCGCTCTACCGCTCCGGACGCCACGCCGAGGCGCTCGCGAGCTACCAGGCGTTTCGACGGACGCTCTCCGACGAGCTCGGGATCGAGCCGCCCGCGTCCCTCCGCGACCTCGAGCGGCGCATGTTGCAACAGGACCCGGCACTCGAGCCGGCCGCCGCCGCGACGCGTGCTCGAGTGGCGGCTCCTGCGCCGCCCCGCGTGCTCGAGCCGTCCGCGCCGGTGGGCGATGTCGCCTACGCGCGCAGCGGTGACGTCAGGATCGCGTATCAAGTCGTCGGCGACGGGCCGCTCGAGCTCGTGCTCGTACACGGCTGGGTCTGCACGTTCCAGCCTGGGTGGGAGTACCCGAAGCTGGCGTCGTTCTACCGGCGACTAGCGTCGCTGGGCCGGCTGATCCTGTTCGACAAGCGCGGTACGGGGCTGTCAGACCGCGTTTCGCCCGACCACCTGCCGGACCTGGAGACGCGGATGGACGACGTCCGCGCCATCATGGACGCGGCCGGATCCGAACGTGCGGTCATCGTCGGCGTCTCCGAGGGCGGCCCGATGTCTGCCCTCTTCGCGGCAACGCACCCACAGCGAACCGCGGGGCTCGTTCTGATGGGGACGTTCGCCCGCATGATGAGCGCAGCCGACTATCCGGAGGGCCTCACCGACGAGGAGCTTCGACGCCGCCTCGTCAGGGGCGAGGACGACGACTGGGCGTCGTCCGTGACGACCGAGTGGCTCGCGCGGGTGGCGCCGGACCTCCTGCAGGACCCCGCTGCCGTCCGCTGGTACACGTCCTACGTGATGCGCGGGGCAAGTCCCGGCGCAAATCGCGCGCTTCGGCTGATGAATGCCGAGATCGACATCCGCGACGTTCTGCCGACGATCAGCGTCCCGACGCTCGTCGTCTACCGCGCCGCCGAGTACCACCGGGCCGGATCCCGGTTCATGGCCGACCAGATTCCGGGCGCGCGTGTCGTGGAGCTGCCGGGAAACGACCATCTCCCATGGGAAGGCGACGGCACGGGCGTCCTCCGCGCGATCGAGGCTTTCGTGTCGCAGCTCGAGGACGACGTCTATCCGGATCGCGTGCTCGCCACCTTGCTCTTTACCGACATCGTCGGGTCGACCTCCATGGCTGCAGACATCGGCGACAGCGCGTGGAACGAGCTGCTCGCGCGCCACCACAGCGTCGTTCGCGCGCAGCTCGCGAGGTTCCGCGGCGAGGAAGTCGACACGACAGGTGACGGGTTCTTCGCGACGTTCGACGGTCCCGCGCGCGCCGTGCGGTGTGCAACCGCGATCGTGGCGGCCGTGCCCAGGCTCGGGCGCGAGGTTCGCGCTGGTGTCCATACCGGCGAGATCGAGCGGACGGAAAGCGGGCCGCGCGGCATCGCCGTCCATACCGGTGCCCGGATCGCCGCCGCCGCCCGTCCAGGAGAG
>Ga0126312_10001625_pt1 | contig 14846 bp, 14 predicted proteins | sample Plot104A_FD_92537 | JGI IMG/M metagenome (GOLD analysis project Ga0126312, IMG submission 92537) | Serpentine soil microbial communities from UC McLaughlin Reserve, CA, USA - Plot104A | ecosystem: Environmental > Terrestrial > Soil > Grasslands | place: USA: UC McLaughlin Reserve, Lake County...
CGGGGCGTAGGTAGATGCGCGCGGCGTCCTCCTGCACGGGGCCCATGAAGGTCTCGAACATGAGGTTGAAGTTGCGCGGCTCGGTCAGCTCGCCTCCGCACTCGGGGCAGCGGAGCTCCTTCACGGCGATCGCCGCCGGGTCGCCGCCGCCCGCGCCGTCGGCGGCCGCCGCCTCGCGCAGATGGTCCTCGCGCCAGCGCTTCTTGCACTTGCCGAGGCACTGGACGAGCGGGTCGGTGAAGCCCTCGAGGTGGCCGGAGGCCTCCCACGTGCGCGGGTGCATGAGGATCGCGGCGTCGAGGGCGACGATGTCGTCGCGCTCCTGGACCATGGCGCGCCACCACTCGGCCTTGACGTTCGACTTGAGCAGGACCCCGTAGTGGCCGTAGTCGTACGTCGAGGCGAGCCCGCCGTAGATCTCCGACGACCCGAACACGAAGCCGCGCCGCTTGCACAGAGCGACGATCTTGTCCATGGTGACGACGTCGTCTCGGGCCGGGGCCGCCATGCCGGCGAACCCTAGCCGGATGCCTCCGCGGCACTCCTATACTCGGAGTGCCATGCCGATCTACGAATACCGCTGCGATCGGGGGCACAGCTTCGAGGTCATGCAGCGCATAACCGACGAGCCGGTCGAGCGCTGCACGACGTGCGAGAGCCCCGTGCGGCGGGTCTTCCACCCGGTCGCCGTGCACTTCAAGGGATCGGGCTTCTACAACACCGACTACGGGAAGCGGCGGCGGGGGGGCGGCGGAGACGCCGACGGCGACGGCGCGGTCTCGGACGGCGGCGCGACCGCGGACGGCGCCTCGTCCGACGGCAAGGGCGAGGCCAAGCCGGCCCGCGACAAGAAGGGCGCGAGCAAGGACGGCGCTGCGGACAAGGGCTCCGGCGCGAAGTCCGGCTCGGGCAGCTCGTCGTCGAGCTGAGCGGCGTCGCGGCCCGAGGCCGCGGTCAGCGACCCCCGCGCAGGTAGCGGACGGCGGCGGCGCGCTCCTCCTCCGAGACGAGCACGCTTCCCCCGGGGCCGAACCCCGCCGGCTCGAGCACGCGCGTCCTGCCCGAGCCCCCGGTGCCCACGTCGAAGGCGAGCGCCGACAGGCCCGGCCCGGCGAGGTCGGTGCTGATCGTCTGCGGCACGCGCCACCCGATCCACGGTGCGCGCACGAACGCGCCCGGCGAGAACAGGCGCGAGCGGATCGCCGACAACACCATCTGCTGGCGGGCGGCGCGGTCGCGGTCGTCCTCGCTCGGGTCGCAGAAGTTCTGCCGCACGCGCGCGAAGCGGAGCGCCTCCTGGCCGTCGAGGTGGTGGGTCCCCTTGCTCAGGTTGACCCGGCGGCCGTTGAACTTTTGCGAGCGCACGCAGCGCTTCAACGTGATCCTTATTCCCCCGAGCGCGTCGATCAGCTTGGGAAACCCGTCGAACGACAGGCGGATCACGTGGTTGACCTGGACGTCACCGCCGAAGAAGCCCTCGACCGTGCGGATCAGGAGGCCCGTGCCCCCGATCGCGTAGGCCGAGTTGATCTTCTGAGCGCCGTAGCCGGGGATCTCGGCGTGCGAGTCGCGCAGGATCGAGACGCGGCGGACCTGGCCGAGGCTCGCGCGCAGCAGCATCATGCTGTCGGCCCGGGGCGGCGACTTCTCCTCCGTGCTCGTGCTCGGGCGGCGGTCCGAGCCGATCACGAGCACCGTGCTCCCGGTGAGGAAGCTCGAGTGGCCCTGGAGCTGGCGCTGGGCGGAGCGCGGGACGCCCTTGTTCTGCTCGAGCTGGGCGCTGACGAAGAAGAGGACGATGGCGAGCGCGATCCACGCCGCCGCGACGATCGCCACCCACTTGAGGACCTTTCGCCACGGCGGGCGCTCGCGCGGGAGGCGCGGGCCGGGGTCGCGCCCGCGCGAGCGGCGCAGCCCCTCGAGGCCGCCCAGCCCGCGCAGGCGCACGAACGGGCCGCGCCGCGAGCGGTAGACCTTGTACTCGGGTCGGGGAGGGGGGTTCGTCATCCCGCGGTGTATACCGTCCTTCGATGCCGTCGCCACGGGTCCTCGCCTTCGACGTCGGGGGCTCGAAGCTGCTCGGAGGTGTGATCGCCGACGGGGGAGCGGTCGAGCACCGCGCGTGGCGGCCGGTCGCCGGGCTCGACCGCGACGAGCTGTTCGACCTGCTCGCGCACGCAGTCGAGGAGGCGCGGGCGACCGCCCCCGACGCGGTCGCCGTCGGCTTCGGCATACCGTCGGTGATCGACCGCCGGCGCGGGGTGTCGGTGCGCTGCGTGCACCTCCCGCTCGACGGCGTGGCCTTCGGCGCGGAGATGGAGCGGCGGGTCGGACTGCCGGTGGCGTGGGACAACGACGCCAACCTCGCGCTGCTCGCCGAGCATCGCCTCGGAGCGGCGCGGGAAGCGGCGGAGGCGGTGATGCTCACGCTCGGGACGGGGATCGGCGGGGCGCTCCTGCTCGGCGGGCGCGTCTACCGCGGGAGCCTGGGCGCGGCCGGGGAGCTCGGCCACACCGTCGTCGACATCGACGGGCCGGCGTGCTCGCCCGGGTGCCCCGGCCGCGGCTGCCTCGAGACACTCGCCTCGGGGACGGCGATCGGCCGCGAGGGAGAGGCGGCCGGGCGCGCAGATCCCGACTCCGGACTGGGGCGCGCGCTCGCCGAGGGGCGGCCGGTGAGCGCGCAGCTCGTGACCGAGCTGGCGCTCGAAGGCGACGCTCTTGCGCGCGTCGTGCTCGAGCGGGTGGGTGAGCGGCTCGGCGCCGGTCTCGTGAGCTTCGTGAACGCCTTCGACCCCGAGGTGGTGGTCGTCGGCGGGGGCGTAATGGGCGCCGGCGAGCTCTTGCTCGCCCCGGCGCGGCGCGTGCTCGAGGAGCGAGCCCTGCTGCCGGTCCGCGGCCGCATGCGCGTGGCGGCGGCCGAGCTCGGCGCCGCGGCGGGGATGGTCGGCGCGGGGCTCGCCGCGCTCGACCTCGCCGGCGCGGGTACGCGCGGATCGGCGGACGCCGTTCCGTGAGCGGCCGGCTCGTCGTGTGCCCGACGCCGATCGGGAACCTCGAGGACGTGACCCTGCGCGTGCTCTCCGCCCTGCGCGAGGCCGACACCATCGCCTGCGAGGACACGCGTCGCACGCGCGTGCTGCTCGAGCGCTACGGAGTCTCGGGCGAGCTCGTCGCCTACCACGAGCACAACGAGCGCCGGCGCGCGCCCGAGCTCGTCGAGCGCGTGCGCGCGGGCGCGACGGTCGCGCTCGTCTCCGACGCGGGCATGCCGCTCGTGTCCGACCCGGGCTACGTGCTCGTGCGGGCGTGCGTCGCGGCCGGGGTGGCGGTGGAGGTGCTCCCGGGGCCGTCGGCGGCGCTCGCGGCGCTCGTCGCCTCGGCGCTGCCGGCCGACCGCTGGCGCTTCGCCGGCTACCTCCCGCGCCGGGAGGGCGAGCTGCGCCGCGTCCTCTCGGAGCCCGGTGGGACGCTCGTCGCCTTCGAGTCGCCGCACCGGCTCGCGGCGACGCTCCGGACGCTCGCCGACCTCGACCCCGGCCGCCCCGTGGCGGTCTGCCGGGAGCTGACCAAGGTGCACGAGGAGGTCGTGCGCGGAAGCTCGCGCGAGCTTGCGGAGCGGTATGCGGCCGAGCCGGCGCGCGGGGAGGTCGTGCTCGTGGTCGGGGCGCGGGCGGACCGCCCGACGGACGAGGCGCAGACGGCAGCGGTCGACGCGCTCGCGCGGCTCGTCGAGGCCGGGGCGCGCCCTCGGGCTGCCGCGGGGATCGTCGCCGAGCTCACGGGCGAGAGCGCGAACCGGCTGTACGGCGCCCTCGTCGAGCGACGGGATGAGGAGGAAGAGGCGGCCGAGGAGGACGCTTCCTCTCGGTAGGGCGAAGCGGCGCGCCCGGTCTCGGTTACGCGAGCGTTGCATGGGCGCAAAGCACGCGTGACTCGGTGCAACAGGGACGTTGCACATCGCTCGGGCGAGCGCCGATCCGCACGCGGGCGTAAGAAGGCCCTTGCGCGTGGCCGCGGCGGCCATCACCTTCGCCGCCATGACTACCTCACTCACACCCAAACATGGCCGCACGCGCCGAGCGCGGGCGGCTCCACTTCCGAGATCCGGATCGCGGCTCGCCTGGCTGTCGAGCGCCGCGATCCTCCTCCTGCTCGCCGCCTCGCCGTCCGCCTCGGCGGCGGGCGCCTGGCCGTGGCCCGTCGACGGCGAGGTCGTGACGCCCTACCGCAACGGCGACGATCCCTATGCCGGCGGGCAGCACCGGGGGATCGACATCGCCGGCGCGGTCGGCGATCCCGTGCGGGCGGCGACTGCGGGAACCGTTCGCTACGCGGGTTCGCTCGGGACCTCCGGGCTGACCGTGTCGGTCAGGACGGCCGACGGGCGCTTCGACACCTCCTACCTCCACCTGTCGGCGATCGACGTGCGCCGCGGGGACGAGGTCTCGCCGGGCGAGCGGATCGGCGCGGTCGGCGTCTCCGGGCGGCGGTCGGCGGACGCGCCGCACCTCCACTTCGGCGTGCGCGTGGCCGAGACCGATCACGACTACCGCGATCCGCTCGACTTCCTGGCGCCGCGGCCCGCGAGCGAGCCGGCGGCCTCACCCGAGGTGCCGGCGCCCGACCACGAGCCCGAGCAACCGGCGCCGGCCGAGTCCGCGCCCGCGCCGGGTGAGGCGTCCCCGGCTGAAAGCAGCGAGGGCGTGCCTGCCGCCGAGGGGGAGGGCACGGCCGGGGAGCCCGCTCCGGAGGAGACGCCCGTGCAGAGCGAGCAGCCGGCGTCGACCGAGGGGTCGACGGCGGGTGAGGGGGTTGCCTCCGGTCAGGCGGCTCCCCCGGTCGCGGAGCGCGTCTCGGACGCGGAGCAGGGCACCGGTGAGAGGGCCTCGGGCGGGTCCGCGGCAGGCTCGAAGCCCGGCGAGCAGCCGCGCGGGCGGACGCGTCCGAACGACCCGACCCGCGAGCGTCCGAACGCCACGCCCGAAGCGGCTCCTGCGGTGACCACCCCGAGACGGGCATCGCCACCGGGCGACCGCGCACCGGCTCGGGCACTCGCGGCGGTAACCCACCCGCGTCCTGTCCCGACTCCCGTCTCGAGCGGGGAACCGAAGGTTGCGCCGAGCGCCGACGCCGCCCGCGGCCGGAACGGTCGCATCTCCGGGCGGGATCGCGGCAACGGCGCCACCGACCCTGACCCGGCTCGGGGCAGGGACGGCGAGCGCGCGCCGCGATCGGACGCCGCTCTGGCCGCCGGCGGCGCGGTCGAGCACCCGCTCCGGGGGGTCGGCGGCTCTCCGTCGTCGGCACGGAGCGCCGAGTCCGGCCTGCTCGTCATCGGCGCGCTGCTGGCGGGCCTGCTCACTTCGGCGGCGGCCGTGCGCTTCGGGCTCTCGGAGCGCGGGCGACGGGCAGATCAGCAAAGCGACCGGCTCGCCACGGCCGGCGGCCCGGGCACGGACGCCGGGCCGCGCCGTCCGGCGGCGGTCGCGTCGCCCGATCGACCGGCGGGGGCTCAGCTCCCGCCGGTCGACGCCGGTCTACTCCGCCTCGAGGCCGGGGCCGCGCCGGCGGGCGCGGATAGCATCGACCGAGATGGGCTACTACGTCACGACGCCGATCTACTACGTCAACGCCGAGCCTCACCTCGGGCACGCGTACACGACGATCGCCGCCGACGTCCTCGCCCGCCACATGCGCCAGCGCGGCGAGGACGTGTTCTTCCTCACGGGGACGGACGAGCACGGCGAGCCGGTCGCGCTGGCCGCCGAGCGCCTCGGGACCACGCCACGCGAGCTCGCGGATCGCAACGCCGTGCGCTTCAAGGACCTCGCGCGGCGAATCAACGCCACGAACGACTTCTTCATTCGCACGCTTGACGAGCCGCACGTCGCTGCGGTGCAGGAGGTGCTCTCGCGTGTCGAGCGCGCGGGGCACGTGTACGAGGGCGTCTACGAGGGGTGGTACTGCCCGCGGTGCGCGGACTTCAAGACCGAGGGTGAGCTGCTCGACGGGAGTCGCTGTCCGATCCACAGGATCGAGCTCGAGCGCGAGCGCGAGGAGAACTACTTCTTCAGGCTGTCGGCCTTCCAGGAGCCGCTCGAGCGGCTGTACGCCGAGCGACCCGACTTCGTCCTCCCTCCGCACCGGCGCAACGAGGCGCTGGCCTTCATCCGCCAGGGGTTGAGGGACGTCTCGCTCACCCGCTCGCGGCTGACCTGGGGGGTGCCCGTCCCGTGGGACGAGCGCCATGTCTTCTACGTCTGGTTCGACGCGCTCCTCAACTACTACACGGCGCTCACCTATGCGCGCCCCGGGGAGGACCTCACCGAGCGGTTCTGGCCGGCCGACGTCCACGTCATGGCCAAGGACATCCTCAAGTTCCACGCGGTGATCTGGCCGGCGCTGCTCATGGCCGCCGGGCTGGCCGTGCCCGAGCACCTGTTCGTGCACGGCTACCTGCTCATGGACGAGCACAAGATGTCGAAGTCGCTCGGCAACGTGATCGACCCCTTCCAGGTGATGGACGTGTACGGGACCGACGCGCTGCGCTACTACCTGATGCGCGAGGTCAACTTCGGGCAGGACGGGTCCGTATCGCCCGAGGGGTTCGAGACGCGCTACACGACCGAGCTGGCCAACGAGTACGGGAACCTGGCGAGCCGTACGCTCGCGATGATCGCGCGCTACCGCGGCGCGGTCGTGCCGGCCGCCGCGCCGCCGCCCGCGCTGGCGGACGACTTCGACGGGGTCGCCGAGCGTGTGTGCGCGCATTTCGACGCGGTCGAGGTCACCGCCGCCCTCGACGAGGTCTGGCGCCTCGTGCGGCGCCTCAACCAGTACGCCCAGGACGAGGCACCGTGGCAGCTCGCCAAGCAGGACGGCGCAGAGGAGCGCCTCGACGTGGTGCTCCTCGGGCTCGCCGAGGGCCTGCGCGTGGCGAGCGTCCTGCTGCATCCGTTCATGCCGGAGTCGGTCGAGCGGCTGCTCGGGGCGCTCGGCGACGAGGACCGGTCGCTCGCCCGCGCCCGCTTCGGCGCCGGGGGCGGCGGGCGCCGGGTCGGCGAGCTGACGCCGCTCTTCCCGCGCGTCGCGCCGACCGGCGCCGCGGCCGCCTGAGCGTGGTCGACACCCACTGTCACCTCGACGCGTGCGCTCCGCCCGACGCGGAGCTCGTCGATCGCGCACGGGCGGCGGGGGTGGGGCGACTCGCCACGGTGGGGACCGACGACGAGGGGATCGAGCGCGCGCTCGCCACCGCCCGCGCGCACGACGAGGTCGTCGCCATCGTGGGCCGGCACCCGCACGAGACCGCCGGCTTCGCGGCGCGGGACCTCGACCGGATCGAGGCCGCTGCGGCCGATCCCCACGCGCGGGCGATCGGGGAGACGGGCCTCGACTTCTACCGCGACCACGCGCCGCGCGAGGACCAGCAGTGGGCGTTCGCCGCGCAGCTCGAGCTCGCCGAGCGGCTCGGTCTGCCGGTCGTCATCCACACCCGCGCGGCCGAGGAGAACACCTTCGCCCTCCTGCGCGAGCGCGCCGCCCAGCTCACGGTAGTGCTGCATTGCTTCTCCGCCCCGGATCGCCTGGACGAGTGCGTCGAGCACGGGTGGCTGTGCTCGTTCGCCGGCAACGTCACCTACCCGCGCGCCGACGCGCTTCGCACCGCGGCGCGCGACCTGCCCGACGACCTCCTGCTCGTGGAGACCGACTCGCCCTACCTCGCACCGCAGCCGGTACGGGGGAAGCCGAACGAGCCGGCCAACGTGGTGGCGACCGCCGCGGCGGTGGCCGATCTGCGCGAGACGTCCTACGAGGGGCTCGAGCGGACCGTGGAGGCCAACGCGGCTCGCGTCTTCGGTTGGTGACCGGCGAGGCGAAAGGGCGCGAGCAGGGAGTGGGCCCGAACCTTCGACGCTGGACGCTCGACCGCCTGCGCGAGCTGGAGCTCCGTCCGAGCCGCGACCGGGGCCAGAACTTCATCGTCGACGACCGGTACCTCCGCGCGGTCCTGAAGGCGGCCGAGCTAGCGCCGGGCGACGTCGCGCTCGAGGTCGGGGGCGGGCTCGGAGCGCTGTCGCTCCGCGTCGCTCCGCTCGTCGCTCACCTGCACGTGGTCGAGGTCGACCGCCGCCTCGCGGCGCTGCTCTCGCGTGAGCTCTCGCCGTTCGCCAACGCGACCGTGCACGCGGTCGACGCGGTCGGGCTCGACCTCGCCGGCCTCGTCCCGGTGCCGACGAAGCTCGTCGCCAACCTCCCGTACGGCGTGGCGGCAACCACCCTGCTCAAGGCGATCGAGGAGCTGCCGGACGCCGCCCTGCTCGTCGGCATGGTCCAGGTCGAGGTCGCCGAGCGGCTCGCCGCGGCCCCCGGATCGCGCACCTACGGCGCCACGTCGGTGCTCGCCCAGCTCGCGTGCGAGGTCCGTCTGTGGCGGCGCGTGCCGCGCTCGGCGTTCCATCCGGCGCCGAACGTCGACTCGGCGATCCTCATCCTGAGGCGACGGCGGCCGGCTCCCGCGCCCGAGGTGCGGGAGCTCGTGCGCGCCGCGTTCGCCCACCGGCGCAAGACGCTCGCCGGGTCGCTGGCGCTCGCGGGCACCGCTCGCCCCGACGTCCGCGAGCGTGCCCGCGAGGTGCTGCTCGCGCTCGGTCACCCGCCGGATGCGCGCGCGGAGCGTCTGTCCCCGGAGGAGCTCGAGTGGCTCGCCGTCGGTCTCGGGCGCGACGGGGAGCCCTCAGGATGACCACGGAGCTCGCGCCGGCCAAGGCCAACCTCGTGCTCCAGGTCGGCCCGCGTCGACCCGACGGGCTGCACGAGATCTGCTCGCTGTTCGTCTCGCTCGAGCTCGCCGACGTCGTTCGCGTCGAGCCGATCGACGATGCCCGACACGCCGACGATCGCGTCGAGTGCCCGGGGGTCGACGGGACCAACCTGGCCGCGGCCGCGCTCGTCGCGTACCGTGCGGCCGCGGGTGCGTCGAGCGTCCCGGCGCTCCACATCCACATCGACAAGCGCATCCCGGTCGCCGCCGGCCTGGGCGGGGGGAGCGCCGACGCCGCCGCCACCCTCCGCGCCGCCGACGCGCTCGCCCCGGCGCCCCTCGGCACGGCCCGCCTGCGCCGGCTCGCCATGGGGATCGGCGCCGACGTCCCCAGCCAGGTCGAGCCGCGCCACGCTCTGGTCACGCGCGCGGGCGAGCACGTCGAGCCGGTCGACCTCCCGCCGCTCGCGCTCGTGCTCGTGCCGCAGCGCGAGGGGCTCTCGACCGCGAGCGTCTACGCTGAGGCCGATCGCCGCGGCGACGTCCGCTCGCGACTCGACCCCGACCGGCTGCGCGAGCTGGTCCGTGCAGGTTCTCGCGAGCGGCTTCTCGCCGCGCTCGAGAACGATCTCGAGCCCGCGGCGCGCGCCCTGCGCCCCGAGCTCGACCGGGTGGCCGAGCGACTGCGCGCGGCAGGCGCGCTCGCCGCGCTCGTGAGCGGGTCGGGGCCGACGATGCTCGGCGTGTTCGACGGGCTCGACCCGGCGCGGCGGGCGGCGGAGGAGATCGAGGGAGCGATCGTCACGCGCCCGAGCTCGGGCCAGGGACGCATCGGGGATGCCTTCGAGGACAGCTCGGCGACCACCGAGGCGGTGCCGGCCGCCGCGGGGTGCGCCCGGCCACGGTGACGAGCTCGTCTGCCCGAACCGCGTCGGGCGCCCGCCCCGTGCGGACGCTGGTGCTCGTCGCGCTCGCCGGGCTCGCCGCCTTCCTCCTCGCGCTCGCCGCGGTCGCGCTCGGCGGGCGCCTCGCTCCGCTCGACGGCCAGGGCCTGGCGGTCGCCCACGAGCTGGCGCGGACGCTTCCGGACGGCGCCGTGCGCACCGTCACCGCTCTCGGCGCCTTTCCCACGATCGCGGCGGTCGTCGGCGCCGCGGCGCTCGCGCTCGTCGCTCGCGGCCGGCCGCGAGCGGCGGCGGCGCTCGTCGTCGGCTTCGTCGCCATCGCCGTCACGGTCCGACTCGTGAAGGCCGGGGTCGCGCGCCCGCGTCCGCCCGGGCACGACCGCACGTTGACCAATGCAAGCTTCCCCAGCGCGCACGCCACCTACTCGACGGCCTGGACCGCCGTCGCGCTCGTGCTCACGCGCTTGCGCGCGGGGGCGCACACCGGCGCGCGCGCTCGCCGGCCGGTTGTCGCCGGCGCGCTGCTCGTCACGCTCGCCGTGGGGGCGACGCGTCCCCTGCTCGACGCCCACTTCCTCTCCGACGTGGTCGGCGGGTGGGGTCTCGGCGCCGCGCTGTTCGCGCTCGCCGGCGCGCTCGCGCTCGCTGTCGGTCCGATGCGGCACACTAGGCGCGCAGACGGCGATCGCTCGGCACCGGAGCGGACGGAGACGACGGCGTGATCATCGGAGTGACGGTCATCAACATCGTGCTGGCGATCGCGGGGGCGATCGGCCTCGGCGGTTACCTCGGCCTCATCGTCGCGCCGGCGTGCGCCTCCTACTCGCGCAAATGGGAGAAGGCCGCCGCCGCGTTCCTCACGCTGTTCATCCTCGCCGGACTGCTGGTGACCGGCGCGGCGATCGGGGCGGCGCTCGTCTGGTCGTACGACCGCTGGGGTTAGCCGCCGCCCGACCTCGACCGCCCGGCCGCGACAAAGGCCGTCCATACAATCGGGCGATGGAGGAACCAATGCCGGCCACGCCTTCGACGCCGCCCGACGCCGGGGCCGGCGCCGGGGTCGCCTCGCTCGACGCGCTCGCCGCGGTCTCGGCCGCCGTGGAGGCGGGGGCGGGTCTGCACGAGGTCGTCCGCGCGGCGGGACGCGCGCTCGGAGCCGGCGCGGCGCTGCTCGACGCCTCGAGCAGCGTGCTCGCGGTGGCGTGCCGCTCGCCCGAGGAGGAGCGCGCGGTCCTGGGCAAGGCGGCCGGGTCCGAATCGCTCGAGCTCCGCGTCGCCGAGCGGCGGGTGGGCGAGCTGCGCTTTCGACCCCGCGCCGCCCGTGGCGCGGCGGCCGTCCCTCCGGCCGATGCGCTGCTGCGCATGGTCGGCTCGGTCATCGCGCTCGAGGTCGACCGGTCCGCCGCTCCGGAGCGGGCGACCGAGGCCGCGGTCGCGCGCTTCCTCTACGACGTCCTGAACCGCCGCGCGACCGACCGCGAGAACATCGTCGCGCGGGGTCGCGAGCTGGGCGCGGACCTCGCCGGCGGGGCGGCGGTGCTCGTGGTCCGCGCGCATGCCTACCAGCCCGAGGAGGGCGACTGGCGGGCGCGCGTGCTCGCGGCCGCCGAGCGCTCGGCCCGGCGCGTGGCGAGCGGGGCGCTCGCCGCGGCGATCCAGCTCGACGCGGGCCGCCGGGCCGACGGCGAGGGTCGCGCGGCCGCGCGCGCCGGGACCAACGGCGAGGGCGAGATCGTGATCGTCGCCTCGGGCCGCGACCCCGCAACTCCGGAGCGCGTGCAGGGGGCCGTCCTGCGCGAGCTCGAGGGCCGGTTCCCCAAGCACGGCTTCGCGGTCGCTCGCGGGCGCTCGGTCGCCGACCCGGTCGACCTCCACCGCGCGGCGGCCGAGGCGCTGCTCGCGGCCAACGTCGCCGAGGCCAGCGGCGAGACCACGCTCGCCTTCGAGGAGACGGGGTCCTATCGCCTCCTGCTCTCCGCGATGAGCGAGGATCCCGGCGAGCTCGAGCTTTTCTACTCGGAGACGATCGCCCCGCTCGCCGACTACGACGAGCAGTACGAGACGGCGCTCCTGCTCACGCTCGAGACCTATCTCGACTCGGACGGGAGCGTCGCGGGGACGGCTCAGCGCCTGTTCACCCACCGGCACACCATCCGCTACCGGCTCGAGCGCGTGCGCGAGCTGACCGCCCTCGACATCGGCTCGAGCGACGGTCGCGAGCGGCTCAGCCTGGGCCTCAAGGCGATGCGCGTGCTTGGCTACGCGCCTCCGGCCGGGCCGGCGACCGAGCGCGGCGCGGAGGCGGGCCGGGTCCCGCGGGAGGAGCCGCGGGGATAGGGCGCGGCGAGCCGGCAGTCGAGACGGCCTGCGCGGTGCGCCGATCGCACGCCGAGCTGGGGAGCCAGGATTCGAACCTGGTCTTGAACATCCAAAGTGTCCCGTGCTGCCGGTTACACCACTCCCCAGGGCAGTTGCAGGATAGATCGGTCGAGCCCTCTCGAACCGAACCGGGTGAGACCTCAGCGCGGCGCCGCACCGGCCGCCCGAGCACCCCGCGAACCGCCGGGAGCCGCGCGACGCGCCGGTAGTCTGACCTCGTGCCCGCCGCCCCGACCGCGCTCATCATGGCCGCCGGCCACGGGACGCGCATGCGCTCGTCGCTCCTCAAGGTCCTCCATCCCGTGTGCGGGCGGCCGATGCTCGAGTGGGTCATCGCCGCGGCGCGCGCCGCGGGAGCAGGGCGGATCGTGTGCATCGCGCGCCCCGGCGAGTGGCTCGAGCTGGCGCTGCCGGCGGGCGTCGAGCTCGTCGAGCAGCGCTCGGGCGAGGGGACGGGCGCCGCGGTGCTCGCCGCGCGCGCCGAACTCGAGGCGGCGGCGCCCGACGGCGACGTGGTGGTCCTCTCGGGCGACCACCCGCTCGTCACCGGCGAGCTGGTCGCCGAGCTGCTCGCCGCCCACGCACGCACGGGTGCGGCGGCAACGATCCTCACCACCGACCGGCTCGATCCGGCGGGCTACGGCCGCGTCGTGCGCGCCGCCGAAGGGAGTGTCGAGCGTCTCGTCGAGACCAAGCACCCGGAGCGCGTCGCCCCGGACGAGCTCGCCATCCGCGAGATCAACCTCGGCACGTACGCCTTCCGCGCGGGCTGCCTGCTGGACGCGCTCGACGCCGTCGGCGAGACCGACGGCGAGCGCTACCTGACCGGCGTCTTCCCGCTGCTGCGCGAGCGGGGGCTCGCCATCGCCACCCACCCCACCGACGACACCCGCAGCGCGCTCGGGGTCAACACCCGCGCCGAGCTGATCGCGGTCGAGCGCCACGCGCGCGCCGCGCTCGTCGAGCGCCACGCGTTGGCCGGCGTGAGCTTCGCCGCGCCCGACACCGTGGTCCTCGATGCCGACGTCGAGATCGGAGAAGACACGACGATCGCCCAGGGCGTCACGCTCACGGGCCGCACGCGCATCGGACGCGCGTGCGAGGTCGGGCCGCACACCACGGTGATCGACTCGTCCCTCGGGGACCGCGTACGCGTCCCGCACTCCCACCTCGTCGAGTGCGAGGTCGAGGACGGGGCCACGATCGGGCCGTTCGCGTACCTGCGCCCGGCCGTGCACCTCGAGCGGGACGCCAAGGTGGGAACCTTCGTCGAGGTCAAGAACGCGCGCGTCGGCGCCGGCGCGAAGGTCCCCCACCTGTCCTATGTCGGCGACGCCGACATCGGCGAGGGCGCGAACCTCGGCGCCGGCAACATCACCGCCAACTACGACGGCCGCCGCAAGCACCGCACGCGCATCGGCCGCAACGCGCGCACGGGCGTCGACACGGCGTTCGTGGCGCCGGTGAGCGTGGGCGACGGGGCGTACACTGGCGCTGGATCGGTGATAGTCGAGGACGTGCCCGACGGGGCGCTCGGCGTCGCCCGATCACGGCAGCGCAACGTCGAGGGATACGCCGGGCGAGTGGAGAAGGAGGACGACGCCGAGTGACGACGCACCTCGGGACCGAGGAGCTGGCCGCTCCCAAGAGCCTCCCGATCGACTACGACAAGCGCATGATGCTCGCGGCCGGGCGCGCGAGCGGCGAGCTCGGCACGCGCATCGCCGAACGGCTCGGCGTCGAGCTGACCGACGCGGGGCTCAAGACCTTCCCCGACGGCGAGGTGTACTGCCGCTACGGTGAGTCGATCCGCGGGGCCGACATCTTCATCGTCCAGTCGATCTCGACGAACGAGCGCGAGGGCATCACCGCCAACGACGCGCTAATGGAGTTGCTCGTGATGGTCGACGCGGCGGTCGGCGCCTCCGCCCACCGGGTGATCGCGGTCACCCCGTGGTACGGCTACTCGCGCCAGGACAAGAAGTCCGCGCCGCGCGAGCCGATCACAGCGCGGCTCGTGGCCAAGATGCTCGAGACCGCGGGCGTCGACCGGGTGGTGACCATGGACCTCCACGCCGGCCAGGTGCAGGGCTTCTTCTCGAAGCCGGTCGACCACATGACCGCCCTGCCGATCCTCACCCAGTACGTGGACGACCAGCTCGCGGGCTCGGTCGAGGACCTGGTGATCATCGCCCCGGACGCCGGGCGCGTGAAGCTCACGCGCAAGTTCGCGCAGAAGATCGGCGCCCCGTACGCCCTCCTCGAGAAGGAGCGACCGGCTCAGTCGGTGGCCGAGATCGGCTACGTGATCGGCGACGTGCAGGGCAAGGTCGCGGTCGTGGTCGACGACATGATCGACACGGGCGGCACGCTCGCCGCCGCCGCGCAGACGCTTGTCGACGAGGGCGCCTCCGAGGTGCACGCCGTCGCGACGCACGGGATCTTCTCGGGGAGCGCCTTCGAGTCGCTCGGCGCCTCACCGCTCTCGAGCATCGTGGTCACCGACACCGTGCCCCTGCGCGACGGGGCGCCCAACCTGATTCGCCAGCTCACGTGCGCCGACATCCTCACCGACTCCGTGCGCCGCATCTTCACCGACGACTCGGTGTCGGAGATCTTCGCGGGCGAGAACCAGCTGTTCTGAGCGCCACCCCGCTCTAGAGCGGGATCTCGCTTGCTAGAGCGGAATCAAGACCGCTGGAGAAGGCTCCAAACCGCTCGGGAGGGGTGTTTACTGGCGCATTTCTGGCGCGCACCCACGAGGCGAGGGCCAGGGCGCGGCAGGGCACGGCACC
>Ga0126312_10001626_pt1 | contig 14837 bp, 26 predicted proteins | sample Plot104A_FD_92537 | JGI IMG/M metagenome (GOLD analysis project Ga0126312, IMG submission 92537) | Serpentine soil microbial communities from UC McLaughlin Reserve, CA, USA - Plot104A | ecosystem: Environmental > Terrestrial > Soil > Grasslands | place: USA: UC McLaughlin Reserve, Lake County...
CACGAGATTCCTGGCTTCCAGGATCTCCCGTATCTCCACTACGGGCTCGACCTCTTCGAGCGGACGCCGCTCGACCTGCGCGCGCACGATCCCGCGCTCGGCGTGGTTCTCCGGGTAGCCCATGCTCGTTGCGACCATAAAGCGGTCGAGCTGTCCCTCCGGCAGCGGGTACGTCCCGTGGAACTGGTGCGGGTTCTGGGTCGCCACCACGAAGAAAGGTTCGGGCAGGAGCCGCGTCTCGCCCTCGACAGTCACCTGCCCCTCCGCCATCGCCTCAAGCAGTGCGCTCTGCGTGCGCGGGGTGGCGCGGTTGATCTCATCAGCCAGAAGAACCGGCGCGAAGACGGGACCTGGTATCCACCCGAAGCGCGCCGCCCCCGGGTCGTAGATGCTCGTGCCCGTGATATCCGAGGGCAGCAGGTCAGGGGTGAACTGGATGCGCGAAAACTCGGCCGCGATTGAGGACGAGATGGCCCTCGCCAGCGTCGTCTTCCCGACCCCGGGTATGTCCGTAAGCAGGACGTGGCCACCGGCGAGGAGCGAGATCAGACACAGGTCAACGACCCTGTCCTTGCCCACGACCACCTTGCGAACGGAACCAAGCAGCCGCTCATAGACCTCCCGAACCTCTACCGGACTCTCTACCCGACTACCCTGTATGGCTACCCCTCCAGCATCCGACATTACAACGCCACTTTAATCGACGCCGCAGCGCTTGCGGCACGGACCCGCGCTACCCCGCATACCAGCAGCCCTGAGGCCACGGAAGCCAACAGAAGCGTCATCTTCATCACCATCACCCTTCTTCAATGGGACAGAGTTTAGCTCACGCGCCGCCCGCTAGGGTTGCGCAAGTAGCATACCCGGCCGCCGGGGCTCGGTGTATAGGTCAGGTGGCCATTTTCCGAGGAACAGCTCACGATTTCATCGAGTGACACGCCATCTGACGGGTTAGCTGCCGCACCGCACAGAGTGCCATTCTTCGGGCCTGACGCCGAATTCGGTCCTCGCCTGTTCCAGGGCATCTTCGAGGGTCTTGTGCCATGAGTCTCCATGATGACCGGTGTTGCGCGAGAACCACGCGAGGATGTAGCCGCCCTCCACCTCGTCGACCTCGAAGTCCACCAGCGCATCCTCCACGGGCGTAGGCGGGGGTGTGGACGCGTTTGCGGGGAGCCATCCGGAATGCTCTACTCCCCCAAAGCGTACCGGCACGGATAGAAGACGTTTGATCACCGCCATTGCTCTATCCTACATCCATTCATCCAACGATACTGAACTGCTAGGACGACGGCGTACGAAGGCGGATGTCGCCCCGCTAAGGCGATTCGCAATGGGTCTGCACCTCTGCGAATCACACACTCGGCTACGAGCGAGAACAACGAGCTGACAGCTGAACTGCTGACAAGCGGAAGCCGCAGGCTGGAGCGTGCTGAAATGCTGACCTGCTGAAGTGCTGAAATGCTTGCAAAGTGGTCCAAGACCTCTTTGCATCAAAATGCGCCCCAGTCCTGCTTCCCTGGAATGTAGTAACTCGGGCAGATGAAGCGGAAGGCGTGGGCGATCCTCTGCACCTTTCTCAGATCCTCCATCGTCTGCGCCCTCGCCACGGCCAGGTCGGGGTCGAACAGCTCGGAGAAGTACTCCTGCGCGGCTTGCTTACGCTCCTCCTCCGTAGCGAACTCGCTCCTTATTCCGGCGAGCTCGCCGGCGTCCAGCCAGAAGCCGGCGCATCTCGGGCACTCGTCCACCAGGACTCCGCGTTTCACGCTGTGGAAGTGGCGCATCATGATCTCACCGTCCCTGGGACAGTGGATGCGCTTGCTCAGGTCCGGGTGGAGTGTGGGATCCCGCTCCACCTCGAGGAACTTCTCGCCCGCCGACTCGTTCGCTTCGTCCACGCGCGCAAGCTCGAACCAGTCGAACCAGATCCCACCGCAGCCGCCAGCGCACACGTCCACCGTCACGCCCTCGGACTTCATGGTGGTCATGGTGTTGGAGCACATCGGGCACTCGATGACGCGGTCCTCGCTGGCATCCGGTAGTGGGGCGGTGTTCGTCATCCTCGTCCTTTCTCCGTCTGGCCTATTTCTCCTGTTCACCTGACCTCGCAGGAGCTTGATTGTAGTTCGGGGTCTCATCTCACCCAAGATGCCTCCGCCGTAGGACCGAAGGGCTTCCCCAGCTCACCGACCGAGTCGCTCGGCATGGATGTGACCCAGAAAGCAGCCTCGAAGCAATTGGAAGGGTTTGCGGATCGTGCGCGCTCCAGGGTCCATACCGCGGACCGGCGTTTTAAAGTGTGCAATTCGGGTATATGTGTGATAAGAACATAGCGGAGAAGATCTACTACCCAAGGAGTGATGCTAGTGCAGACCACCAGGAACATCGACAAGACGACGCGCACCGTACGCGAGATGGTCGAGGTCCAGCGCGACGCCTACGAGGCTCTCGCCGAGAACCTCGCGACCGCCCAGCGCCGCACCATCGGGCTCGCCGAAGGCGGGCTCACGTTCATGAGGTTGCAGGAAGACAACGCACGGGTGGCTCAGGAATGGTTCGCCAACGGCTTGAAGTTGCTGCAGTTGCAGCAGCGTAACGCGGAGTTCGTGCAGAACTGGACGGGCGACGCCGTGGAGGCGGTACGGGAGCAGACCGAGCAAAACGTGCGCACCGCCGAGGCCTTCTCGCGGACCATAAGCAGGCAGCAAGAGGGTTTCCGGGCGCTTACCCGAGTATGGGCGCAGACCTACAGGGAGTTCTTCTCCCCCTTCGCATACGTCCAGGAGAGCGTGAAGACCGTCGAGCGGGCCACCCGGGAGGGGCTGGAGAGCACCGAACGGGCAGCTCGGCAGGGGCTCAGGGTCGCCGAGGAGGCCACCGAGAAGACCGAGGAAGTCCTGAGGCAGACCGAGAAGGCCACCCGCGAGGCCGAACTACGGATCGCGGTCTTGGGCGCGCTTCAGAGTGCGGACTACGAGGAGTTGACCGTTGATGAGATCTCGGGGAGGCTCGATGGACTCTCGGTCCAGCAGCTCGAACAGGTCCGGGAGTACGAGAAGCGCACGAAGAACCGCCAGAGCCTGATCGAGCAGATCGACCGCAAGATAAGGGCCAAGAACGCCTGAGGCAAATCGCCTTCGAAGGTAGCCCTGAGGACCGAGACCAGGGTCTCGGTCCTTTCCTTGTGGCTTATCTTGCAAAGAGGTTCAAGACCTCTTTGCAAGGCTAGTCAGCATTTCAGCATTTCAGCACTTCAGCTCGTCAGCTTCTTGTTCGCTCAGTGAATGGTTTTCCAGCAAGGAGGAGGAGAGGCCCTACGAGATAAGGCGCTATCAGCTCAAGCGATCTTCTGTGCGGCACGCTCCATTTCTCTGTAGGCTGACCAGCTGAAATGCTGACCAGCTGAAATGCTGACCAGCTGAAATGCTGTATATGGAGAGGACGAGAAGCTTAGCGTGCGTAGCAGGCCCCGTCCCGCTTTGTGGGGAACTCCCGCGGGCAGCCACCGTCGGGCATGAGCGGTAGGGGACCGGAAATGGGTCCGCCAGCGTCCAAGAGGTTGCCAAACCGATCTAGAAGCGGGTTGCCACCATCCGCCGTAGGTTGTGGCGAAGCGCTAGAGGAGGCGCTTGCGGACTGGCCGCCATCGACCGAAGGTCGTACTGAAACGTTACCATCGCTAGCGAACTGCCTACCACCGGCACTCCGCAACTGGTCGCATGCTATGCCATTACCGTCCGGGTCGAGTCAGGAAGCTCCCGGCACGCCCTCGTCCAGGAGACGCTGTGTGTACGCCTGCAAGAAGGCCCGCACGAACTGCCGCTCCTCGGGGGAAGCCTGCTGAGTTCGCGGGTCCGACTCGAATTCCCTCAGGAGCCGCTCGCATGGAGGTATCTGGTCGGCCGGTGCAGCCTGAGCGCTCACGCTCTGGGCGAGATCGAACTGCACCCTTTCCGAACGGCGCGGGCTGCCGTTGTCGCCTAGCGCCCACACGAGGAGAAGAACGAGCACGGCCATCTCCACTAACAAAATGCCCCTGACTCCAAAGAAGGTGCTTATAGACCAATAATCCCGGATGTGCTCCCCCCTGATTCGGCAGCTTCGACAAGCCCTCTTCAATCTAGCATTCGACAAATCGTGGCGCAATCATCTCAGCACGAGTCTGGTGACGGAAGCACTCGGCGGCGGTCAATCCTACGTTGCTCGGTCTCGGTGCGTCGGGAAGGGGCTAACACGGGGAGCTCTATACGCCACGTAGCGGTGGTATGCTCTCTTAGGTGTTGCAGAGATCTTACCGGGGCCTCGAGTATCTATCCGGTGATCGTGTGGCCGATTACGAGGCCGACACGCCGGGGGAGGATATGATGAACGTGTTGGCCATCGATGGCCCGATGCTAGTCGAAGCGTGGCACGTGAACTCATCGGCGAAGCCATGATCGAACGCATCAGGTGGAGCTGGCACCACTTCGCGAGCCGCAGAGCGGGGCTCCGCTTCCGGGAGCGCTACCGCCTCCACCAGAGCCGCAGGAGGCGCGGCGGGTTGGAGATCGTGCGCATCTCCTACATCGTAGGCGGCACGTCGCTCATCGCGGTGAGCGTGCTGTTGGGCTGGCTGCCGATCCTGGGTTGGGGGACGGCCATCTTGGGGCTGAGCATGATAGCGGGTGAGTTCTACCCGGTTGCCCGTCTGATGGACCGGCTGGAGCTGAGGGTTCGTGAGCTCGTGGGACCACTGGGGAAGGCGTTCGTAAGGATGCCCACCTGGGCGCGGCTCTCCGTCTCGATGCTGATCAGTTTCTCGACGATCACCCTCGTTTACGGCCTGTACTCGCTGTCTTTCGGCTAGGACTGTGTGCCGCCCTAATCATCCAGGCTAGCAGAGTACCCGATCCTTCGGCCAGGAAGGCAGGGCGGGAGGAGAATGGGGCCGAGCGCCTCTACGAGGAGGCCGTTTTAGAGGCCACACCCGGGGTATCTAGCGAGGAGGTTCCCACCGAGATGCCAGACCGGGAGGCTAGCCGCTAGATCGCCGACCTTTCACGCTGGCGTGCGGGCTAGACGCACCCCGCCTGCGAGTAGAACATGACGCACGCGCTGGATAGTGTCGTAGGCTAGATCACCGTCCGGTGTCTTTATCTCTTCTATGTCGCGGTCTTCGAGCGCCTTGCCTAGCGCGCTACGCAGTACCTTGGTATCTGCCTCGCCTATGTCTAAGGACTCGCCGCCCCTCTCCAGTCTGAGGTGCGGAGCGGAGAAGCCGTGCTGGCTGGCGACGTAGATAAGGGCCCGCCATTCGGGGTCGGCGAGGTATACGCTTGCCCCGCCATCTGCCGCTGTTAGCAGGTATCCCACGACTCCATTGTACTCAGGAGCTGCCAGCGCTTATCCCCAGGGCGAAGGTACAGCCTGAGGCTCCTCCTGAGGGTAAGGATGTCCCGCACCTCCGAGATGGCGAGGCCACCCGGGAACTTGGGCACCCGCAGCTCACGGCTCCGAGCGTTCGTCCTCCTCGGCAAGGCGTATCCAGCCCACGACGCTCCAGGGGTAGAAGTAACGCGAGAACTGGTTTTGATCGCGGTGGCGCGTCACCAACATAACGACGCCCCTATCGTTGACGTCCTCCAAATATACGGGAGCTGCGGCCCGCAGATCGCTCGAGAGGGCTTCCGTGGTCTCGAGCATCACCTCCTGGCCGATCCACGCCTCCGGGATCTTCCCTTCCGAATCCGAGGCGCCTGGCCTCTCCCTATCCATCATAGTTCCCTTTTCCTTTCGGTCCCTGAACCTGTAAGGGTAGAACAAATAAGGGTAAAACAATATAGAGGGATGCGTCGCCACCAGGAAGGGCAGGGTGTGATATTGGTAATACGTGCTACAATATTGGGGTGTCGTTGTACCTCCTCTGGGAGGTAGGAGACCGATGAAGAGGAAGGTCTACAACTAGCCGCACGCGCTGGCGTTGTGGCACGACCAGCGTTTGTTGCACGGGCCGGCGATCGCCGACTCCCCACAGGAGCGGCTTCGTCGGCCCGAATATTTTTGGGAAGGCTAGCTTATGCAAAAGAACCAGAGCGTCTCCGAGATGGCAACCGAGGTCTTGACCCGCCAGTCGGCTGCCCGCGCCAAACATACCGGCGAATCTTTAGTAGAAGCCCTGAAAGCCGTTCTGGGAACCGAAGCCGGAAGGCGCCTCGGGAAGCTGCGCGATGGGGAGCACCGCGACGAGAGGGCCGAGCAGTGGCAGTCGAGCCTTCCGCTGGAGCGGACCGAGGAGCGTATTAGACAAGCCCGACTACGAGAAGAACGTCGCCGGCTCAGAGAAGTAGAACGTGCCCGAGCCCGCGAGGCCGCATGGAAGGCGTTCATGCGTAATGAGCGGCGGCAGCTAAAGCTGCGCAAGGAGGGCCAACTCGCCTCTGTGCTGGGAGAGGCGTTGGCGGGGGAGTCGCCTGAGGCTTTGCGGCGGCTGGCCTTAGAAGACCAAAGACAGGCCGAAGAGGGGCTGGTGGCGCTCACGAGAAACGGCAAGACGTACTACAAGCTCGTGGAGGAGCTCGAAGAAGGGGACATGGAGGGCAGGATCGCTGCGGACAGGTTGCGGGAGACGTGGCTCAAGGAGCGGCGGGACGGGTGGCTCGCTTACGGGGGAGGCTCCCGAGGGGAAGGCCGCCTGTAGTTAAGGAAAGACCACTGCATCCTCCGGTCCGCGATGCCCGATAGCGCAAGAGCACCGTCGACATGCCGGAGCACCTCCCTGGCACGCTCATGCTTCTCCGGCTCTCTCCGGTCTAACGCGTAGACGAGCAAATTGGTATCCACCACATAGCGGGCGGCCATCCCCTAAATGATCCTCACGCACGGTCCTCTTAGAGCCCGTCCCGGTCGAACACATAACCTCTCTGGAAGCGATGGGACTCCGCCAGCCGGTCGGCCTCCACAAGGAAACCCTCCAGGGCCTCCGCAGCGCCAGCTCCGGCAAGCCCTCTTCCGCCCTCCCCGTCACGCAGCAAACCGTCCAGCATCCGCCGAACCAGCTCGGCCTCGGAGACCCCGAGCTCCCTCGCCCTCGCCTTCAGCGCCCGCTCGTGCTCCTCACTTATGTACAACTCTCACTCATGTACAACTGCTTCCTGATCACATATACATCATATTCAAGGCATCTCAACCGCGATACCGTGTTCGTGTGACGGGTCGGTAGGGTTTTCGACAGAGGCCATGCGTAATGCGTGATACAGACGTCGGGGAATCTTCCCTCCGGGTATGTGGGTGAATAGGGTAAGAGGAAGGCGCTCGACGAGGATTCATCGCAAAATCATCGCGGTGATTTAGCTTGGTCTCGAGTAAAAGGCTCTGGGCGAGGAAGAGGAACCAAGGAGGAGAACGATGCCAGACGAAAAACCCTACTGGGCGACGCGCAATCTACCCTTTCTGACGAACTTCTCGGCGCAGGATCGCGAGTTGGCGCTTAGAGCATTCAGCGAGCAGGAAGAGCGGCGACGCAAGAGTAGCGAGTCGCGCGGTCGAGAGGCTGACGAGCTCATCGAACAGCTTCGCGGCCAGTTGCACGATCTCTTGGGAGCTAAGAGATTAGCTGAACTTAGGGAGGCAATGCAACACGAGCGCCTTCGCTTTCGTGACCTCTGGCAACCCCCCGTGGATTTGCACCTCGACTACAAGAAGGAGAACCAGGCGCGCAAAGAGCGACTAGACGCACTCGTTGGAAGGCTTGGAGCGAGTCCCGAGACACTGAGAGAAATCGGAAGAGAGTTCGAGCAAAGGATGCGGGAGATCCTTACCGACGTCGAGGGCAAGGAAGGACCGGGTTATAACCTCCCCAAGAACCTCGACAAATGGACGAGCTTGTCTCCTCTGCATAAGTTTCCTCTACCCTGGGGGACGCTCGTGCCGGATGATGATCCCTCTGACCCCCACCGGTGGTTCCTGTTCAGGCCGCCGTTTTTCGGGTTCCTCTTCAGGTTCGTTCCCCAGGCGAGCGATAACTTCCTGGTCGACCGGCTGCTCTTTCTAGACCCGTCCACGGGCCTGGTGGGCAACGAGGCCACCATGGATTGCGGCGATGCCGGAGATTACGACTACGCTTCGGCGACCGCCGAGGCCCAGATAGCATTCGGATTCGAGGCGCCCACGACCGGTCTGGTGGAAGTCTTAATCGACGCCCAGAGCACGGTAGGCACCCACGATCTGGACATGGAGGATGAGTGGGGCTGGTCGGAGTCATGGACCAACCAGAACAACTATCTCATGATGAACGTGCTCCACCCGAACGTTCCCGAGCCCTCGCTCTCCCTGATGTCCAATTTCTATTCAGAGTTCGACGGTGACGACTCGAGCGAGCACAGGGAGAACCTGACCCGCGGCCAGCATTACTTCGCCCAGTTGTTCAGTGCCGGGCCCGTGCCCGGTGGGCAGTCCGTTGTGGTCACGGCAGGCACCAGAACCTTCGACATCTCGGCTGCGAACGATGTCGAGGTACACAGTAGGTCGAACTTCCAATGGTTCATCAACTCGGTAGAGGTCCGCATCGCGCCTTGAGGTCGGATGCGGCATCCCTGACAGCCAACCTCCGTGATAGTGACGGCTCGTGTCAGCCAAACGCATAGACGATCTGACAGACCTCACCGTGCAGGGCATCTGGGAGGCGCACCTCGACGGCGAGCTGCTCGAGGTCGAGGCAGTTGACCAAGTGGCCGTTCGGGCCGCGGGGGTGCTGGCGGAGAAGGGCTATTGGACGTGGATGTTCCAGGCGGCTACCGAGGATCTCACCTCGTGGCAGGATCTGCGTTGGAACTACTGGATAGTGGATCCCAACAACGGATGTATCTGGGAGTGGGGCACGGTGTAGGGCTTGCTGCACGGTGTCCGAGGGGTTAGCGCAAGCCTTAGAGCCGCACTGGGCGAGCATGGGGTGGTCTCACCCGAGCCTCTGTGGCACATCGACTTTATCAGCGATCCACGGACCGACTGCCCGCCGCTGCAAGACGACGAGCGGCACGCGCTCTACAATCGCCTTATACTCCTGGCGCTTGCCGAGTCTGCGCTGGAGAGGGTACTCAGACGGTCGGACCTGGAGACGTCCCGGAACGAGGCGGTGTACAGATGCTCAGAGGGTTGTACACAAGGGGAGGCGATCTAGAATTCGGAGGAAGCGCACAGGGGCTTCTGGGTCTGGCAAAACTATTGACGAGAAAGGGAGAAACCCAGTTCGACTTGGCGCTCTCTACGTCGGGGGTAGATCCTACTCCGTACGATGGCGTTCTGACCCTACTTAGCGCCAAGATCGGAGGAGAGCAGCCGCTGTACATCGGGCGTACCGGCAGTACGCTTAGGATCGAAGGTTCACAAGAGACGGTCGAACTCTTCGCGAGCAATCTCGAAAGCCTCGCTCGACAAGGTGCCGAGCACCCGATGGGTTCCGAAAAGGTACACATGCACGTAGAGTATTACCCGGGCCATTACTTCTTGGACGAGCGTTCTGAGCCCGTTGTAATAGCCGTCCTCTAGCGAGGCACACCCAGTACTGCGCGGCGACCACTAGCGCCGCCGCCTACCGCACGATGGCGATCTAGGGGTTCGTGTGGCGAGCTTCCGACAGATCCGGAACAGACACTAAGTGGGATGTAGTCCCCTTTATCTGCCCCCTCTTCCTCAAGAGCTCCCAGTCGGCGCGCTCGCGGGAGAAGGCGTAGCGGCCGTCGGTCCACCTGAACAGGTCCTTATCCTCCTCGTAGACAAAGGCGAGATCGCCCCAGCCCTGCTCGCGGCACTCCATCTCGAAGTCGTAGAGAATGCGGGCGCGGCTCTTACGCAGGTCGGACTCGTGACGCTTCTCGACCACCCCATGCTCGGTTTGTCCCCGACCGTGTGAAGGCGGCCACGGGAGATTGGCGCCTGGCCACCCTCCGCGCTAGTATGCGTCCTGTCCGAATCAGGGGAGGAGCTATGAGGCGAGCAGCCGTATCGTTTGCCTTCGCCGCGTGTTGGGTTTTGTGTTCGCTTGCGCCAGCGGGGGCGCAGAGCGTGCAAGAGGCGGACCTCTACGCCTGCGAGGATTTCACCTAGCAGGAGGAGGCCCGAGGGTCTACGACACGGTTCCGAGCGACCCCTACGGCCTGGACGGACCCATAGGGGAAGCATTATTAGAGAGGATAGAGGGCATGGCCTGCGAGGACCTTCCGCACCACCCGAACTCTGGCGGCGGGCTAGCCGACGAGCAGTACTCTCCCAACACGCCGCCGGCCGACGTCGGCAACCCACAAGATGTCGTGCCCAACACCACCGTTAAGAAGATGCCCAACACGGGCGACCCTCCTTATCTCGCCGTGGGCGCGGTGTTGCACTTGGGAGCGGCCGCGATGGCGGGACGCAGCGTCTTGAGGCGGTGGTGGCCCGGGCCGTTTCGTCGGCGCGGTAGGCCGAGAGTTGCGTTGAGGGATTGTCGGGGAAAGGCTTACCTCGATGCCAGCGGAAGAGCAGAAGGAGTGGATCGTTGTGGTGTTCCTCGATGCACCCGCATGAGATAATGGAGGCCATACACACTTCGCGATGAGAGGATTGAGCGATGTTACGCTCACTGGTTGCCGCTCTCGGGTTCATCACTGTCCTGGCGACTTTGATCATCGTTGGCGTGCTCATGGCGAACTCGTTGGGTGCAAGCCTCGGGGGCGGCTTTGCGGATGATACTCCCTCTGAAGGGGCAACCAACTCGGTCGTGCTCCGAATTTCTGGGACGCCGGGAGTGCAGTTCAGCGGCAACTACACGACGCCGCAAGGCTCGCAGAACATCAGCGGTACCCTCACAACGACTCCTACTGAGTACAAACTTGGAGACCGGGATGTTGCGGGCATGAGCGTCCTCACAGCCAACGTCCAGAAACAAGGAACCTACGGTACCTTGAAGGTCGAGATCTTGAAGGAAGGCCAGGTGATCCAATCGGCAGAGACTAACGCCACGAATAATGCCGTGAGTGTGACCTCCTCGTTGTAGGTAGGTCCGACATGGGCAGAGTGGTCGCCGGGCTGAAGGATGACGCCAACCACTGGCTCACTGACCCGGGGTATGCCGCCCTGAGGCATCGCCTGGAGGCCGCGCACGCGGCGGCAGAGGTGGCATTGGTGGAGGCAAGGCGTAGAGTGAGGCCGAACGAGAGGTAGGGCGAGTAAACGCACCCTCGCGCGAGGCTGTGCGATGCTTCATATCAGCACGGTGCCGAGCTCGTGACGCTCGAGGAGCTGGGCAAGAAACTGTCGGAGCTTGACGAGATTCGCCGCCACGCCGAGAAAGAGCTCTCCGCCTTACAGGACTATCAGGAGCGTGTGGAGCAGCTCGAAGAGGACAGGGACGTTTTCCCCGAGGCGATGGCCGGGACAGTGCCGGACGCGCTCGACGGCCACACTGGCGAGGAGCGCAACAAAACCTACCGGATGCTCAGATGGGAGGTGATGCCCGTACCAGAGGACTACTCCGCGGCCGGAGCCCTAAGGGCGCGTTTGTAGAATGGCACAGATGCGCTAGCGGCTGTACTGGGGAAGGTCTCGTCGGGGGTCCGCTGCAGATCTGGAGGAAGAGATGAGGGGTCCTCCCTCAAGAATTCTCTGAAAAATCTCTAAAGGTGTCTGGACTGCTCGAGAGTGGGCTTAACGATAGGTAGAAGCACTCCGTAAGCAACCTAAGGTAAAGGAGAGAGTATGCTTCACTTTTTCGCCAAGAGGCTCAAGGAGCTTCACGAGGTAGAGAGGGATGAGCGAGGCTTCACCCTCATCGAGCTCCTGATCGTGATCATCATCCTCGGTATTTTGGCCGCTATCGCTATCCCGGTGTTCCTAGCCCAGAGGGAGAAGGCCGACCTCGCCGCCTGTCAGTCCGACACGAGGAACGCGGCCGAGGCTGCCAACCTCGTTGCTGCCGAAGATAATGGCAGCTACGCAAACGTGACCGCCGCGACCGCCCAAGCCCAGGGCTGGAACCAGACCACCGACGTCAACACGACGTTTACTGTTCAGAACGCCGGAGCAGACATCTTGATCTCCAGTGACTGCCCGCCCGGCGTGGACCAGGAGCCCGTGACCTTCACCACAGACAACGCTGACCCTGACCATGGCAAGGTTGTAACTCCCCCGTAACCTGACCTGATAGCGTACGACTTGGCGCCCCTCCGGGGGCGCCTTTCTTGTAAGCTTACGGAGAGGGGGTGAGAGATGCTTACCAACAGGACACTCGCGCGCATAAACAAGCGCCCCAGAGAGGTTGGCCGCTTGCCGCTTCTGGCTGTTGGCGGTGGGGTGGTAATCCTGGCAGCGTTGCTCTACGTCTACGAGGTCTTACCCCCGTTAGCCACTCTCGCCGTCATCGGCGGTGGCGCGCTGCTCGTCCTCGTCCTCTACATGTCACAGAAGGCGAAGATGACCATCCGCCTCTCTTACAAGGGCAAGATCGACGAAGAGGTCGCCTCGCGCTACTCTTCTGTGAGGGAGGCTCTGGAGGACCTTGCCTCATCTGAGAGGACCTGGCGCCTGCCTGATTCGGCGAGGCTCCCTAAGACGAGCGATGTGACACCTTCTCCCGAGCGGGAGCCGGCGAGAGTCGGACTCCTCCCTACGCCTGGCATCAAGGCTGACGTGCCGGTCTGGGGCATAGAGGCAGGCGATGAGAGCATCTTCTTCTTCCCCGAGGGCGCTCTCGTCTACAGGGACGACCGCTACGATCCCCTCCCCTACAAGACGCTGAAAGTGACCTTCTCATCAAGGCGCTTCTTCGAGGAAGAAGACCTGCCAGATGACGCGACAGTCGTGGACCACACCTGGCGCTTCAGCAGGGCGGACGGAAGCCCCGACCCCCGCTACAAGCGGGACAACGTGCAGATCCCGATCGTCCTCTACGCTCTGCTAGGGATAAGCGCCCCCTCAGGACTGAAGGTGCGCCTCGAGGTCTCGAACAGGCTCGCCGCCGCGCGCTTCGCAAAGACGTTCGGCGCCGAGGTTCCGACGGAGGAGCCGAAGGACGCTGGCCATGGGGAAGAACACCACCGAGCAGACAAGGATTCCGGGCGCTCCTCTTCGGAGAGGGGGGAAGGGGAGCGCCGTTCTGCGAATACGCTGGAGAGGGAGGCCAGGCTCGCCACGGCGCGAAGGGCGCTCGGGGTGTCGAAGGGGGCGTCTCCAGAGGAGGTCATCGCAGCATACAGGAAGCTTGCGCGGGCCCACCACCCTGACAAGGTAGCCAACCTGAAACCAGAGGTCAGGGAGTACTCGGAGCAGAGGATGAAGGAGATCAACGCTGCCTACTCGGAGCTCAAACACCAGTGGAACGATCCGGCCACGGAGAATACGAGGGCGGGGTGAAGAGGACCGTGTATCAAGATAGTAGCCACGCGGTTTCGAATATAAAAATAGAGGCTCGCCATACTCTCGATGGCCGCCTGTGTCACGCTGTCCGGCGTGGTCGCGGGGTCTGGGTGCGGAGTCAGGATGGGCATGGAGAAAATAGATGATGCCAAGCAGGCCAAGAAGCAGGTCGAGAAACAGCGGCACGAGCTGGAGAAGAAACTGCAAGAGGGGCAAGGGAATTAGCATGTCAGCACGTCGCCAGGCTTCGCCAGGCGTCTTGTCAGCATTCCAGCATGTCAGCTGGTTAGCATTTCGGCGCTTTAGTACTAATTTGATTGGGGTATGCGGACTGATATTAAAGAAGGGGTAGCGCGACGGTATCGGATAGGTGTAGAATGTTTCTGTCTACATCGGCGAGAGGATGGTGGAACATGGGGGTGCAGTCGTTTACGTATTCGACCCGGGCGTGGTTCGTCCTGAAGGTGGTCCTCGCAACCTTGTTTATGTGTGGCGTGATGGCAGCGCCGGCCTTCGCCCAGGGCACAGACAACGAAGGTACAGACATGGAAGGTACGGACACCGGAGGTACGGACGACGCGGACCACGCGGGAGACGCCAAGGGAGCGCTCCTCAACTGCGTGCAGGTTCAGGTGGTGGTCGCGAACCAGTACAATAATGGCGACGCGATAGCCATCAGCCAGTATGGCGACGCGATAGCGGCCATAGCCCAGATCCTCGGCATAAGCCAGAACCAGGTGCAGAACTGCCTGGTAAACATCGGCAACGGCGGCGACCCCGGCGGTGGCGCGGTCCCACCGGGGAAGACGACGCCAGGTGCCACGACACCAGGTGTCACGACGCCAGGTGCCACGACGCCAGGTGCCACGACGCCGGGTGTCACGACGCCAGGTGGTAAGACGGTACCTTCCGGCAACGTCGGTAAGCCCGGTGCCATCGTGCCAGGCACGGAGTCGAAGATCCCGCTGCCGAACACGGGAGGGATGACTCCTCTGTCCGGGATGGGGCTTGGTATAGTCGCAATAGCGGCCGGTATATTGTCGGCGGTGGCGATAGTCCGGCGCGGTAGGTAGCGCGCCCGTCCCTATAGCGTGGTGCTTCGGGAGATCAGGCGCAGGCTCGCGGAGGACCCTTTACTAAAGATAGGTGCCGTGGCGATGACCCTCGCGATCGCTTTCGCGGGGGTCACCGCTTTGATCGTCTTTCTGGAGAACCCGCAGCTCGCGGTTGCGGCGAAATCCGTTGGAGAGTCGGCCGACGGCCTACTGGCACCCTCGGGCTCCGACCCGTCGGCCGGAGGAGACACCTCCTCACCAGGGACGGAGCGGGGCTCTGTGTCCCGATATGGAGATGGAGATTCCGGCAACGGGGGATCCGGAGATCAAAGCCGCCAGGCTCTTCCCCTGGATGAGACCAACTTCCCACTCCCCACGGATAAACAGCTTCAGGCGACAACACACACGAGACACTAC
>Ga0126312_10001627_pt1 | contig 14836 bp, 13 predicted proteins | sample Plot104A_FD_92537 | JGI IMG/M metagenome (GOLD analysis project Ga0126312, IMG submission 92537) | Serpentine soil microbial communities from UC McLaughlin Reserve, CA, USA - Plot104A | ecosystem: Environmental > Terrestrial > Soil > Grasslands | place: USA: UC McLaughlin Reserve, Lake County...
AAGGTTCTCGATCAGTTCGGGAAGCCGCTCGCCGGCACCGACCCAGCCGTCGATCTCGGGCCTCCCAGCAACGGGACTGGCGACGTCGGGGAACTGAGCGTCGCGACCGAGCCGATCACGGCGTCCGGCTCCATCCCCGCCTACGTCCAGTACGCGCGGCCATCGTCGGACGTCGACGACACCGTGGCGCGGCTTTGGTTCTTCCTCGGCGCGGGCGTCGTCGGTGGCACCCTCCTGGCGCTGCTTGCCGGGCTCGCGGTCGCGGACCGCGCGATGCGCCCGATCAAGGCGCTGACCGGGCTGGCACGGAAGATCACCAGCACGAGAGACCCGTCCGCGCGGATCCCGGTGCCAGCCGCCAAGGACGAAGTCGGGGAGCTCGCCCGGACGATGGACGGGATGCTCCGGGCGCTTGACGATGCCCGCTCCGAGCGGGAGCAATCCCTCGAGCGCCAGCGGGAGTTCGTCGCGGACGCCTCGCACGAGCTGAGGACGCCGCTGACGAGCATCCAGGCGAACCTCGAGCTGATTCAGGCGACGAACGCTGGCGCGGCCGACGATCGCCAGGCGCTCGACTCCGCTCTCGCCTCGACGAAGCGGATGTCGGGGCTCGTCTCCGACCTTCTCCTCCTCGCCCGCGCGGATGCCGGTCGACGGGTCGCCCGGACCGATGTCGATCTGGCGCGGATCGCCTCAGGCGCCCTCGAGGAGGTGGAGCCGCTGGCGGGCGAGCGGCGGATGCGAAGCGATCTCGACGGGCCCCTACCCCTCCTCGGGAATCCCGACGAGCTCCACCGCCTGGTTCGCAACCTGCTCGAGAACGCCGTGCGCCACACGCCGGAGAAGACCACCATCGAGCTGATCGCACGCCCGGATGGCGACGAGCGGGCCCTGCTCGAGGTGGTCGACGACGGCCCGGGGCTGCCGGCGGGGATGGAGGAGCAGGTCTTCGATCGCTTCGTCCGCGGCGAGGGTCCATCCGACGTCTCGGGCGGCGGCGGGAGCGGTCTCGGACTGGCGATCGTCCGGGCCGTGGCCGAGTCCCACGGGGGTTCCGTCGAGGCCGGGCGAAGCACCTACGGTGGCGCCCGGTTCTCGGTTCGGTTCCCCCTCGAGCGGGTTTCCGAGCCGCTTCCAGGCACGACGGCCGAGCCGCAAAGCTTTAAGGAACGTTCATAGACGCTCCCTAGATTCCCACGCGGACGAGACACACTCGCCGCGGCGCGACACCCCACACGCCCGGCGAGAAGCTGAGGCCTTCGGGCCAAGGCATCGCCCCCGGCGGTCGCCCCTCCCTCGGCCGCCGGGGGCACATTCTTTTCTCAGAAGCTTTCCTAGACCTCGACGACGACCGGGAGCACCAGCGGCCGGCGCCGCAGCTTCTCGTAGACGAACTCCGCGATGTCATCGTGGAGATCCTGCTGGAGAAGCGAGATCTCCCTGACCTGCTCCTCGGCGGCGTCGGCGAGGGTGTCCTCGACCACGCCGCGCAACTCGTCGCGGAGCCCATCTGCGTCCTCGGCGAACGGGACGCCGCGGAAGATCACCTCCGGATCGGCGACTTGGGATCCGTCGTCGGAGGAGATCGTCGCGACCACGATGAAGACGCCGTCGTCGGAGAGCTTTCGCCGGTCCCGGAGCGCGAACTCATCCGGCTCGCCCACCGACACCCCGTCCACGAAGATCATGCTGGCGTGGACGTCGGCGGTGAAGCGCGCGCCCGAGCCGTCGACGTCCAGGGCGAGACCGTTGCGACCGGTGAAGATCCGCGTCCTGTCGATCCCCACCGACTCGGCGAGATCGGCGTGGAGCTTCAGCCGCTTGTGGTCGCCGTGGAACGGGAAAACATAGTCCGGCTTGGTCAGGTTGAGCATCAGCTTGAGCTCCTCCTGCCAGCCGTGTCCGGAGGCATGGATCGGCGCGTCGGCGGCGGTCACCACCTGGGCGCCGATCTGGAAGATCCGATCGATCGTCTCGTTGACCGATCGCTCGTTCCCGGGGATCGGTGTGGCAGAGAAGATCACGGTGTCCCCGGAATGAAGCTCGACGTCGGGATGGTCGCGGTGTGCCATCCGGCGGAGCGCCGAGAGGGGCTCGCCCTGGCTCCCGGTCGAGATCACGACCACCTTCTCGTCCGGGAAGTCCTCGATCTCCTTGGGAGAGATGAACAGGCCCCCCGGCGCCGAAGCCATCCCGAGGTTGGAGGCGATATTGAAGTTCTTGCGCATCGAGCGGCCAACCAGGGCTACCCGCCGATCGAGATTGGCGGCCGCATCGATCACCTGCTGGACGCGATGAACGTTCGACGCGAACGAGGTGACGACGATCCTCCCCGTGCATCGGGAGAAGACCTCGAGCAGGGCGGGGCCCACGCTCGACTCCGACGGGGCGACGCCCGGGCGATCGGCATTGGTGGAGTCGCCGCACAGGCAGAGGACGCCGCTTCGTCCCAGCTCCGCCAGCCTCGAGACGTCGGCGGGAATGCCGTCGACCGGCGTCTGATCGAACTTGTAGTCGCCGGTGACCAACACAGTGCCGGCGTCGGTCGTCAGGGCCACCGCGCGGGCATCGGGGATCGAGTGCGCCATATGGACCAGCTCGATCTCGAACGGCCCCGCTCTCATCACCTCGCCGGCGGGCAGCTCCTGAAGCGGGACGTCACGGAGCTTGTGCTCGTCCAGCTTCGACCGGACCATCCCGATCGTCAGCAGGCCGCCATAGATCACCGGCGGAATCCCGATCTCCCGGAGCACGTACGGCAGCGCCCCTACATGGTCCTCGTGGCCGTGGGTGAGGACGATCGCCTCGATGTCGTCCGACCGCTCGCGAAGGCTCGAGAAGTCGGGCAGCACCAGGTCGATGCCGAGCATCTCCGCCGTCGGGAACATAAGGCCGGTGTCGACGATCACGATCCGCCCCTCGCACTCGACGGCGGTCATGTTCTTGCCGATCTCCCCTAGCCCGCCCAGGGGAAGGATCCGAACCGCTGAGGCCAAGGTCTAGGCCGCGCTCCCCGTGAGCAGTCCGTGCGCCTCGAGCGCCGCCCTCACCTCGGCCTTCTGCTCATCGTCGGCCTCAACCATCGGCAGCCTCGCCCGCGCGGAGCAGACACCGAGCATCTCGAGACCGGCCTTCACCGGGATCGGGTTGGTGCGCGAGAGGACCTCGTAGATCGGGCGCAGCTTCGCGTCGGTCTCGCGGGCCCGATCGTGCTCGCCCGCCAGCACCGCTTCGTAGATCTCCCTCATCTCGGGCCCGACCAGGTGAGACGCGACCAGGATCCCGCCAGGCCCTCCCATCTCCAGGGCACGCAGGAAGGTCCCGTCGTTGCCGGCAAGGACCCGGAGGCCGTCGACCGGTTGAAGCTCCTCGTCGTTTGCCTGCTTCAGCGCGACGATGTTCTCGATCTCCGCGAGCTCCGCGAGCAGCTCGGCAGGAATGTTCACCACCACCCGGGAGGGGATGTTGTACAGCACCACCGGGATCCCGGCAGCCCGGGCCACGGCCTCGTAGTGAGCCTTGATCCCGGCAGGGTTCGGCTTGTTGTAGTACGGCGTCACCGCCAGAACGGCGTCGGCGCCGGAGTCGGCGGCGGCGGCGGAGAGCCGCTCCGAGTGGCGGGTGTCGTTGGAGCCCGTCCCGCAGATCAACAGCACCTCGGCCCCGAGCTCGTCGCGAACGGCGCGAAGGAGCCCGAGCTTCTCCTCGTCGTCCAGGGTTGGGGACTCCCCGGTGGTGCCCGCCAGCACCAAGCCGTGGGAGCCATGGTCGACCAGGTAGCGCGCGAGCTTGCGCGCCGCTGCCTCGTCCACCGAGAGATCCTCGGCGAACGGGGTCACCATCGCAGTGATCACGCCTCCGATCTCCGCCATGGGCCTGAGGGTACCGGTCAGAGGAGATTCTCCAGACCGACGACGAAGCGCTCCGGCAGGTCGGCGACCCTCCGCACTGCAAGGAGGACGCCGGGCATGAAGCTGTGCCGGTCGACCGAGTCGTGGCGGATCGAGAGGGTCTGCCCCTCGCCCCCGAAGGTCACCTCCTGGTGCGCGACCAAGCCTGGAAGCCGGATCGAGTGGATCGGCTCGTGGACGTTCCCGCCCGCCTCCCGGATCAGCTCCGCCGTCCGCTTTGCCGTCCCGGACGGCGCGTCCTTCTTGCGATCGTGATGGAGCTCGACGATCTCGCATTCGGGCATGTGGGGGGCGACCTGCGCGGAGAGCTGCATCATCAGGACCGCCCCGATCGCGAAGTTGGGCGCGACGAAGCACTTCGCCTCGCCGGCCGCGCCCTCCACGGTCGAGCGCAGCTCATCGAGATCGAAGCCCGTGCTCCCGACGACCGCGTGCACTCCCGCCTCGATCGCATCGGAGACGTTGACGGGGGCGGCCTCGGGGGTCGTGAAATCGACGATCACGTCGGCGCCCTCCAGCGCGTCGCTCACCGCCGTATCGAGGGCGGGGTCGGCCCGCCCGGCGAGCTCCAAACCATCGGCCCCCTCGACCGCCTCGCAGGCGGCCTCCCCCATCCGCCCGGCGGCGCCGGAGACGACGACTTTGATCGGCTGGGCCACGGACGGCGATGTTATGCGGCTCGGCAGGCCTCAGGCGGCGGCGAGCGCTTCGCTCACCGGGGTGAGCGCGGCGCGGAAGCGCTCCTCGCTCGGCGCGATCGCGGCCGCGGAGAGCGACCCGGGCGAGTAGAACTCGCGCGCGAGCTCCGTTACCTCGTCGCCGGTGACGGCGTCGACCTTCGCGAGCAGCTCGTCCAGGGTCAAGAGTGGGGTGTCGAACAGGACCGACTTGCCGATCCTCGCCATCCGCGCCGCGGTCGACTCCGACGAGAGGACCATCCGCCCCTTGACGTTCTCCTTCGCCCGCGTGAGCTCGTCGTCCGTGATCCCCTCGGAGTTGACCGAGGCGAGCTCGCGGCCGATGATCCCGCATGCTTCCTCGATGTTGTCCCCGCGGGTCCCGACGTAGATCCCGATCAGTCCGCTGTCGACGTACTGCTGGGTATAGGACCCGACCGCATAGGCGAGACCGCGCTTCTCGCGGACCTCGCGGAAGAGCCGCGACGAGGTTGAGCCCCCGAACACCGCGTCGAGGATGGTGAGCGCGTAGCGGCGCTCGTCGCCGCGGTCGATTCCGGGTCCGCCGAAGCAGATGTGGAACTGCTCGGTGTCCTTCTCCTGGAAGCCGACCTGGGCGCCTTCGAGGGGGGGCGGCTCGAGCGCTGTCCCCTCCTCCGACGAAGTCGGTGGCTCGACATGACGACGGGCGAGCTCGACGATCGCCTCGTGGTCGATATTGCCGGCGGCCGCGACGACGATGTTCCCGCCGGTGTAGCGCGCGCGGTGGTAGGCGTCGATGTCCGGAACCGGGATGGAGCTGATCACCTCGGCCTTCCCGAGCACTCGGCGGCCGAGTGGATGGCCGCCGAAGACGGCCTCGTCCAGGACGTCGTGGACCTTGTCCTGCGGCTCGTCCTCGTACATCGCGATCTCCTCGAGAACAACCTCGCGCTCGGAGTCGATCTCCGGGTAGGTCGGTCCGAGCAGCATCTCTGCGAGGAGATCGAACGCCTCGTCGGTGTGCGTGTCCAGGAACCGGGCGTAGAGGTTCGTGGACTCCTTGCCAGTGGCCGCGTTCACCGAGGCGCCCAGCCCGTCGAAGATCTCGGCGATCTCGATCGCCGAGTAGCGCTTCGTTCCCTTGAACAGAAGGTGCTCCAGGAAATGCGAGACGCCGGCCTGCGCCGGCGTCTCGTCCCTCGAGCCTGTTCTGACCCACAATCCCAGCGCAACCGAACGCACCGAGGGAACGACCTCGGTGGCGACCCGAATGCCGGAGTCCAGCTCGGTTACCTGAGCGGTCTGTGCGGGCACGCGTGCCGGCTAGCTGCGGCCTCTGCCGCCACCGTCGCGCTCCCGGCGGCGACCACCGCCACCGTCACGCTCCCGGCGCCGTCCGCCTCCGCCGCCATCGCGGCGCCGCGGGGGCCCCGGGTCGCCGGTGCCGACTCCGGCGAGCTCCTCGGCCGACTTGCCCTCGACGTCGGGGTCCTGCGAGAGGCGCAGCCCGATCCGGCCGCGCTCCTTGTCGACCTCGACGGCGGTGACGTCGATCTCGTCGCCCTGGTTCAGGACCTCCTCGACCGTGCCGACCCGCTCGCCCGGCTTCACGTTGGAGATGTGAAGCAAGCCGTCGGTGCCCTTGGTGAGTTCGACGAAGGCGCCGAAGTTGGTGGTCTTCACCACCTTGCCCTTGAACTTGTCGCCGACCTCAATGTCCTTGGTCATCGAGACGATCCGATCGACGCAGGCATCGACCAGCGCACCGGTCGGTGCGTAAACGCGGACGGTGCCGTCGTCGTCGACGTCGATCTCGGCCTGGAACTCCTCGGACATGCCCCTGATCGTCTCGCCGCCCTTGCCGATTACGGCGCCGATCTTCTCCGGATCGATCTTGATCGAGGTGATCCGCGGCGCGTACACCGAGAGCTGCTCGCGCGGCGCATCGATCGCCTCAGCCATCTTGCCGAGGATGAACTGCCGGCCTGCATGGGCCTGGTCCAGAGCGTCCCTCAGGATCTCAAGGGTCACGCCGGTGATCTTGATGTCCATCTGGAGCGCCGTGATCCCCTCGGCCGTCCCGGCGACCTTGAAGTCCATGTCGCCCAGGTGGTCCTCGACGCCGGCGATGTCCGTGAGGACGGTGTAGTCGTCACCCTCCTTGATCAGGCCCATCGCCACGCCGGCAACCGGCGCGGAGACCGGAACACCGGCCGCCTGCAGGGCCATCGAGGATGCACAGACCGAGCCCATAGACGAGGAGCCGTTGGACTCGAGCGTGTCCGAGACGACTCGGACCACGTACGGGAACTCCTCCTCGTCCGGGATCGTCGCCACGAGCGCCCGCTCCGCGAGCGCGCCGTGACCGATGTCGCGGCGCTTCGGCCCGCGCATGAAGCCGGCCTCTCCCACCGAGAAGGGCGGGAAGTTGTAGTGGTGCCAGAACCGCTTGGTCTCCTGGAGGCCGAGGTTGTCGACCTTCATGTCCATGCGGGTCGTGCCCAGCGCGACGCTGGAGAGGATCTGCGTCTCGCCGCGCGTGAAGAGCGCCGAGCCGTGTGCCCGTGGGGCAACGTCGACCTCGGTCTCGATCGGGCGGATCTCATCCTTCGCCCGGCCGTCGGGACGCTTCTTGTCCACGGCGATCCGGCGGCGGATGATTTCCTTCTCGAGCTTCGCGAAGGCCGCCTTCACCTCGGCGATCCGCTCCCGGTCGGCCTCGCCGTCCTCGGCCGCCGGCGCGTACTCCTCGACGACCTCGGCCTCGACGACGTCGATCGCGTCCTGGCGCTCGAGCTTGCCCTGAATCTGGGTCGCCTCGTCGAGCTTGGCGCCATGCGAGCCCTGGATCGAGGAATACAGCTCCTCATCGACCTGGGGCGGCTCGATCTCGATCTTCTCCTTGCCGACCTTCTGCCGGAGCTCCTCCATCGTCCCGCAGAGCTTCTTGATCTCGGTGTGGGCGATGTCGAGGGCATCGAGGATCTCGGCCTCTGTGACGCCGTTGGCGCCGGCCTCGACCATGAGGATCGCTTCCTCGGTACCCGAGACGATCAGATCGAGATCCAGGTCCTCGAGGACCTCCTCGGCGGGATTGACGACGAAGTCACCGTCGAGCTTTCCGATCCGAACGGCGCCGACGTGGGCGCCGACAGGAATGTCCGAGATCGCGAGCGCCGCCGAGGCGCCGTTCATCGCGAGGATGTCGTAGGGGTGGACGTGGTCCACCGACATCGGCTGGGAGACGAGCTGCGTCTCGCGGTGCCAGCCCTTTGGGAACAGCGGGCGAAGCGGACGGTCGATCATGCGCGCCGTCAGCGTCGCCTTCTCGCCGGCCCTCGCCTCGCGGCGGAAGAAGGAGCCCGGGATCTTGCCCGCGGCGTAGTGCTTTTCCTCAACGTCGACGGTGAGGGGGAGGAAATCGACGTCTCGGTCGTTGCCCGCAGTGGCGGTGCAGAGGACCATCGTTTCGCCGGAGCGAACCACGACGGCTCCGCTCGCCTGTCGGGCGAGTTTTCCGGTCTCGAAGGAGATCTCATCCCCGCCTACCTCCGCCGAGACGCGGGTCACGTCAAACATGCTCATATGTTGTGTTTCCCTTCCAGCCGCCCGGTTGGCGGCCGCTATGGCTTAAGAACTGTCGTTCTCTGTCGCGGCGATGTTAGCGGGCGAGATGATCGGCGAGGTCGCCATCCAGCCGGTGGCCGTCGACGAACGCGGTCGGCGTCCCGCATACACCGGCGCGCGTGCCGCTGACGCGGTCTCGCTCCACCCGCTCGTGGACCGCATCGGAGCGCCGGTCCGCATTGAAGCGACCGAGGTCGAGACCGAAGCGCTCGGCGCGCTCCCAGAGGTGCGGATCGTCGACCCGGCCGCGGTCGGCGTAAAGCGAGTCGCACATCTCCCAGAACGCGCCCTGCAGCCCGGCCGCCTCGGCCGCCGCGTGGAGTGCGGGCGCACGGGGATGCTTGGAGGCCACCGGGAAGTGACGGAAGCAGAGTCGAACCGGCAGGTCCCGGATCCTCGTCCAGCTGGCGGCGCAGTACGCACAGCCGAAGTCGGCGTAGAGGATCACCTCCGTTCCTCCCCCTCCTGTGACATGGTCATCGGACCCGATCGAGGGCACCGAGGCGCTGGTCAGCTCGCTCATCCCTCCAAGCTAGCGCCCGGGATTCGCGTCGCTACGCCCGGACGCAGTACCCGTAGGCGGTGATGCTGGGGGCCGCGCCGAAGTAGCCGAAGCCGGTCGCGGACCAGGTGCCGTCGGCGTTCAGGGAGCTCCCGTCGAAGAGCGCGTTCTGCGAGCCGTTCATGCTGAAGCCACCGGATGTGAGACGCCGTCCGTCCGGACAGGTCGGGGTGGTGGCGGTTGCGCTCTGACCGAGCGGGACCGGATTCGAGGCCGAGACCTCGGTGAACACCGGCCCCTTGTGGTGGACGCAGTAGGCCATCGCGGTGAGCTCGCCTCCGAAGGCCCCGAACGCGTGTCCAGTTACGCGCCAGGCTCTCGGACCGGCCGCCTGTGACTCGGTGATGAAGTCACCACCCGGCGTTCTGAAGTCGGTGCGCTGGAAGCCGCCGGCCAGCAGCTTCGTATTCCCCGGGCAGCGGGCGGTGACCGACTTCGTCTGGCCCGGCCGCAGGAAGACGGTGCGGCGAGGCCCGATCGCCTGACCGACCCCCCTCGCGCAGAGCACCTGGATGGTGGCCCGATGGGTGATCGAGCTTCCCGGGCTTGGGTCGACGAACACCGCACTCACGTGCCACCCGCGCTGGACGCCGAGCCGCTCGTAGGAATGCGGATAGACGCCCGCGCCGTCGGCTTCCTGCTGAGTGGTGTTGATCATCGCTCCCCCGAGCGGGAACTTCCCGCCCGGGCACCGAACCTCCATCCGCTCGACGTCGTCGACTTTGCTCAGGCGGAACTCCCGGGTGGCGAGAGTGATCCCGCGAAGCCTTCGCAGGGTGCTGACGTCGGTCGGCTTCTTGGCGCCGCCCTTGACGTAGACGGGTCCGCGCACGCTGTCGAGCACATAGGTCTTTCCATTTGCGCGCAGGGCGAGGATCAGGCGGTCGCAGGAGGCGCCTCGCTTGATCACGTAGACGACCCCGGTGCGGTTGACCGACCCGAAGCCCGGGACGATCGACGCCTTCAGCCCCTTCTTCTTGCGGATCAGGGCCGCGATCCTTTTGGAGGGCGGGTAGCAGCCGTCATCGCGTCCGGCGCGCTCGAACAGCGCGATCTTGAAAACGCCCTCCAGTGTCCGGGTCGGCGCGTCATAACCCCCCTGGGAGGCGGCCGTATGGGCGCCGCCGACAGCGCCGGTCGTGGCGGGAAAGAAGGCGACCATGCCGATGAGGCCGGCAGCGGCCATTGGAAGCAGGCGTCTCACAGTGGAATTCAAACCGGGCAGCTAGACAGAAGTTGCGGAAAAGGCGCCTGGCTAGCGGCGGAGGCCGAGGTCCGCGACCAGCGAGCGATACCGGTCCAGATCGCTGCTCTCGAGGTAGCGAAGGATCCGCCGGCGCTTGCCGACCATCTTGAGCAGTCCACGGCGCGAATGGTGATCCTTGCTGTGGGTGCGCAGGTGCTCTGTGAGCTCATTGATGCGCGCAGTGAGCAGCGCGACCTGCACCTCGGCGGAGCCGGTGTCGTCGCCGGAGCGGCCGTACTTCCCGATCAGCTCCTGCTTGGCGTCCTTCGTCAGCGGCATGGACGGACAGGGTAGCGATCGCGTCGAAAGGCTTCAGACGCCGCGGCCGTCGTACTTCGCGCAGATCTCACGTGCCTCCGCCACGTCCCGATGCATCTGCGCGATCAGGTCCTCAACGCTCGGGAACCGCCGCTCGCCGCGGAGCCGGCTGACAAAGGCGACTCGGAGATTTCGCCCGTAGAGGTCGCCGTCGTAGTCGATCAGGAACGACTCGATCAGCAGGCCCCTTCCCGTCTCGAACGTCGGCCTGACACCGACGTTGACGGCCGCGGGATGGCCGTTCGCGAATGCGGCGTAGACACCGTGCCCCGGGACGACCAGCCGGTCATCGGGGACCAGATTCGCGGTCGGAAACCCGAGATCGCGCCCGCGCTGATCTCCCTTTACAACCTTTCCCTCGACCATGAACGGCGCACCGAGGCAGCGCATCGCCGCGTCGACCTCCCCGGCGGCGACCAGGCCGCGAATCCGGCTGGAGGAGACGGTCTCGCCATCCACCTCGACGAGCGGCACGACACGCGTCTCGAATTCGTCGCACTTCCCCAGCATCTCAGGGGTGCCCTTGGCCTTCGCGCCGAAGCGGAAGTTCTCCCCCACCGAGACCGCCTTCGCGCCAAGCCGCTCGATCAGGATGCTCGAGATGAACTGCTCGGCGGGGATCTTCATGAACTCCTCATCGAACGGGATCACAACCAGCTCATCGACCCCCAACCCGTCGATCACGTCCCGCTTTACGTCGAACGGCATGATCAGCTTCGGAGCCGCCTCGGGGTGGATCACCGAGAGCGGGTGCGGATCGAACGTGAGCACGGTGTCGGACCCCTCGATCACCGCCTGGTGGCCCTTGTGAACGCCGTCGAACACTCCGATCGCCACGCGCCGCTCGCGCGGCTTGGCGTCGGGGAGCATCGTCACCTGGATCGTCATACGAGCACCACCTCGGGCCGCAGATTCTCTCCATCCGGCCGGGCGATTGCGATCACGCGGCCATCGTGGATCAGCCGGACCCGGCGCTCGCCGGGCGCGCCATCGCCCGGCACCGCCATCCCATGCCCCACTCGCTCCGCAGCCGCTGCATCCAATTCGAGCTTCGGAAGGAATGACATGAGCGTCTCGACCGAGACCTCCTCCTGGCCCTCGGCGGGCACCCTCAGGTCCCCGATCCGGGTGCGGCGAAGCGACTCGCAGTATGCGTCCCTGAGCGTCTCGACCAAGGTGCGGACATACGTGCCCGAGGAGCACTCGATCTCGTAGGTCGCGCGCTCCCGGTCGCTTTCGATCAGCTCCGCCCGGTACACGGTGACCCGTCGCATCGGCGTCTCAACGGTTTCCCCCCGATGCGCCTTCCGGTAGAGGCGCTCGCCGTCGACCTTGACCGCCGAGGTCATCGGGACACGCTGCTCGATCTCTCCGGTCGGCAGGTCGAGTCGCTCCGGGATCGTTCCCGTCTCGGTCAGTTCCCCGTTGGGGTCGCCGGTGGAGGAGCGCCAGCCGAGCCTCGCCACGGCATGGTAGGTCTTGGGGAGGCCGAGGAGGTAGCGCTGGAGCCGGGTGGCACGGCCCAGCAGGATCACCAGCAGGCCGGTCGCGAATGGATCGAGCGTGCCCGCGTGGCCGACCTTTCCCGCTCGATCGCGCCGCACCTGGGCGACGACGTCATGCGAGGTGACCCCCGCTGGCTTGTCGACCAGCAACGCTCCAGCGGGGCTGCCCTCCTCCCCCCTCATCGGGTCAGCTCACTGACCGGGAAGCTGGGCTTCGATCGCCTCGATCAGGAAGTCCACGACCTGGTCGTAGGGCAGATCGGTGCCGAAGCCGGCGGCGCGCCGGTGGCCGCCCCCGCCGTGCAGACGGGCGATCGCCGAGACATCGACGCGGCCGTCGGTCGATCGCATGCTCACCTTTCGCTTGGCGCGCCCGGTCTCGGCCTGGTCTCGCACCACCGCAGCCACCGCGCTTCCGTCGATCGTCCGGAGATGGTCGATCACCCCCTCCGTGAGGGCCTCGCTCGCGCCGGTGACCGCGTAGTCCTCGGTCGAGATGTAAGTGATCGCCAGCCGGCCGTTGTCCCTGAGCTCGATCTTCTCCAGCGCCCGGGCGAGGAGCTTCAGCTTCTCGATGGGGGCGTGTTCATACAGGCGCCGATATACGTCGTTCACCTCGACACCCGCCTCGATCAGCCCGGCAGCCATCCGGTGCGAGCGCTCGTCCGTGTTCTCGTACATGAACTTGCCCGTGTCCGTGACCAACGCGACGTACAGGGCATTGGCCAGCTCCGGGGTCATCTCGACGCCGAGCATTCCGGCGAGCTCGTAGACGATCTCGGCCGTACACGAGGCTTCGACGTCGACCAGGTTGATCATCCCGAAGCGTGTGTTGTCGTGATGGTGATCGATGTTGATCACCTTGTTCTCGCCGTCTCGCAGGAAGTCGAGCGGCATCCGATCGATGTTCCCGCAATCCAGGAAGATCACGACCCGATCCGCGATGTCGGCGGGTGGCTCGTGGAACACCTCGTCGAGCGGCAGGAACCGGTACTCGACCGGGAGGGGAAACTCCTTGGCGGCCAGGAACATCACCGCATCCTTGCCGAGCCTCTCCAGGATCCGCTTCATGGCGAGGAGCGAGCCGAGCGCGTCGCCGTCCGGGTTCTCGTGTGTAGTGAGCAGGAAGCGGTCAGCGCCCCGGATCTCCTCGGCCACCAGGTCGAGGTCGCTGGCCACGAGCTCGGTCGCTTCCGTCATTCGTCGAGAAGCCGGGAGATGCGTGCCCCCCGCTCGGTTGTGTCGTCGTACTCGAAGGTCAGGGTCGGTGTGCGCTTCATCCGCATCGCGCTCGCGATCTTGCCCTGGAGGAAACCATGCGAGGACTGAAGCCCCGCCAGCGATCGCTCCCGCTCCTCCTCGGAGCCGAGCACGCTGACGTAGACCCGCGCGGAGCGCAGGTCGGGAGAGGTGTCAACAGCGGTCACGGTCACGAATCCGATTCTCGGGTCCTTGAGCTCCGTCGCTATCGCATCTCCGAGGATCTCGAGAATCGCCTCGTTGACGCGCCGCATCCGGGCCGTCGGCATCGCGGGCGACGATAACAGCAGAGCCTCGCCCGCAGTCCGCCTGCCCCGAGACTAGGTCTCAGTCGCGAATGTCACGAAGGCTGAGGAGGTCTCGCTCAACCGCGCACCCCTCCGGACAGCGACTCTCGACGAAGCGAACCAACCCGTCGGCGCGATCGGATACCTCCCCATCCCCGACCAGCGCGCAGAGGAGGGTCGAGCGCTGCCACTTGTCGTGGGCGTCGATCTCGGCCACCGACGCACCGAATCGCTGCCGGATCCCGTCCTTCAGCGACTTGACCAGCTTGCGCTTGCCCTTCAGGTCGTGGACCTCACCGAAGTGCAGGCGAAATTCGATCAATGCGACGAAGGCGCCCACGCAAGGAAGCTAGCGCTCCGGCCTACTCGAGTGTCTTCTCTACCTGCTTGGTCTCGAAGAACTCGAGGACATCGCCCTCCTTGATGTCCGCGAAGTTCTCCAGCACGATCCCGCACTCCATCCCCTCGTCCACCTCGGCGACGTCGTCCTTGAAGCGCCGCAGCGACCCGAGCTTGCCGGCCCAGACGATCGTGCCGTCTCGGACCAGTCGCACGTTCGCCCCGCGGGTGACCTTGCCGTCGGTGACCAGGCAACCCGCGATCGTCCCCACGCGTGATGCCTTGAAGGTCTGCTTGACCTCGGCCTGGCCGAGGGCCTCCTCGACCTCCTCGGGCTCCAACAGGCCCTCCATCGCGGCGCGCAGGTCCTCGGTGACCTTGTAGATCACGGTGTAGGTGCGGATGTCGATGCCCTCCGTCTCGGCCGCGCGACGGGCGTCGGCGAGCGGGCGGACGTTGAAGCCGATGACCACGGCGTCGGACGCGGCGGCCAGCATCACGTCGGACTCGTTGATCCCGCCGGTCTGGGCATGGATCACGTTGACCGGAACCTGCTCCTGCGGCAGCTTGGCGATCTCGTCCTGGAGCGCCTCCAGGGAGCCCGAGACATCGGCCTTGAGCACGATGTTGAGCTCCTTGAGCTGACCCTCGCTGGCGCGCTGGAAGACCTCCTCCAGCGTGACCTTGCGGGCCTGGCGCCGCGCGAGCTGCTCGCTCTTCAGGCGGGTCTCGCGCTCCTGCGCCAGGGCACGGGACTTGCGCTCGTTCTCGACGACCTGGACGTGCTCGCCGGCCTCGCAGACGCCATCGAAGCCCAGAACCTCGACCGGCATACCCGGGGTGGCTTGCTCGACCCGCTCGCCCTTGTCGTCGAGCATGGCGCGGACCTTGCCCCACACCGGGCCCGCGACCACCGCGTCGCCGACGTGCAGGGTGCCGCGCTGGACGAGCACACCGGTGACCGGGCCGCGGCCGGGGTCAAGCCGGGACTCGACCACGGTTCCGGACGCCTCGGCATTCGGATTCGCGGACAGCTCCTCCAGGTCGGTGACCAGCAGGATCATCTCGATCAGGTTGTCGAGCCCGTTCTTCGTCTTCGCGGAGACGTCGGCGTAAACCGTG
>Ga0126312_10001628_pt1 | contig 14834 bp, 19 predicted proteins | sample Plot104A_FD_92537 | JGI IMG/M metagenome (GOLD analysis project Ga0126312, IMG submission 92537) | Serpentine soil microbial communities from UC McLaughlin Reserve, CA, USA - Plot104A | ecosystem: Environmental > Terrestrial > Soil > Grasslands | place: USA: UC McLaughlin Reserve, Lake County...
AAGGCGTGGCTGCGCCGGGTGCACCGCCCCCGGCTTGCCCAGGGGAGCGACCGGCGCGCAGGACGTTGCTCGACCAGGTCGCCCGGCTCGAGAGCGAGCTCGCGCAGGTCTTCTGCGCCACCTGGCCGCGCACGGAGCTTCCGCCTCCGGTCGTGGGCGGCCGCGGCGGCGGCCCGCGCCTGCTGTCACTGGCCGAGCTCGAGGAGCTGCGCGACGACCTCGCGGGGCGGGTGTCCGATGCGCGCCGGGCGCTGTCGGACCGCACCTGGGTCGAGGAGCAGAACCGGCGCCTCATCGAGGAGATGCTGCTCGAGCCGGAGCGGCATAAGTGGCGGCGCGTGTCGGCCGAGGACATCGGTGAGCGCGGCTGCAGGCACTGGCACGTGCGCCCGCGCTGGAGCTTCATCGGCATGCTCATGGGCTGGTGGCGGGTCGTCGTCAGCTCCGGTTGCCCGTTAGCCACCTGAATGGGAAGGCGTAGCCGCAAGCGCGGTGAGTCGACGCGCGCCGAGCGCGACGCGGCGCGCCGGGAGCGTGGAGCGGCGCCCCAGGCGCGCTCGCGGACCCGGCGCTCGACCGCCGAGCGCCCGCCCGCGCCGTGGGGAAGCTTCCCGCTGTCCGAGCTCGTCATCCTGCTCGGGATCGGCCTGATCCTCTGGGGCGCTGCGCGCGGCTCGGGCGGCGAGGAGATGCTCGCCGCGGGACTCGTGATCGCGTCGCTCGGCGGAGGCGAGCTCGCGCTGCGCGAGCACATGGCGGGCTACCGCTCGCACTCCTCGCTGCTGGCCGGAGTGGCCGCCTTCGCGACCGTGACGGTGGTCGCCCTCGGGCTCGGGCCGGTGAGGGTATGGGTGCTGGTCGCGCTCGGCGCGGCCGTCTTCGCCGCTACGTTCTACGGCATGCGCGAGCTCTTCAAGCGCCGCTCGGGGGGTCTCGGCTTCCGATGAGCGAGCGCCGCATGCGGATCGCCGGCATCCACCACATCACGCTCCTCGTGGCCGATGTGGAGCGCTCGATGACCTTCTACCGGAACGTGCTCGGGCTGAGGCTCGTGAAGCAGACGGTGAACGAGGACGACCGCGGCGCGCGCCATCTCATCTTCGGCGACGAGGAGGGGAGGCCCGGCACGCTCATCACCTGCCTCGAGTACCCGGACCTCGACGAGGGGACGGTCGGCCGCGGGTCCACCCACCACTTCGCGCTCGCCGTCGAGAGCGAGGCCGAGCTCGCGGCGTGGCGCGACTACCTCGTCGCCCGCGGCATCCCCGCGACCGAGCTGATGGATCGCACCGACTTCAAGTCGGTCTACGTGCGCGACCCCGACGGCCACATCGTGGAGATCGCGACGGCGACGCCGGCGCCGTAGGGGGCAAGCACCGGGCGGTGCCCGGTGCGCAGCCATGCCTTCGGGCCGGAGCCGGCGGGCGGGCGGGCGGCCGGCCTCTCCCCGGCCGCCCTCGCCCTGTGCTCCGGTCAGGCGGCCGTCAGCGCGCGCTCGCGAGTCGCCAGCGTGGCGCGTCCGGGAGCGGGCGGCACACGCGTCGCTTCAGCGGCTGGCACGGCGGCCGAATGTCCTGCCGGGGCGTTTTTGGCGGTGAGCACGGCGGCCAGCGCAAGGCGCTGGCGCTCGGTGAGCGTCCCGACCTGCTTGTTCTCTGGGACGCCGAGCGAGACCAGCAGTCGCCTGCAACGGGCCCTTCCCCAGCGCTTCTGGCTCATGAGCAGGTCGCTGATCGACATGCTGTGAGCCTGCCAGGGACAGCTGAGGATCACCTCAGCGGCCGAGAGCTCGCCCGCTGCGACTCGACGCTTCATGCGAGCCCGTGCGAGCCGTACGCGATTCGCGTACTCGAGCGCCCGCAAATGCTGCTCTTGACCAGCGTCGATCGTGGCCGACTTGCCCATCAGACCTCCCCGCACCTTGTGCGATCTCGAACACCTACTGCAGATACCCCGGAGCCTCAGAGCCACTTCGGTGAAACACGTGAGCCGGGTGGGCCAGACACGCGGTTTCCGGTCGCTCTGAGGCCTGGGGCCATCAAAACCGCTAACCAGCCGAGCGTCAACGTCGGCTTCGGGCTCGCGGTCGCTAAGAGCGGGCTTTTCGTGGGTAAGGTCCAGAACGCATGCGCTCGACCAAGATCGTTGCCACCATCGGCCCGGCCTCTCAGGACCCGAACGTCCTCGAGCAGATGGTCGCGGCGGGGATGGACGTCGCGCGACTCAACTTCGCGCACGGTAGCCCGGAGCAGCACGCCGAGATCGCCGCGGCGATCCGGACCGGCGCCGAGCGCGCGGGGCGTGACGTGGCGATCCTCGGCGACCTGCCCGGGCCGAAGCTCCGCATCGGCCCCGTTGCGGGCGGGGTGGCCGAGCTTCAGCTCGACTCGCGCGTGGTGCTCACCGCCGAGGCCGTGGAGGGCACCGCCGACCGGCTGCCGGTCGCCTGGGAGGGCTTCTCCGAGCTCGTGGAGGCGGGCGACGTGCTCTACCTCGCCGACGGCGCGGTGCGGCTGCGAGTGGGCTCGGTGGACGGCGGGGAGGTCGTCACGAAGGTCGAGGTCGGCGGGAGCGTGGCCTCGCGGCAGGGCCTCAACCTCCCGAACGTCACTGTCTCGCTGCCGGCCGTGAGCGAGGAGGACATCGGCCTGATCGACGCGGGCCTCGAGCTGGGCGTCGACTTCTTCGCCCTCTCGTTCGTGCGCCGCCGCGAGGACCTGGACCCGGTGCGCGAGCACCTCGCGGCGCGCGACGTGCACGTGCCGCTGATCGCGAAGATCGAGAAGCCCCAGGCGGCGGCCAACGGCGAGGAGATCATCAAGGCCGCCGACGGGATCATGATCGCCCGCGGCGACCTCGGGATCGAGCTGCCGATCGAGGAGGTGCCCCTGGTCCAGAAGCGGCTGCTCGCCCTTGCCGGACGCAACGCCGTCCCGGCCATCACAGCCACGCAGATGCTCGAGTCGATGGTTCACTCGACGCGCCCCACCAGGGCCGAGGTCGCCGACGTGGCTAACGCGATCTTCGACGGCACGGACGCGGTGATGCTGTCGCAGGAGACCGCGGTCGGGAAGCACCCTGTGCTCGCCGTGCAGATGATGGCCTCGATCGCGCAGACCACGGAGCGCGAGCTGCCGTACGGCCGCTGGCTCGCGGAGCGCGGGCCGCAGGCGAACAACCAGTACCACGCGATCGCGTTCGGGGCGGTCGGCGCCGTCTACCAGCTCGGCCTGAAATGCATCGTCTCGCCTACGAACACCGGCACGACAGCGGCGCTGATCTCGGCCTACCGGCCGAAGGCGCCGGTGCTGGCTCTGTCGCCGCGCAAGGAGGTCGTGCGCCGCTGCCGGCTGCTCTGGGGCGTGCACCCGCGCCTGAACGAGGAGCCCATGGACACGCTCGGCCTGATCGAGGCGTGCGCGGACGTCGCGGAGCGCGAGGGCTTCGCGCAGAAGGGCGACAAGATCGGGATCACCGCCGGCCTGCCGGCCGGCAGCGCCGGCGGCACCAACCTGTTCAAGGTGCACACGCTCGAGGGCTGACGGGGTCAGACTTAAGCCTGACCCCCTTGGCCCCGGTGACGGGGTCAGGCTTAAGCCTGACCCCCATGGCCGCGGTGGCGCTCGCGGAACGCCTTGGCCTTCTCGATGTTGCCGCAGGAGTCCATCGAGCACCAGCGTCCCGAGCGGTTCTTCGACTTGTCGTAGAACGCCCACTCGCACTCCGCGCGCGGGCATGCCTTGAGCCGCTCCCAGCGGCCGTGCTCGACGGCCGCGGTCACGATCGCCATCAGCTGGGCGAGCGCGCCGTCCACGCCCTCGCAGTCGGCCACCAGCTCCGGGTCGCGGCCGGGCGCGAACCGGACCCGCACCGAGGCGCGGCCCACCGCGCGGTCCAGCCGCTCGACCGCCTCCTGGTCGAGTGGCAGGCCGTTGTTCTGGAGCAGGACGGCGCGCAGCCCCTCGCGCACGTCGATCGCGCGCTCGAGGTCGGCGGCGCTCACGGCGGCCGACGCGTCCATCAGCCCCCGCTCCGCGAACCAGTCGCGCAGCGCCTCGGGGCTCGACAGCTCGTCGTCGCCGGTCTCCAGGTCGACGGTGTTCACGAACCGCTGCACGAGGTAGAGCGGCTGGGGGGCCGTCTTCGCCTGCGATGTCTCGCCCGGGGCCATAACTAGCAAAAGAGTTTAGCCGGTGGTATCCTATCCGTCATAACGTGTTAGACGGTTATCTCACAACAGGTCCGCAACGGGCGTTCTTGCCCGAAAGGAGGTTGGTATGAACGCGGCACTCAGCTGGGCCGTCGCAACGGCGGCGCAGACCAAGACAAAGCGGAGGCGCCGGGTAGCCTAGATCGCCTCCATGGCCGAGGGCAGCTACCGCGACGGAATCCGGGCGATCCTGCCGCTGATGCCGGCGATCGTCGCCTTCGGCGCCTCGTTCGGGGTGCTGGCGCGGGCGGCGGGGGTGGACGCGCTCGCCGCTCTCGCGATGTCGGCGACGACGTTCGCGGGGTCGGCGCAGTTCGCGATCGTCTCCGTGCTCGGCGCCGGCGGCACGGCGGCCGCCGCGATCGGCGCCGCCGTGCTCCTGAACGGCCGCTACGTCCCGATGTCCGTCGCCGCATCCGGCGCCTTCCGCGGCGGCCCCCTGCGGCGCCTCCTCGAGGCGCAGCTGCTCGTGGACGAGAGCTGGGCGCTCTCGAGCCGCGAGGACGGCTTCGATCGGAGGGTGCTGCTCGGCGCGGGCGGGCTCCTCTACCTCGGCTGGAACGCGGGGACCGCGGTCGGGGTGCTCGCGGGCGATAGCCTCACCGACCCGGCCACGCTCGGCCTCGACGCCGCCTTCCCGGCGCTCTTCCTCGCGCTCCTCGCTCCGCTCTTGCGCACCGGGGCCGACACGACGCCGGCGCTCGCGGCCGTGCTCGGCGCCGCCATCGCGCTCGTCCTCACCCCCGTGACGCCGGCCGGCCTGCCGGTCATCGCCGCAACCGCCGCGTGCCTCGTCGGCTTCACGCGCCCGCGCCGCCGGCCCGCGCCGCGGCCGCACGGCGCGCGCCCGCAGGAGGCGCGCTCGTGAGCGCGGTCTGGCTCTGCGTTCTCGTCGTCGGCGTCGCGACGGTCGCGATCAAGGCCAGCGGCCCGGTGCTGGCCGCAGGGCGCGAGCTGCCGCAGGGCGCGGCGCGGGTGGTGGACCTGCTCGCACCCGCCCTGCTGGCCGCGCTCGTCGCGACGCAGGCCTTCGCCAGCGGCGACGAGCTCGTGCTCGACGAGCGCGCGGCGGGCGTCCTCGCCGCAGGCGTCGCCATCCTGCTGAGGGCCCCGCTCCTCGTCGTGGTGCTCGCCGCAGCGGCGACCGCGGCGGGGCTGAGGGCGCTCCCGTGAGCGCACGTGGCTGGGCGCTGTTCGCGGCGGTGTCCGTGATATGGGGGATGCCCTACCTGTTCATCAAGATCGCCGTGGACGAGATCTCGCCGAGCGTGATGGCCTGGTCGCGGCTCGCGCTCGCGGCGGCGGTGCTCCTGCCGATCGCGTGGCGGCTCGGCGCGCTGCGCGGGCTAGGGGCGCGCTGGCGGACGCTCACCGTCTTCGCAGCCGTCGAGATGGCGATCCCGTGGCAGCTGCTCGGCTTCGGCGAGGTCCACGTGAGCTCGTCGCTCGCGGCGATCCTGATCGCAGCGGTGCCGCTGTTCGTGGCGCTCATCGCCACGCGCTTCGACCACTCGGAGCGCCCCACGCCGACGCGCCTCGCCGGCATGCTGATCGGCCTGGCCGGCGTCGTGGCGCTCGTGGGGATCGACATCGGCGGCAAGGGGGACGAGCTGCTCGGCGCGTTCGCGATCCTCGTCGTGGCGTTCCTCTACGCGATCGGCCCGATGATCGTGAAGCGGAGCCTGTCCGACGTGGACCCGCTCGGACCGGTGGCGGCGTCGCTCGGGCTCGCCACGCTGCTCGTGACGCCGTTCGCGCTCGCGGACCTCCCCGACTCCGTGCCCTCCTCCGACACGCTCGCGTCGGTGGCCGTGCTCGGATTCTTGTGCTCGGCGCTCGCGTTCCTGCTCTTCTTCCGCCTGATCGCGGAGGTCGGGCCCGGCAAGGCGACGGTGATCACCTACATCAACCCCGTCGTGGCGCTTGGCCTCGGCGTCGCGATCCTCGACGAGAGCGTCACCACCGGCGTCGTCGTGGGCCTGCTCCTGATCCTGGCCGGCTCATGGCTGTCCACGGACGGGCGCCTGCCGCCGGGGCTCGCGGGCCTCGCCGAGCGGGCCCGCTCGCGAGCGGCTGCACGAAGTTCCGAGGCGCCTGGCTAGACGGGCGGCTGGGCCGCCTCGACCTCGTCCTTGACGCGGTCGAAGACCTCGAGGGCGCGGTCGAGATGGTCATGCTCGTGGGTGGCCATGACGCTGGTGCGCAGGAGCGCCCCGCCGCGCTGGACTGCCGGGTAGATCGCCACGTTCACGTAGACGCCGGCGTCGTAGAGGGCCTTCCAGAGCATCACGGCCTTCCAGTCGTCGCCCACGAGCACGGGCACGATGGGAGTGATGACGTCCGAGCCGTCCGGCATTGGGATCGGCTTCATCACCTCGTAGCCCCGCTCGGCCAGTCCGGCATGCAGGTAGCGGGCGTTGTCCAGCACCTTCGCCATCAGGCGCGGCCCCTCGTCCGAGCGGATGATCGCGAGCGCGCCCTGGGCAGCGCCGATCGCGGCGGGCACCGCGGCCGCCGTGAACATGAACGAGCGCGACTGCACGCGCAGGAAGTCGATCACGTCCGCGGGGCCGGCGACGAAGCCGCCGCACGACGCGAGCGACTTCGAGAAGGTGCCCATGCGGAGGTCCACTTCGTCCTCGACGTCGAACGCCTCGCATGCGCCCGCACCGCGCGCGCCCAGCACTCCGACACCGTGGGCTTCGTCGACCATGAGGCGGGCGCCGTGTTCGCGGCAGAGGGCGACGATGTCGGGCAACGGCGAGAGGTCGCCCTCCATCGAGAAGACACCGTCGACGACGACGAGCACGCCGCCGCCGTCCGACTCCGCCCGCTTCAGCATCGACTCGAGCTTGTCGAGCCGGTTGTGACGGAACGGGCGGATTCGCGCCCTGGACATCGACACGGCGTCGAGGATCGACGCGTGGTCGCCGGAGTCGCAGATCACCGTGTCCCCAGGGCCGAGCAGGGTGCCGATCGCGCCGGTGTTGGCGAGGTAGCCCGTGGTGAACACGAGCGCGTCCTCGGTCCCCATGAAATCGGCCAGCTCGCGCTCGAGCTCGAGGTGCAGCGAGAGCGTGCCGTTCAGGAAGCGCGAGCCGGTAAGCCCGGTGCCGAAGCGCTCGAGCGCGTCGCGCGCGGCGTCCTTCACGCGCGCGTCGCCGGTGAGGCCGAGGTAGTTGTTCGAGCCCAGCATGATGCGCTGGTGGCCCTCCATCTCGACGACCGGCCCGGCCGGGCCCTCGAGCACGCGGAAGTAGGGCATCAGGTCGTGGTCGCGAGCAGCCTGGAGCTGCTCCACGCGCTCGTGGTGGCGTGCCTTCTCGAAAAGATCGATAGCAGTCGGCATATACAGTCCCGCGCCGTGTCAGTCGAGGTGGCGCCTGTTTCGTCGCGCAGCGACCTGCGCGAGTTCATCGAGCTTCCGTTCCGCCTGCACTCTAACGCGGAGCAGTGGATTCCCCCGCTCCGGATCGAGCGCCGGCTGTTCCTGAGCCCGCGTTTCAACGCGTTCTTCAAGCACGGCGAGGCAGGGCTCTTCCTGGCCCGCCGCGACGGCCGCGTTGCCGGGCGCGTCAGCGCGCAGATCGACACCGCCTTTAACGACTTCCACGGCAACGCGTGGGGGATGTTCGGCTTCCTCGAGCTCGAGGACGACGTCGAGGTCATGCGCGCCCTGCTCGAGGCGGCGGAGGGCTGGCTGCGCGCGCGCGGCCGCGACCGCATGGTCGGCCCGATGGACTTCACGATGAACGACGAGAGCGGCGTGCTGATCGACGGCTTCGAGCGCGAGCCGATGGTGCGCCAGGCGTGGCACCCGCCCTACTACCAACGGCTCTGCGAGGAGGCCGGGCTCGAGAAGGCCGTGGACACGTTCATGTGGTCGCTCCACATCACCGGCCGCGACAAGGTCATGCCGATCGTCTGGGACCTCGCCGAGCAGCTCGAGCCGAAGCACGGGATCAGGATCCGGAAGATGAGCCGCCGCCACCTGCGGCGCGACCTCGACGCGTTCGCCGAGATCTACAACGAGGCCTGGTCCCGGAACTTCGGCTTCGTCCCGTACGAGAAGGAGGACCTCGACGCCTACGCGGAGGAGCTCCAGCTCGTGTTCGACCGCGACTGGTTCATGATCGCCGAGGACGCCGGGGGCAAGACGGTCGGCATGGCGATCACGATCCCCGACGTGAACCAGGTGCTGAAGAGGATGAACGGACGCCTCATGCCGCTCGGCTGGTGGCACTACCTGAGGAAGCGCCGCACGATCGACCGCTGCCGCGTCGGCTTCCTGGGCGTGAAGCCCGCGTACCAGCACACCGGCGTCGCGGCCGGCCTCTACGCCGAGCACTTCGGCCTGGCCGAGGTCACGAGGATCAAGTGGGGCGAGATGGGCTGGATCCTCGAGACCAACAAGGCGATGAACCGCGCCATGAAGGCGATGGGCGGCGAGATCGTGAAGAAGTACCGCGTTTACGAGCGGGTCCTTTGAAGTGGGCAAGCACCGGGCGGTGCCCGGTGCGCCGCGATGTCTTATACATTGCGCCGCGTGGCTGACCAGGGCGCCCTTCCGGAGCCGGAGCACGAGGCGGAGGCCCGTCCGCTGCCGGTGCTCGCCGAGCCGCGGCCCATCGAGCGCCGCCCGGAGGTGTCGCTGCCTGCCGCGGTCGCCGCCGCAACCGGAGGGTTTCTGCTCGGGATAGCCACGTTCGTCCTGGTGCGCGTGCTTCGCCGCCCGCGCCCGGCCACTGTGCGGCTCGGCCGCGGGCGCGGCCGGGGCAAGAAGGTGGACGTCGCGGGCACGCGCTCGTTCCTCGTAGACATCCACCTTCTGAAAGACCGATAGCCACCACGCTCGAGCAGGACGTCGTCCCCGCCGGCCCGTATCGGCTTCCGGGCCCGGGACGGGACGGGGTCATGGTGGCGCGCGACGGCACCCTCACGAGGGCGATCTGGATCGGCGAGGAGCAGGTCGTCGTGCGCGCCTGGGCGGCAGTGCGGGCGGTGCGGATCAGGGCCGAGGCGCGGTCGGCGGAGGCGGCGTCCGCAGGCATCGAGCGCATGCGCTTCGCGCTCGGAGTCGACCACGACCTGAGCGAGTTCCACCGCCGCTTCCGCTGGGACCCGCTGATCGGGCCCGTGATCAGGCGCAAACCGTGGCTACGCCCGCGGCGCCGGCCGGAGCCCTTCGAGGCGCTCGCCTGGGCGGTCTGCGAGCAGCTGATCGAGTCCGGGCGCGCCGCGGCAATCCAGCGCCGGATCGTGCGCAGGCACGGCCGGCGGAGCGCCTGCGGGACGCTGCGCGCCCCGCCCTCGGCGGAGTGGCTCGCCGGCCGTTCGCCGGCCGAGCTCGACGCCTGCGGGCTGGCGCCCAAGCGCTCGATCGCCCTGGTGCGGGTGGCGCGCGAGGTGGCCTCCGGCCGCGCCGACCTGTCCGAGCACGAGCCCGCCTGGCGGCGGCTCCGCGCCATCCCGAACATCGGCAACTGGACGCTCGAGATGCTGGCCGTGGCGGGCCAGGGCCGCGACGACCAGCTCCCGGCGCTCGACGTGGCCTATCTGAAGTTGGTCGGCCTCGCCGCCGGTCTGGGGCGCCGGGCGACCGAGGACGAGGTGCGCGAGTTCTTCGAGCCCTACGAGGGGTACGCGGCGCTGGCCGGTCACTACGCTCTTTCAACGGCATGGCTGCGCACCGGGCACCGCCCGGGGCTTGCCCAAACAGCGAGGTTTTGACCAATGACCGAGAAGCTCGAGAAGACAGAGGCGGAATGGCGCGAGGAGCTCTCGCCGGACCGCTTCCACATCCTGCGCGAGAAGGGCACGGAGCCGCCCTTCACGGGCGCCTACACGTACTCGAAGGCCGACGGCATGTACCGCTGCGGCGCCTGCGACGCCGAGCTGTTCAGGTCTGACGCGAAGTTCGACTCGGGCACCGGCTGGCCCAGCTTCACCGAGCCCGCCGTGGCCGACGCCGTGGACCTCCACGAGGACCGGAGCCTCGGGATGATCCGCACAGAGGTCACCTGCGCCCGCTGCGGCGGCCACCTGGGCCACGTCTTCCCCGACGGCCCCGGCCCCGGCGGCCAGCGCTACTGCATCAACTCGCTGTCGCTCGACCTCGACGAGAGCGCCTAGCTCCCAGCAGCTGGGAGCAGGCGCTGTCGGCGAACCAGCGCTCCCACTCCTCGGGCGTCCAGCCGCGCTCGCCTACGAGGAGCTGCCAGACGTCGGGGTGATTCAGCGTCCAGAGGATGTCCGTGGCGCGATCGACGTCCAGCCCTCGTCTGAGCACCTTCTTCTCGGCGAGGCTCTCCACGATCGTGCCCTGGGCCGCGTGGAACTCGGTCTGCATCCGGTCCCACAGCGCCGCGAGCTCCGGCTCCGAAGGAGCGGCCGTGCGAATCACCTCCGCCACGCTCCCGATGCGGGTCTTGATCGCCCGCGAGTTGCGAGCGTTCATGCGGAGCTGGCGCTCGGGGTCCGGCTCCTCGATCGTCTCCCGGTACCACTGCCCCTCCGGGATCGGAATGTCCTGGACGTCGCCGCGCAGCTGCTTGTTCCAGAGCGCGCGCAGGACGCCGGCCTTCGTCTCGAACGCGAGGTAGACGGTCTTCGAGGCCACCTCGGCCTCGGCCGCGATCGCCGCGATCGTGGTCGCCGCGTAACCCCGTTGCTCGTATAGCCGCTGGGCCGCCTCGAGAATCGCCGTCCGCGTCGCGGCCGCCTGCTCGCGGCGCCGGGGGGAGTTGTAGCGGCGGGTCTTGACAGGTTCCATGAATTCGTTACTCTAGCGGAGAATTCATTACTCGCAGCGGGTAGTCAATCAGCACGCCAAGCAATCGGAAGGAAGCTGCCATGTCATACATGCTGACCCGTATCCACGTCGACGACTACGACGCGTGGAAGCCGGTGTTCGACTCGGACCCGGCCGGAGCGCGCAAGGAGGCGAAGGGGCACCGCATCCTGCGGAGCGCGGAGGACCCGAACGAGCTGTTCATCCAGGTCGAGTTCGCGTCGGCGGAGGAGGCCGCCGCCGCCCGCGAGCGGCTGGTGAGCTCCGGCGTCCTCGAGCGCGTCTCGGTGACGGCCGGCCCGGCGCTGGCCGAGGAAGCCGAGACGGTCGCCTACTAGCGCTCAGGGGCGAGCAGCCCGTAGACCACCAGGTCCTGATAGCGGTCCCCGACGCGCTCGGCCTCGCGCAGGACGCCCTCCTGCTCGAAGCCGAGCCGCTCGGGGATCGCGCGGCTCCTGAGATTGCCGGCCGCGGCTCGGATCTCGACCCGGTGGAGTTCCCACTCGCCGAAGGCGTGCTCGATCAGCGCCCGCACCGCGCTCGTCATGAGGCCGCGGCCCTGGTGAGCCTCGTCCAGCCAGTAGCCGATGCTCGTGGAGCGCGCGACCCAGTCGACGCCGGGGAAGCCCAGCGCGCCGACGATGCGGCCGCCGAGCACGATCGCGGCCTCGAAGCCGTTGTTGTCGGCCAGCCGGCGCTCCGTCGTGCGAATGAACCCGACGGTGCGCTCCAGCGTCTGGTCCGCCGCCCAGGGCATCCACTCGGACAGGTAGCGCCGGTTGCGCTCGACCAGGCGGTGGAGCTCCCTGGCGTCCGCCTCCCGGAGCAGACGCAGGTGGCAGTCGTCCGCGAGGCGGACCCGGAAGCCGGGGTCAGGCGCGTCCATGCCAGGTCTCGCCTTGCCGGACGCGCTCGAGACCGATCCAGATCACGTTGAGGGCCGAAGCGACGATCTGCTCAAAGATGACATGGAGGACGTGGTCGAGGACCCCGTGCTGAGACAGCGGTTCCGCTTCAGCCGGACGACCGACCGTGCTTCTCCCGCGCCATAATCGTCAGTAACCCCCTAAAGCCAGGAGGAATTAATGGCTCTTCAGATCGGCGACACCGCCCCAGACTTCGAGGCCGAGACCACCGAGGGGACGATCGGGTTCCACGACTGGATCGGCGACTCCTGGGCCGTGCTGTTCTCGCACCCGCGCGACTTCACCCCGGTCTGCACCACGGAGCTCGGCTACATGGCGAAGATCAAGCCGGAGTTCGACAAGCGCGACGTGAAGGTCATCGGGCTCTCCGTCGATCCGCTCGAGAACCACGAGAAGTGGGCGAGCGACATCGAGGAGACCCAGGGCTTTGCCCCGAACTACCCGATGATCGGCGACCCCGAGTTCGCCGTCTCGAAGGCGTACGGGATGCTCCCGGCCGACGTGGAGGGCGACCCCACCGCGCGCACGCCCGCCGACAACCAGACCGTGCGCAACGTCTTCGTGATCGGCCCCGACAAGAAGATCAAGCTGATCCTCGTCTATCCGATGACGACCGGGCGCAACTTCGACGAGGTGCTGCGCGTGATCGACTCGCTGCAGCTCACGGCGAATCACAAGGTGGCCACCCCGGCCCAGTGGAAGGACGGCGATGACGTGATCATCGCCGGCTCGGTGAACGACGAGCAGGCGAAGGAGCTCTTCGGCGACTGGGAGTCGCCGAAGCCCTACATCAGGATCGTGCCGCAGCCGAACTGATCAGAGGCCGGCGCCCGGCAGCAGGTTGTTGTCGTACGAGGAGGCCGGGTCGGGCGGCTTCTCGAGCAGGTTGTTGTCCTTCATCCATGCCGAGAACTCGTCCCACTGGGTCGGGTCCTGCCAGCCGTAGGGCTTGCCCTCGGGGGGGAAGAAGAGCGGCAGCGTCACGTCCACCGAGGCTCGCTGGAGCTTCGGGTCGAGGTCCGGGTTCGCGTCGAGCAGGCCGTCGATCGCCTCGCCGGGATCGCTGCGCAGCTCGCGCGTTCCGCGCGAGATCGCGCCGATGAAGGCGCGGATCTTGTCGGCGTCGCGCTCGAGCGCCGACTCGTTCGCCACCAGCACGAGCTCGTTGTAGGTCGGCACGCCGGCCTTCTCGATGCGGATGATGCGCGGGCGCTTGCCGCGCAGCCGCAGCTCCTGGCCCTCGTAGTTCCAGAACGCGCCCAGCGCGGCGTCGACCTTGCCGGCGATGAGCGCGGCGCTGAAGCCGAAGCCGACGTTCCGGACCTTCACGGAGCCGGGATCGACGCCGGCCTCGGAGAGGATCGCGCGGAGGTAGGCGTCCTGGTAGTCGATGCCGGCCGTGCCCACCGTCTTGCCCTTCAGGTCCGCGGGCTTGGCGATCTTCGCCTTCGGCAGCGAGATGATCGACGTGAGCGGCTTCTGCACCAGCGCGGCGACGCTGACGACGCGCAGCCCCTGGTCGCGCGCCCGCAGCACCTCCGGCTCGTACGAGATCGCCAGGTCCACGCGCCCCGCCGCCACCTGCTTGATCGGCGCGGCCGGGTCCGGCGGCTGGCGGATCTCGACGTCGAGCCCCGCCTCCTTGAAGTCGCCCCCCGCCTGGGCGGCGTAGATGCCGGCGTGGTCCGCGTTCGGGAAGTAGTCGAGCATCAGCTCGACGTGCTTCGACCCGGACGGCTGAAGCACGTCCTCCTTCTCGCCGCAGCCGGCGGCCGCGAGCGCGGCGGCGCAGGCCAGGGCGACGAGCAGCTTCATGCGGGTTGTTCCTTTCGATTCCACGGACACGCAAATCGTTCCGCCAGCACGACGAGGGCAAACAACGCGACGGCCATGAGCGTCAGAAGGACGATCCCGGCGTAGACGCGCGGCGTCTGGAGCTGATTGTTCCCGATCAGCACCAGCCGGCCGAGGCCCTCATCCGCCCCGGCCCACTCGCCGAAGACGGCTCCGATGATGGACACGGTAGCTGCCACCTTCAGGCCGCTGAAGAGGAAGGGGAGCGCGGCCGGCAGCTCGACCGACCACAGCGTGCGCAGCCTCGACGCGCCCATGCTCCTCATCAGCTTGAGGAGCTCGGGCTCGACCGAGCGCAGGCCGTCCAGCAGGTTGACGGTGATCGGGAAGAAGCAGATCAGGGCCACGATGGCGAGTTTCGGGCCGATGCCGTAGTCGAGGGCGAGCACGAAGATCGGCGCGAGGACCACGACGGGGATCGCCTGGGAGGCCACGAGCAGCGGATAGGCGGCGTCGCGCAGCGGCCTGTACAGGTGCATGGCTACGGCGAAGGCGACACCCGCCGCCGCCGAGATCGCGAGCCCGAGCACAACCTCGACCAGCGTCACGCCCGCGTTGTCCATGAGGAGCGACCAGTCGTCGCGCATGGCGTCGAACGTCTCGACCGGCGAGGCGAGCGTGAGGTCGTCGACCGAGTGGAGCGACGCGACGCCCTGCCAGGCGAGCACGAACAGCGCAAGCAGGCAGGCGGCGAGCGCGTACCTCACAGGCCCAGCGCCTCCAGGGCGCGGCGCTTGACCGCGCCGAACTCGGGGCTCGTCACGTCGCGCGGCCGCGGCAGCTCCACGTCGATCTCGGCCACCACCCGGCCCGGCCGCGGCGAGAGCACAGCCACCCGGTCGGCGAGGAAGACGGCCTCCTCGACGTCGTGCGTCACGAGCAGCACCGTGCGCGGCTCCCTGGAGAGCGCGTCCGCCAGCCAGCGCTGCATCGAGGCGCGCGTGATCGAGTCGAGCGCGCCGAACGGCTCGTCGAGCAGCAGCACCTCGCGACCGGGGAGGAGCGTGCGCAGGAACGCGACCCGCTGCCGCATCCCGCCCGAGAGCTCGGCCGG
>Ga0126312_10001629_pt1 | contig 14831 bp, 12 predicted proteins | sample Plot104A_FD_92537 | JGI IMG/M metagenome (GOLD analysis project Ga0126312, IMG submission 92537) | Serpentine soil microbial communities from UC McLaughlin Reserve, CA, USA - Plot104A | ecosystem: Environmental > Terrestrial > Soil > Grasslands | place: USA: UC McLaughlin Reserve, Lake County...
GCCCTGATGTACGGGATCATCAAGCTGCAGGACCTGATCCAGAACAACCAGGGCCAGGGCTGGCGCGAGCGCTACAACGCGGAAGGCACGGAGGAAATTGCCTGACGCCACCGGGCTGGAGCTGATCGCCCAGCGCGTGCGTGACAGCGTGGGCGACGGGGCGGTGGCCGGCACCTGGTTCTACCGTGAGGAGGCGACCCTCGAGGTGCGCCCGCAGAGCGTTCGCGAGGTGCTCGAGTACCTGCGCGACCGCGACGAGGAGCCGTGGCCACTGCTCATGAGCCTGCACGGCTGCGATTACCTGCCGGACGAGCCGCGCATCGGCGTGCACTACCAGCTGCTCTCGATGGAGCGCACGGACCGCATCAACGTGAAGACGCGGCTGGGCGTCGACGAGCCGCGGCTGCCGTCGGTGGTCGACCTCTTCCCCACCGCCGACTTCCAGGAGCGCGAGGTCTACGACATGTTCGGCGTGGCCTTCGAGGGTCATCCCGACCACCGCCGCATCCTGATGCCCGAGGACTACGAGGGCTTCCCCCAGCGGCGGGACTTCCCGATCGGTGGCGAGCCGGTGCTGTTCACCTTCAACGAGCACAAGCTGCCGCGCTGGTATGACTGACCCAACCCGGGTGCCCTACCGCGAGCGCGAGCGCTCGGTGACGATGCAGCGGCTCGAGGGCCAGCCCGTCTCAGAGACGACGGCGGTGATGGAGTCCGACGCCACCGAGTCGGAGGAGCTCTTCACGATCAACATCGGGCCGCACCACCCGGCCACGCACGGGGTGCTGCGCCTGCTGACGACGCTCGAGGGCGAGGTGGTGCGCGACATCAAGCCGATCATCGGCTACGTGCACACCGGCATCGAGAAGAGCTGCGAGGACCAGCAGTACTGGAAGGCCATCACGTTCGTCGAGCGGATGGACTACCTCGCCTACTACTTCAACGCGATGGCCTACTGCATGGCCGTCGAGCGGCTGCTGGGCGAAGAGGTGCCGGCACGCGCGCAGTACCTGCGGGTGATCCACCTCGAGCTGAACCGGATCGCCAGCCACCTGTTCTGGATCGCCACCGCGGCGCTCGACATCGGCGCGATAACGATGCTCTGGTGGGGCTGCCGCGACCGCGACCTCGTGCTCGACCTGTTCGAGATGTCGTCCGGCCAGCGCCTGCACACGCGCTACTTCCAGGTCGGCGGCGTCTTCGAGGACATCCCGCCCGGCTGGGAGGCGCAGGTGCGCAAGTTCACGAGCATGATGTCGCAGCGCATCGACCAGTACGAGGCGCTCCTCGATCGCAACGAGATCTGGCTGCGGCGGCTGAAGAACACCGGCATCGTCTCCCAGGAGAGGCTGCTGGCGCTGGGCGTGACCGGGCCCCTGCTGCGCGCCGCCGGCAATCCGTGGGACCTGCGAAAGGCGATGCCCTACTCGTCCTACGACCACTTCGAGTTCAAGATCCCGGTGGGCACGGTGGGCGACAACTTCGACCGCTATCGCGTGCGCTTCGCCGAGATGCGCGAGTCGCTGAAGATCGTCGAGCAGGGCCTAGACGGCCTGCCCGAGGGCCCGTACATAACCACGAACCGCAAGGTGGCGCTGCCGCCCCGCCACGAGCTGGCCACCTCGATGGAGGCGCTCATCCACCACTTCAAGCTCGTCACGGAGGGCTTCCGCGTGCCGCCCGGCGAGACCTACGCGCCGGTCGAGTCGCCGCGCGGCGAGCTGGGCTGCTTCGTGGTGGCCGACGGCTCGGCCAAGCCCGCGCGCGTGCACATGCGCGACCCGAGCTTCGTGAACCTGCAGGCGCTCAAGCACATGGGCGAGGGCGGGCTGATCGCCGACTTCATCGCAAGCATCGCCATGCTGGACCCCATCCTGGGAGGGGTGGACCGGTGAGCGAGCAGATGCAGCGCGCCGGCGACGAGGGCGCGATTCGCGCGACCCCGCTGCCCACCGGCTGGGACGAGGCCGTGCGGCTGGACGCGGACGCCGCGACGGTTCCCGACCCTGTCGACGTAGCGGTGCCCGACGAGCTGCGCGCCGAGATCGAGGGCCACATGGCGAAGTACCCGGATCGCCACTCGGCCGCGCTGCCGGCGCTGGGTGCGGCGCAGGAGCGCCACGGCTGGTGCTCGCCGGAGGCGATCGCGCAGGTGGCGGTGGTCATGCAGGTCACGCCCGCCTACCTCTCGAGCATCGCCACGTTCTACGACATGCTGCGCACCCAGCCGATCGGCAGCAGCTACGTGTACGTGTGCACGAGCGTCGCCTGCCATCTGCGCAACGCGAAGGCCGTGCACGACGCGATCGCCGAGGAGGCCGAGCGCCAGGGGATCGAAGGCGTCGACATTCGCGAGTTCGAGTGCCTGGGCGCCTGCGACATGGCGCCGATGGCGTCCGTCGACGGCCGCTACGTGGGCCCGATGGACGTGTCGGACGCCCCCGAGTTCGTGCGCCAGCTGAAGGAGGGCCGCGAGGTCCTTCCCGGGCGCAGCCTCGAGGACCCTGGCTTCCGGCTGCCCTGGGACACGCGCGCCCAGGTGGAGCAATCGGCCGGACCCGAGGCCCGCGGCGAGGACGAACGCGCGCCCGCACCCGACTACGCCGGCGGCGACCGGCCCGGCACGCCGGAGGGGGACGCCGCTTGAGCGAGACGCGCCTGCTGCTCGCCAACATCGACGAGCCGGACCTTCACACGCTCGAGGTCTACGAGCGCCTGGGCGGCTATGGGAAGCGGCTGCGGCGCGCCCTGCTCGAGCTGTCGCCCGAGGAGGTGCTGCAGGAGCTCGAGGAGTCGGACCTGCGCGGCCGCGGCGGTGCCGGCTTCGCCATGGGCAAGAAGGCCAGCTTCATCCCCAAGGGCGATATGGACAAGTACCTCTGCTGCAACGCCGACGAGTCGGAGCCGGGCACCTTCAAGGACCGCCTGCTCATGCAGAAGAACCCGCACCTGCTGATCGAGGGCTGCATCATCGGGGGGATCGCGGCCGGCGCGAACAAGGGCTTCATCTTCATCCGCGGCGAGTATGCCGCGCAGGCCGACATCCTCGACGCCGCCCTGGCCGAGGCCTACGGCCGGGGCTACCTCGGGGAGCGCATCCTGGACTCGGAGCACTCCTTCGACCTGGTGGTGCATCGTGGCCAGGGCGCATACATCTGCGGCGAGGAGACCGCCCTCCTGGACGGCCTGGAGGGCAAGCGCGGCAATCCGCGCCTGAAGCCGCCGTTCCCGGCCAACCAGGGGCTCTACCAGGGGCCCACCCTCATCAACAACGTGGAGACTCTCTGCAGCGCGCCGGCGATCGTGGAGAAGGGCGCCGACTGGTTCAAGTCGCTGGGCGTGGAGAAGTCGACCGGCACCAAGGTCGTGTCGGTGTCTGGCAACGTGCGGCGGCCGGGCAACTACGAGGTCGAGCTGGGCACGCCCGTGCGCGAGATCATCTACGACCTGGCCGGCGGGCCGCCGGAGGGACGCCAGGTGAAGTGCTTCTTCCCCGGCGGCAGCTCGGCGCCAGTGCTCACCCAGGAGCACCTGGACCTTCCCTACACCTTCGAGGCGATGGCCGAGGCCGGCTCGATGCTCGGCTCCGGGGCGATCATCGTGGTCGACGACTCCGTGCAGCTGGTGGGCCTGGCGTTGCGCCTTTCCGAGTTCTACCGCCACGAGTCCTGCGGCAAGTGCGTGCCCTGCCGCGAGGGCACCAACTGGACCGTGAAGATGCTCGAGCGCATCGACGAGGGGGAGGCCACACCGATGGACCTGGAGATCATGGCCCAGGTCCAGGAGAACATCCTGGGCAACTGCCTCTGCGTGCTGGGCGACTCGATGGCCATGCCGGTGGGCTCGATGATCGCCCACTTCCGCGAGGAGTTCGAACAGCACATCGAGCAGGCGCGCGCCAAGCGCGACCTGGAGGACGTGTCGCACCGCGGCGCCCCGGAGCTGGCGGCAGCCGGCGAGGCCGGGCCGAACTGATGGCCCGGCCCGAGCCCACGCTCGTCAACTTCGAGATCGACGGCAGGGAGGTTGAAGCGCCCGAGGGGACGATGCTCGTGGACGCCGCCAAGCGCGGCGACGTGGAGATCCCCTACTTCTGCTACGAGCCCAAGCTGGGACAGCCGGTGGGCGCCTGCCGCATGTGCCTCGTGGAGATCGAGGGCATGCCGAAGCTGCAGACTTCCTGCTCCACGCCGGTGAAGGACGGGATGGTGGTGACCACCACGAGCGACCGCGTCAAGCAGGCGCAGAACGCGATGGTCGAGTTCCTGCTCGTGAACCATCCCCTCGACTGTCCCGTCTGCGACAAGGGGGGCGAGTGCCCGCTGCAGGACATCTCGTTCGGCTGGGGCGCCGGGCGCTCGCGCTTCATCGACCCCAAGCGCCACTTCAAGAAGCCGCTCGCGCTGTCGCCGCTCGTTGCGATCGACCGCGAGCGCTGCATCCTCTGCTATCGCTGCGTGCGCTTCTCGCAGGAGGTGGCCGAGGACTACCAGCTGGTCTTCCTGGAGCGCGGCGACCACACCTTCGTCGGCACGCACGACGGCCGCCCGTACGTGGCGCCCTTCAGCGGCAACATCATCGAGCTCTGCCCGGTGGGCGCGCTCACCTCCAGCGCCTACCGTTTCCGCGCCCGGCCGTGGGACGTCGAGGACTCGGGCTCGGTCTGCACCCTCTGTCCGAGCCAGTGCAACGTCAAGTTCACGATCCGCGACGACGCTCGCGTGATGCGCGTCCTGGCGCGCGACAACCCCGAGGTCGACGACGGCTGGCTCTGCGACAAGGGGCGCTTCGCCTACCAGTCCATCCACGCCGACGAGCGCGTGACCGCGCCGATGGCGCGCGACGGCGGCAGCCTGCGCGAGGTCTCCTGGGAGCGCGCGCTGGACGCCGCCGCCGCCGCGCTCGAGAAGGCCGGCGAGCGCACGGCCGCGCTTGTCGGCGGCCAGACGACGAACGAGGAGGGCTTCCTCGTACAGCACCTGCTGCGCAGGGGGCTCGGCTCGCCGCACGTGGACTCGCGGGCGGGAGGCGGCCTCGACGGGACCCAGGCGCGGGTGCTGGCGCGCGCCGACCTCTCGGCGCGGGTTTCCGACATCGACCACGCGGGCGCGGTGCTCGTGGTGGACACCGAGCTCGTCGACGAGGCGCCGATCCTCGACCTACGGGTGCGCAAGGCCGTGCGCCGCAACGGCACCAGGCTGGTGGTGGCCTCGAGCCGGCCGTCGACCCTCGATCCGGGCGCCGCGGCCGTCCTGCGCTTCGCGCCCGGCGGCGGCGAGCGAGCCCTGGCCGCGCTCGCGGCGGAGCTTGGCTCCTCGCGCGCGCGCGAAGCTCAGGTGGATGGAGCCGAGCAGGCAGCCGCGGCGCTGCGCGACGCCGGCGACGTGGTGGTCATCTGGGGGGAGCGGGTGTCGCACGGCGTCCGCGGCCGCCACGCCGTCGAGGCCCTGATGGCACTGGCCGGGGCGCTTGGAACGGCAGACCGGCCGGAGTCCGGGCTGATCGAGATCCCGGCCGGCGCCAACGGGCGCGGCCTGCGCGAGGTGGGCTGCCTGCCGAACCTCGGACCGGGCCTGGCCGATGTGGACACTCCCGGCCGAGGCGTCGCCGAGGTCCGCGACGCGCTCGGCGAGGGCATCGATGCGCTCGTGCTGGTGCACCTCGATCCCGAGCGCGAGCTGCCCGGCCCCTGGACGCAGGCGCTCGAGCGCGCGGGCTCGGTGATCGCCTTCACGGACTTCGTGGGCGAATGGGCGTATCACCACGCGGAGGTGGTCTTCCCGGCGGCCTCCTACGCGGAGAAGGAGGGCACGGTCACGCACCCCGACGGCCGCGTGCAGCGCGTGCGCCAGGCGATCGGCCATCCGCGCGAGGTACGCGCGGAGTGGAGCGTGCTGGCCGAGCTGTGCGCGCGAGTCGGGGCGCCGGTCGATGCGCTGAGCGCGCCCACGGTGACCAGCCTGCTGACCGACGCCGTGCCGTTCTACGCCGACCTGACGCTCGAGGAGATCGGCGGGAAGGGGGTGCGCTGGCAGGAGCGCGGGGCGGTTTCGGCGCTTGCTGTCGAGCACCCGTCGGATGAGCGGCTGGAGGACCCGCCCGACCCTGCCCGGGGCCTGCGCCTGGGATCCGCCCGCTCGCTGTGGACCGGCCGCGAGACCGAGCACGCCCCGTCGCTGCGCTTCCTCTCCCCCGGCTCGCGCGCCGAGCTGTCGCCCGACGACGCGCGACGGCTGGAGGTCCGCACGGGCGACGCCGTCGTGTTGGCGGTCGATGGCGACCGCGTGCGCGCCACGGCGGCGGTGCGCTCCGCCGTGCCGCCCGGCAGCGTCTTTCTTGCACCCGCCCTGCTCGAGCCCGGCGCCGTGGAGGTCAGCAAGGCGTGATAGAGGGCACGCTCGTCCTGATCATCAAGTCGATCGTGATCTTCGCGGTGATCCTGCAGATCATCCCGCTGATCCTGTTGGCCGAGCGCAAGCTGCTCGGCCGTTTCCAGTCGCGCATCGGCCCCAACCGCGTGGGCAAGTGGGGCCTGCTCCAGCCGCTGGCCGACGTGCTCAAGCTGCTGTCGAAGGAGCAGTCGACGCCCAACACCGCGGTGCCGTGGATGATGGCCGTCGCGCCGGTGATCTCGATCGTTGCGGCGGTGGCGACGCTGGCGGTGATCCCGTTCGGACCGCGCGGCGCGTGGGGCGGCAACCTCGGCCTCTACGGCCTCGACGTGCCGATCGGGCTGCTCTACTTCTTCGCCTTCGGCTCGCTGGGCTTCTACGGCTTCCTGCTGGGCGGCTGGGCCTCGGGCTCGAAGTACTCCTTTCTCGGCGCCATGCGCGGCGCCGCGCAGCTGATCTCCTACGAGGTGGCGCTCGGCATGTCGCTGCTGGGCGTGGCGATGACGGCGGGCTCGCTGTCGATCGTCGACATCGTCAACGACCAGGGCGACATGTGGTTCGTCGTGCCTCAGTTCGTGGGCTTCCTGACCTTCATGGTGGCCGGCTTCGCGGAGACCTCGCGGCCGCCGTTCGACCTCCCGGAGTCCGACGCCGAGCTGGTGTCGGGCTACAACACCGAGTTCGGCGGCATGCGCTTCGGCTCGTTCTTCATGGCCGAGTACATCGAGGTCGTGATCATCAGCGGCATCGCCGCCGCCTGCTTCTTCGGCGGCTGGCACGGGCCGGGGCCCGAGGCGCTCGGGCCGCTGTGGATGCTGCTGAAGCTGCTGCTCTTCGTCTTTCTCTTCATCTGGGTCAGGGCCACGCTGCCGCGGCTGCGCTACGACCAGCTGATGTCGTTCGGCTGGAAGGTGCTGCTGCCGCTGGCCACCCTGAACGTGCTCGTGACGGCGATCGTGCTGGTGGTGACCTGAAATGACCCCTCCCTGGGACCCTGGCGAAGACGTGATCGAGGTCCAGCGCGGGCCTGACCCCGGCGGCCTGGGCGGCGCCTACCGCATCTTCGGCGCCACGCTGCGCGGGCTGCGCACGACCTTCGGGCGCGTGGCCGAGGGCACGCACACCATCGAGTATCCAGAGGAGAAGACGCCGGTCTACCCGCGCTTTCGCGGCCGCCACAAGCTCCACCGCTTCGAGGACACCGGCCTCGAGAAGTGCGTGGGCTGCTCGCTGTGCGCCGCGGCCTGCCCGGCCGAGTGCATCCGCGTGGTGGCGGCCGAGAATACGCCTGAGAACCAGGTCTCGGCGGGTGAGCGCTACGCCGCGGTCTACGAGATCAACATGACGCGCTGCATCTTCTGCGGGTATTGCGAGGTGGCCTGCCCGTTCGACGCGATCACGATGGGCAACGACTACGAGCTGGCCGACTACGGGCGCTCCGACCTGCTCTTCACGAAGGAGATGCTGCTGCAGGACCCGCCTGAGCACACGCCACTGCGGCGCGAGGGGGAGTAGCCCCGCCGTGTGGTTGGAGCAGGTGCTGTTCTTCCTGGCCGGCGTCGGCGCGCTGGCGGGCGCGTTGGGGGTGGTGATGCTGCGCAACCCCTTCTACAGCGTGCTCGCCCTGGTGGCCCACCTGATCGCTCTGGCAGTGCTCTTCCTGCTGCTGCGCGCGGAGTTCCTGGCGGCCGCCCAGGTAGTGGTCTACGCCGGGGCCGTGATGGTGCTGTACGTCTTCGTCGTCGCCTACATCGGCGGCACCGACGAGCCGCTGCGGCCCGAGGGCGGCGCGATCGGCGCGCTGGGGCCGCTGATCGCCGGCGCACTCGGCGTCGAGCTGGTCATCGCCGTGGTGGGCTCGAGCCTGAGCCTGCTTGACACGCCGGGCCGGGGCGGCGCCGGCTTCGGCTCGCCGGCCAGCATCGGCCAGCTGCTGCTGACCAAGTTCCTCGTGGCCTTCGAGGCCGCGTCGTTCCTGCTGCTGGTGGCGGCGGTCGGCGCGGTCGTCCTGGCGCGCAGGCGCAGGGGGCTCGAGGACCCGGGTGCCATGCCAAGCGGGGCACCGGAGGGCGCGCACTCCTGATGGACGCCTCGTGGTTCGTCGTGCTCTCCGCCTTCATCTTCTGCGTCGGCATCGCGGGCGTGCTGACAAGGCGCAACCCGCTCGTGGTGCTGCTCTGCCTGGAGCTGATGCTGAACGCCGGCAACCTCGCGCTGGTCGCCTTTGCTCGCGCCCACGGCAACCACGACGGCCAGGTGTTCGCGCTGATCGTGATGGTGATCGCGGCCTGTGAGGTCGTGATCGGGCTGGGCATCATCGTCGCGATGTACCGGCGCCGGCTGCCGATCGACGTCGACGAGATGTCGGAGCTGCGCGGGTGAGCGCCGGCTCCTACGGCTGGATCATCCTCGCGTTTCCGCTGACGGGGATGCTCGTGGTGTCACTCGGATGGCGGCTGCTGCCTGGCAAGCTCGGTGGCTGGATCGCCAGCGGCGCCATCCTGGGCTCGTTCCTGGCGAGCGTCGGTGCGCTCGGGCAGCTCCACGAACGCGCCCACGTGGACTCCGCCTGGACCTACGCGGCAACGCTCGACTTCAAGGCCGATCTCTCGATCCTGGTCGACCCGCTGTCGGTGTTCATGTGCCTGGTGGTCAGCGGCGTGTCGTTCTTGATCCACCTCTACTCGGTTGCGTACATGTGGTCGGACCGCGGCTATGCCCGCTACTTCGCCTACCTGAACTTCTTCGTCTTCTCGATGCTGCTGCTGGTCCTCGCGGCGAACTTCGTTGTGCTGATCGTGGGCTGGGCGTTCGTGGGCGCCGCGTCCTACCTGCTCATCTCGTTCTGGTATCGCCGGCGGACGGCCACCTATGCCGGCATCAAGGCGTTCGTGATCAACGTGATCGGCGACGTCGGCCTGGTGGTGGCCACCTTCCTGCTGTTCGACCAGACCGGCGCGCTCGACTTCAGCGGCGTCTTCAAGGGTGCCCACGAGGCGTTCGCCACCAATGACGCCACGCTCGTGGCCGCCTGCCTGCTGTTGCTGGTCGGAGCGTTCGCCAAGTCGGCCCAGCTTCCCCTCCACACCTGGCTGCCCGACGCCATGGAGGGGCCCACCCCGGTGTCGGCGCTGATCCACGCCGCGACGATGGTCACCGCCGGCGTGTACCTGATCGCCCGCACGCACCCGCTGTTCGAGCTCGCTCCGGCAGCCGCCGACGTGAGCGCGATCATCGGCACGGCAACGCTGGTCTTCGCCGCGACGGTGGCGGCCACGGTCACCGACCTCAAACGCGTGATCGCCTACTCCACGATCTCCCAGATCGGCTACATGGTGCTGGGTGTGTCGGTGGCGGCCTACGGCGCGGGCCTCTTCCACCTGATGACCCATGCGTTCTTCAAGGCGCTGCTGTTCATGGGCGCCGGCTCGGTGATCGGCGCGATGGCGGGAACACAGGACATCGACCGCATGGGCGGCTTTCGCAAGGCCATGCCGTTCACGTTCGTGACCTTCACGCTCGGCGCGCTGGCGCTGGCCGGCTTCCCGCTCATGTCCGGCTTCTTCTCCAAGGACGAGGTGCTGGCTTTCACGCTCCACCGCGGTGGTGGCTACGCGCTGCTCGCCGTGCTGGGCTACCTGGCCGCCTTCCTCACGGCCTTCTACGCCTTCCGGATGGTGTTCCGCACCTTCTTCGGCGAGCCGGTCGAGGAGGCGCGCGAGCTGCAGCAGGGCCGGCTGGCCCACCACGAGACGCCCAGGAACCCCCTGACCGGCGAGGAGGAGGACGACGACGTGGGCTTCCAGGGCGCCGAGCACCACGTGGCCGAGCGCGAGTGGCCGATGAAGGCGGCCATGGGCGCCCTGGCGGTGCTCGCCGTGGCGGGCGGCTTCGTGGGCATCCCAGGGCTCACCGACACGCTCGAGCACTTCCTCGAGCCGAGCTTCGCCGACTCGCGCTTCAAGGACACCATGCCCAGCGACGGGGCGGAGGTGGCCGGGCTCGGCGTTGGCGCGCTGCTGTCGATCGCAGGCATCGCGCTGGCCTTCCTCGTCTACATGCGCCGCCGTGGCCTGGCCGGGCAGCTGCGCCGGCGCTTCAGCGGCGTGCACCGCTTCCTCGTGAACAAGTGGTACTTCGACGAACTCTTCGACCGCGCCCTCGTGCGCCCCGCGGCCGCCGGCGGCCGCTTCGCCCGCGGCGTCGTGGAGACCGACTTCGTGCAGGGCACGATCGTGGGAGGGGCCACCGCGGTCGTGCGAGCGGGCAGCTCGTTCGCGCGCACGCTGCAGAGCGGCTACGTGCGCGCCTATGCCCTCGGCCTGCTCTTCGGGGTGGCCGGCCTGGCCCTCTATTTCCTCGTCGCCAGCTCGTGAGCCGATGACCATCCATCTCTCGGTCGTGCTGTTCCTGCCGCTGGTGGCCGGGCTCGCCAACGCCTTCCTGCCACGGCCCGTGGGGCGCTGGCTGGTGCTCGGCGCGATGGTCGTCGTGCTGGCGCTCGTGGTGGTGATGGTCGCCGACTTCGACGAGGGCTCCGGTGGCATGCAGTACGTGACCGACGAGGCGTGGATCACCGAGCTCGGCATCCGCTACTCGCTCGGCGTCGACGGCCTGAACCTGTTCCTGATCGCGCTGACCGCGCTCGCCTGGGTGCCCTGCACGCTGGTGTCCTGCTTCCGCGAGCAGGAGCGCCCGCGCCTCTACTTCTTCAACCTGGCACTGGCCGAGACGGCGGTGCTCGGCGCGTTCATGGCACAGGACCTGGCGCTGTTCGTGGTCTTCTTCGACCTGATGCTCGTGCCGTTCTACTTCCTGATCGGCGGCTGGGGCACGGGCGAGCGCGTGCGCGCCACCACCAAGTTCGTGATCTACACGCTGGCCGGCTCACTGCTGATGCTGGCCGGCGTGGTGGCCCTGGGCGTGCTGTCGGCGCCCGAGGGCGGCGACATCTCATTCTCGCTGGCGGAGCTCCAGCGGCGCACGCTCGAGGGCGGCACCCAGTACTGGCTGTTCTTCCTGTTCACGGCGGCCTTCCTCGTCAAGGCGCCGCTGTTCCCGCTGCACGGCTGGATCCCGGAGACCTACCGCGCGACGCCACTGCCGGTGCTGGCGCTGCTGTCGGGCGTGCTCTCGAAGGTGGGCGTCTACGGCTTCCTGCGGATCGTCCTGCCGATCCTGCCCGATGCGGCGCACCACTTCCAGGAGCTGATCATCGGCCTGGCGGTGTTCTCGATCCTCTACGGCTCGATCGTCGCCTTCTCGCAGGACGACGTGCGCCTGGTGATCGCCTACTCATCGATCGCTCAGCTCGGCTTCATCACGCTGGGGATCTTCGCGCTCGACGGCAGGGGCGCCCAGGGCGCGGTCATGCAGATGGTCAATCACGGGCTCGTGGTGGTACCGCTCTTCCTGATCGTGGGAGTGATCGCCGCCCGGGCCGGCGGCGCCGAGCGGCTGGCGGAGCTCGGCGGCGCCGCCTTCCGGGCGCCCGTGCTGGCCGCGCTGTTCCTGGTCGTGACCTTCGCCACGCTCGCTATGCCCGGATCGCCGAACTTCGTGGGAGAGATCCTGATCCTCTTCGGCGCCTTCAAGAGCAAGCTCGTGTTCGGGCTGGTGGCCAGCATCGGGGTCGTCCTGGCGGCCGTCTACATGATTCGCGTCTACCAGCGCACCATGCACAACCGCGTCGGCCCCGCGGTCAGGCCGCGCGAGCTCGCCCGTCTCGACCTCGGCGCCATCGCACCGCTGGTGGCGGTGATCGTGGCGCTCGGCCTCTACCCGCAGCTCGTGCTCCACCGCACCGAGAAGGCCACGGTGGCCAAGATCGAGCGGGCAAAGGGGGCGCCGTGAGCCAGCTGCTCGCCGCGGTCCAGGCGCCGAGCATCGACTACAAGTCGCTGTCGCCGCTGCTGGCGGTGATCGCGGGCTCGATCGTCGTGCTGATGGTGGGCCTGCTGCGCCCGCGCTTCGCCCGCGTGGTGGTGGTGCCCGGGTTGGCCGCGCTTTCGCTGCTGGCGGCGACCGGGCTGTCGATCTGGGTCTGGCAGCCGGGCCAGGCCAAGCCGATCATCGAGGGAGCCCTGGCCGTGGACACGCTGGCGCTCGGCATGTCGATCCTCTTCTACGTGGCCGGCCTGGCCACGATCCTGCTCTCGCTGCGCTCGCGGGCGACCGAGGAGTCGGGTGGAGGGGAGTACTACTCGCTGCTGCTCGGGTCGATCAGCGGCATGGTCGTACTGGCTCAGGCGGCCAACCTGGTTGCGCTGTTCGTGGGAATCGAGCTGCTCTCCATCCCGCTCTACGTGCTCTGCGCGTCCCAGGTGCGGCGGCGAACGTCGCTCGAGTCGGGGCTCAAGTACCTCGTGATCGGCTCGGTTGGCTCGGCCACGCTGCTGTACGGGCTCGCGCTGGTCTACGGCGCCACCGGCGCCACCGGCTTCGACGGCATCGCCAGGGAGATCGGCCAGAGCGTCGGCCCCGGCGACCCGCTGCTGCTGACCGGTGTGGCACTGGCGGCGACCGGGCTCGCGTTCAAGGCCTCGGTGGCGCCCTTTCACCAGTGGACACCCGACGTCTACCAGGGCGCCCCAACCCCGATCACCACGTTCATGGCGGTTGCCACCAAGGCCGCGGCGTTCGCCATCTTCCTGCGGCTGTTCGACCACGCGCTGGCCAACATCCAGCCCGACTGGGCTCCGGCGCTGGCGGTGCTCGCCGCGGCCACGATCGTGATCGGCAACGCCGGCGCGATCCCGCAGCGCTCGCTGAAGCGCATGCTGGCGTGGTCGGGAGTGGCCCAGGCGGGCTACCTGCTCGCCGGGGTCGTCGTGGGCACCCGCCTGGGTCTGCAGGCGACGGCCTTCTACCTCGCGGCCTACCTGGTAATGAACGTCACGGCGTTCGCGGTGGTCGTGGCCCGCGAGCGGATCTCCGGGGTCGGCGACGACCTGGCCTCGCTCGAGGAGCTCGGCCGTGCGCAGCCATGGCTTGCCTGGCCGATGACGATCGCGATGCTCTCACTCGCAGGCTTCCCGGCCACCGCCGGCTTCATCGGCAAGTTCTACCTGATCGACGCCGCCGTCTCGGGCGACTACACCTGGCTAGGCATCGTGATCGTGCTGGGGTCGATCGTCTCGCTCGTCTACTACCTGCGGGTGATCGCGGTGATGTGGATGGGGCAAGTAGACCTCTCGCTGCCCGCCGCCCCCCGCCGGCGTGTCAAGCCGGTGGCCGGCTGGTCGCCCGAGGCCGACGCGCGGGCCCAGCCCGAGGTGCTGTTCGCGGCGGTGCTGTTCGCGGCCGCGACGCTGTTCTTCGGCATCGTGCCGTCGCCGCTGTTCGACGCGGCGCGTGACGTCGGCAGCTCGCTGCAGAGCCTGCTCTAGCGCCGGACCGCGGCGAGCGCGCAGCGACCGCGCGTGTGAGCGGTCAGGCCCGGGTAGGCTCCTGGGACCAGCAGCGAAGGGAGGAAGATGAGCGACAACCTGGCAAGCATCCTGGCCGAGTCCGCCGAGCAGGGCGGGGAGCGGCTGGCGGTGAAGCTCGACGACGTGGAGGTCAACTACGCGGTCCTGAACGAGGGGGCCAAGCGGGTGGCGGGGCTCCTGCGCGAGAAGGGCGTCGAGGAGGGCGACCGCGTCGGGATCATGCTCCCGAACGTCCCGTACTTCCCCTCCGTCTACTACGGCATCCTGCGCGCCGGCTGCGTGGTCGTGCCGATGAACGTGCTGCTGAAGGGACGCGAGGTCGAGTTCTACCTGAAGGACCCGGAGGCCAGGCTGCTGTTCGCCTGGCACGACTTCGGCGAGGCGGCCGGGCAGGGCGCGGACGGAGCCGGCGCCGAGTGCGTGCTCGTCAAGCCCGGCGAATTCGAGGAGCTCGTGGGCGGCCAGGAGCCGCTCGAGGAGATGTCAGAGCGCGACGCCCAGGACACGGCGGTGATCCTCTACACGTCGGGCACCACCGGCAAGCCGAAGGGCGCCGAGCTCACCCACGCGAACCTCAAGCAGAACGCGAAGCTCGCCGGCGGGCTCGGGGAGGTCACCGACGAGGATGTGGCGCTGGGCGCCCTGCCGCTGTTCCACTCCTTCGGCCAGACCTGCACGATGAACGCCTGCATCGCGATCGGGGCGGCGATGACCCAGCTGCCGCGCTTCGACCCCGACAAGGCGCTCGCGATCATCGAGCGCGACAAGGCGACGATCTTCCAGGGCGTCCCGACGATGTACAACGCGATGCTGCACTCGGACAAGCGCGAGGAGTTCGACACCTCCTCGCTGCGGCTCTGCATGTCCGGCGGCTCGGCCATGCCCGAAGAGCTCATGCGCAATTTCGAGGGAGCCTTCGACTGCAAGATCCTCGAGGGCTACGGGCTGTCGGAGACCTCACCGGTCGCGTCCTTCAACCACCCCGACCGGGAGCGCAAGCCGGGCTCGA
>Ga0126312_10001630_pt1 | contig 14828 bp, 12 predicted proteins | sample Plot104A_FD_92537 | JGI IMG/M metagenome (GOLD analysis project Ga0126312, IMG submission 92537) | Serpentine soil microbial communities from UC McLaughlin Reserve, CA, USA - Plot104A | ecosystem: Environmental > Terrestrial > Soil > Grasslands | place: USA: UC McLaughlin Reserve, Lake County...
CCTCCTCGCCCTCGGGCACCTCCTCGCCCTCGGGCACCTCCTCGCCCACGAGCTCGGTCTCCTCCTCGACCTCTTCCGGCTCCTCGACCTCGGTCGGGACGACCACCGTGGCGATGATCGTCTCGTCGAGATCGTCGAGGAAGGTCACGCCCTCCGGAGGAGTGACCTCGGCCAGGTGCATCGTCGCGGCGATCTCCATTCCGGAGACGTCCACGACGACCGCCTCGGGGATCGCGGTGGGCAGCGCCTCGATGATCAGCTGGTGGGTCACGTGCTCGAGCACGCCGCCCTCCTTCACGCCAGGCGCCTCCTCGGCGTTCACCACGTGCACCGCGACCTGGGTCTGGATCTTCTCGTCGAGCCGCACCTCGAGCAGGTCGATGTGGAGCAGCTCGTCGCGGACCGGATGGAGCTGCTGGTCCTTGACGATCACCGGACGGAGCTTGCCCCCGGCGACCTTGAGGTCGATCAGAGCCGACCCGTCGACGAGCACGTGCCGCAGGACCCTGGCGTCGACCTGGAACGACGTCGAGTCGCCGTCCCCGCCTCCGTACACGACGCCCGGGACGAGGCTCTCGCGCCGCAGCCGCTTGGCGGCGCGAGTGCCGCGCTCGTGTCGCTCCTGGACCTCGAGGGTGGGTCGCTTTCCGTCTGCCATGCCGGCTGGCCAGTGTAGCCGGCGGCGCCGGCGATCGGACGCCCGCCGCCCCCGCGGCGATGCGGCCTCGGCCCGCAATCCCGGTCGCCGAGCGGCGCGGCGCGCGGCGGCGCCACACCCGCCTATCCTGGCCTCCCAGATGGCGCGCGGCGACGACAACTCGATCCCGACCGGACGCATCCGCCGGACGGCGGAGGTCGGCTCGGTGGTGGGCACGCAGGGCGCCCGCTACGCGGGAACGCGCGCCGCGAACCTAGCTCGCTCCAAGGTGGCGGCGGACGAGGCCCTCGATCGCCGCCACCTCGAGGCCGCTGAGCGGATGGTGCAGACGCTCGGGCGGATGAAGGGCGCTGCGATGAAGATCGGCCAGCTCGCCTCGTTCATCGACACCGAGTTTCTGCCCCCCGAGTATCGGGAGCTCTACCAGGAGCACCTCGCCACCCTGCGCACCTCGGCTCCGCCCATGCCGTGGAAGAAGGTGCGCTCGGTCCTCGACCAGGAGTGGGAGGAGCCCGTCGAGGAGCTGTTCGAGCACTTCGATGAGGAGGCCGCCGCCGCGGCCTCTATCGGCCAGGTCCACCGGGCGACCCTGCCGGACGGCCGCCGGGTGGCGGTTAAGGTGCAATACCCGGGCGTGGCCGACGCCATCAGGGGCGACCTTCAGAACGCCGGCCTGATCCTGCGGATGGCGAAGGCATTGGCTCCGGGGCTCGACGCCAAGGCGGCCGCCGAGGAGCTCAAGGAGCGCGTGCTGGAGGAGCTCGACTACGAGCTCGAGGCGCAGAACCAGCGCGCCTTCGCGCGCGGCTACCGCGACCACCCGTTCATCTACGTCCCGGACGTGGTCACCCGGCTGTCGACCACGCGGGCGCTCGTCACCGAGTGGGTGGACGGCGTCGGGTTCGAGGAGGTGAAGCAGCTTCCTCGCGAGGAGCGCGACCGCTTCGGGGAGATCGTCTTCCGCTTCTGCTTCGGCTCGATCTACCACCTCCAGCACTTCAACGCCGACGCCCACCCGGGCAACTACATCCTCATGCCGGACGGCAAGGTGGCATTCCTCGACTTCGGGATGACCAAGCACCTGGACCAGGACCAGATAGAGCTCGAGATCGTCGCTCTCGAGGCGGTGATCGACCAGGACCCGGAGGAGCTGCGCGTCGCGCTGCACGACCTGGGCTTCCTCAACAACCCCCAGAAGGTGGATGCCGAGCTGCTGATGGAGCACGTCAAGGTCGTCGGCGGCTGGTACATGGAGGACCGCGAGGTCACGGTCGACTCCCGGCGGGTGATGGAGGCGATCGCCGCGGTGTCGGACCCGCGCTCGTCCTTCTACCGGCTCATGCGGCGCGAGAACCTGCCCGCGAACGAGCTGATGGGGCGGCGGATGGAGTCCGGCGTGCTGGCGGTGCTCGGCCAGCTCGGGGCGACTCGCAACTGGTACCGAATTGGGCGCGAATGGTGGTTCGCCGACCCGCCCGCGACCCCGCTCGGCGAGCAGGAGTGGGCCTACTTCGAGTCACGCGGCGAGAAGCGCGTGCGAGCTCAGAAGAGCTGATTCTCGCCCGCGAAGATCTCTGAGACCGAGTCGTCCAGGAAGATGCGCCGGATCGAGTCCGTGAGGATGTCCGCGCAGGTGAGCTGGCGGACCATGGCTGGGGCGCCGTCGCCCAGCGGGATCGTGTCCGTTACCACGATTCCGGCCAGCGGCGACTGGGAGAGTGACTCGAACGCCCCGCCGGAGAAGACCCCGTGGGTCGCGACCGCGTAGACCCGCTCCGCGCCCTCGTCGAGCACGGTCTGGGCAGCGGCGCCCAGCGTGCCGCCGGTGTCGATGATGTCGTCGACGATGACGGCCGCCTTGCCCTGGACGTCGCCGATCACCTTCCCGATCTCGGCGACCCCCTGTGCCGGGCGCTCCTTCTCCATCAGCGCGTAGGGCGCTCCCACCTTGCGCGCGAAGTTGCGCACGAGCTTCACGCGACCGGCGTCCGGGGCGATGATCGCCAGGTCCTGGTGGCCGTGCTGGTCCTGCACGAACTGGCTGAGGATCGGCATCGCGGTCATGTGGTCGACGGTCTTCGAGAAGAAGCCCTGCACCTGGCCGGCGTGGAGGTCCATCGTCACCAGCCGGTCGATCCCCGCCACCTCGAGCAGCTCCGCGACGAGCCGGGCGGAGATCGGCTCGCGCGGCGCCGACTTCTTGTCCTGGCGCGAGTATCCGTACCAGGGAGTGACCGCGATGATCCGGTGCGCCGAGGCGTGCTTGGCGGCGTGCACCATGAGGAGGAGCTCCATGAGGGCGTCGTTCACGGTGAGTCCCTCGCGCTCCGAGCTGCAGATCGACTGGACGATGAACAAGTCCGCGCCGCGGATGGACTCCGCGTAGCGGCAGTAGACCTCGCCGTCCGAGAACGTCTTCAAGCCGGCGTCGGTCAGCTCGAGGCCGAGCCGATCGGCGATCTTGGCGCCGAGCTCGCGGCTCGCACGGCCCGCGGTGACCATCAGCCGCTTTTCGTAGCCCGCCGGAATGCTTGTCCGGAACGCAGGCGCGGTTGCCGTCTCGAGAGGCTTGCTCACTGCGGGTCCTCCTCCACCCGGTCGGCGTATCCCTCGACGTTCTTCTGCCTCGCTCGCGCGACCCCGAGCGCCCCCTCCGGCACGTCCTCGTCGATCACCGAGCCGGCACCAGTGTACGCCCGATCCCCGACGTCAACGGGGGCGACCAGCGACGTGTGAATGCCGGTCTTCACGCTCTTTCCGATGTTGGTCCGGTGCTTGCGGCGGCCGTCGTAGTTGGCGGTGATGGTGCCGGCGCCGAGATTCGCCTCGTCGCCGACGTCCGCGTCGCCGATGTAGGAGAGGTGCGGGACCTTCGCCCCGGCGCCGATGTCCGAGTTCTTGACCTCGACGAAGGTGCCCACCTTGGCCCCCTCGCGGACCATCGTTCCCGGGCGCAGATATGCGAACGGGCCGACGATCGCCCGCTCGAGCACCTCGGCGTCGACGAGGTGGGAGTGCAGGACGGTCGCGCCGTCGCCGATCCGTGAGTCGCGCACGGTGCTGTGCGGACCGACCTCGCAGCCCGCTCCGATCGCGGTGGCCCCCTCGAGGATGGTGCCGGGGGCGATCGTCGTGTCCGGGCCGATCTCCACCTCCGCCTCCACCCGGATTGTTCCCGGCCGCTGAAAGGTCACACCGGCTCTGGCATGGCGCTCGATGATGCGCTCCTGGGCGAGCGCCTCGGCGTGCATCAGCCCGAGGCGGTCGTTCACGCCCAGCGCGATGGCCGCGTCGTCGGTCACGTGGGCGACCACCGTGCCGCCGCCGGCCGTGATCAGCGGGAAGGCGCCGGTGAGGAAGCGCTCGCCGTCCTGGAGCCGGACCTCGTCCAGGGCCGGGTAGAGGGCCTCGGCCCGAAAGACATAGGTGCCCAGGTTGATCTCGCGGATGGCCAGCTCCCGGGCAGGGACGCCCTCCGGATACTTCGTCTCGACGATCCGCTCGACCGTCCCGTCGTCGCCGCGGACGACCCGCCCGTATCCCGTCGGATCGAGCTGGTCGGTCGTGAGGATGGTCGCCGTGGCGCTCCGCGTTCGCTGCTCGGCGACCAGGCCGGCGATGTGGGCCGGGGTGACGAGCGGATGGTCGCCGGAGAGGATGAGCACGTCCCCACTCTCGACCGAGGCGCGGGCCGCCAGGACGGCGGCGCCGGTCCCCTCTCCCTCGCGCTGCTCGGCGACCTCCACCCCATCCGGAAGTCCCTCGGCCACACCGTCCCCCGGCCGTACGACGCACACGACGCGCCCCGCGCCCGCATCGCGCGCAGACGCGATCACCCACTCGACCATGGGCCTCCCGCAGATCCGATGAAGCACCTTAGGAGTGCTCGACCGCATCCGGGTGCCCTGACCGGCGGCCATGATGAGGACCGTGAACTGCTCGGCCATGGGGCCATCAGGGTACCGGCGGGAGGCCGGCGTGCCTATGCTCAGGTCGCCATTGGGGAGTGGTGTATTGGCAGCACGGAGCACTTTGAATGCTCAAGAGGAGGTTCAAGTCCTCCCTCCCCAGCTGCGTCCGTCCGATCCGCTTGGGAACATGTGTTCGTGGGGCGCGGGCCGCGTTACAGCAGGCAGGAGGCTCGAAACGCGATAGCAGGCTCGCGATCATGGGCTGAGGCTCTTCGGCGCTTAGGGAAGTGCCAATCGGGCGGGGGGCATCTGGTTCTGCGGAAGTACGCGGATATCTGGGGCATCAGGACCCATCACTTCGATCCCTATGCGGCTGCTCGCGGGGCGGGTCGTCGTAAGCGGAAACCGCTTGAAGAGATCCTGGTCGAGCGATGCACGTTCTCTCGCAAGCACCTCAAGCAGCGCCTGTATGAAGCCGGCTTGAAGCGACCGATTTGCGAGCTCTGCGGCCAGGGTGAGATCTGGCGGGGCAAGGTCATGGGCATGATCATCGACCACATCAACGGCGTGAACGACGACCATCGGCTCGAGAATCTGCAGATCGTCTGCCCGAACTGCGCGGCGACCCTTGATACCCACTGTGCACGTGGGCGCCGGCTCACCCGTTCGGAGCAGGAATGCGTGCGCTGCGGCAAGTCGTTTCGGCCTAAGTACAGCAGCCAGCGCTACTGCTCGCGTGAATGCGGAACTCGCTGGGATCGCTCCGGGATTCCGCGCCCGGGCGCTCGCCGAGTGGACCGGCCGCCGTACGCCCAGCTTCTGCGCGAGGTGCGCGCGATCGGGTTCTCGGCCACAGGGCGCCGGTCCGGCGTCTCGGACAACGCCGTACGGAAATGGATCCGGGCCTACGAACGCGAGATGGATACGGAGCGGCGGGCTGCGTGAGCCGCGGGTGGTTTAGCGTCGGCGGTCATGGCCAGCTGGAGTGAAGTCGAGGCCCAGGCGCCGGAGCTTGCGGCACGTGCTAGGGAGATCTTCGACGCCCATAAGCACAAGACGCTCGCCACATTGCGGCGCGACGGCTCGCCTAGGATCAGCGGCACCGAGATCCAACTCGCCGATGGCGAGCTGTGGTTCGGAAGCATGTCGGAGGCCGTGAAGGCGCTCGATCTGCGGCGGGACCCGCGCTTCGCGATTCACAGCGGGTCAGGCGACCCGCCCGATTGGCGTGCCGATGCGAAGGTCGCCGGGCGGGTCGAGGAGATCACCGACCCGCAGCAGCGGGCGGCGCGGCTCGGCGATGCTGATCGCGGAGGCTCGCACCTATTCCGCGCGGACCTGACCGAGCTCGTCGTCACGAGCCTCGGCGGGGACCCGCCGGACCACCTCGTGATCGAGTCGTGGCACCCGGGGAGAGGCATGACGCGCCGCGAACGGCGCTAGCGGTCCTTCTGTCCCTTCGGCACGCGGCCGGCCTCGGCGCCCTTCTCGTGGGCCGGGCCGCCTGGGGGGACGATGCCCAGGACCCGCATCGCCTTCAGACCGAGCGAGAGGCGCTCCCGTCCGTCGGTCGATGACACGTCGAGATCCGTGAGCTCCTTCACGCGCTCCAGGCGATAGCGGATCGTGTGGCGATGGGTGAAGAGCTTCTCCGCGGTCTTCGCCACGTTTCCGTCCGCGTCGAGAAAGCTCTCGAGCGTGCGGACCAGCTCGGTCTCGTACTGCTCGTCATAGGCCACGAGCGGGGCGACCGTCTCGTCGAAGAAGCCCTGGAGCTCGCTCGGGTCCTCGCTCATGGCCGGGAGCAGGAGGCGGTAGGCGCCGGTCTCCTCGAATGAGAGCTCGGAAAGTCCGCGGGCCTCGGCGACGTTCGCGGCCAGCAGAGCCTCCGCGCCGGCGCGGTGGAGGTCGGCGGGGTCCGCCGCGTGGCGGCTGCGGGCCACCGTATGGGCGTAGCCCGGCAGGGTCGCCTCGAGCTCGCGCAGTACGGCGACCGCTACTCGGCGGCCCGCCGCGGCGTTCGGGGCGGGAGTAAGGATCACGAGCTCACGCTCCAACCGCGGACCGGCGCCCTCGCCCCGGCTGTTCCCCTGTCGCGCGAAGCGGGACGCGGCCAGCGCGGCAAGCGATCCCCGCTCGACCGCCCGGGCGCCGCGCTCGGCCACCATCAGGACACGAGCGCGCCAGTCGCCCTCCTCGGGCTGCTGCGGCCTCGCTCGCACGACGATCACGCTCGCCCCCTCCGCCAGCTCGCAGCCGAGCTCGGCGGCGCGGGCCGCGATGTTCTCGCGATCGGTGATGCGGCGGTCGAGGAGGTCCTCGAGGAAGTCGCCGACCGCGGCCTCACTGGCGCGCTCGGGCGCTTTCGAGCGATCGACCTCGAGCGCCATGAGGTTGGCTACGAGCCGCAGCAGCGCCGGAGGCGGCGGCTCGCCGCGGGGCCGGTAACGAAGGCGGCCGACCGCGGCCTCGGCCACGAGCAGCTCGACCGTCTCGGTCCCGCCCTCGCCCGCCATCACGGCGCGCTCGTCCTCGGGCGATGCGCAGGTGACCGCCAGAACGCTGCTGGACGCGTCCACCACGACCACGCTCGCTCCGAGCGCCCGCCCGGCCGCCCGCGCCACCGCCGGGAGCCCCGCCCCCGACTCGACGGCCTCGGAGACGTCGTCGAGGGCCTCGAGGAAGGAGCGCGGCTCCGCGGCCGCCTCCCGGGGGCCACCGGCGGGGTTAGTGGCAGACATCGGGGCGATCGTACAGCCGCGACGCGGAGCGAGAGCCGAGCATCGCAAGGACGCAGGAAGCGGACTGGGCCACGCCCGTCCGCGACCGAGGACGACGCGAGACGACGGCTCTCGCTACGCGTACGTGTCGTACGTCCAGACGATGGCGAGACCGATCGCGGCGCCGATCCCTATCAGCGTGGCGAGGATGAAGAGGGTAAGGAAGCTCGCCGCCAGCTTCTCCCACAGGCGTCCGAAGCAGCGCCATGCAGGCGCCAAGATCAGGCCTGCGTAGCAGAACGCCACGAGGGTGATCGACAGCGCGATCACCAGTTCTGTGCTGGAGACGTGCAGGTCGGTCATTGCTCTGCGCGCGCGACCGGCTTCGGCTCGGGCGTGCGCCTACCCGCATTGTTGCGAATGTGCTCGACGACAAGCGTAATCACAGTCAGGAGGCCGAAAATCCCGGCGCCGATCGCCCACCCGCCGGCAACGTCCGACCAGTAATGGGCTCGGAGGTAGATCCGCGACAGTCCGACGGCGGCGGCAACGGCGATCGCGCCCAGGACGAGCGTGGTCTGGCCGCCGAGCCCCAATCGGCGGGTCAGGGCTACCGCGACCGCTATCCACGCCGTCGCATACGCGGCATGAGCGCTGGGAAAGGCAGAGCTCGACGTCTCGACATGGGGTGCGGCGGGGCGTGGACGGTCGACCGCCTCCTTGGCCACCCGCACGGCCACGTAGATGAGTGCGAGCCCGGCCACCAGGACGACCACCTCGGCCCACCTCCTGCGCGCGCCGAGCACGACGCAGGCGACGGCCACCAGCGCGAGGATCGTTGGGAGGGCCCCGAGGTCGCTGACGAGCTTCGCCACGTCGATGGCCAGCTCGTTGTAGAGCCGGTCGGCGAGATTGAGCAGCTCTGTGTCCAGGGGCGTGGGGCGCAGGCTGTCGCCGAGCACCACGAGGTACAGGACGTACACGAAGATGCCGACGCTCCCTACCGCGAGCGCAGTGGTGAGCTCGAGCCCCAGCTCCCCCGGCGTGATCCGGTTCCACAGAAAGCGAAGCTCGGGCGCCAGCACGCGGGCGACCGGTCGCAGGACCTTTCGATTGAGCGGGCGCCAGACAGCGAACAGCGGACGCAGCAGCGGATGACGCTCGTGGCGCAGCAGCCAGGCGCCGATCTCCCGCCGGCGCCGATAGACGACGACGATCGCGACGATCACCCCGACCGTCAGGCCGAACCCGAATATCGCCTGTCCGGCTACGTGTGCCACTCGGTCGAACGAGCGCCAGAAGATGTAGCCGAGGATGCAGAAGGTCGCGGACCACAGGCCGGTCCCGACGATGCTGTAGGGGATGAACCGTCTGTAGGCGAGCTTGGACGAGCCGGCAATGAACGGCGCGAGCGCGCGAACGAGCCCGATGAAGCGTCCGACGAGGATCGTCTTCCCGCCGTGCCGATCGAAATAGCGCTCGACCTGCTCGAGCCGCTCGTGCGTGATCTTCACGCGCGCTCCGTGACGCTCAAGGAAGCCGCGGCCGAGCCGGCGGCCGATGAAGAAGCTGGTGGTGTCGCCGAGGATCGCGCAGAGCCAGACGAGCCCGATGAGCGGCACCAGCTCGATCTCGCCCTGGCCCGCGATTACCCCGCCGGCGATGACGACGGTCTCGCCGGGCGCTACGAGCCCGACGAAGGCGGCGGTCTCGAGGTAGGCCATGACGCCGACGAGGGCGTATGTCCAAGCCCCGAGGGCCTGGGCGATGTCGCCGATGAGCTTCTTCGGGTCCGGAAGGTCCGAGAGCACCCCGCTCGCGTAGATCGCGAGCGCCAGGACCAACAGCACGCCGATGAGCTTCCGCTCGAGGCTGAGCCGGCGCCGGCGCCAGACGACGAAGGCCGCGACGAGTGCAGCGACTACGGCGGCAGTGATCTCACCGGCGGACATCGCGGTGACTGTAGGGCAGGTGCAGGCGGCCGCTTGGACTGCGCGGTGGTCCTTCCTGTCGAGCCTCGTCGAGGCTCAGAGCGTCCGAAGCTCGGTCACGATCGCCCGCGGAAGCGAAGCCGCCGCCGCCTCCGCGGCCCCTCGGTCGTCGAACAGCCCGAAGCACGTGGGGCCCGAGCCGGTGATCGCGGCGCCGAGTGCCTCCGCTGCGCGAAGAGCGTCGAGGGTGTGGGTGAGCTCGGGACGGAGCGAGAGCGCGGCGGCTTCGAGGTCGTTGTGAAGACCGCTCGCGAGCTCGTTTGCGGGGGCTGCCGCGAGGCCTCGAAGCGCTGCGGGATCGAGCCTGTCGCGCCCGCCGCCCCGGCGGTCGACCTCCGCGTACACGGCGGCGGTCGACAGCCCGTTCTCGCCGGGAGCGAGCACTGCGATCAGCGGCGGCAGATCGATGGGCTCGATCAGCTCGCCGGCGCCCTGGACAAGGGCATGCCTGGGCTCGACCTGGCTTGGCACGTCGGAGCCGAGACGAGCGGCGAGCTCCCGGAGGGCGGCCATGTCGAGCGGCTCGCCGGCGACCCGGTTGGCGATCCGGAGCACCGCCGCCGCGTCGGCGCTCCCACCTCCGAGCCCTGCGGCGACCGGGACCCGCTTGCCGATCCGCACGCCGATCGGGGGCAGCGCGCCGTCGAGCCGATCCCGAACCGCCGCGAGCGCCGCGAGCGCAAGGTTGGGTCCGTCCACCCCTGGGCACTCCACGCTGTCGGCGCCGAAGCCGATCGGGTCCCCGTGCACCTCGTCGGCGAGATCGATCGACGCAAACAGCGAGCACACCGGGTGAAGCCCGTCAGGCCGCGGCCGGCCGACCTGGAGGGCCAGGTTGAGCTTCGCGTAGGCGCGCTCGTGGAGCATGTGAGGGAGGCTACGGGGACTGGGGATGCAGAGCGCGACGCGCCTCCCGCAGGAGGTGCGTGACGTGCTGCGCACCTTGGATTGTGCAGGGCACGGCACACCCCCGGCGGCGGGATGTATCTGACGTGTCAGTGCGACGCTCTCGGTCGCCCTCGGGCGATCGACCGCCGCTAACGCGGCCGGAGCGCCGCCACACGGTCTTGGCCGAGCGCTTCGGCCAGTCGCTGCCAGTCGGCCGGTTCCAAGCGCTCGGCCCGGGTGTCTGGTGCGCGGCTGATCGACTCGAGCGCGGACCGGGCGGCGTCGCGCATGTCGCGCGTCGCTCCAGGCGCGAGCGCCAGCGAGCCAGGGAGCGCCTTCCGCCGGTGGGCGAAGCCCGCGTGGATGAGTGTGTTCAGCTCCGGTGGGGCCGCGGGGGCGATGCGGCGCATAACGATCAGCGCGGAGTCGACGTTCGGCTCGGGATGGAAGACCGTTCGAGGCACCTTGCGAAGGAAACGCACCTCGCAGGCGAGCTGGGCGAGTACCGACGTGGCGCCGTAGCTCTTTCCGCCCGACGACGCGGCCAGGCGGTCAGCGACCTCGCGTTGGACCATCGCCACCCACCGGGTGGCGCCGGGCAGCTCGGCGATCGACTTCAACAGCACCGTTGTCGCCACGCCGTACGGCAGGTTCGCGACGACCTTGCCGGGCGGGGGAGCGAGCTCGGAGAGATCGAGCTTGACGGCGTCGGCGAGGTGGAGCGTCGTGCCCCGAAACGGCGCCAGCGCCTCCGTCAGCGGCTCCTCGAGTGAGCGATCTACCTCCACCACGTGCAGGTGCGAGACGCGCGGTGCGAGATGCTCCGACAGCACGCCCAGGCCTCCTCCAACTTCCAGCACGACGTCCTCTGGGGCCAGCTTCGCTGCACGACCGATCAGGCGCAGGATGTTGTCGTCGATCAGGAAGTGCTGGCCGAGCTCGCGGTTGGGGCGGACGCGGTAGCGGCGCAGGCGACGGAGGCTCGCCTGCCGCGGCTCGTCAGTCACCGGCTCAACGCCGTCGCCACGCTGCCGCCGCGTTCACGGGCTAGACACCCTCGCCGCGTTCGCCGTCACCCTCACCAACCGAGCACTCTCGCCGCGTTCGTCGTCACCCTCACCAACCGAGCACCCTCGCCGCGTTCGCCTCCACGGTTCGCTCGAGCTCCTCGTATGCGACTCCGCGCAGCTCCGCGAGGAAGCGGGCGGTGTGGACCACGTTGGCGGGCTCGTTCGGGTTTCCGCGCACGGGCTGCGGTGACAGGAACGGCGCGTCTGTCTCGACGAGGAGCAGCTCGGCGGGGAGCTCGCGGGCGGCGTCTTGGAGCTCGGTCGCCTTCGGGTACGTGACATTGCCCGCGAACGAGCAGAGATACGCGTGCTCGATGCACTCGTCAACACGGCCGGCGGTGGAGAAGCAGTGGAGGATCACCGCGGGAATTCCTTCGGCCCGCTCGCGGAGCAGCGCGAACGTGTCTGCTTCGGCGGCGCGCGTGTGGATCGCGACCGGCAATCCAAGGCGCCCTGCCAGGTCCAGCTGGGCCGCGAAGGCGCGGCGCTGGTCCGCGCGCGGGGCGTGGTCGCGGTAGTAGTCGAGACCGGTCTCGCCGATCGCGCGTGCTCGGGGGTCCGCGGCCGCGCGTTCGATCTCGTCCAGGCCCGCCGCATCGAAGCCCGCCGTCTCGTGCGGGTGGCGCCCGACGATCGCCACAACCTCGTCGTGGCGATGCGCCGCGCCGAGGGCCCGCTCGATCGAGGGGCCGTTCATGCCGACAGTCGCCAGGCGGCCAACCCCGGCCGCCCGCGCCCGCTCGACGAGCTCGTCGTCGGGCGGCTCGCAGGCCTCGAGGTGGCAGTGGGTGTCGACCACCTCAGACCGTGGGGGCCTCGGCCTCGACCTTCGGGAAGAGTTGGCCCAGCTCGCCGAGCTCGGCCCCACCGGGAACCGCGCCGAAGCGAGCGGCGTCGAGCGAGAGGTCGGGTCTACCGAGCGCCTCGAGCAGTCGCTCGGCGGAGGTCGGCATGAACGCATGGAGCAGCACCGAGACCACCCGCAGCCCTTCGGCGAGCCCGTACAGGACGTGGTCGAGACGCTCCGCCTGCGACTCGTCGTTCGAGAGCTGCCAGGGCTGCTCGTCCTGCACGTACCGGTTGAGTCGCTTGATGCGACGCCAGATCTCGTCCAGGGCGGCCGTGATCTCCACTCGGTCGAGAAGTGTCTGGACCGATTGCGCGAGCCCGTCGAACTCGTCGAGCAGGATTGCCGAAGGTGTCGCGTCCGGCACGACGCCATCGCGATAGCGACCGATCATCGCCAGTGTCCGGCTCGCCAGGTTGCCGTACTCGTTGGCGAGCTCGGTCGTGTAGCGCGTCTCGAAGCCCTCCGGCGAGACCTCGCCGTCCGAGCCGAAGCTGACCTCGCGGAGAACGTAGAAGCGCAGCGCGTCGGCGCCGTAGAGGTCCGCTACCTGCACCGGTTCGATCACGTTGCCGAGCGACTTCGACATCTTGTGCTCGCCGAGCAGCAGGAACCCGTGGATCGTCACGCGCCGGGGGACTTCGAGCCCGGCAGCCATCAGCATCGCCGGCCAGATCACGGCGTGGAACTTGAGGATGTCCTTGCCGAGCAGGTGGACGGTGGCCGGCCAGTAGCGCTCGGTGAGGTCGTCGCCGTCGCGCGCGTAGGAGAGCGCCGTGTAGTAGTTGAGAAGGGCGTCGATCCAGACGTACACGACCTGTGAGTCGTCCCACGGAACCGGCACCCCCCATTTCAACCGCGCCCGGCTGAGCGAGAGGTCCCTGAGTCCCTGCCTGATGAAGGAGAGGGCCTCGTTGTAACGGACGTCGGGGGTGACGAAGTCGGGGCGCTCTGCATAGAGCTGCTCGAGCGGCTCCTGGAAGGAGGACAGGCGGAAGAACCAGTTGTCCTCCTTCTCGATCTCGAGCTCGATCTTGTGAATCGGGCAGCGGTTGCCGTCCTCGAGCTCGGACTCGGTCTTGAAGTCGGCACAGCGCGGGCAGTACCAGCCCTCGTAGGTCCCGGCGTAGACGTGCCCGTTGTCGTAGATTCGCTGCACGACATCCGCGACCTTGGCCATGTGCTGCGGGTCGGTCGTGCGGATGAAGAAGTCGTTCGTGACGTTCAGCTTGGCCGCCAGCTCCTTGAACCGCACCGCGTTGCGATCGCCGAGCTCGCGCGGCGTGATACCGAGCTTCTCCGCGGCCTGCGTAACGGGCTCGCCGTGCTCGTCGGTCCCGGTTAGGAAGAAGACGTCTTCACCCCGTTGACGCATATGCCGTGCAAGCACGTCGGCGGCGATCGTCGTGTAGGCGTGACCGAGATGCGGCACGCCGTTGACGTAGTAGATGGGCGTGGTGACGTAGTACGACATCCCAGCCGATGCTACCCATGCCGCAGTGACGATTGAGACAGTCTCTTGGTCGCCTCATCTGCTCCCGCGCCCCAATAGGGGGCTCAGCGCCGGGCGGATGCTGCGCAACCCGCGCCGTGCCGCCTTCCGGCCATCGTCGGTCACCGCAAGGATCGCTGCTGCCAGGAGCAGTCCCGCGCAGGCCAGGACCCAGCCGAGGTCAGGTCCACCGGCCGGCCGATTCGATGCCGTCGGTCGGACCGGCGACCCGCCGTCCATTCGCGGATCGACGTGGGCGGACCCGGCCCCAGCCCCTCCCGAGCCGGCCCCGCGGTGGCCGTCCTGGACGCTGCCGATGCCGGGGTGGCCTGCTGCCGGTGACGCCCCTAGAGTCGGTCGCCCATCCGGCGCCGCGGCCGGCTCTCCGTCGGGCACGAGCGTCGATTGGCCACCCGGTTCCGCTCCCGGTTCGAGACCGGGCAGGCGCGATGGCACCCGCCCGCCGGCGGGCATCGTGGCGTCGCCCGGGACTCGGCGACCCGCCGGAATCCGATGACCGGACGGGACTCTGCGCTCAACCGGAATGCGATGACCAGCTGGGACGCGACGGTGCGCCGGGAGGCGACGGGGCTCCGAGAGCGGAACGCGACGGGGCGCCGGCACCCGACGCGGCGCTGGGCCGGGTACGCGACCGGGACCCGGCGCCGGCGCGAGAGGCGCCGGGGCGGGGGCGGGAGTCCACGGGGCAGGAGCAGGCGCCGGAGCGGGAGTCGGCGTCTCGTGAGGGCTTGCCGTCGGCCCCAGCGGAGGTAGGAAGTCGAGCGGGTTGCGATACGCATGGCGAGTACCGGCCTCGCGGACGCCGAAGTGGAGGTGGGGCTGCTCGGCGGAACGGGTGCCCGTCGTTCCAACGGCTCCGAGTCGGTCGCCGGCGGCGACCCGCTCTCCGGCGCGAGCGGAGATCGACGAAAGGTGGAGGTAGGAGGTGTCGAAGCCGTCGGTCGTGCGGACGCTCACAGTCAGGCCGGACGTGCCGACCGGGCCGGCGAAGCGCACTTCGCCGCCCGCCGCTGCGACCACGGGATCGCCGACTTCGCCGGCGATGTCGATGCCGCGGTGTTGATCCGCCGCGTATGGGTCGTCGCCGTTCCGGTACGGCGTGATGACCTCGCCATGTAGCGGCCATCGCCACTCCGCCCATGCGGGTGGAGCCGATGACACGAGCGAGAGGAGAAGGGCCGCGGTGGTGAGGAAGGCTTGGCGCATGGGTGGCGACGGTAAGGCTGGATC
>Ga0126312_10001631_pt1 | contig 14826 bp, 9 predicted proteins | sample Plot104A_FD_92537 | JGI IMG/M metagenome (GOLD analysis project Ga0126312, IMG submission 92537) | Serpentine soil microbial communities from UC McLaughlin Reserve, CA, USA - Plot104A | ecosystem: Environmental > Terrestrial > Soil > Grasslands | place: USA: UC McLaughlin Reserve, Lake County...
TAATCATCGGGCACGGGCAGCCCTTCTTCGCCCCCATAGCCGCCGTTATCTGCCTCAGCGTAACGCTCGGCCAGAGGAACAGGCGCGCCGTCGAGCTCGTCTTCGGGGTCGCCGTCGGGCTCATGGTCGCAGACTTGCTCGTTCTCGTCATAGGGAACGGGACGCTCCAGATCGCGGTCGTCGTGCTTCTGGCGATGGCCGCGGCGGTGTTCTTCGGGGGAGGGACCATGCTGGTAAACCAGGCTGCCGTCTCTGCGGTCCTCGTGGTCGTGCTGCAGCCTCCTGACGCCGTCTTCTCGCCGGACCGCTTTATCGACGCGCTCATCGGAGGCGGGGTGGCGCTCGCGATCAACTACCTCTTCCCCGTCAATCCCGAGCGACTGGTCGAGAGGGCCGCGACACCCGTCTTCGACGAGCTGGTCGCGGTGCTCGAAGAGATCTCAGCCGCGCTCGAAAGCGGCGGCGAGGAGCGGGCCGAACAGGTACTGGAACGGGCCAGGGAGATAGATGGCAGGGTCAGAACCCTGAACGAGGCGCTCGAGGCGGGTCACCAGACGGCCAGGCTCTCCCCCACCCGCCGCAGGTCCTTGAGGCAGCTCGAGTTCTACGGCAGCGCCGGGATCAGGATAGAGCTGGCCGTCATAAACACCCGCGTCCTGGCCCGCGGCGTCTACAACGCCATCAGACGAGGAGACCGGATATCATCGCAACTTCCCGAGGCCGTGCTCGACCTCTCCCGATCCGTAAAGGCCCTGGCCGCCTTCCTGGAAGATGGCGAAGGGCCCGAAGAGGCCCGCCGGTGGGCGCTCGAGGCCGCCAGGCGGGCCACCGAGACCCTCGAGGAGCGTCACGAGCTCGGGATCAGCGTCCTCGTCGGCCAGGTCCGCTCGGCCGCCGTGGACCTGCTCAGGAGCACGGGGATGGATCAGGCCTCCGCCCTGCAGGCTCTGGAGGACGCCGCAGGCAGCGCCTCGGAGATCGGGTAGGGACGCGGATTTCCAATCAGCCCCTATGTTTCGTCGATGAGGGCGTCGGCTTCGATCTCGACCAGGATTTCGGGTGCTATGAGGCGGCTGACCTCGACCATGCTCGTGGCGGGGCGGACCTTGCCGAAGCACTCGCCGTGTGCCTCCCCGATCTTCTCCCAGTCCTCGATGTTGACCGCGAAGATCCTGGTCCGCACCACGTCGGAGAGCCCTGCGCCGACGGCCTGGAGCGCCACCTTGATGTTGTTTATGGCCTGGACGGTCTGCGCGTAGGGATCGCCGATTCCAACGTATCCCCCGCTCCCGTCCGTGGCGGTGGTCCCCGAGACGTACACGAAGCGACCGCGCCGGACCGCCCGCGAATAGCCGACCCTGCTCTCCCATACCGTGCCGCTGGTTACGTTCTCCCGCCTCATGATAGCTCCCGAACGACAAGAACCACTGTATTCTACCTTCCTACCGTCACAGCAGTCCCCGGCGTTCAAGCTCTCCTCTGAAACGGGTTCCTTCCGCGGAATCTCCCTTGTAGAAGACGGCGGGCTCTCCAATAGGTGCCGGGACCGTCTCGTAGACGCCGCGTTCCGGCGAGCCGTATCCGTTGCCGGTCCAGAGGTGGACCCAATTGCCCGCCGGGAGGTAGACCTGCCCGGCGTCTGCGCCGGGATCCACGACCGGCGCGACCATGAATTCGGGGCCGACCAGATACTGGTACTCCAGGCCGAGCACCTCTGGGTCGTGGGGATAGTGCACGAAGGGGTGCCTGAGGACCGGGAGTCCCTTCTCCGAAGCCTCTCTCACCAGCTCCATCCTGTAGGGTTTCCAGGCGGCATAGACCTTCGCGAAGCGGGCGAAGTGTTCGAGGGTCTCTTTGTCCGAGTAGATCTGGTAGTTTACCTCGGGTATGTTGCCCTCATGGGTGCGGAACACGGTCGTAAAGGCGCCGAGCTCGATCCAGCGCAACAGGAGCTCTTTGGTGCGATGGTACTCGAGCAGGGGATTGTCTATGGCGGTGTAGCCGCCGATATCCGTGTGTTCGAGGCTGTAGCCTGAGATCCCGCTGGAGAGCAAGGCCGTCACGGCGCTCTTGATGCCGTCGTGCTCGTCCCAGTCGACGAGCTGGTCCCCGACCCAGAACAGGGTGCTGTAGCGGGGGCTCTTGGTGTAACCGGAACGGTTGAAGAAGACGATGTCGTCGCCCCGGCCGGCCTCGTCGATGGCCTCGCGGTTCACCCTGGCCCACTCCTCGGCGTAGCGGTCGTGGTAGGTCTTCGGGTCGGCGCCCGAGAACAGCACGGCGTCGTAGGGAAGTCCTTCGCCGAAATCAGCCATCCATCCGGAGGCCCCGTTACCGATCAGCTCCCCTTTGATTATCTTCTTGATCCACGTTCGCGCCTCTGGATTCGTCAGATCCACGAGCGCCGCGGAGAAGCTGGAGATCTTGATCCTGTACGGCTCTCCATCCTGATTCTTTACCAGATAGTCGTTCCTTGCGGCCTCCTGGAAGAGGTTGCGGCGGTGATTCTTCTTCTGCGCCGCGTCGTCAGAGAGGTAAGGGTTTATGTAGGTCATGAGCCTGATATTTCTGTTCTCCAGGCTCTTCCGCAGAGAATCCCAGTCGGGGTAATGATCCCGGTCCAGCTCCCAGTTCCACCAGAGCTGGGTGCCGAAGCTGGTCTTCCGCTGCCCCACCCAGTCCTGTAGCCAGAGGGCGGCGATGGGCGTACCCAGCGATTCGAACTCGTCTGAGATCCGGAGCACACGGTCAGTACCACCCTGCAGTCCCACCACCGCGCCTCTAGTGATCCACTCCGGCAACGGGCGCATCCTGCCCGAGTATTCGGTGTACTGTTCGATCAGCTCTGCGGGCGTCTCTCCGCCCAGGATCTGACCCCGCATCGCAGAGGAGAAGACCCCGACCTGCACCCGGTTATCCTCTCTGAGGTCGAATGTCGAGTACTCGTAGTTCTCCAGAAAGAGGGAACGTGCCTCACTCGTTATGTAGTGCGGCACGCAGGCGTAGCTGGTGTAAGGATCACCGCCTGCGCCGGCTCTCCAGTCGGCGGCCCAGGTTACGGGCTGCTCGCCTCTGCCTATGCCCTGCTCCCTGATGAGGATGGGCACCAGGTGTCCCTTCATGTCGAGGTACGTGTACTGGGTCCCGAAGCCGAAGAAGCGCTCCTCAGGGGACGAAGCATAGGTCAGGTAAACGCGGTTGTAAGGCGCCTCGATCTCCGCTTCGAGTCGCAACCTTCTCCTGGTAACGGGCGAGAACGAGAGCGAGTAGCCGACCCTCTCTGGTTCGTCCCCGTTCGTAAGCCGTCCGGTGATTACCAGGGCGGTCCCTCGCTCCTCGATGCGATCTATGGTCTGGTCGGGAAGCAGCTTCCTTATCTCGTCCTCGAGGGTGAGGTGCGCCCTCGACTTGCGGACGGTCTCCTTTCCCTCGGCGGCGGAGACGAAACTCTCGCCGGGGATGCTCTGCCACAGTATCCTGTCCGGCCTGGAACTGTGCGCAACGCTGAGAACTACATCGGAAGGGTCTCGACCGGTCTCCAGCGTGATGGTAAACGCGCCGACGCTGTAGGTCCCTGAAGAGACCTGCCGCGCCACTTCGACGACGGCACCGGAGACCAGATCCCGCCTGCTCCAGAGGGCGTAAGCCGCGCCCAACATGGCCGTCCCCGCCATCCCGATACCGGCGAGCCGTAGAAACCTCCTCCGCGTCAACGTTTTTTGCAATGCGAGCTCTTCCTGGCTTGTTTGCTCCTGTATCATACAGGGGGAGCGGGACCAGCCGTTCGGCGCGGACTATTCACAGGAACTGGGCCATGACCCGGCGAACAGGTGTCCTCAGCAAAGAAATGCCCTTGCAAATCCTGAAAACCTGTAGCCTGATACCCGGCTCGCGGAAGGCTCAGTCCTTTCGCGAGACGCCCTCGGGTGTCTCTAGCTCTTCCGGGTTGCGGCCGCGTCGTTTTACGAAGTCGTCTATCATGGCGCGGGCGATTCTTATCTTGGGCGGCAGTCGCGGCAGGTCATCCGCCGTGTACCAGCCGGTATCTTCGACCTCAAGCGGCTCGATCCTCAACTCTCCGCCGGCCCACGCGGCGGTGAAGGCGACCATGAGCGAGTTCGGGAAGGGCCACGGCTGGCTCCGGAAGTAGGTTATGTTCTTGTTCGGAAGCCAACTCATCCTCCCCCGACGAGGAGTGAGGCCAGATACTCTGCCGGATGCAGGGCTTGCCGTTCTGTGCCGTCGAGGATCTGCTCCCTGCAACTCGTCCCCGGAGCGATGACGACCCGCTCCCCTGCCTCGCGCACCGCCGGGAAGAGCCTTCGCTCTCCCATCTGCATCGAGACCTCGTAGTGTCCCTTCTCGTAGCCGAAGAGTCCCGCCATCCCGCAACATCCCGAGTCGACCACCTCGACGTCGGCAGCGAGACCGAGAAGGCGCTCCGTCGGGCCCGTCCCCACGAGCGCCTTCTGGTGGCAGTGTCCGTGCAACAAGACAGGGGCACCATCTCTCAGCGGAAGATCCCCGTCGAGATCCAATAGCGCCTCCTCGAATAGACGGGTGGCCTCCGCCAGCTTCTCGACGCGCTCGTCGTCGGGGAGAAGCTTCGTGTAGTCGTCGCGCATGGTCAGGATACAGCTCGGCTCGAGGCCGACGATCGGTACACCGCGCTCTATGAGGGGCAGGAGAAGCTCCAGGTTTCGCCTGGCGTTCTCTCTCGCTTCGTGAACGAGCCCCTCGGAGAGCATGGGCCTGCCGCAACAGACTACCTCGGGCAGGTGTACCCGCGCCCCTGCGGCGGCGAAGAGCTTTGCGGCCCCCTCTCCTACCTCGGGCCTCTGGTACTCGTTCCAGGTATCGTTGAACAGCGCGACCTCGCCGGGTCCGGCACCCTGTGGCAAGTCGGGGAAGCGTCTGGAGAAGGTCCTCCTCGCCACACGCGGCAACGAGCGGCGGCGGTCTATACCGCCGAGCGCGGCGGCCCGGCGCGCGAGGCGGGTGTCTGCGACGGCGTTATAGAGAGAGGGAACCAGGGCGGCCAGGGCGAGTTGGCGGCGAATGTGTCCTGCCGCCTTCTGGCGAATACTGAATCCATGTTCCTTGCCCGTCTGGTAGAGGACTTCGGTCTTCATGCTGGCGACGTCCACGCGGGAGGGGCACTCTGTCTTGCACGCCTTGCATCCCACGCAGAGGTCCATGACCTCCTTCATGCGCTGCCCGGTGAGCTCCCCGGGCGGGAGGGCACCTTCGATCACGGACCGGAGCATGTTGGCCCGCGCCCTCGTGGTGTCCTGCTCGTCGAGGGTCACCATGTACGAGGGGCACATCGTGCCTCCCGTCCGCTTGCGGCAGAAGCCGCTCCCGTTGCACAGCTCGATGGCCTTGGCGAAGCCACCTTGATCCCCGAAGGAGAGGTTCGTCTTTATGGGGAGGCGCTTGCGACCGGGACCGATACGTAGTTGCCGGTCCATCGGCGGAGGATCCACGATAACATCGGGGTTCATCATCCCCGTGGGGTCGAAGAGACGCTTGACGTCTGCGAAGGCGCGCAGGATCTCCCCTCCGTACATCTTCTCCATGAACTCCGAGCGCGAGAGGCCATCGCCATGTTCCCCGGAGATCGAACCACCACATTCCACGACGAGATCGGCTACCTCTTCGGCTATGCGCCGCATCCGCGAGACGCCCTCAGGGTCTGAGGTGTCGAGCGCCGGCCTGACGTGCAGGCATCCCACGCTGGCGTGGCCGTAGAAGCAGGCCCAGGTACCGTTCTTCTCGACTATCTCCTCGAAGCGAACGACGAACTCCTCCAGCCGATCCGGGGGCACGGCCGCATCCTCCACGAAAGCAACCGGCTTCTCTTTGTCGGTCGTGCCAAGCAAGAGCGGCAGGGTGGATTTGCGGAGCCTGACCGTCTGGCCCATCTGCGCCTTTGTGCGAAGCGGCGTCGCAGCCAGCGCCCCTACCTCGCCGGCCAGTCCATCGAGGTTCGAGAAGCGTTCGTCCAGCTCCCTCTCCGTAGCGCTCCACTCCACGACGAGGACGGCCTTCGGGTCGCCCTTTACGAAGCGGGTCGAGTCTTTGTAGGCGGGGTTGGCCCTCGCCCGGCCGATCGCGACGTCGTCGAGCAGCTCTATCGCCGATGGGTCCAACTGCAGGAACCGGCCCGTGGCGCGGGCTGCGGCGGAGAGGGAACCGAACTCGAAGGAGGCCAGGGCGCGGGCTTCGGGGAGCGGGTGGAGCCGGAACTCCGCGCGGGTAACCACGGCCAGGGTGCCCTCGGAGCCACATACCACGCGCGTGAGGTCCAGGGAGCTGGAGTCTACGAGGGCGTCGAGGCCGTAGCCGGAGACGCGACGGATCATCTTCGGAAACCGGCGCCTTATCTCGTCCCCGTAGCGGTCCCCGATCTCCATCGCCCCGCGCAGCAGCTTCGCGAGCGCGTCGGCGTGACGCGCTCGCCTTCTGGCTCCATCCCTATCGAGAGGACTCAAGTCGACCGTCTCTCCTGAGGCGAGCACGCAGCGCAGACCGAGGACCTGGTCCGATGTCATCCCGTAGACGAGCGAGCGCATCCCCGCCGAGTTGTTCCCGATCATGCCCCCCAGCGTCGCCACGTCGGATGTAGATGTATCGGCACCGAACACGAGCCCGTGCGGCTCGACCATCGCGTTGAGTTCGCCCTGCACCAGTCCAGGCTCGACCACGCAACGCCGCCCTTCTAGGTCTATCTCCAGCGCCCGGCGCATCTCGGAAACGTCGAGGGCCAGCCCCGGGGAGGTGGCTTGCCCGGCCAGGGAGGTGCCTGTGCCGCGGGGTGTGATCGAGAGCCCAAGGTCGCGGGCTACCGATAGGACACGCTCCACGTCCTCCTCCGAGCGGGCGACGACCACGCCCACGGGCTTGCGGAGGTAGATGGAGGCATCCGTGGACCACATGGCGCGCGAGGCGTCGTCCGTACGCAAGTACCCTTCGAGTTCACCGTCGAGGGCGGTGTGGAGTCGCTCTATGTAGGGTTCGGATCTCTCCGGCATGGTCCGGACAACTTTACATCCAGAATGGACGTGTCGCCATCAGAGATCCCACCTTCTCGGGCCGGGAGGGCGAGCCTCTAACACGATCCGTAGGTCGCGAGTAGCAGCACCGCACTTCACAGCGTCCAGGTGTCCTCTCCAGTGCCGGGTCGAGGACCTGAGGACCAGCCGAGCAGGGCGGAGAGCTCATCCGCGGCCCTCTTGACCTCCCGTCCCGCGCCCTCCAGCCTCCCGCCGAGTCGGAACTTGGGCGCCGAGACGTTGAGTGCGGCGACGAGCCGTCCCTTGAAGTCCCTGACCGGCGCGGCCGCACCGACCAACCCGAACTCGAATTCCTCGACCACCAGGGCATAGCCCCGCTCCCGCGCGAGGGCGATGCTCTCCTCTAACTCCTCGACGTTGCGAACGGTGCCTGGCCCCAACTCGCGGAACTCCACGCCCGAGAGGAGACTGTGGAGGGCTGTTTTGTCGTGGTCGAAGAGCAGCGCCCGTCCTGACGAAGTGCAATAGATGGGTACCGTGCGGCCGGCCCAGCCATCCGCTTTGACGGCGTGCGGCGGGGACTTGGAGAGCACGGTCAGAACCTCCGATCCCTGCAGCACGGAAAGGTGGGCCGTCTCGCCGACGTTCTCCACGAGCCGCTCTAGCAGCGCGGGCGCGACGTTGAGCAACCTCTGCTCCCCCGCGCGCGCCGCGAGCGCGAAGAACCTCCAGCCCAGCCTGTAGTGCAGCGTCGACGTATCACGGTCGACGAATCCACTCTCGGCCAACGTCCTTAGCGTCCGCGACACTTGACTCTTCTCCCGCCCTATAAGGTTGGCGATCCGCACAACCCCCAACCCACCATCCTCGACCGCTTCATCCCCGCCAAGAACCGTCAATATGGCAAGTTCGCGCCTGAGGTTCGTCTCTTTCACTCCCACCACCTTTGTGAGTATCACATACGCCAGATTACCGCGCGACCACAGCTGCTATATACAAATCCCTTATCAGCACCGTTTCGGAGGCTCGATTCTTCTAGCGATGGGCGGTTATGAGGCTCATGGCCTCCTGGCGGGTGCGCGGGTCTCTGGCGTAGATGCCGCGCACGGCGCTGGTAACCGTCACGCTCCCCGGCTTCTGCACCCCCCTCATCGTCATGCACAGATGCTCGGCCTCCACGACGAAGATGGCGCCACGGGCGCCCAACCTCTGGTGGAGGGCGTCGGCGACCTGCGCGGTGAGGCGTTCCTGGAGCTGGGGCCGGCGGGCGTAACCCTCCACCAATCGGGCCAGCTTGGACAACCCGACGACCTCACCGTCCGGTATGTAACCCACGTGGGCCTTGCCGACGAAGGGCATGAGGTGATGCTCGCAGAGCGACTGCAGAGGTATGTCCCGTACGAGGACCATCTCGCGATGTTCTTCCTGGAACCCGACGTCGAGGTGCCTGGCGGGATCATAGGCAAGCCCGGCGAAGAGATACGCGTAGGCTTCGGCGACGCGGCGCGGCGTGCCTTTGAGGCCTTCCCTTTCCGGGTCCTCTCCTATAGCGATCAGTATCTCCCTGACGGCCCGCTCGATCCTGGGTGCGTCTACCCGGCGTTCGGCAGGATAAGATCCCCCCAACTCTTCGGGGCCTCCGTGGGTCAGCTCCATGGGAAGGGTGAGTGGCTCGTGGGGTGCAGCTCTCCGGTCTCGTAGCGCGAGAAGCGGAAAGGTTCGAGAAGTTCTTGCGGTTCGTCCATAAGCTCCTTCGCCACCAGGGCGCCGACCCCGATCATCTTGTAGCCGTGGTTGGAGTCGGCGATGATGTAGGCATTGTTCCTGAAAGTGTCGAAGACGGGGAAGCAATCGGGGGTGAAGCAGCCTATCCCGCCCGAGGGTTCATTGGAGAACAGGCAACCCTTGCCTTCGAAGCGCCCGTGGCAGTGGGCGAGCGCCGAGGTCCACATCCTGGCGAAGTCTTCTCCGACCACGAAATCGGGGCTCTCCGGCCCGTAAGGATCGACGGCGACCTCGCTCGCGGGCTGGTCGACGACGTAAGGCGTGGCGCCGCCCTGTACCCCGTTGAAGTAGAAGTCCGGCTTGTAGTAGATCCCCCAGAGCTCGTCTGTGACGAGTCCGCCGTCTTCGTCGTAGAGCGGGGCGTCGGTGTCTAGATGGATCACCGGCGGCATCCTGCCCTCGTTGTCCGTAAGAAAGCTCGGCTCGACACCCAGTACACCCTCTTGCAGCGACCAGCACGTCCACATCTCACGCTCGGGATACAGCTCCCCATCGGGACCTTTGACGGTGATCTTCTCGGGCAGGCCGAGCATCTTCCAGATGTCTCTGACCCACGGGCCGACGGCCACGACGAGGTGCTCGCAGCCGACCACGCCGCCATCCGTCTGTACGGCGCTCACCCGTCCGTCTTCCATGCGAAATCCGGTAACCCTGACCCCGGTGTGGATCCGCACTCCCTCGGCCTGGGCCTTGGCGGCCAGGGCTCTGATCGAGGCTTTGTTGTTCGCGTACCCTCCGCGGCGCTCGTGCAGGACGCTCGTGATGTTCTCGGCCTGCCAGTCGTGGAAGATGTTCTGCATGTAGGAGCGGCACTCCTCCTCTCCTTCGACGAGGGTAGAGGGGTAGCCTATCGCCTGCTGCTCTTTGTAGATCTGCACCACGTCGCCATGCATCACCTCGGGTGAGATCTGCATGTAGCCGACGGGATGGTAAGCGAACGTTTCCGGGTCCGACTCCCAGATGGAGACCGAATGGGCCATCAGTCTGCGCATCGCTGGCTGGAAGTAGTTGTTACGGATCACACCGCAGGCGATCCCTGAGGCCCCGGCGGCGACGCCGGTCTTGTCGAGCACTATAACGCCCTCACCCGAGCCGCGCCCATTAGATTTCAATTCCTTCGCCAGGTGCCAGGCCGTGCTCAGACCATGTACCCCGGCCCCGATAACGACGTATGAGGCTCGCGTGGGTAGCTGCATCTTCTCATCACCTCCGTGTGACTACGCCCGCAATTTTTCTGTAGAGAACACACAGATCGTTATCCTCCGCAGCTCGCTCAGAACAACCCCACTATCTCGCCGTTCTCATCTATGTCTATGCCTTCTGCTGCTGGAGAAGCACTGAGCCCCGGCATCGTGCGCATATCCCCGCAGATAGGGTAGACGAACCCGGCCCCCACAGAGGCCCTTACCTCCCTGACAGGGAGCATCCAGCCCGTCGGAGCACCCTTGAGCGAGGGATCGGAGGATATGGATAGATGGGTCTTGGCCATGCAGATGGGCAACTCGCCGAACCCGTTCTTCTGATAGGAGGCGAGCTGGCGGCTCGCGCTCATGTCGTACTCAACACCTCTCGCCCCGTATACCTCCTTGGCGATGGTCTCGATCTTCTCTCTCAAAGGAGCCTCATCAGGGTAGAGAAACGCGAACTCAGTCGGCTCTTCGACGGCCTCGGCGACCGCCTCGGCGAGTTCCACAGCTCCAGCCCCGCCATCCGAGAAGTGGCTGCATACGGCCACCCGTGCGCCCATCTCTCCGGCGATCTCGCGGATGGCGTCGTATTCCGTCTCGTAGTCCGTAGGGAAGGCGTTGATCGCCACCACCGGCGAGACGCCGTGAAGGCGGATGTTCTCTATCTGTTTCTTCAAGTTGGCTGCACCGGCATGAACGTCATCGGGGTTCTCACTTTGCATCTCCTCGGGGAGGGGCTTGCCTGCCCTTACCTCATAGCGGCCCGAGTGGGCCTTGAGCGCCCGCACGGTAGCGACGAGTACTGCTGCGTCGGGTTCGAGCCCCGAGTAGCGACACTTGATGTTGAAGAAGCGTTCGGCGCCCATGTCAGCCCCGAAGCCTGCCTCGGTTATCAGGAAGTCGCCGCCGCGGATGCCGATCAGGTCGGCCACCACCGAGGAGTTGCCTGTGGCGATGTTGCCGAAGGGGCCGGCGTGGACCAGGGCGGGCGTGTTCTCCAGGGTCTGCATGAGGTTAGGCTTTATGGCCTCTCTCATGATGACCGTCATGACGCCTGCGGCCTTGAGGTCCTCGGCGGTCACGGGGTTTCCTTCGGCGTCGGAGCCGATCACGATCCGTCCGAAGCGGCGGCGCATGTCCAGAAGCGAGGTAGAGAGCGCGAGGATCGCCATCGCCTCCGAGGCGGCCGAGATATCGAAGCCGGTCTGGCGGGGCACGCCGTCGGTCCTGGCGCCCAGCCCTGCGACGATGTGCCTCAGGGCCCGGTCGTTTACGTCCATCACCCGCCTCCAGGTGATGCTGTGTGGCTCGACGTTCAGGACGTTGCCCTGGTAGAGGTGGTTGTCGATCATGGCAGCGAGCTGGTTGTGGGCCTCCGTGACCGCGTGGATGTCGCCGGTAAGGTGCAGATTGAGCGCCTCCATCGGCACGATCTGGCTGTAGCCGCCGCCCGCGGCGCCGCCCTTTATGCCGAAGACGGGACCCATCGAAGCCTGGCGTACAGCCACCGTCGCCGTCATGCCGATGTGCTTGAAGGCCTGCCCCAGGCCGACGGTGGTCGTCGTCTTCCCTTCACCCAGAGGAGTCGGCGTTATGCCCGAGACCACCACGTACCTGGCCTTCGGCCTGGCGGCGAGCTCCTCGATGGCCTCGAGCTTTATCTTGGCGACACCTTCTCCGTAGGGCTCCAGGAGGTGCGCTCCGATGCCTATCTGCGCTGCGACCTCGTTTAGCGGCTCTAGCTTCGCTTGCCTGGCGACCTCCAGGTTCTTCGGTAACGTCATGCTCTCTATTCTCCTCTGTTTCCGGGGTCGACGAACCCGTCGACCTCTATATCGTACTCGTTGCCGGCGTCGATCAACGCGTCGAAGAGATACTGTCCCGAGGACCGCTCGCAATGCAACAGGTAGGAGCGCTCCCTGTCGAGATCGTCGCGGATGACGTCGGTTACGAGCTTCGCCACGGAGCTGCGGAAAGCCGCGCCGTTGGGAGTTACCGCCTCCGAGAAGTCGATGGCGCACACCTTCGCCAGAAGATCCGGCGCCCTCGCGCCCGTGATCCGCACGAGCGCCAGCCCATGCGTGGCGTCGAAGACGCTGACGAATTCCTCCTCTTGTATCTGTTTCATATGTTCTCTGACTGCCGCACCTGTTCCTGGTGCAGAGAGCAGCAGCCACTCGCCGGGACCGGAGCCTACGACGAGCGTCCCGTGTGCGTCGCGGGCGGCGCGCCCGAACGGGACCCCCACAGTGGGAGCGAGCTCGCCGTCCGTGGGCCCCAGCACGAGGATCTTGGTTAGGGGGATGCTATCGGTGATCTTCAGTGCCGCGGCGCTGCGGCGGGCGCTGATCTCCCAACCGTGCTCTACGGTCGTGGGAGGGACCTGCGCTATAGGACTGCGGGCGATGGGTGCTCCCTCAACCACGCTGACGCGTCCCTTCCGGGTCGTAGTGGGCATGGTGCGGCGTGACGGAGGCCGGTATGCGCTCCCCGTCGGGCAGTTGCACGATGATCTTCGTGCCCGGCGTGGTGAGATGTGGCGCGACGAAGCCCAGGCAGATCGAACGCCCCAGCGTGGGCGACATGCGGCTCGATGTGATCCGGCCCACGATCTCGCCTCTCCCCTCCACGATCTGGCTCGCCTCAGGGGGGATCAACGAGCCGTCGTGCGGTTGCAGGCCGACGAGCCTAAGGCGGCCGCCTCGCTCGCTCTGCCATACCAGCTCGGGCTTGCCGGTGAAATCGTACTTGTCCAGCTCGACCATCCGGCCAAGGCCCACATCGTAGGGTCCCGTGAGCCCGTCGGTATCCTGGCCCACGATGAAGTGGCCCTTCTCCAGGCGCAGGATGCGCTGCGCCTCTACGCCGCAGGGACCTACGCCCAGATCCGTGCCGCGCTCCATGAGCGTCTCCCACACATGCAGCCCGAAGGCTGCGGGAACGTGGATCTCGTAGCTCAGCTCGCCGGTGAACCCGATACGCCACATGAAACAGTCGTCCACGCCGGCGATGCGTCCGCTGCGGACCCGCATGTACGGGAAGGCGTCCGGCGAGAGGTCCACACCCTCGGTCAGGCGCAGGAGAAGTTTCCTGGAATTCGGCCCGGCGACGTTGATGCTCGCGTACGCTGCGGTCACGGGGATGACATGGATCCGCCACCCGGGGTGGGCGGTCTGCAGCCAGTCGTCGATCCACTCCCCCACGCCGCCAGCGCCGGAGGAGGTCGTCGTGAGGATGTAACGCTCCGGGTCCAGGCGGCCGGTCACGCCGTCGTCGAGGACCACACCGTCTTCGAGGCACATCACACCGTAACGGACGGCGCCGACGTCGAGAGTATCCCACCCGTTGACGTACAGGTGGTTCAGCAGCTTTGGCACGTCTGTGCCGCGCAGATCGAACTTGCCCAGCGGCGTCACATCTATGATGCCGACGTTCTCGCGGACGTTCAGGACTTCAGAGGCGGGGTCGCCGTAGTGGTCGGGGCGTATCCAGGCCCCTGCCACCAGCGGCTTCGCCCCGTGGCGCTCGTGCCAGGGCTGCATCGGCGAGTGCCGCGCCGGCTCGAAGATACGTCCCGCCAGGGCGCCCAGGGTGATCGGCCCATACGGGGGCCGCCACACGGTGGTCCCCGTCTCCTCGATGGTGCGCCCCGTAGCCTCGGCCATGATCGCCACGGCGTTGACGGTCTCGAGCTTGCCCTGGGTCGGCCCCATGGTCACGGTCGTGTACCGCTTGACCAGCTCTATGGAGTCGTAGCCCTCCTTCTCGGCCGCGACGAGGTCCTTGGAGCTGACATCCTCGCAATAGTCCACGATGCCGTGAGTCTTGCCCCGGAACAGCGCCGGATGCTCGTAGAGTGGCAGTTCCGGGATCTTCCCCGGCGACTCCGGCTCGGGCGCTCCCTGCTCGTCAGCGCGCTGTGGTATGCCCGCGCGGAGCATACGCGCGATTCTTGCTGCCCTACGGGCGGCTTCGCTGCCGGTGGCGCGCGCGTGGGCGAGCAGCTCGTCGAGGGTGCCGTCGCCCGCAAGACCGCCCGTTACCAGCACGTCTTCGGGGAGCATCGTGGGGACGAAGCGGGCCGCCCGCTCGGCGTAGACGGGCCTGTCGCCGGCCATGTTCGCCAGCGAGGTAGGCGCGGTCCAGCCGACGGCCGTGACGAGCAGGTCGCACTCTATCTGGGCGCCGTCGGCGCACTCTACGGAGCGCACGTTCCTTCCACCTACCACCCTGACGATATCCCCGCCCCTGCGGGCGTCCACGACGCGCGCGACCTCGACGCCCGAGCGCCCGAGGTCCTCCGTGGCTGCGTCCCCGCTCCCGTTCGCCGAGAAGACGACCGCGCGGTCTCCGGGTTTGACCGCGTACAGGTTGACGAGGCGGCGGGCAGCGGTCGAGAGGATGACCCCCGGCGTATCGTTGCCCTCGAAGACGTAGGGGCGCTCTATGAGGCCAGGCGCCACCACGAGCGTCTTGGCCCTGGCCTTGATAAGCCGTTCCTCGACGTGAGGCAGGTTGCGTTGCGTCATCGCGACCCAATTGTCGTCGTAGCGCCCGTTGACGACCGAGTTGGTCATCACCTCGATGCCCGGTGTCCTGGCCACCTCATCGCGCAGCCCGCGCAAGGTGGCCAGCTCGGCCTCGTCTCCCCACCTGAGATAGCCACCGAGCTCGTACTCTTCCTCGACCAGCAAGACCTGCGCCCCCGCCTCCGCGGCCGCGACCGCCGTGGCCATCCCGGCCGGGCCACCTCCGGCGACGAGGACGTCGGGGTGGGCGTAGCGTCTATCGAAGTACCCGTGGGACGATTCAGAAGTGACCACACCGCCCGCGGAGAA
>Ga0126312_10001632_pt1 | contig 14826 bp, 14 predicted proteins | sample Plot104A_FD_92537 | JGI IMG/M metagenome (GOLD analysis project Ga0126312, IMG submission 92537) | Serpentine soil microbial communities from UC McLaughlin Reserve, CA, USA - Plot104A | ecosystem: Environmental > Terrestrial > Soil > Grasslands | place: USA: UC McLaughlin Reserve, Lake County...
AAACGAAAAATATTAAAGGATGCTAAAGCAACCCAATATTGTCTTTGTCTACAGCTACTATCACTACCCAACAAATTCCGAATTGGTATATGAAAGCAGATTATGTTGAAACCTGCAACTGTGATTTTGGATGTCCTTGTAACTTTACTGGCTTTCCAACATATGGTTATTGAAGGGCCTAAGGCAATTCATGAAGGAAATGGGACTTTACAATTATTTATTACGAAGAACGCAAATGAAAAGCAAAGACAAGCCATTGTGAATATATTTATAGGCAGAGCAAAAGGCGAAGGTCCGTTTGCAATCTTTGGTGGCACCTTAAAATACATACTAGATCCTCAATATGTTGCCATTAATTCTAAGGTTGAGAATTTTATAAACCCTGTAATACGAGAGGAACAAGATACGAAAATTCAACTACCAAAAGGTTTTATATTCAAGCTTGCAGATGCAGTAAAGACCAAAGTTATGAGAATATTGACTCCTAATTTGAATTTTGATGACTCCGGCAAAAACGCCTTTTATTCTATGGTAGAATTCAAAGGACCATGATAATGTACTATCTCAGCATAGTAAAAGCTAGACACATGATCAACTGCCAGTAAAAATTATAATGTTTGATTCTAATAGGAACCGTAGCAATATCTTATTCAAGAAAGAGTTTGATGATTGGGCTAACGCTAACACAAATCTAAAGATTATTTATATCATCAGTGAGGACTATCGACATGAACAATCAATATCCAGTTCCAATGATTGGAAAAGAGAGTATGGAAGAATAAACAAAGTACTGTTTTTGAAGTACCTAGATAATAGCGCTCTGAACAATTCGATATTCTTCAAAAGAAAGAATCAAGGTTGAAGAGTTTACAGCTTATTAATGATAATGTTCAACGAGGATACTAGTTTACTCTAAAGAAATTCAAAACCAGATGTATTCTTGTATAATTCTAATAGATTCAGAATATTAGTCTCACATTTTGCATGATAACACGAATAAGTCTTCCTTCTTCAACTGCATATTGGATGGCTATCTACTTCTGTTTTGCTATAATATCGATAAATTGTCACAATAGAAACACGTAATAGCAAAAACTAGTTATATGTACTATTTCTAGCGCAGTATTAAATTATAGTATTTAGTTGAAAGTTATACCTTTCTTGTTTCCTTCATTACCAAAAGAACAAAAACACCTGATGCTACGGCAATACATGCTACTAACTGAATTGCGACACTATTGGTTGATAAGTCTGCAATAAATCCTATACCTATCGCACCAAATACAAATCCTAAATCTCTCCAGAATCTATAAACTCCAAGTGAAGTGGCCCTCCATTTTGGATGTGCTGTATCACTAATTGCTGCAAGTAAAGTAGGATAAACGAGTGCAGTGCCTATACCAAGAAATGACATCCCAACAATATTACCGATAAACGAATTTGCTGATATTAATACTATCCAAATTCCTATACCCTGAACAATCATACCAGGGTAAATGAGGATTTTTCTTCCAACCTTGTCGCTGAGAGAACCAGTGGCAAGTTGTAGAACACCCCACACTCCTGGATGTAATGCCTTTAAGAATCCAATATCACTTACGCTTATACCTAAAGAAGCAAAATAGAGTGTAAATAACCCCCAAGAAATACCAAATATTAAATTATTAACAAGGCCTGCCTGACTAACAGAAAGAAGAGACCTATTTTTCCATGATGTCTCGATGAAGACCTGTATAAAATTAAGGTTTCCAAATCTTTTATTGGCAGCAGTATTACTATTATGACTGTCAATTTGATTATTACTTTTTTTTGTTAATTCCTCTTGATTTTCCTTTATCTCTAGTAGAGTAAACTTTCTTGTATCCTTAACAGCAATCCAAGAGATTATGAGACCAAGTAAAGCAAATGCAATACCAAGAAAGAATGGATAAGGTTTCAATCCATATATTGCTGCGATATATCCTGTAACAAATCCTACTAGTGCAACAGAGACGTACCCTGAGAATTCATTTAGTCCTAAAGCCAGTCCTCTTCTTTGTTTTCCTACTAAATCAATTTTCATATTTACAGTCATAGACCAAGCCAGCCCTTGGTTTATTCCAAGCAATATATTGGCAAAAATAATCCAGTTCCAATCAGGGGCGAATAATAGGATAAATGGAACAGGTAAGCCAAATGACCATCCCAATACCAACATCCCTTTTCTTCCCCATCTATCTGACATGCCGCCTGCAAAAAGGTTCAAAATAGCCTTAACTGCACCAAAACTAGCGATAAATGATACAATCAATGCATTGGATTCGATTCTAAATTCATTTTTGCCAATAAGTGGAACTACAGTCTGTTCCATACCAATCATGGCACCTACAAATGCATTGACTAGAATAAGAATAAGAAATTGGTTTATGTTTGGTCGTAAACCTAGCCTTATAGTTGGTGCATTATCTTTGTTGTTATTATTATTACTCCCGCTTCTGCTATCCTCTTCCAATCACAGTAACAGTAACACAGCCGACTAGGTCAAATATACATCTTATTCAGGTGGTTTAAATTGCCTGATGGCGCTATCTACTACTATTACGTCAATAAAAGTTGAAAAACCACTAAACAATAAAAAAACGATAACAACAAACTCAGTTACTTGTTCTGTCTGTCGTAACAATTACACAGATATAATTACAGATTCTGAATCAGGTGAGGTAGTTTGCAGTAATTGTGGTATAGTAATTACTGATAAGTCTGAAGATATTACTAATCCTGAGTGGCGCGCATTTACAGCCGAAGAACGGAATGAAAGAGCAAGAACAGGAGCCCCAACTTCTCTAGCTAAACATGATAGAGGTCTTGCTACAATAATATCAAAAACGGGTAGAGATGCAAGTGGACAGAAATTAGATACTGCAATGCATTCGACGTACAAGAGATTAAGAACATGGGATTATAGAATAAGTCACTATGGCTCACTTGATAGAAATCTATTTCAGGCTTTCTCTCGACTTGATGCATTAAAGGATAAGCTTGGCCTCTCAGATACGATAATTGAGAAAACAGCATATATATATAGGAAAGCAGAGGACAAAGGATTGGTTCGTGGCAGGACAATTTCAGGAATGGTCACTGCAGCAATATATATAGCATGCAGAGAGATTGGAACACCTAGAACTCTCAAGGAAATAGCTGCAATTAGTGATATAAAACGCAAGAATATAGCTCTATGTTGCAGACTGCTGATAGGCGAGCTTGACCTTAAAGTGCCTATGGCCGACCCCATGAAATGTATCGTCAAAATTGCAAATAAAGCTAATCTGTCAGAGAAAATAACACGTCAAGCCATGAATATAATGACAGAAATAATTAAAAGTAAAATATCTGCTGGAAAGCATCCCATGAGTTTCGCAGCAACCGTACTTTATCTGTCATCTTTGAGGGCTGGTGGGAATATAACGCAGCTTGATATAGCAAAAGCTGCAGGGGTGACAGAAGTAACTATCCGAAATAGAATAAAGGAGCTAAATACTACGATTGGCAGCATAGTTCATTAGGATTAGAAACATACTAAATGCTGAGTTTTATTGCCACAGGACAATGATCTGATGCAGCTTTATTTCCTAACCCTTTAAGCCATGGGCCTTTGTATAGCTTGGCTTTTTTTGGCAATCCCTTACGCATAATCGTAGGAATTGCATCAGCGTTTTTTTCCGCCAATGATTTTGACAGTAAAATATAATCAAGTTGGTGGTATGTTTCATCTAGATGGCATTTCTTGTTACCCTCCCAATACTGTGTCCATCTTTCCTCTGATGGAAGTCTATTAACTACGTTTTCCACTTTGTTCCAATTTACCAAATCAGTAATGGATGAATTTGAATCCATATAGTCATTGAGATCCCCTAGTATTACAAAGTCGCCATTTCCATTGGGGAACCTTGCTTGCACTATTTCCTTCACTTTATTCGCTTGTATAACTCGTTTGTCATGAGTTTTGGCCCGTCCATTGCAGGGATCAGGCGGGTTATACATTGATTTGAAGTGGTTGATAAAAAGTGTCAGCCTTTTATTATCTGGCAAGACAATATCGCACTCTAAACAATCTCGAGAGAATACCAATTTTTTAGTTTGCTCATTCATGTCATGCATGTGAGTTCTAATATTTTCTATATGAAAAGAGCTAAGTATGCCAACATCGATTAACCTAAGGTAGTCGTTACCATCTATTACTAAATATTCTCTGTATTTTTTGCGTCCACCTAGATATCTTGATCTAAAGGTCCTTAATGTTCCATTACTTTCGACCTCTTGTAACGCTATGGCGTCTGCCTTAGTTTCCTTAAGAGCCGCTGCAGTCAAACGTGTTTCATCTTTGTTGAATTCATGAAAGTGGGTTTGATTCGCAAGCCATCCATTCTTAAAGGCTTCTTCCTCGGGGACTTTTTTATTGAATTTATATCTAGCAAAAAGATTCTCGCAGTTAAAAGTGGCTAACGTAAGTGTTGTCAATAGGTTACCAAGACATCTGATTTATATAAGTTATCCTGTTTTCAGGCAAATTAATAATTAATATTCCCATTTTATGTAACGCTAGTAGCATTCATGCACGTCAAGAGCTGCTCACTATCGCACCACCCACTGACAAAGCACAAGGTAGCAAGGGTATACATTGCAAAATAACAAGAACATCACAAAGCATTACTCATATGAGAAATGGACTTGAATACTGCTTTATTGAAGTTGGCAATGTCATATGTAATTAGTCACTTGATTAGTGACTAAAATACATCTTATGTATTATGTTATTATTATAATTTATACATACATAATATCGATACTAAGATATGGTATCGCAATAATAATCAACGCTGATAATAAAGACGGACGGAACAGTGATGACAGGTGATACTATGGACCGTTAATTGTCAACTTGGCAGCACTTTTTGTCAACATGGTGTGGCTGGATCTGCACGAGACTGAAATTAACTATTTAGTCTACTGCCAACTATATAGAACACTAAGGAAGTGAATTTATGGACGCCAGCCTGTCTATTCCCAATGACCTCAATATCTGGTTTATGGTCTACTGTTACAACTACAAGGGTCGAATCTATTTCTGATGTAATAAAAAGTCTCAAGGCCATATCATGTGATTCATGTAAAGGAAAACTGGCATCATATGATGTATATATGGACGGTGGTATTTCAGGCGTTTCTTTTTTGAGAAGATATTGCTCCGATTGCATTCAGAGCGTAACTCGTTAATACCAAGGCTCTATATTTGTAGTTCCTTATCTTATGCCGATGAAATGGTTTATACTGATTAAAATAATAGCGGCTATTCCGGCGCTGGCAGGTATGGTTATTATCCATGCGTAAATAAGACGCTTTCCTACTCCCCATCTAACTGCTGATAGTCTCTTTGTTGCTCCAACGCCCATTATAGCACCTGATATAGCATGAGTTGTACTAACAGGAATTCCAAGCCATGCCATAGAAGTTAATATTGCTCCACCCCCAGTTTCGGCGCAGAAGCCTTGGTACGGTCGCAGTTGGGTCAACCTGAAAGCCATTGTCTTTACAATTCTCCAACCTCCAAGAAAGGTTCCCAACGCAATAGACGCAGCAGCACCTGATATTACCCAGAGAGGAACAATAAATGATTCTGAATCTAGAAATCCACCAGCAATTAGCAAGGCGGTTATAACGCCCATTGTCTTTTGGCCATCATTTGCACCATGTGTCAGTGAAAAAAATATCGAAGAACCAATTTGTAGCCTTCCAAACATTCCGTTAACCAACCTCGGTTTAAAGCTTCGAAGAAAATACATAATTGCAATGGCAAAAGCAAAAGCAATTACAAAACCAAGTGTTGGGGAAACTACCATAAAGATTAGTGTCTTCTCAACACCTCCAAATACTATTGCATCTAATCCTCCTGCGATTAATGCAGAGCCAACCAAACCACCTATTAGCGCATGGCTACTTGAGGATGGAAGCCCAAAATACCAAGTAATAAGATCCCATATTATTGCCCCTATTAGTCCTGCAAGTATAACATATACTGTTGAAAACTCCGGTTGTATAATTCCGTTGCCAACTGTAGCAGCAATGGCGGTGCCAAATATGAATGGTCCTGCAAAATTAGCTACAGCCGCCATACTGACTGCATGCAGTGGCTTTAATACCCTTGTCCCAACAACTGTAGCTATTGCATTAGCTGAATCATGAAACCCATTTACAAAATCAAAAAATAATGCAGCTATTATTGCACCTACGGCTATACTAACAATTCCTTCTTCCACCATCTTAGGTTTCAACCATATTTTAGAGCAATGTCTTCTACGATGTCTGCGGCATCCTGACACCTGTCGATAGAAGCTTCAAGGTTTTCGTAGACGTCCTTTAATTTTATTATCTCAATAGCATTTGTGTTTGTCTCAAACAGCTCTGCAATTGCCTTTCTATATATTGTGTCACCTTCATGTTCATATTTTCTTATAGTTCGGCAATGACCTATCAAATCATTGGCATCTTTGAATTTCCTAAGTCGTTTCAACAGAAAATAAATCTCCTGTGAAGCTGAAAGCAAAACTTTTGCAAGCTCAATCATGTAAGGGGTTGGTTCTTTTATTTTGAACATTATGAGTTTATCAGCAGTTCCATCGATGTAGTTTACAACTTCATCTATAGCAGTTGTAAGCCTCGAGATATCCTCCCGATCTAAGGGTGTAACAAACGTTTGAGACGTAATAGCAAATATGTTATGAGTAATTTTATCACCTTCGTGTTCTAGATCCTTAATCCTAGACTTCCGCTCTTTAACAGTATCGTAATGCGTAAAAAGTTCAACAAGGGAAGATGTGGCCTTAACTAAATTAGCGCCTTGATTTTCCAACATATCAATAATAGTCTTATCATTTGTCCTAACCCATGAAAGCCATCCAGTGCGCATTATTATCCTAACTGATCCTCTTGTCCTTTCTTAGCATATATAATATAATGCACTATATAATATCACTCAAGTTAAAATTTCCATAGCGAATTGAAATTAAACCTGGTGAATAACATAGCTCGAAATTATTATGATTCCACATCTGCAGGATCTCTTTATAAACTGAAGAAATGTAGAAAAAGGCATAAAGAAAGATGCTAGTCCAGATTCAAGAACAAAAAAGCAAACTGAAGCAGAAACAGAAAATAAAACTTTCACAAATACTGAAAAATGCCACTGAAAGACAATGTTTTGGGCACTTTATGAAAATTTCTGAAATCACAGATCCAGGAGAATGTCATGAGAATACATCAAAAAAAACTGTGCACGAGGTATGTGTTAATGGCTTGCTGATGTTAAAGGCTGAAATTGTAGACGAATCATCGACATTATCCCTATATGGATATGTAGCTGATGATGCGGATATTTTGAAGGTATATAGAAGTTTAGGAATTGATCCATATCATAGAATTAAATGCTATAAATGTGATCTGCTTGGTGATGGGTATCACCTCTACCGGGTCCTTGAGCATATGAATGACTATCATCGGGCTTCATTTAAAGAAATAGGGTCATATCTTGAAACATTAGGACTTTAAGTAAGTCGTAATCTTTCTTTACATCCAAAATAGTCAAAATTAGGAGCACCGTTCTCCGTATCAATGTATGAATATCATAATCATACATTCTGGCCTTGGACTACAGGAAATAGAAATGCTGCAACAAGTAGGTTTAGGCAATACCAGGAATGTGATGTGTTGCTTTCAAAACTAGCGCCAGAGGAACATCCTCACATACATTCATTTTACGAATGGATAGATCCCATTGAGGACCATCCAGAAGGATCATTTCCCTTCAGAACAGGGATATCTGCTGTAAGGATAGCTATTGCTGATATTATTCAAAGAATCAAAAAGGGGTCATAGTATTTCAGGAACGGCAATCACATGATATGGATATTAAAACCGGCAACACCAGACTTGAATTATCAGGCAAAAATACCCTCTATTCTGCAGTAGAATCAAGACCGCCTTAGCCTTAATTAGGCAAGGGCTCGAGACTAACGGTGACATTAGTTGAGTTGCTATTTCTGTTTATACCAATATTAATTAAATCTCCGACCTTTTTATCTTCCATTATATCCTGTAGGTCGTTTGTATTTTCTATGTCTTTGCCATCCATTGATATTAGTACGTCTCCCCTTGTAATCAAATAACCCTGTTTGTCCACATCCAAAAGTATTCCTTCTATTCCAGCTTTAGATGCAGGACTACCAGGAATGACAGACTGTACAGCGACGCCTTCAGACTCTATTGGTATGTCTCTATCTTCCGCCAAATCAGGAGTTAAATCGGTTACAGAAAGACCTAACCATGGTCTGTCAACACTATTATCACTAATCGTCTCTTCATCTTCTTCTTCTCTTCCTCCTTTACCTTTCTCGTCTTCTTCTTCTTCTGCTAGTACTGATGAAAAATCTCTGACTAGCTTCTCTGTGTCATTTTCGGCCTTTAGCTGTAATTCTTCCATTAAAGATACCGATGATAAATATTTTGAGTTATTCCGATTTGAAATATAATCTGTTATTGCATGGCTATCAGTATTACGCCATATGACGATACCTTCATCTACAGCATTAGCCCTTAATACTGTATGCAAAGTTGCCAGTACAAGACGATCAGATGGTGGATAATAGCCCTGCGAAGTATAGTTTGAGGTTGGTGCGGTATAAATAAGGTATCTGATAGTCTTATTATCATTACCAAATACTTTTCCAAATACATCTATGTTATGCTCAAGTTTTGTAATGTTGTAGAAGTCAACGCTTGCTAATACTATCCCATCAGTTAAGTTATAATATTGCCTTTTTACAGTATTTGTTTTAGCGCCTTCTATGTATATCAAAGGATAGAAGTGGAGATCATTTCGTTTCTTTTCTAGAGCTTTTAGAAGATCTGATTCAACCATGAAGTTAACATTGTATCTTATGTTATTGTTGTCATCATCTTTATCATCATTACTGTTTCCATTCTCTTCATTCTCGTCATCCTCAACTTCATACCAATTGAAATCATCTATCACAAATCCGTCCAAAGATGGATGTTTTTCTTTTAGAGAATTCAAATAATCAATCCAGCCCTCCCAGTCATAGTTTCCTCCCGATCCTGCTTCTGAGGGAGGAAGTAGGATAATTATCATCTTCATACCGGTTCCATCGGCTGCAGTCAGAAGGTTATCCGCCGTGGATCTAACAGATTCTAACTCAAAGTCACCTAAAGGAAAATAATATTCTGTGTATCCCTGTTCTAAAAGAGTGTTTATTGCGGCTCTTTGTTCTTGTATTTCGTTCATTGATTCAATGGGTATTTGGTATGATGCCCATGCACCAAAATTCTTTACTTTTGATGGTAATAGTGAATTTAGTGATGACGAGTTAATCGAATAAAAAGATGTTGCTGTTGTCATTAATGATGGAGTTAACTGTCCAGCTGCAGGAATAAGTGATAGTTTCAACATCAATGAAAAGATTGAAAGCAATAATAGAAAGGATAGTGATGACAATACCTTATTCATGTTTATGCTAAATATCGTCTCTGGCCTCTTTTATATCATTGAGATTTGTTGGCTCTTAATAATACGGTACCTAAATATGTTCACACTTTTCTGGGTGAAATGCTGCGGTAATAGATCATCAAGACAACAATACTGGGGATGTTGGTGATATCGTAAGAATAGCAGTAACTAACAAAGTCTTTTTTCACTTCAGCATCTTATCATAAATATACCGCTTCCATCGTATATGTTGTATTGAAATAAAACCCCATACTTTCTCAAGCATAGGAATGGATATAACGATAATAATAATATAGCAAATGTGAGAACACAAACAATCACAGCAGCTGAAATATCATCAAACCATAATATCAGCAGCTTCCTAACTTGGAAAATATGCTGATGATGAAATCAAAACTCAATATTGTTCTAGAGGAAAGAAGAAGCTGGTTCTATAGATACAATTATCCTGGCTATAAATTCATATTTAGTCCTCAATATCAAGCTTTAAAAGACAAGTAATAATGACCTCCGATGAACGTCACTTTCAAAAACTATGCGAGAGGATTTTTGCACTTAGCTCTGGCATGCGATTTGTAGGGGTTATCGATAGGATGGGCAGACTTGTGGCGGGGGGGATGAGGAAAGGCGTAAGATCTTTGGAACTAGACTCTGAAAAACTATATCTAGAATTTGCACTTAGGAGCGAAATGCGCAAAGATTTTGATGCAGAATTTGGTAAAACTATTTTTAGTTTTACGGAAAGAGAAAAGATAAAACTTGTTTCATTTCCGCTAGACGGGGGTTATATACTAAGAGTGTCTATGGAAAGAAAAGACCCACATAATGAGATCATTGAAAAGACCTTGAGGATTATCAATAATAACATAAGCGGCTGAATTTATGTTCCTTTTTATCCAAAATAGCCGGCGATGCTATTCTTATCCGGCCATTACAAATTCTTAAATTATATTATTTGCTTTATTATATTGCCTATGATAGTAAAACTGAAAGTAGTGTAGACTACTTTCAGTGTCGTGGTTATAGTAATAATTACTGCCTAGATTATAAGCCAGCATATAAAATGGAATATTATTGAACGAAGCTTAACCCAAGATAATGATAAAGTTTATGTGAATCTGCAACAGTGTCAATTTTTCTCTTACTCCTTGCTATTCATTTTGTATTGCAATTAATAATACTTCTTATGTACATAGCACCATTTCCACGGCTTATTAGGTAATGCAATCATAACAGGATGTCCTGTTTGCCTGAAATGTCTTGTTGCATGTAGACCTTCAGAAGAAAATTACTACTTTTGTTGCTGTTTCCAAATTTTACCATTGTATTGTGGTACACTTCCTGGATAAAAAATTATAAAGATATCGCGTATCGTTAAGTGAAAAGTGTTTGGCATTACTTGATATGTTGGATGCTAACTATGAATGGATTTGAATTGGGTATTTATTTGCTACAACATGAATGAGTCATCACAATAACCTGTCCAGGAGATTTAATGAAAAATCTACCTAAAGCCATGACTAATACGTTTGGTTCTGGTGGAGGAAAACTTGTGTCTCTCCCACATTTAAGCTCACAATGAAAGAATATGAGGGTATAGTTAGCCATTTCCCTTGCATAATATAAACTGAGATTTATTTACCAATTTACAAAAAAAAAGTCAATAAATTAACTATCAGCAATGATCCTAAGCAGCTATATTTCTTTCTGCAATTATTCTTGTAGGTTTTATTCGTACAAGCACTTCTCCTTCTGTACTATTTCTTCTGCCATAGGCTTCTGCTTTAGCTTTTCCCATATATCGTTTTGCTATTTTGGTTGCCCATTCGAAAAGTTTGTTTTGTCTATAATGGTATATTTTTGCAGTACCATATACCGTTACAAATGAAAATCGTGGTGTTTGATCATCTACACGGTTAAATCGTAGTATTATCAACAAATCAAATAATTCTTATACTTATTGCCTTTAAATAAGAAACAGAATCATTCTCTGCACCTATCATTAGTGTATAGTTGCCCGGCTTCTGATGAGCTGATGGGATAAATTCAAATGAAACTTCCTTTTCTTCGCCCTCTTCCATTGAAATTGATGATGGTTGCTCAGTAAAGTCTCCTATAGTATTTCCAATGTCTCCAGACGAAGTGAAGGTACCCGAAACAACCATACGAACTTCAGTTATAGATGATGACGGCCGTTCGGCGGCTTTAAGTGTGAATTTAATCTTTTCTTTCTCGCCTCTCTCTATGGTTAGTTCTCTGTCTGATTTGAAAATATCAATCGAAAAAGGGGGATCTGTTGCCTCAACTTTTCCAATCTTATTCTGAGACCATTCACTAAACCAAACATCTATATCATCATTATCAGAATCAACTTGGTTGGTTATAGAAAACCGCAGTACATTGGCTATGCCACAGATTTCATTATTTTTATTGTTACTGTAGTCAAGACTGTTACCATTGTAGTCATCATTGGAACAGATGCCCCATAATCTGTTCTGTGTTGGAACCCAGTATTCAATCAATGTCTGAGTTAGAGGATCAAATTTAGATATCTTATTTCCATGTTGCTCATTGAACCATATTGAACCATCATTTGATTTCTTAATCATAGAAGGTAATGTATAATATCTATTTTGGAAATCTCTTTCGGTTTTGTTTTCAGGCGATTTGCCAAAGATTCTAGAAGAACCCTTAGAGGTGATGAATTTCTCTATTTCGAAATCTTCTATGCTATAACTGTCATTATTATCGCCTTTGGGGCTAAGTTTGTAAAATATGCTACTACCAGCATTTGTAACCCATAAATCACCATTGTCATCAGCGGTTAGTCCCCAAGGAGAACTTAAGTCCCTTGGTAAATCAAAGATATCAAAGGATTTGGCATCTAAATTGTATTTGAAAATCTGTCCCTTATATCCATATATCATGACAGAGACCCAGACTGCATTCTCCTTCTCATCAAAAGCAAGTGAACCAGTAGTTATAAACACAGGATCGGTTCCTTCAAACCCTTTTATCGGAATGGGTATTTCAGATATTCCCTCAGACGTACCATTTTTCAATCTATCGATTTCCGCAATCCATATCGAAGGTGAGAACATTCCAACAAAGTAAATAATATTGTCGTTATTTGGATCAAATTCTATAGATGCTGGATAAATAGTGCCAAAATCCTGGGATTCACCTGGTACCGTATATCTTTCAAATACGTTTGAAGATGTAAAAAATCGCCATATTGCATTTTGCTTTCCATCAGTAAACCAGACCTCACCTTCTCCTCCTCGCACTTTCCTTCGGTTGTCTATTTCTATGTCCCATACCTGTGAAAACTCACGTGGATTATTGCGTGAGGGCCACGATGGAATTTGCTTTTCCTCATTAAATTTATCTTCTTCTAAATTGTAACTTCCCAAAATGCCTCTCTTTGTTGAAACATACCAAACCCTATCTTCTTCGATATCTACTCCTATTCCTAGTGGCATTTCACAGGATTGAGGAAGTACATATTCAGTGATGTATTCAGTTGAACTAGGATTTGGGTTAGTACCACAAAAACCATCTTGAAAAGTTTTGATTTCATGGCGTTCTTTACCTTGCTGTGTGATAGAAGAGGACGGTGTTGCTACTGCTTTCTCTGGGTTTAGTTCTGTGACTATACAAGTGGCAAATAAAACCAGGAGAATTAATAAAACTACAATTGCTAAAATTTGTCCATATCACCTCAATAAGTAGGTTTAAGTATACAATAATTTTTTGAAATACAACAAACAGGTATTGATAGATATAAATATTTCCAATTGTTTGTCCTCCCTTCACTTTTGACTGGTTCTCTAATATTACCTTACCTTTCTTTAGCAAATATTATTGCTGTTATTATAACATATGTAATCTGAGAACAACCTCTTTTTTCAAATAAGATATCGATAAATTAATTAATTATTGTGAGATTCCAACTTTTGATTTTGATTCTTATTTCCAGATAATCATACGACAAAAACTAGGCTTTTAGGGTAAGTATATCCATACGTAGGAGGACCACCTTAAACTCCTGCTGCAAGACCTACAAACAACATCGCATTTATCCTGTCAGATATTTTAGATGAGCTAAAAACAATTTATTTTCTGAATATTGTACTCCTACTAGATGAACTACGACAAGCAACATCAAAATTCACTTTATATAGGGTGGTAAGGTATTACACATATGAGTGACCAAGAGAGGGATAAGGATGATAGAGTCAAAGGCTATTATGAAGACACAAATAATACTAATAATAAATCTGATTTGTCACCATCTTCTGAAAAGAAGGGTATCAAAGATAAAATTGTAGGTAAAATATCAGGCAAGTCACGAGAAGACGACAACCTTAATTTATCCGAATCTGCTAGGGTATCTAATAATGTCAGGACAGTAATACTTGGTTTATTCACATTGATTGGTTTCATTATCCTGGTTTTCGCTGTTTTCACGGCTAGTATAGGCGCTCAGTCAAACCAAGTTCAATTTGCAAACAGCATATTTATTGCGGCCATAGTTGGAGCGTTTACATTGGTTGGCGTAATAGTGTATCAGATTCGAGGCGGTGACGAAAGATAGTAGTAAAGAGCGAGCCATCGACATTTCTTTTTCCCGACTAAGAATCCTATGGCATCAATAAGCAATCTTGTCCAAGCGACTCCAATTAGCACTCGTGATATATATCGTCTTTTTTTTGTCCGTATGAAATTAAAAATAAGTTTAGCCAATAATCAGTCGCCTTTGCAGCTATTTTTTGGAAATTTGTTTTACAAATGATACGATCCGCTAATACATAAAGGACATTTTATTTTATTATTGTAAAAGGGAGCTCTACAGTTTTGTCGACTTTGAGTACAATCAAATATCATTCCGCATGTGTTGCACTGATGATAACAAATCATATCGGATGAGCCTCCACCCTTGTTGATAATGCTTTTAGCAGTAGAATACAATACCGATCAAAGACTAAACTTGTATCTATTTTAGAATATGTTGAAAATTATTAACCAAATTGTTATAACCAAATAATATGAAGATAATTCTCGTACATTTATATAGTTATTTCAGGAAGAGGCTTCTAAATAAGCATAAACATGTGCTAATCCTCAGTTCGTCTGCCTTTACGAGATTTGCGTGAGCCTATTCTTATACTGTTGATACAGGAATAGAAGCAAAGTTTTCTCTAAGATATCTTCTAAGTCGATCAGTATCTCTTTTGCTAATTAAAATATCATCTTTGAATACGGTCTTC
>Ga0126312_10001633_pt1 | contig 14820 bp, 12 predicted proteins | sample Plot104A_FD_92537 | JGI IMG/M metagenome (GOLD analysis project Ga0126312, IMG submission 92537) | Serpentine soil microbial communities from UC McLaughlin Reserve, CA, USA - Plot104A | ecosystem: Environmental > Terrestrial > Soil > Grasslands | place: USA: UC McLaughlin Reserve, Lake County...
CGCCGAGCGCTTGCGGCCGCGAACCGCGAAATCGTGAACCCGATCGCAGCTGTTACACCCCACGGCACCAAAGTGACCGAGACCATGCCAATCCGGACCCCCACGCCATTGGCTAGCAGCCACAAGCTGGTGCCGAGCCGAACCGCGTCGCCAAAACCTGCCGAACCGGCGGCGCCAAATGCACCAAGAACTGTCATCCCGGTACACATCAGCCAGCTCGCTGCAGCCGTCACCACTCCACCGAAGCAGGCGATAGTGGCCCAGCCGAGTGGCTTAGCGGCCGCCCGTACTCGAGTTGCCCGTGCATCCCTGCCGCGGCCGGCAGTCGCATGCAGTGTGATCTCTGTGGCAGCTCGTCGGGAGGACAGCAGTGAAGGCATAGCCCCTTCATGCTCACCCGACCCACGGACGCCCCTGGGCGGGACACGCCAATCGCGGGTAAAGTCTCCTCTTAATTGTCGGCTCTCTCGTGCGATTCGAGCGGCCGGCCGAGGAACGCCTGCGATGGCACTCCGCAACTCGGGGGGAGCAGTTCAAGCATGGTCGACCACAAATCGGGGACCTATCGACCCCGGCGAGCCCTCATCGAACCCAATGAGGAGCCCGCACAGGCGGAACGGCCAGCGCGGCCCGGTCCTGACGGCAACGCTCATAACGGCAATGGTCACAACGGCATTGGCCATAACGGCCGAAGCCATAGCAACGGCCGTGGCACTGGCAACGGCAGGGGGTTCGCCGAGCCTGTCGAACGGCGTTCTTCCACAAGCTCAGCTCGCACGCCGCGCCCTGAGCCGGTCGAAGGGCGTCCTTGGACAAGCTCAGCACCTTCACGTCTTGGGCCACTGGTGGATGACGGGCAACCAAAGCCGCTTTATCGGGAGGAGGCGCCGTTCAGCGGACCCTCGCGATCGGTATCGCGGGCTCGCATGCCGGCCGATCAGCCCACGCAAGAAACCTTGATGACGCCTGCGACATTAGCGCCGCGTCGCCCGCCCAGCGGTGACGACGAAACCACCACGATTCTGCCGCGGAGCCGACCGACCAAGAGTCTCACTCAAGCTCTCGATGCCATCGACGATTATGACGACGATGAGCGACGGCCGCTCGGTCAGGGCGCGAAACTGGCCTTGATCATCGGCTCTGTGGCGGTCGTCGTTGTGATCGGGCTGCTGATCGGGTACGCCGTCCGGGGCGCTGCTAACCCGCGTCAACCCCAACCGACCGTCTCACAGCCTTCCGGCGGTGGAAGTTTGAAGGGCGGAAACCAGCCTCCGGGCCAAACCAGCAATGCATCGCTGAGCGATGCCTCCATGCTCAGCCCGAAGCAAGCCAAGTTACTCGACCCGAATCGTAGTTGGACGGTCGTCACGACTGAGCAGGGCGCCACGGGGGAGAGCCCGACAGCCGCCTGCTTCGGTGGTGAGCCACCGGAGGGCCAGCCCACGCCGCAGCAGAAATTTGTCCGGGTGTTGAAGAGCGGCAAGACGACGCCCTCGGTACTACATGTGGCGACCGCGTACAACTCGCCGGACGATGCCGCCCTGGCCTACCAGATCGCTTCCAAGACGCTCGGCGGATGTGCCATTCCGGGCTACTGGATTAGGTCAGGTCGCCTCGTCAGCGGCATCGGCAACCAGGCAGCCGGTGCTGTGATCATGGAGAAGATCAATGGGAAGGGCTGGCGTGCGCATAGCGTGGTATTGAACCTCACCGGTCAGGTAGTGAACGTGCTCGACGCCGTTCAGCCATCGCACGCCATCGCTGTGGACGCAGTCGCCGAGGCGCTCGGCCAGATCAACAAGGCGCAGTGCGCGACCGCTGGCGGCGAGTGTGGCGGGAAGCCCAGCATAAGCAAGGGACCGCCGCCGCTCGGTGGTGACCCGCCCGGATTTCTTGCCAAGGGGGATCTGCCGCCAGCAGGACCCAAGATCTACCCGTGGATTGCCGCAGACGTGGAAGCCCCTGATAAGGAATTCGCCGGCTCGGGGTGTGAATCGGTGAAATGGGCGACCGAGCCGGCCAAATCCAGAAGCTGGCGGGAATACCTCATCCAGGAGAGCGGCAAGAACTTCTTCGGCCTCAACGAGATCACGCTGACGACTAAGGACACCAAAGCGGCCAAGAAGCTGGTCAGCCGGATCAAGGCCGATCTCTCCAAGTGCCGCAGCGTCCACCTGACTGCACGCGTTACCAACGTCAAGAAAGTGAGCGGTGTCGGCGTCGAAAAGACCAAGATCACCGGTTGGGCGGCGGTCGTAACTCAGAAATCGACCGGCGGCTGGGTGAAATACCGAGTCGGGGTCGTCTCGGCTGGATCTAAGGTGATCTACACGTTCCTAAACCCGGCAGAGGACTACGACTTCACCAATCGTCAGTGGGAGATTGTCGCCGTACGGGCCGGAGAGCGCTCCACTCAAGTGAGCTGACCTCAGAGGTTGGTCATAATCTGGCGCACCAGCTCCGCCGTCTCACTCGGCGTGTTGCCGACCTTGACGCCGGCGGCCTCTAAGGCCTCCTTCTTGGCCGCGGCGGTTCCCGATGAGCCCGACACAATGGCGCCGGCGTGGCCCATGGTTTTGCCTTCTGGCGCGGTAAAGCCAGCGACGTAGCCGACCACCGGCTTGGTTACATGGGCGGTGATGTATTCCGCGGCCCGTTCTTCGGCATCGCCACCGATCTCACCGATCATCACCATCGCGTCGGTTTCGGGATCTTCCTCGAACGCCTGCAGTGCATCGATGTGCGTAGTCCCGATGATCGGATCACCGCCGATCCCAACTGCCGAAGAGAACCCGATGTCACGCAGCTCGTACATCATCTGATAGGTCAAGGTGCCCGACTTGGACACCAGACCAATGCGCCCAGCCTTGGTGATGTCGGCGGGAATAATGCCCGCGTTGGACTGTCCCGGCGAGATCACCCCGGGGCAGTTGGGCCCGATGAGCCGGGTCGACATGGCCTGCGACAGCGCGAAGAACTCGGCCGTGTCCTTGACCGGGACGCCCTCAGTGATCACCACAGCTAGTGGAATGCCGGCCTCGATTGCCTCGACTACTGCCGACAAGGTGAACTTTGCCGGGACGAAGATCACCGTCACATTGGCTCCGGTGGCAGCCATTGCGTCATCTACCGAATTGAAGACCGGTACGCCGGCCCGCTGAAACTCCACGACTTGCCCGCCCTTACCGGGGGTCACGCCGCCGACGATCTTGGTACCGGCATTCATCATGCGCTGGGTATGTTTGCGGCCCTCGGAACCGGTCATGCCCTGCACGATGACCTTGGAGTCAGAGTTCAGAAAAATTGCCAAGATCACGCCTGCCCTTTCAGTCCGCTGCCAGCTCAGCCGCCCGACGGGCCGCGCCATCCATGGTGTCGACCTGCTCCAGCTTCGGGAGATCAGCGGTGGCAAGAATCCGGCGGCCCAACTCGGCGTTGTTTCCGTCCAGCCGTACGACCAGTGGTACGTCGACGTGCTCGTCACGACCGCCCAGCAGCTGGAAGGCTTGCACGATCCCGTTGGCAACCGCGTCACAGGCGGTGATCCCGCCGAAGACGTTCACGAATACGCTCTTCACCTGCTTGTCGCTGATGATGATCTCTAAGCCATTGGCCATGATCTCGGCGCTGGCGCCGCCACCGATATCGAGGAAGTTCGCCGGTCTCGGTGATCCGGGAAACTCCTCTCCCGCATATGCGACAACGTCCAGAGTGCTCATCACCAGCCCGGCCCCGTTTCCGATCACCCCAACGGACCCGTCGAGCTTGACGTAGTTGAGTCCCTTGACCTTTGCCGCCGCCTCAAGCGGATCCTCGGCAGACTTGTCGGCCAGCGCAGCATGATCGGGATGCCGGAAGGCGGCATTTTCGTCGAGGGACACCTTTGCATCGAGCGCGATGATCTTGCCATCCCCGGTCTTGATCAGCGGGTTGACCTCGACCAGCGTCGCATCCTCCTGCCGATAGACAGTGCCGAGCAGCTGGACGACGCGCGCAATCTCCGCGGCGTCTGGCCCGCTAAAGCCGGCCGCGGCAACTATCTCAGCGGCTTTGGCCTCGTCGATTCCGGCTCTGGGATCCACTGGAAGACGCGCCAAGGCTTCCGGCCGCTCCGCCGCTAGCGACTCGATATCCATGCCGCCTTCTTTGGAGCACATGGCGAGGTAACGGCGTTCAGCTCGATCGAGCAGCAGGGAGAAGTAGTACTCCTCGGCAATGTCGGCGCCCTCGGCAACCATGACGGTCTTGACGATGTGTCCCTTGATATCGAGGCCGAGGATCTCGGCAGCCCGCTCCTCCGCCTCCTCAGGACTCTTCGCGACCTTGACACCGCCGGCCTTGCCGCGGCCGCCGGTCTTGACTTGCGCCTTGACGACGACTACCGGTGTACCAATCGCTGCCGCGGCTTCCCGAGCCTCGACAGGGGTGGTCGCGGTAATACCACGCAGCACGGGAACGCCATGGGCCTCGAAGATGTCACGTGCTTGGTACTCGTATAGATCCACACTTGCCTCCATGCCGCTTCGGGCGCGCCGCCAGACAGACGAACCGAAGCCTATCTGTGAGTGCTGGCCTTGATGCGAAGTGCTGGTGTCTCCTTAACTAGGATTGATCATGAGCGTGATCGACCGTCTGCTGCTGCGCTGTGGACTGATCGCCGGCCCACTATTCATCGGCGGTGTCCTGATTCAGGGCGTGGCCCGGGAGGATTACTCGCCGCTGCGTCATCCGGTCAGTACTTTGTCGCTCGGCCCTGGCGGCGCAGTGCAGATCGCTAACTTTGCCCTCACGGGCGGTCTTTCGGAGGGTTTTGTGATCGGGCTCACCCGCACACTCGGCGCTCAGCTTGGTACGCGCGCTGGTCCGGTGTTTCTCGGCGCCGCTGCGGGCGGAATCCTCGGCGCAGCCGCCTTCACCACCGACCCGGTCAGCGGCTATCCACCCGACGCGCTGGATATCCCGACCAACACCACCGTTGAGGGTGCGCTGCACGATCTGCTGACTGTGCCGGCGTTCTTGTGCGTCCCCGCTGCCCAGCTAGCATTTGCTCGCGCTTTCATGAGGCACCGAGATCGCGGCTGGGCGGCATACTCTGTCGCTTCGGCGCTCGGCATGCTGATCGCGTACGCCCTCGCGACGGCGGGCTTTCACCAGAGACAGGGCCTTGTTCCGATCGCCGGAGCGTTCCAGCGGGCCGCGATCATCATCGGCTCAGCATGGGTCACGAGTCTGGCTGCCCGAGCCCTCGCCACTGCGAACTAGGCGCTTGGAGACTTTTGCGTGCCGCATCCGCATGACTCGCGAATGATGAGTTCCGTCTCAAAGAGCTGGTAGTCAGCAGAGGAGCCGGGGCTGAGAACGGCTGAAACCGCGGCTTCCGCCATCGCCTGGACCGGCTGCCGCGCGACGGTGAGGGGTGGCCAGCAATACTCCGATTCCGTCGTGCCGTCGTACGAGACAACCGCAATGTCATCTGGGCAGCGCAATCCCACTTCCCGAATTGCCTTGAGTGCGCCAGTGCACAGCTGATCCGAGGCTGCGAAGATCGCGGTGGGCCGAGTCGGCCAGCTCAAAAGTCGCTGCGCCGATTCGTAGCCACCGCGGAGCGTGAAACTGGTTCGAATGATCGGGCCGGGCGGCAGATCATGAGCTTGAAAAGCGTCGCTCCATCCACGTTCGCGAGGCTCTGCGCTTGACTCATCCCCAGTGATCAACGGAATCGATTGGTGTCCATGAACGGTGATGAGGTGGTCGACGAGAAGTCGGGCACCCTGCCGGCCATCCGCGCCCACGGCGGCATAACCGGGGACAGGTGTGGAGCAGTCGATGAGGACTATCGGGCGACCCGGAAGGGTCATGGCACGGAAACCGGACGGCGGCAAGACAGTCCGCATAATCAGGCCGTCGACGTGCCTGTTGCTAAGGTCGCTCACGATCCGACCCTCATAAGCCTCGTTGGCATCTGAGTTGGCGACCACGAGAACGTAACCATGCGCTGCTGCGGCCATCTCCAGAGCCCGGGCGTACTCGGCGAAGAACGGGTTGGTGATGTCCGGAAGAACCAGCCCAAGCATGTCGGTCGAGCCCTTTTTGAGCGCCCGAGCATTGACATTCGGCCGATACTTCAAGATTTCGATCGCAGCCCGTACCCGCGCTGCCGTCTCAGGTGCCACCCGGCGGGGACCGTCATTAACGACGTAGCTGACAACCGCTGTGCTGACACCGGCGTACCGGGCGACATCTGCTCTCGTGGGAGGCCGCGGCTTCGCCTGTATCTCGCGCTGCCCATCAGACATGACGCGAGAGCCGTTCGGGTGTACGGCGTAGACCTGACTGCGCGACCATGTCACGGTCCCTCGGGTCGTCATCGATCGGGTGGTGCAGAATCTACAGGTGTAGATCAACCTTGACAAGAATCTCGACATCGTCGATCGGTGCCACCAGGTTGACAACGAGTTGCTGGGGCGGCCCGAGTCTCGAAACTCCGGCGATGATCCGGATGAATTGATAAGACACCCAGGTTGTACCCAACGAAGTTCTCAGCAAACGCAAAGCAATGCCGATCGGGAATTTGTCCTTTATTCGGAAGAACTGTGACTGGGTTCGAATCTAATGGGGTCCGACACAGCTCCATTCTTAGGATCCGTTTCGGCTCTCAGCAAACGACGTGCCTGATCTTGGCGGCCAAGTGATCAAGCGGAGTTCGCGTCAAGGTAGCACAAATTCTTGGACACAACTGGGTCGAAAGTCTTGCTACTCCTACATCTACAGGTGTAACTTCCCGCGCAACGCAACTTTTTTGCAACAGACCTTGGCGTCGTACTGGCCCACGCGTTTGAGCCGGAGAGGAACAGACGATGACGTCTCACATGATTGCGCTAGCCGCATGACTACCGACACGGTTGAGCCCGTCGTCGCGGCGGACTACAAGTCCGGAATACGAGGTACCGACAGGCCCCCTGGGCGGGGTGATCTGGGCATGGCTCTGATCTTCATCCTGCCCGCACTGATCGGTTTCTTGGTGTTCTATGTCTACCCGTTCTTCCGGGGCTTCTACTTCAGTCTGACCAGGTACAACCTGCTCGGCACACCGCATTACATAGGCTTCGACAACTTCACCAAACTTTTCCAGGACAAGCTGTTTTGGAACGCGTTGGTGGTGACCGTCGAATACGTCGTGATCAACATTGTGCTGCAGACGATCTTGGCGGTGGCGATCGCCGTGCTGATGCACCGGCTGACACAATCGACGGTCGTCCGGGGCTTGATCTTGCTGCCGTTTCTGATCTCGAACGTCATTGCAGCGATGCTCTGGTTCTGGCTGCTGGACTATCAGATCGGCCTGGTCAACGAGTTCATCGCCGCCATCGGCCTGAACAAGATCGCATTCTTCGGAGACGCCGCATGGGCTATTCCCACGATTGCGGTGGTGAACGTCTGGCGGCACATGGGCTATACCGCGCTGCTGGTGTTTGCCGGCCTGCAAACGATTCCCGGGTACGTGTACGAGGCCGCCGCGGTCGATGGCAGCACGGAGTGGAAGTCGTTCTGGCGCATCACCTTGCCGCTGCTCCGCCCAATCCTCGCTCTAGTCTTGGTGATCACGGTGACCGGATCGTTCCAAGTGTTCGACACGGTTGCGGTCACGACGAGGGGCGGCCCAGGCAATGCCAGCCGTGTCATGCAGTACTACATCTACCAAAAGGGATTTACCGAAGGCCAGTTCGGCTATGCCAGCGCCCTTTCAGTGATCTTGTTCATCATCCTCGCCGCAGTCGCGCTATTCCAGCTCAGAATTCTGCGAGCCGGCGAATCCGACCTGGCCTGAGAGGAATCAGCTATGGCAACAACCACAACCGCTCCCTCTCGCGCAGCTGAAGTCGCGGCCAAGCCCGAGGCCAAGCGTATCAACGCCGGCCGGATAGCCGCCTGGGTCGCGATGATCATCCTCATTCTGATCACCCTGTTCCCGTTCTACTGGATGCTGCGTACTGCGCTCTCCACATCGAAATCGCTATTCTCGGACCCGACGTCGCTGATGCCGGTCGATTTCACCTGGGGTGCATTCAAGCGGGTCCTCGGCCTTTCAACTCCAGTGCAGGCAATCGCAGAGGGCGGATCCGGGGCGGCGGTGAACTTCTGGCTCTTCCTGCGCAACTCGATCGTGTATGCCACGCTGACCACCGCTGGGCAGGTGTTCTTCAGCGCATTGGCGGCGTACGCGTTCGCCCGGCTGCGCTGGCCAGGTCGTGACAAGGTGTTCTTTATCTTTCTGACGGCGCTGATGATTCCACCGATCTTCGTCGCGCTGCCGAACTTTATTTTGATCAAAAACCTGGGGCTTCTGAACACCTTCCCTGGCTTGATCCTGCCCTACTTCTTTATGACGCCGTTCGCGATCTTCTTTCTACGGCAGTTCTTCCTTGGCATTAGCAAAGAGATCGAGGAAGCGGCCAAGCTCGACGGTGCCGGTCACTGGCTGATCTTCTTCCGGATTATCCTGCCAATGAGCTGGGCGCCGATCATCACCCTGTTCATTCTGACGTTTATCACTCAGTGGAACGAGTACTTCTGGCCGCTATTGGTCGGCAGCAATGACAAGACGCGCGTGCTGACTGTTGCGCTTGGTGTTTTCCGATCCCAGACTCCCCAAGGCAGTCCCGACTGGGCTGGATTGATGGCCGCCGTCTTGGTGGCGGCACTGCCCATCCTGATCTTGTTCTTCGCGTTCGCGAAGAAGATCGTCAATTCGATCGGCTTCTCCGGCATGAAGTGACGCTTGTGAACCCATCAACCACCTCGGCGATCTTGCTGAGATAAACGCGAAAGGATCTGCCAACGATGGCAAGAATGCGCAAGAAGCTAGGAGCGGTGTTGATAGGCGCGGGCGCCCTGAGCCTGGCTCTCACCGCTTGCGGCGGTGGTGGCGGCAGCGAGGGTGGTGGTGGTGGCGACGCCGAAGGAGGCGCAATCGACACCAGCACTGCTTCCGGCGACGTCAGCTACTGGCTCTGGGACGCCAATCAGCAGCCGGCGTACCAGCAGTGTGCTGACAACTTCAAGCAGGCCAACCCCAATATCAATGTCAAGATCACCCAGTACGGCTGGGACGACTACTGGAGCAAGCTCACCAACGGCTTCGTGGCCGGCGACGCACCCGACGTCTTTACCGACCACCTTGCCAAATACCCGGAGTTTGTCAGCCAGGAGCAGCTCGTTCCGCTGGATGACACGCTCACTAAGGACGGCTTCAACGTCGATCAATATCAGCCTGGCTTGGCAGATCTGTGGAAAGGCCCGGACGGCAAGCGCTACGGCTTGCCTAAGGACTTCGATACCGTCGCGGTCTTCTACAACAAAAAGCTCATCGCTGACGCGGGAGTCAAGGAAGCCGACCTACAAAATCTCCAGTGGAATCCCCAGGATGGCGGCACATACGAGAAAATGATCGCCCATCTGACCGTAGACCAAAGCGGCAAGCGCGGCGACGAGCCAGGCTTCGACAAGAGCAAGGTCAAGGTGTACGGCCTTGGCCTGGAAGGCGGTTCGGGCAGCGGACTTGGACAGACTCAGTGGAGCATGTACACGGGATCCAACAACTGGCAATACACCGACAAGAATCCGTGGGGAACCCACTACAACTACGACCAGCCAGCTTTCCAGGACACTATTAAGTGGTACGCGTCGCTCATCGAGAAGGGCTACATGCCCTCCGTCGCCGCTGTCACCGGCCAAGGCTCGGCGGACATCTTCACCGCTGGCAAGTACGCCATGCTCACGCACGGTTCTTGGATGATCAACAGCATCTTCAGCGCCAAGGGAATAGAGGCTGGCGTCGCGCCGACTCCAGTGGGCCCGAGCGGCAAGCGCGCCAGCATGTACAACGGACTGGCCGATTCCATCTCGGTCGGCTCTAAGAACAAGCCGGCAGCCGCAAAGTGGGTGGAATTCCTGGCCTCACCTGACTGCCAGAACATCGTCGGCGAGAAGGCCGTCGTCTTCCCGGCAATCCCGCAGGCCACTGATAAGGCTGCGGCCGCGTTTAAGGCCAAGGGAGTAGATGTGGATGCGTTTCTGGTTCAGGTCAAGGACAAGACAACCTTCTTGTTCCCCATCACCGACCACGCCTCACAGATCGATGGCATCATGCACCCGGCGATGGACGATGTCTTGTCTGGCAAGGCCCCGGTCACGTCTCTAACCGACGCCAACAACCAGGTCAATCAGCTGTTCGGATAACCGTCAGAGTGCAATAAACACCGCATCAGGGGCGCCGTCAGGGATCTGAAGCCCGGTCGGCGCCCTTTGCGTTCCTAATCGTGCGTTCCTAATCGCCAAGATCGCCGGCAAAGTGGTCTCAGACGACACTACCGCGGCGAATTCTGTTGTCCTATCCAACCACTTTCGCCGATCAGCCGGCGTCAATCCGGCGAGCAGCACCAACATTGGCGCGTACCCAAGAAACGATCTCGCTCATCGTCGCCCCTGGCGTAAAGACCTCGGCGACCCCCATCTCGGCAAGCGCCCGCCTGTCGGCGTCTGGGATTATGCCGCCGCCGAAGACCACGATGTCGTCAGCGTCCGCTTCTTTCAGCAGCTCGATCACCTTGGCGAACAGCGTCATATGCGCCCCGGAGAGAACGGAGAGCCCGATGGCGTCGGCGTCCTCGGCTAGCGCGGTAGCGACGATCTGTTCGGGAGTCTGGTGCAACCCGGTGTAGATCACCTCCATGCCCGCGTCACGTAGCGCCCGGGCGACCACTTTGGCGCCGCGATCGTGGCCATCGAGCCCTGGCTTAGCCACGACAATTCGAAATGGAGCCGAGGATGACTGCACATCCGAATCCACGAATTCCAAACTACTACCCAGTAATATTCTGTTGTGCTGGCCAGTGCCAATGGGGGCATTTCAGCTGCGGGTCTCTCGCGCTTCGTGGCATTGGATATGCCACGCGTGGCATCCGGACTCGCTGTCGAGGCCGCCTGGGCCACCGCTCACATGATGATGTATCCCTTGGGGCTCTTCTCCACGCCTACCCGACGAGTCTCTAGCCGCCGCCATGATTTGAGTGGCCTCAGCCCCGAACAACGCAGCCTCTTCCACCACCGCTTAGACGCCGCTGAGACCCCCATAGTGCTGGTGCACGGGATCATCGACAACCATGCCGCCTTCACTGTGATGGAGCACGCGCTACGGCGGCGCGGTTTCCAAACGTTGTCCGCCTACGACTACGGTCTGCTCACCCATAGCGCTCCGCGAGCCGCCGTGCATTTGGGCCAGGCTATTGAGGAATTGGCGGCATCAACTGGTTACGAACGAGTCCATGTCATTGGACACAGCCTTGGCGGCCTGATCGCCCGCTACTACGTACAACGCCTGGGAGGCGACCGCCACGTGCACACCCTGGTGACGCTAGGTACGCCGCACCAGGGCACTCAACTGGCCTGGGCCGCGCCGTTGCTGCCGTTGGTTCGTCAGCTGACCCCGAATTCCTCGCTGATCGAGGAGCTGGCAGAGCCGGCAGCAGACTGCCGCACGCGCTTCATCGCGTTCTACAGCGACATCGATCACTTGATCGTGCCCAGTGGCAACGCCCGGCTCGACCATCCTGATCTCAATGTGCAGAATGTCGCGGTCAACGGAGTTGGCCATCTGTCCATGCCGAACAACCGACGCATCGCCTTTGTCATCGCCCAGGCGTTGCGTGACCTTGATCCAGACGGCACGGCAACTGCGTCATAGCGGTCCGCCTCGTAAATAATTTGCGCCGACGTACGAAGCCATTGAGCGGAGCGTTATCTGGTTGTTATCTTTCTCGAGTCTGGCCTACTTCGGGGGTCCAGCACAGACGGAAATAGATCAGACAAACAGTCGGCGTACCGTCCAGGCGGCCTTCAGACGCCTGGTTTGTGAGATCGGGGGTCAGGGCCCGATTGCGCTCCTGCGCCGACGCCTGAGGGATGAGGGAGCTGTCCGGGGAACAGCACACCGAACACGCGGGCAATCAAGAAGCTGGCGCCGAGCCCGAGCCCAATCAGGGTAGGGGCTGGCTTTGGCACGGATTTGCAGCACTTGCCATATCCGGTCTCGGCCTCGCCGTGGCAGCCGCGGTGGGCCTGACGACGAATGCGCAAACCACACGCGATCTGTCTGCTGTCCCGGACACCGCCGCCACCGTGGCCCACACTCCGGTTCAGGACGTCAACAAAAAATCAGCTGCCAAGGATCCAGCCCTTGGTGCATTCGGCAGACGGGATACCGCGTCAAACACTCTCACCTTCCGAAGTGCCGCCGTTCGCGATGCCCTGGTAAGAGAGCAGGCCGCACAGCGAAACGAGTTGCTGGCCAAGACTGCTGACGAGATCAGCCGAGCAGCGCAATCGGCGGCCAGCGACGCTAGACAAAAAGAGCTCCAGGTTACGGGTCGGGCAACCCGAAAAGCGGCCGCTCAGATCGCGGCAGAGAACCTCCGTCGCGCGATCGCGGCACGAATGGCCGCCGCAAACAAGCGACGGGCCGCGGAGCGTGAATCGAGCAATCCACAGGCCGGCTCATCCAATTCGAATAGACCAAATGACCAAAGTACGGCTAGGTCCGAGGTTGGTGCGGGAGAACCTGATCGGGGCACCAATGGTTCCAGCGACAGCGGAAGCTCCGGTGGCGGTGGATCAGGCGGCGGCTCCAACGGTGGTATCGCGCCAGTTCCGGGAGCCGTCATTGGCGCCCACTTTGGCGAATATGGCAGTTGGTCGCGCTACCACACCGGACTTGACTTCCGCGCCAGCCACGGCACCCCGATTCGCGCTGTTAAGTCCGGCGTCGTCCTGTATGCCGGCAACTCAGGTGACTGGGCCGGCAACCACGTTGCCATCAAGCATGCAGATGGTATGACCACCATGTATTCCCATATGTCGTCCATGGCTGCAACAGCGGGTCAGACGGTACGCGCCGGCCAAGTCATCGGGTACGTGGGCCAAACAGGCCGTGCCTTTGGCGCCCACTTGCACTTCGAGCTATACCCCGCTGGTGTCAAGTACGGCGATGTGTACAAGGCGATCAATCCGCAGGCCTGGCTGGTCGCCAACGGAGTCACCACGCATTGATTCGTGGCGCTCATCAGCCTTGGAACTGCCGCTGAGAGGTCGTTCAACCCGACCGCTATAGGGGATGTTCGTCACATCCGCAAAAAGACACGCCCAAGTTATCGAGATCAGCTTGCACCCCGTTACAAATCCGTTATTGTCGTCGACAGCGTCCACCGTTTGTCACAGAACGCGGGCCTCTAGCAGCAGACGATCACCGACATCTACTGCCGTGCGGGGGCAGGACCGGGGAACCTGTCGTCGTACGAGGAGATTCGGGGTGTCTGGCTCGTCGTCGGATCATAGGCGCGCGCGTCGCGCGTTGATCGAAGAGATCAAAGAGGACAAGAAAAGTTGGCTGCGCCACGGGGTCGTGGCGATGGCCGTGTCCCTTCTGGGGGTCGGTGTTGCCGGCTCCCTCGTGCTCACGGGAGCAGCCCAGCACACCACATCGTCCGCAACAGTGGCGACGACTGAGCTTTCCAAGCAGACCAGCCGGCAGGTCGAGCGCCCCCCGCTCGACCCGGCCAAGGTCAAGAGTCTTGCTGATCAGCGAGCCGAGCTCCTGAGCCAAATCGATTCCGAGGTCTCTGAGGCCTCCATGGACAAGTCGGCGAAGGCCCGGGAGAAGGCACTCGAGAGAGTCTCCGACGCCACCCGAAAGCAGGCTGTCCTGCTGGCCCGCGGCAAGAGCGCCCCCACTAACCGGCTTGCGTCAGGTCAGAGCGATGCCAACAGCACTAGGGGCTGCCTGCCCATTACGAGCGGTTACAGCATTGCCGCCCGCTTCGGCCAGGTGGGTCCTTGGGCGCGTTACCACACTGGCTTGGATTTCTCGTCCCGAGTCGGCACCCCGTTGCACGCTCCTGCGGCCGGCGTCGTCACCAACGCTGGAATCGGGCCGGCCAGCGGCTGGGCCGGCAGCTATGTCGCCATCAAGTACCCAGACGGCACCCACACCCTGATGGCCCACATGTCCACTGTCTCGGTGAGCGTCGGCCAGACGGTCTCGGCGTGCCAGCTTGTGGGCGCTGTAGGGATGAGTGGCCGAACCTTCGGACCGCATGTCCACCTGGAGGTCTACCCAGCAGGCGTCACACCAGGCGATATCTACAGCGCGATTAACCCGGTTCCCTGGCTCAACGCCCGCGGCCTCAGGCTGTGAAGCTGCCTCTCGCCCCCACTGGTCAGAACCCGGTTGAGTGATAGCTCAACCGGGTTCTGACAATTTAGTGCAGCTGTTAGATCTTCTCGAGTGGGGCATACCGCAGCGCGAGCCGCTTCAGCCCCGATGAACCAAAGTCCACATCTGCCATCGCCTTGTCGCCTTCGCCGGAGGTCGCCACAACCTTCCCCATCCCAAAGGCGGTATGCACCACCCGATCTCCAGCAACCAGCGACGGGACTTCCCGGACTCGCGGCTGTGCTGATCCCGGGCGGGAGGACCCCCTCGCGTCCCCCCGCACGCCGTACCCAACCCTGTTCCGCCACTCCTGATTAGCCGCGGTGGCGGACGTGTTCCGCCAGCTGGTGACTGCTGCTGCGGTTCGTCGCCAGTCGATCAGCTGATCCGGCACCTCGTTGAGGAACCGACTGGGCGGATTGTGTTGCGGTGCGCCCCACGACGACCTGGCAATGGCGCGAGAAACATAGAGCCGTTTCCGGGCGCGGGTAATGCCGACGTACGCGAGCCGGCGCTCTTCGGCGAGTTCGCCGCCGCTGCGCTCGTCAAGCGCG
>Ga0126312_10001634_pt1 | contig 14817 bp, 16 predicted proteins | sample Plot104A_FD_92537 | JGI IMG/M metagenome (GOLD analysis project Ga0126312, IMG submission 92537) | Serpentine soil microbial communities from UC McLaughlin Reserve, CA, USA - Plot104A | ecosystem: Environmental > Terrestrial > Soil > Grasslands | place: USA: UC McLaughlin Reserve, Lake County...
ATCGTCGAGCAGATCGTGCGGCCGACCGGCGTGGTCGACCCCGAGGTGAGCGTCCGCGAGACGAAGAACCAGATCGACGACCTGATGAACGAGATCCGCATCCGCCAGGAGGCCGGCGAGCGGACGCTCGTCACCACCCTCACGAAGAAGATGGCCGAGGACCTCACCGACTACCTGCTCGAGTACGGGTTCAGGGTCCGCTACCTGCACTCGGAGATCGACACCCTGGAGCGGATCCAGATCATCCGGGAGCTGCGGCTTGGCGAGTTCGATGTCCTCGTAGGCGTAAACCTGCTCAGGGAGGGCCTAGACCTGCCCGAGGTCTCCCTCGTCGCGATCCTCGACGCCGACAAGGAGGGCTTCCTGCGCGGCGAGACGAGCCTGATCCAGACGATCGGTCGCGCCGCTCGCAACATCCGCGGCACGGTGATCATGTACGCCGACAAGGAGACCCAGGCGATGCGCACCGCGATCCATGAGACCGACCGCCGCCGCGCGATCCAGATCGCCTACAACGAGGAGCGCGGGATCACGCCGGAGACGATCCAGAAGGGCATCTCCGACATCACCGATTTCCTGGCGATCGAGTCGAAGGTCCCGGCCGGTTCGCGCCGCAACCGCCGCCGCCAGACCGAGGGGATGTCCGCGGACGAGATCCGCCGGACCATGGTCGAGCTCGAGGAGGAGATGCTCGCCGCGGCCGACGATCTCCGCTTCGAATACGCGGCAAAACTACGTGACGAGCTCAAGCTTTTGCGCCGCGAACTCGATGAGATAGAAGCCGGGATCTGAGCTACGCTCAGCCCCGTCCCTGGAGACGACGGAGGAGCCACTGCAGTGGAGCTGGAGCGTCACTTCATCGAGCGAAGCGATTTCTCGGCCGCGCGCCGGGGCTACGACCCTGACGAGGTCGATCGCCATCTGAGCGATATCGCGCGCGCGGTCGAGGAGCTCAAGCGCTCCAAGGCTTCCGAAGGCCGGTCCACGTCCTCGATGGCAGCGGCGGCGGCGCAGCAGGTCCGCTCCATCGTCGAGGCCGCGGAGGCCAGCGCCGGCGACATCCAATCAGGCGCTCGGGAGGAGGCCGACCAGCTCAGCTCGGACGCGCGCGAGGAGGCTCGCAAGACCCGCGCCGACGCCGAGGAGGACGCCCGCGAGACCCGCCGCCGTGCGGAGTCCGACGCGGCCACCCACGTCGAGAGGGTCCAGGACGCGACGGCGCAGATGCTGGAGCGGGCGCACTCGATCGAGAACGACTTGAACGGCCTGATGAGCGAGCTCCGGAGCACGGTGCAATCCGTCGTCAGCAGGTTCCGCGACGCTGCGGGCTCACTCTCATCGGAGCTGGAGGTGTTGCGCGGGGAGCTCGACGCGATCCGCACGACCTCCGCCGAGGCCGAGGCAGGTCCCGTCGACAGCGAGCCCGCGGTCGTCGAGGAGGTCGAGGAGACCACCGCCGAGGCCGTGATCGAGCCGGCGCCGGAGGAGGAGGCCGCCGAGGAGATCGCCGAGGAGCAGCCGGCCGACGAGGTCGCGGAGGACCTCGCCGAGCAGGAGACCCGAGAGGCGGCGCCCGCCGTGGAAGAGCCGGCGGCCGAGGAGACCGTCGCAGCCGAGCGGCCCGAGGCAGCCCAAGAGGCTTCGGCTAACGAGGAGGGCACCGAGGGTGCACGTCTCATCGCCCTGAACATGGCGCTCAACGGCACCCCGCGCGAGGAGACCGCCCGCTACCTCGAGGACAACTTCGAGCTCCGCGACGCCGACGCGATCCTGGACGAGGTATACGCGCGCGTCAGCGGCTAGGGAGGCCGGCCGCCTACATCGGCGAGGCGATCTCGATCAGCGTGCCGTCCGGGTCGCGCACGTACGCCGTGCGCTGGCCCCAGGGCTTCTCCTCCGGCTGGCTCACGGCCTCCGCGCCCGCGTCCACGGCGCGCCGGTAGGCGCCCGCCACGTCCTCGTCCACCAGGCAGATCTCGAAGCCCGCGGGGTCCGACCGGGCGAGCTCGCGGACGGTCTCGGCGGCCAGGGAGTGCGCGGCGAACGCCAGCGCGGTCGCGCCCGTCTCGAGCTCCCCGTACTGTCCCGACTCGTGCAGAAGGCGTCGCTCGAGACCGAAGGCGCGCTCGTAGAACGCGAGGCTGGCCGTCACGTCGCGGACGTAGAGGATCGTGTAGCCGAAGCGCACGGGGCGCCCACGCTAACGCGTCTGGCGGCAGTCCTGCTGATCGCGTTCGGGCTCAGCTCCGCCCCCGCCGCCGCGTCCCTGCACGTGCGCGGAGCACGTCTCGTGGACCACGGGCGCACGGTGCGGCTGCTCGGCGTCAACCGGTCCGGAACGGAGTACATGTGCACGGACGGCTACGGCGACGTCTTCGACGGGCCCCACGACCACGCGTCGGTGTCCGCCATGCGCACCTGGCGGATAGACGTCGTGCGCGTCCCTCTCAACGAGAGCTGCTGGCTGGGCGTCGGCGAGCTCCACCGGTGGGCGCGGGGCTATAGGCGTGCGGTGGTGCGCTACGTCCGGCTGTTGCGGAGGAACCACCTCTACGTGATCCTCGACGACCACGTGACCGCGCCGGGCCGCGGAGTCGCGCGTGACATCCTGCCGATGGCCTCCGCGGCCCAGGCGCCGCGCTTCTGGCGGTCGGTCGCCCGCACCTTCCGGCGGACCCGCAACCTCCTGTTCGACCTCTACAACGAGCCGCACGACGTGGGCTGGGCATGCTGGCTCCACGGCTGCCGGATCCCGGCCGGGACCTCGCCGGACAGCGGGCAGCCCTATCCGGCCTACCGGGCGGCGGGCATGCGGCGGCTGCTGCGCGCGGTCAGGTCGGCGGGCGCCCGGCAGCCCGTGATGCTGGCGGGCATCGACTGGTCGCTCGACCTGTCGCAGTGGCTGCGGCGACGCCCCCGGGGCCGGCAGCTGGTGGCCTCGCTGCACACCTACGGCCCGGCCGGCGACCCGGACGCGGCACCTTGCGGCCGGAGCTGTCGCCGGGCGGTGAAGCGGGTTGCGGGGCGGCACCCTGTGGTGGCGGGCGAGATCGGCGAGTACGACTGCGCCCACGGCTACCTCGACGACTTCATGAGCTGGGCCGATCGCCGCCGGATCTCCTACCTCGGCTGGACCTGGGACGCGGTCTCGCCCGGCGGCTGGCAATGCGGCAGCGGGCCGTCGCTCATCGAGGACTACGACGGCACGCCGACGGCCTTCGGGGTGGGCTTCCGTGACCACCTGCGGGCGCTCCGGCGCTAGTCGACGTCGTCCCTGAGCGCCGTCTCCGCGCCGTCCGCAAATCGCGGCCTTCCGAACATGTGTTCGACCGATCCCGCCTCTAGACTCAAGTTGGTGAAGGCCGCCGAGAAGATCGTCGTCTCGGGCGCGCGCGAGCACAACCTCAGGGACCTCCACCTCGAGCTGCCGCGCAACGCGCTGATCGTGATCACCGGGCTGTCGGGCTCCGGCAAGTCGAGCCTTGCCTTCGACACGATCTACGCCGAGGGCCAGCGCCGCTACGTGGAGTCGCTCTCCGCCTACGCGCGTCAGTTCCTGGGTCAGATGGACAAGCCCGACGTGGACTCGATCGAGGGCCTGTCCCCGGCCATCTCCATCGATCAGAAGACGACGTCGCGCAACCCGCGCTCCACCGTCGGCACGGTCACCGAGATCTACGACTACCTGCGCCTGCTCTGGGCCAGGGTGGGGCACCCGCACTGCTACAACTGCGGCCGGCCGATAGCGGCCCAGTCCGCGGAGCAGATCATCGATCAGGTCATGACGCTGCCCGAGGGCACCAAGTTCATGGTGCTGGCGCCCGTGGTCAGGGGCCGTAAGGGCGAGTACGGCCGGCTCTTCGACGAGCTCCGGGGCGAGGGGTTCACCCGCGTCAAGGTCGACGGCGAGCTGCGCCGGCTCGAGGAGGACATCGTCCTCGACAAGAAGTTCAAGCACGACATCTCGGTGGTGATCGACAGGCTCGTCATGCGGCCCGACCTGCGCAAGCGGCTGGCCGACTCCGTGGAGACCGCGGTCGCGCGCGCGGAGGGGATCGTCGACGTCGAGAATGTAACCCGTGAGGGTGGGGCCCCCGGAGGGGGTCCCCCCGAGCGCGGTGAGGTCACGACCTACTCGGACCGCTTCATGTGCCTCCACTGCGGCACCTCGATGCCGGAGCTTGAGCCGCGGATGTTCTCCTTCAACTCCCCGCACGGCGCCTGCCCCCGCTGCACCGGCCTCGGGTCGCAGATGGAGATCGACCCGGAGCTGATCGTGCCGGACCCGAGCCTGTCGCTCAACGAGGGCGCGCTCGTCCCCTGGTCGACCAGCGCCTCGAACTACTACGAGCAGATGACGCAGGCGATCGCCGACAAGTGGGAGGTCGACATGGACACTCCCTGGGAGGACCTGCCCGAGAAGGTGCAGCAGTGCTTCCTCTACGGCACGAATGGCGAGCGCGTCTACGTCTCCTATCGCAACCGTTACGGGCGCAAGCGGTCCTACATGACCCGCTTCGAGGGCATCGTGACCAACCTCGAGCGCCGCTACCGGGAGACCGACTCCGACCACTCGCGCGAGAAGATCGAGGAGTACATGACGCTGAGCCCGTGCCCGGAGTGCCACGGTGCGAGGCTGCGTCCGGAGTCGCTGGCGGTGCTGGTGGGCGGCCTCGGGGTCCACCAGTTCACGCGCATGTCCGCTCACCGGGCGATCCAGTGGCTCGAGGGCCTGGAGCTCACGGAGACCGAGCGCCAGATCGCGAGGCTCATTCTGCGTGAGATCGACGAGCGGCTGCGCTTCCTGGACAACGTCGGGGTCGGCTACCTCTCGCTCGACCGGGCCGCGGCCACCCTCTCGGGCGGGGAGGCGCAGAGGATCCGGCTCGCGACCCAGATCGGCTCCAGCCTGGTCGGCGTGCTCTACATCCTCGACGAGCCGTCGATCGGGCTCCACCAGCGCGACAACGCCCGGCTGATTCGAACGCTCGAGCGGCTGCGCGACCTCGGCAACACGGTTATCGTCGTGGAGCACGACGAGGGCACGATGCGAGCGGCCGACCACATCGTCGACCTCGGCCCGGGCGCCGGCGAGCACGGGGGCGAGCTGGTGGCCGAGGGCACGCCGCAGGCCGTGACGCGGGTCAAGGGCTCGCTGACGGGGCAGTACCTCGCAGGCAGGCAGCAGATCCCGCTCCCCGCCAAGCGACGGCGGCCCTCCGGCTACATCGAGATCGAGGGCGCCTCCCAGCACAACCTCCAGGACATCGACGTCAAGGTGCCGCTCGGGGTCTTCTGCTGCGTGACGGGCGTGTCGGGGTCCGGCAAGTCGACGCTGGTCAACGAGGTCCTATTCAAGTCCGTCGCCAACCGGCTCCACAGGGCCAAGCAGCGCCCCGGCGACCACCGGCGCATCCACGGGCTCGACCAGGTCGACAAGATCATCAACATCGACCAGTCGCCGATCGGCCGGACGCCGCGGTCCAACCCCGCTACCTACATCGGCCTGTTCGACCACATCCGCGAGCTGTACTCGAAGACGCAGGAGGCGCGGGCGCGCGGCTACAAGCCAGGCCGCTTCAGCTTCAACGTCAAGGGCGGTCGCTGCGAGGTCTGCCGCGGCGACGGCCAGATCAAGATCGAGATGCACTTCCTGCCGGACGTGTACGTGCCCTGCGAGCAGTGCCACGGCAAGCGCTACAACCGCGAGACGCTGGAGGTCCGGTTCAAGGGCCGGACGATCGCCGACGTGCTGGACATGACCGTCGAGGAGGCGCTCGACTTCTTCCAGCACATTCCCAAGATCAAGCGCCGTCTGCAGGCGCTCCACGACGTCGGACTCGATTACATCCGGCTCGGCCAGCCGGCCACCACGCTCTCGGGAGGCGAGGCGCAGCGGGTAAAGCTCGCCAGCGAGCTCTGCAAGGTCGCCACCGGGCGGACGCTCTACATCCTCGACGAGCCGACCACCGGTCTCCACTTCGCCGACGTGCAGCGGCTGCTCGACATGCTGGGCCGGCTGGTGGAAGCGGGCAACACCGTCGTAGTCATCGAGCACAACCTCGACGTGATCAAGACCGCCGACCGGATCATCGACCTCGGTCCCGAGGGAGGCGAGGAGGGCGGCCTGCTCGTCGCGCAGGGCACGCCCGAGCACGTGGCCGCGGTCGAGGGCTCTTACACCGGCGCCTTCCTCAGCGAGATCGTGGAGCCGGCCAAGCGGCCGCGGCGCCGCCCGAAGGTCGCCGCCGCGGCCTAGTGGGCGCGCAGCCGGGGCGTTGGCCCGGCGAGCACCGCAGCAATTGCCTCCCTCAGCCGAAGAACCAGACGTAGAAGCCCGCGGACCCGCCGCTGGTGACCACTTCGAGCTGGTTGCCCCCTGGGCAGTCCCCCTTGGGATTCCCCTTCGCGACCTGGGCCGTTTGGCTCGTCGCGTTGGCGTAGTCGATCGTCACCTGAGCCGACCGGAAGCCGAAGGGGAGGCCCGCGAAGCAGTACCGCCCGGCGCCGGCGGGCGTGACGTTGCCGTCACCCAGTCCGCGCGAATCGGCCTCCCGGACGTCACCGCTGGAGCTGATCCGCGCGAATGCCACCGGGCTCAGCCCGATGTCGGCCCGCTCAGCCGATGGCACCTTGCCGAGCGCGGACTCGTTTACGTCCACGCCGGTGATCGCGTTGAGTGCCACGTCGGCCCCGCGGATCGTGCTGTTGCGGATGTCGCGGCCGCGAATCTCGTTGTTCCTCAGGTCGCGGGTGCGGATCGTGCTGTTCTTGATCTCGCGGCCGTCGATCGAGCCCGTGGCCAGGCCGTAGGAGACGCCTCCGAGCGACAGGAACAGGGCGATCAGCGCGACCACCATCGAGGCCGAGGGACGTGGGGGCGACTTCATGCAGATACCTCCGTTGATCTAAGGCTGGTTTGGGGAGGGTCCCGACGCGGATGGCGCGGTCGATTCACCCTGGCTGTTCGGCGCCTTCCCGGCGGCCGGCCTGCTCGACTTCCGGCCTGCCGCCGAGTTGGGCGAGCTGCTTGCTTCGGTCGTTCGCGCCCCGCTCGCGGCCTGGCGCTTCTCGGTGGTCGTTCGTGGCTCGCTCGCGGTCCTGGTGGCCGTCGCGGTCGTCCGCGTCGTGTGGGCTGCCGGCTCCGGGCGCTTCTCCGCCGCCGGCTCTGGGTCGGCCCCGCAGCCCGCGACGGCCAGGGCGACGACGGTCACAGCAAGCGCCCGCAACGGCCCCCGTCAGGCGCCGGCGAGGAAGCTCACCGAGTCGAGTGCGTAGTTGGCCTGGCCCTTGACGCCGCCCAACTCGACGTCGCCGTTCGGGTGGACGTAGACGTAGCCGATCGAGTTGCCGCCGCTGAAGTTCCCGGCGATCACCCCGATGTCGAGGATCTTGCGTGGCCGGTAGCCCCGCGGCAGGGTGAAGGCCACCCTCCCCGCGTCGACCGCGGACAGCGTTCCCCTCAGATGCACGAAGCCCTCGTTGTCCTTGAGGAAGGCCGTGGTCGAGTAGGGGTTGGGCAGAGGATTGCCGCTCGTATCCGTCGGGACGAAGTTCGACGACCCGTTCTTGAAGGCGGGCTCGCCGGGCGTGCCCACCTCGTGGTAGCGCTCGGGGTTCTTGATCTGCTTCGCGGCGACGGTGTTGTTCCTGATGTCCCTGCCCCGGATCGTGCGGTTGCGGATGTCCTGGGTGCGGATCGAGTTGTTCTTGATCTGCGCGCTTCCGATGGTCACGGCGGCATAGCCCACGCCGCCGAGCGCGACGAACAGCGCGATCAGCGCGACGATCATGGCCGGCGAGGGCCTATGGCGGAGCAAGCGGGTCATCTGTCTCCCTTGTCGAGTACGCGGCAGGCCAACCTATCCCTCCAGCTCCCTCTGCGAAGCTCCGGGCGTGGACGACCTCCGTCTTTACCTAGAGAAGTGGCGCTGGTACGAACGGAACACTCTTCCGTGGAGTCGGTTGCGGATTCACCGCGAGTTCATGCGGCGGCGGGCCTTCGTCCGCTGGCCGGTGCACGGCAACGTGCTGGAGGCATTCCGCGAGGGGCGCCTGGAGGTGGGGGAGCACACCCTGTTCGAGCCGAACGTCTGGATTACCGCCCCAGGCGACGCCCGGGTGCGGATCGGCTCGGCCTCGTTCCTGAACATCGGGGTCATGGTCGCCGCCCACGAGCTGGTCGAGATCGGCGACCACTGCATGTTCGCCAACGGCTGCTTCGTCTCCGACGCCAACCACCGCTACGACGACCCGGAGACGCCGGTCCCCTGGCAGGGGTTCACCTCGCGGGGACCGACGCGGGTCGGCGACAACGTCTGGTGCGGCGCCAACGTAGTGATCGGCACCGGGGTCACCGTCGGCGAGCGCTGTGTTATCGGCGCGAACAGCGTCGTCACGCAGGACGTGCCGCCTTTCAGCCTCGCCTTCGGCGCCCCGGCTCGAGTCGTGAAGAGACTTCGTTGACGCTGGCTCAGCAGCTCACCAGCAGGTGGAACGAATGGTCGCCCGGATTGCCGTTGCTGTTGAACGTCCGGACGAACACGCCGTTCACGTTCGACGCAAGCGCGCTCGTGGAGACCTCGCCGGCCCCCGGCGGGGTGGCTCCGATCACGCCCAGCGAGGCCACGTAGCCACAGCTGCGCACGTTGCTGTTGAAGATGACCTGGTAGCGGCCCTCTCCGGTCTTCACCGTGGAGGTCACGCCGCGGCCGCGGGCGAACAGGCCGGTCGCGCCGACGACGGCGAAGTCGGAGAACCCGCCGGCCGTCGAAGCGCTGCCCGCGTTGCGCGCGAAGCCGACGCGAAGCTTGCTCTCAAGGATCGCGTGGGGGCCCAGCGAGTTCTTGCGAACGTCGCGGCTCCGGATCGTGCTGTTGCGGATCTTCTTGCCGGTGACCGCTCCGTTCTTGATCTGGCTCGTGCCGATCTGGGTGACGGCGTAGGAGACGCCGCCGAGGGAGACGAACAGGGCCACGAGGGATATGACGAGGGACGGTGAGGGAAGGCGTCGAGGGCTCGGCCGCATCTGGGCACCTCCTAGGGATGGTCGGTGGGGGCCCAGTCTTTCAGGAGATGACCTGCACGACCACTCTTCGCTCGCGCGGCCGATCGTCGAAGTCGACGAGGACCACCTGCTGCCAGGTGCCGGTGGCGAGCCGCCCAGCCCGCAGCGGCACCGTCTCCGAGGGGCCGACCACGGCCGCCCGGATGTGTGCGTGGGAGTTCGTATCCGAGTTCAGCCGGTTGTGCTCATAGTCCCCCTCGCGGGGCACGAGCCGGTCGAGGGTCGCCCCGAGGTCGTGAACGCCGCCGGGCTCGTACTCCATTGTCGTAACCGCAGCGGTCGACCCGGGGACGAAGACAGAGACCGCGCCGTCCTCCACCCCGGCCGAGCGGACCACCTCGAGCACGCCCTCGGTGAGGTCGATGACGTCGCCGTCGCCCCGCGTGGAGAAGCGGAGCTCGCCGGTATGTATCGGCACTAGAGGCTCGGCCCGCCCGTGAAGGGCTCCCCCTCGTGCTCGCGCATGAAGGCCTCGAGCCGCTCCACCTCGTCCGGAGCCATCGTGTAGCCGTGCTCCTCCTCGGGGTAGGCACGCGTGCGCACCTCGTCGGCGAAGCGGCGCACGCCTTCGACCATCTCCCGGCGGACCTCCGCGTAGCGCTTGACGAAGCGGGCAGCGTGGCCGTCGTAGATGCCGAGCAGGTCGTGGAACACGAGCACCTGGCCGTCGGCGGCCGGCCCGGCGCCGATCCCGATCACCGGGACCTGCATTCGGGGCATGATCGCCTCCGTCAGTGGGCTCGGAATCGCCTCGAAGACGATCGCGAAGCAACCGGACTCCTGGAGGGCCAGCGCGTCGCGGGCCACCTCGAGCGCTCGCTCGGCGGTGCGGCCCTGCGAGCGGTATCCGCCCAGCGCTGTGGCCGTCTGCGGCGTGAGACCCACGTGGCCCATCACCGGGATGCCCGCGCCGATGATCGCCGCGGCGCGGTCGACCGACGTGCCCCCGCGCTCCAGCTTGACGGCGTCACAGCCGGCCTCCTTGACGAAGCGCTGAGCGGTCTCGATGGCCTGCTCGTTCGAGACCTCGTACGAGCCGAAGGGCAGGTCGCCGACGAGGAACGGGGTGCTCAAGCCGCGGCGAACGGCCGCGGCAAGCACCAGCATCTCGTCGAGCGAGACCGGGACCGTGCTCGGGTAGCCGAGGACGGTCATCGCGGCCGAGTCGCCGACGAGGACGAGGTCGACCCCCGCCTCCTCGGCTACCTGGGCGCTGGGGTAGTCGTAGGCGGTGACCATCGCGATCGGCTCGCCGAGCGCCTTCTTCTCGCCGAGCTTGGACAGGGTCATCGGGCGGCCCTTGGCGGGCGGTGCGTGGCTCATGCGATCAGCCTTTCCACGTTCGAGTCGGCGTTGTCGGTGACCGTCGCGCGGTGCACCTTCGACTTCCACATCGTCCTTCTCACTCCGTGCCTCCCAGCATGGTGTTGTCGATGAGCCGGGCCCTGCCCAGGCGGGCGGCCACCGCGAGAAGGGTCGAGCCGTTGACGCGCTCGACCGGAGAGAGGTCCGTTGCGGAGCGGAGCTCCAGGTACTCGGGCTCGACGCCGGCGGCGTCGAGCTCGTGCCGTGCCGCCGCGAGCACCGCCGTGGCGTCAAGCTCGCCGCCGGCGACCGCCGCTTCGGCCGCACGCAGGGCCCTGCCGAGCGACAGAGCGCGCTCGCGCTCCTCGTCGGAGAGGAGGGCGTTGCGCGAGCTGAGGGCCAGGCCGTCGGCCTCCCGGAGGGTGGGGCAGACCTCGATCCGGACGGGGATGTTCAGGTCGCGGACGAGCTTGCGGATGACGAGGGCCTGCTGCGCATCCTTCTGGCCGAAGTAGGCGGCGTCGGGCTGGACCATGTTCAGCAACTTGGTCACGACCGTGGCCACGCCGGTGAAGTGCTCGGGCCCGCGCCGACCCGGCGCGCCGCAGAGGACCGACGTCAGGCCACCGACGCGGACGGTGGTGTCGAAGCCGTCGGGGTATACCTCCTCGAGCGCCGGCGCGAACAGGAGATCCACGCCCTCGGCCTCGGCGAGCGCAGCGTCGCGCTGCTCGTCACGCGGGTAGGCCGCCAGGTCCTCGCTCTCGCCGAACTGCGCCGGGTTGACGAAGAGCGACACGACCACGAAGTCGTGCTCGGCCCGGGCCTTTCGCATGAGGGCGAGGTGGCCCTCGTGGAAGAAGCCCATCGTCGGGACGAGGCCGAGGCTGCCGCGGCCCACGAGCTGTTCGCGCAGCTCGGCCACCGTCCGGACGATCTTCATGCCGGCACCCTGGCCAGATCCCTCGTTCGCTCGGCCAGCTCGTCGAACAGCGAGACGAGATGCGGCGCGGCCTCGGCCACGGCCTTTCGCTGCCCCTCGACCGTGGCCTCGTCCCCGCGGACGACCGGCCCGGTGAGCGCGCGCTCCGGGCCGAGCGCGGCCCAGTTGCGGACGGTCTGCTGGACGAGCGGGGCGAGCAGCGCCCGCGCCTCCGCCGGCTGGAGACCCGCGGCCTCGGCGACCTGCTCGGCCGCATGCTGAAGCGTGACGAGGAAGTTGGAGGCGATCGACGCGGCGGCGTGGTAGGCGGAGCGGCCGGCGTCGTCGATCTCGAACGGCTCCATCCCGAGCGTCTTGGCGAGCGAGGCGGCGAGCGCGAGCGCCTGCGGCGTGGACCCCGCCACGGCGCAGCCGGCGCCGCGGAACTGATCCGGGCCCGCCCCCTCCGCGAACGTCTGGAGGGGGTGCACGCCGAACCGCTCGGCACGGGCGGCCGCCAGCGCGCTCAGCGGCGTTGCGCCGCTCGTGTGACCGACGAACCTCGCCTTGCCGGCAGCGGTCGCGGCGGCCGCGGCGATCTCGCCGTCGGGCACGCACAGCACGATCGCGTCCCCGTCAGGCACCTCACCGCGCCCGACGGGGCCGTCCACCTCGACGCCGGCGGCGCGAAGCGACGCGCTCAGCGCGGTGCCAAGACGGCCGGAGCCGACCACGCCCACCCGGAGAGGGCCGCTTTCGATATTGGAGGTCATGGTTGCCGGTCCACTCCCGACGGCGGGTAGCGGCCGCAGCCGAAAGGATACCGCTCACTCCGGGGAAAACCGCCTGCCCAGCGCGTACCCGGGGAGGGCTGCGCCTAAGCTGGCGTCCGTGGAAGCGGGCGACCGCCGCGAGCAGCTGCTAGCGCTATACAACGAGCTCAAGGGCCAGCGGGACCCCGCGCTTGCGGACTGCAGCCCCAACCTCGTTTTTGGCGCCGGCAACGCCGATGCCGACCTCATGTTCGTCGGCGAGGCGCCCGGCGCCGAGGAGGATCGCCTGCGCCTTCCTTTCGTCGGCCGTGCCGGCAAGCTCCTCGACCAGCTCCTCGGGGAGGTCGGCCTGATGCGCGACCAGGTGTTCATCACCAACGTCCTGATGCACCGTCCGCCCGGGAACCGCGACCCCCTGCCCGACGAGATCGAGGCGAGCAAGCCGCACCTCTACCGGAAGATCGAGCTGATCGAGCCCAAGGTGGTCTGCACCCTCGGCAACTTCGCCACCAAGCTCCTGACCCGCAGCAGCCGGGGGATCATGAGCGTCCGCGGCAAGCCTCAGGTCCACGAGCTCGGAGGGCGCTGGGTACGGCTGTATCCGCTCTGCCACCCGGCGGCGGCGCTACGGACGCCGGCCACGCTCCAGGCGCTGCGCGAGGACTTCCAGGGGTTGCCGCGCCTGCTCGAGGAGCCGGCGCCGCTGCCACCCGGCGCCGCGCCTCCGGAGCCGGAGCCCGAGCCGGCCCCGCAGATGGACCTGTTCGGCTAGTCAGCCTGCCGCCGCCGCACCCGCTGCCGGGCATAGTGGAATCGTGAGGGCGAGAACCCTTCAGAGCGGCGACCCCGAGAAGACCGAGGCGGTGGGCGCGGAGCTCGCGCGCGGGCTCGCCCCCGGGGATGTCGTGCTCGTGAGCGGCGAGCTCGGCAGCGGCAAGACGACGCTCATACGCGGCGCCTGCCGCGAGCTCGGCGTGGCGGGGCCGGTGCAGAGTCCGACGTTCACGATCGGCTACGTGCACGAAGGCCGGGTAGAGGTCGCGCACCTGGACCTCTACCGGCTGGCCTCGCTTGCGAACGAGGACCCCGGCCTGCTCGACGACTACGTGACTCCCGAGCGGATCGCGTTCGTCGAGTGGCCGCAGGCGGGCGAGCCCGCCCTCGAGCGGATCGCGGCGCGGGTGCTCATCGAGCACGCCGGGCCCGGCAAGCGGCGGATCGAGATCTCGTGAACGTCCTCGGCTTCGACACCTCCACGGCGGCCACCTCGGCCTGCCTGCTGCGCGCGGACGGCGAGTTCTTCGAACGGGACACCGAGCCTGCGACACCACCCGCCCACGCGCGGGAGCTGCTCCCGGCGGTGGCCCGGGTGCTCGCCGAGGCGGGGCTCGACTACGGCGACCTGGACGCGATCGCGGTGGGGGTGGGGCCGGGCACGTTCACCGGCCTGCGCATCGGCGTGGCCAGCGCGCGGGCGCTCGCCGCGTCGACCGGCGTCGAGCTGCGTCCGGTCTCCTCGCTTGCCGCCCTGGCGCAGGGCATCGACGCGCAGGCGAGGCTGCCCCTGATCGACGCCCGGCGCGGCGAGCTGTTCGCCGCCCTTTATGACGGCGGCGAGCTCCGCTTCGGGCCGCTCGCCGCGCCTCCGCCAGAGGTGGTCCAGCGGGTTCGCAAGACCGGCCTGGATCCGCTGGCGGCGGGAGACGGGTCGGTACGATTCGAGGGCGTGCTCGAGGCGGCCGGGATCCGGGTTGAGCCGAAGGGCTCGCGCACCCACGCGGTTCGCGCGCTGCACATCTGCCGGCTGGCGGCCGAGGTGCGACCCAGGCCCCCGGAGGCCGTGGTCCCCGCGTACGTCCGACTTCCCGACGCCCAACCGCGACAGTGAACGACCTCGACATCAGGCGACTGACCTACGCGGACCTGCCACAGGTGATCGCGATCGAGCGGCGGGCCTTCCCGACGCCGTGGTCGCTGGCCATGTTCGTGCTCGAGCTCTCCAAGCCCTCCGGGATCTGCGTCGCGGCGACGCGGCACGGCAAGCTGGTCGGCTACCTGGTCTGCTCCCGCTACGACACCGTCTGGCACCTGATGAACGTGGCGGTGGACGACCGGCTCGTGCGCCAGGGAATCGCCACCGCGCTCATCGAGCGGCTGCTCGAGCTGGCCGACGGGCCGGGGGAGCAGTTCACTCTCGAGGTCCGCACCTCCAACGACGGGGCCATCCGGCTGTACGAGAGGTTCGGCTTCCGCTCCGCCGGCCGCAGGCGCGGCTACTACCACGACAACCGCGAGGACGCCCTGATTATGTGGCGCACGAGCCAGGCGGGCGAGGCTCGCCGGGCCAGCGCGTGATCCTCGCGATCGAGACGAGCTGCGACGACACCTGCGCCGCGGTCGTATCGGCGGAGGGTGTGATCCGCTCGAACGTGATCGCGTCTCAGGGGCTGCTGCACTCGCGCTACGGGGGGGTCGTGCCCGAGATCGCCTCACGACACCACCTCGAGCTGCTCGACGCTGTGACCGCCGACGCCCTGGAGCGAGCGCAGACCGGCCTGGACGAGATCGGGACCGTCGCGGTCACCCGCTCGCCCGGGCTGATCGGCGCCTTGCTGGTGGGCGTCTCGTCGGCGAAGGCACTCGCCGCGGCCCGCGGCCTTCCGCTCGTGCCGGTGGACCACCTGCACGGTCACGTGGTGGCGAGCACGCTCGAGCCGGACCCGATCGAGCCGCCCTACCTTTGCCTCGTG
>Ga0126312_10001635_pt1 | contig 14815 bp, 19 predicted proteins | sample Plot104A_FD_92537 | JGI IMG/M metagenome (GOLD analysis project Ga0126312, IMG submission 92537) | Serpentine soil microbial communities from UC McLaughlin Reserve, CA, USA - Plot104A | ecosystem: Environmental > Terrestrial > Soil > Grasslands | place: USA: UC McLaughlin Reserve, Lake County...
AAGTCCAAGAAGATGGGCACGCTCATTCGGACGGTTCCGGCGAACAAGATCGTCAAGCTGCGCCTGCAGATCCCGACCGGCGTGAAGAAGCTGCGCCTCTCGGTGATGCCGGGGTAGAAGCACCCCCTCGAAGTAGGGAGTGAACGAAGGGGCCCCTCACGGGGCCCCTTCTTCATCCGGAAAGGCGGCTAGACCAGCTCCAGCTGCCGATACGGCTGCAGGCCAGAAACTGCGACACCGACGAGGCGCAAGGCTCCGGGGCGATCATCCAATGCACGCCGCAGGAGCCCACACGCAAGCTCGGCGATGCGCTCCGCGTCGTCCGTGCCGCCGCTGATCGTCGTCGAGCGGCTGCGGATCGAGAAGTCCGGGTAGCGCAGCTTCGTCGTCACGGTGCGGGCGCTCGTCCCGTCGGCGGCAAGGCGCTCGGCGACGCTCGCGGCTATCCGCCGGAGCTCGGCCTCGAGTCGGCGCAGGTCGCCGACGTCGTGGTCGAACGTCTCCTCGTGGCTGATCGAGACCGTGTCCGCCGACACGGCGAGCGGGCGCGCGTCGATGCCGCGGGCGCGGTCGTGGAGCAGGCGGCCGTTCTTGCCGGGGAGCAGCCGTTTCACCTCCGGTGCGGACAGGTCGGCGAGCGCTCCGATCGTCAGCACGCCGGCGCGCGCGAGCCGCTCTTCGGATCGGGGCCCGACGCCCGGCAGCTTGCGAATCTCGAACGGCGCGAGGAACGCGCGCTCGCGGCCGAGCGGGACGACCGTGAGCCCGGCCGGCTTCCGCCGGTCGCTCGCCACCTTGGCGACGACCTTGCACGTCGCGACGCCGAGCGACGCCGAGAGGCTCGTCGCGCCGCGGACGGACGCTTGCACGGCTTCGGCGAGCGCCCGCGCCTCGAGGAAGCCACTCACGGTTTCGCCGAGATCGAGGTAGCCCTCGTCGAGCCCGGTCCGTTCGACGGTCGGTACGACCTCGCGAATCGCGGTCCAGACGGCGTCGGAGTACTCGCGGTAGAGGCTCTTCCGCGGCGATACGAAGACGGCCTGTGGGCATCGGCGCAGAGCCTCAGCGCAGCTCATCGCGGAGTGGATGCCGAAGCGGCGGGCGACGTAGTTGGCCGTCGCGACCACACCGCGGCTGCGCGGGTCGCCGCCGACGACGAGTGGCTTCGTGCGCAAAATCGGATCCTCGAGCTCCTCGACCGCCGCGAAGAATGCGTCGAGATCGAGGTGCGCGAGAATCATTGCACTCTCGTATCACACTCGTATGTCGTCCCCAGCTACCGTTGCATGTATGGACAACGAAACCAAGAAATCGACAACGCCGTGGGGGCCGGCGCAGGTGGTCGAGGAGGTGAGCGTCGCGCAGCGCGCAGGGATGAAGCGGTTCGCGTCCACGGTCCAGCTCCTCGAGGCGAAGGACGGCGAGCGGCTGGTGCGGTTCGCCTACTCGACCGGTGGGTCGGCCAGGCGCGGGCCGGTGACGCTGCGGGCGCGCGACCTCGAGCGGCTGCGCGAGGAGTTGCGAGCGCACCCGGGTCTCACGGCTGCACTGGGTCTGTAGGCGCTACGCGAGGACGGCGTGCCGTTCGAGGACGGCGTCGATCAGCGAGCCGAGGATGAGCGCGCCGTCGCACGAGCCCGTGCCGAGCAGCTCGTCGACCGCGTGCTCGGGGTGCGGCATCAGGCCCATCACGTTGCCCGCCTCGTTGACGACGCCGGCCACAGCTGCGACGGAGCCGTTCGGGTTCGTGCCTTCGTAGCGGAGCACGATCTGGTCGTTCGTCTCGAGCTCCGACAGCAGCTCGACGTCCGCATACCAGCAGCCCTCCCCGTGCTTGACGGGGATCACGAGTTGCTGGCCCTCCGTGCACCGGGTCGTGAATGGCGTGTCGGCGCGTTCGACCCTCAGCGCGACGTCGCTGCACACGAACGAGAGTGAGACGTTCGGACGCAGCGCCCCTGGAAGGAGCCCGGCCTCGCACAGGATCTGGAAGCCGTTGCAGATCCCGAGCACGAGGCCGCCGTCGGCAGCGAACCGAGCGACGGCTTCCATGGCCGGCGAAAAACGAGCGAGGGCGCCGGCGCGGAGGTAGTCCCCGTACGAGAAGCCGCCCGGGAGGACGACGGCGCCGACGTCCTGCAGCTCCGGGTCGCCGTGCCAGATTTGCACGGTCTCGGTCCCGAGCGAGCGCAATGCGAGCAGCGCGTCTCGGTCGTCCTGCGACCCGGGGAACGTGATGACGCCGATCCGCGGCGGTGCGTCGTCAGGCATCGATTGCGATCTCGTAGCTCTCGATCAGCGGGTTCGCGAGCAAGCTCCGGCACATCTCGTCGACGCGTGCACGGGCTTCGTCGGCGTCCGCCGTCTCGACGTCGAGGTCGACGAGGCGGCCGACGCGCGCGTGCGTGACGGGGAACCCGAGCTTGCGCAGCGAACCCTCGACCGCCTGCCCTTGCGGGTCGAGGATGCCCGCCTTCGGCCGCACTAGCACGGACACCTTCACGCGAGCACCACCTGCGGATCGGCGGCGTAGGCCGCGAACGGGATCCCCGTCAACCGCTCGAACGCCTCGAGATAGCGGCGCCGGGTGCCCGTGACGACCTTGTCCGGCAGCTCGGGCCCCGGGTACGTCTTGTCCCAGCCGAGCGATTCCGCGTAATCGCGAACGTACTGCTTGTCGAACGACGGCGCGGGGCGGCCGGGCTGAAAGCTGTCGACGGGCCAGAACCGCGACGAGTCGGGCGTGAAGAGCTCGTCGGCCAGGACGAGCGTGCCGTCGCCGTCGACGCCGAACTCGAACTTCGTGTCCGCGAGGATGATTCCCCGCGAGACCGCATGGTCCGAGGCGAAGCGATAAAGCGCGAGCGATGCACGCTCGACCTCGTCCAGCCGCTCCTCGCCGATCAGCGCGGCGGCGCCCGCGCGGTCGAGCGGCTCGTCGTGACCCTCGTGCGCTTTGGTCGTCGGCGTGAAGATCGGCTCGGGCAGCTGCTCCGATTCCTTCAAGCCTTCGGGGAGCCGCTGTCCACAGACCTCGCCGGACTCCCTGTAGCTCTTCCAACCTGACCCCGCGAGGTAGCCGCGGACGACACACTCGATCGGCAGCATCTCCAGGCGGCGGCATTCCGTCGAGCGTCCGTCCTCGCGCAGGGAGAGCAGGTGGTTCGGCACGATCTGGTGAGTCCGCGCGAACCAGAAGCCTGCCAGGCCCGTCAGGACGCGTCCCTTGTCGGGAATCTCGGTGGGGAGGACGACGTCGAAGACCGAGATACGGTCGCTCGCGACGAGCAGCAGCCGATCGCCGTCCACCGCGAAGAGCTCGCGGACTTTGCCGCTTCCAACATGGAGCGTGGCTTCAGGCATGAATGGGATCCTCCCTCGGTTCGAGTGCGCGCAGCCGCTCGAAGACGGCGTCGACGTGGGTTGTGTAGGCAGTCAAGTCGAAGATCTGTTCCAGTGCCTCAGAATCCAGGCGGTCGGTGATCTCGTGATCGGCCGCGGCGAGGGCGCGCAGATCCTGTTCTTCCTCCCAGGCGCGCATCGCGCTCCGTTGGACGAGCCTGTACGCCTCGTCGCGCTCCGCGCCGGCCGCGACGAGCGCGAGCAGCAGCCGTTGGCTGAAGAAGACGCCGTGGCTCGATTCGAGGTTCCTGAGCATCCGCTGCGGCCAGACGACGAGCCCCTCGACGAGCCAGGCGAAGCGGTCGAGCATGTAGTCGAGCGCGAGGAACGAGTCCGGGATCACCACGCGCTCGGCCGAGGAATGCGAGATGTCGCGCTCGTGCCAGAGCGCGACGTTCTCGAGCCCGACGAGCACGTTCGCGCGCACGACTCGCGCCAGGCCGCTGATCCGCTCGGAGATGACGGGATTGCGCTTGTGGGGCATCGCTGACGATCCCTTCTGGCCGCTACCGAACGGCTCCTCGACCTCGCGGAGCTCTGTCCGCGCCAGGTGGCGGATCTCGACGGCGAAGCGGTCGAGCGAGCTCGCGACCAACGCGAGCGCTGCGAGCATGGCTGCATGCCGGTCGCGCGCCACGACCTGGGTCGAAACCGGGTCCGGCTCCAGCCCGAGGCGCTCGCACGCGACGCGCTCGACCTCGGGGTCGATCGCCGCATACGTGCCGACGACGCCGGAGAGCTTGCCGACGCGCATCCCGTCGAACGCTTCGTCGAGTCGCGCGCGGCCGCGGCTGAGCTCGAATGCCCACCCGGCGAGCTTGAGCCCGAACGTGGTCGGCTCAGCGTGAACGCCGTGGGTGCGGCCCATCATCACGGTCAGCCTGTGCTCCTCGGCCCGCGCGACCACGGCGTTCAGAGCGCGCTCCAGGCCCTCCAGAAGCAGTTGCCCTGCCGCCTGCACCTGGAGCGCGAGCGCGGTGTCCAGCACGTCCGAGGACGTGAGCCCGTAGTGGAGCCAGCGGCCCGACGGGCCGAGCTCGTCCGCGACGGCGTCGACGAAAGCTGCGACGTCGTGCTGCGTTCGCTCCTCGAGCTCCGCCACGCGGTACGGGCTCGGCGTGGCCGCGCGCTCACGGATTTCGTCGACATCTGCCGCCGGGACCACGCCGACGGCTGCCCAACCCTCGAGTGCGGCAAGCTCCACCTCGAGCCACCGTTCGAGCTTGCTCTCCTCCGACCAGATCCTGGTCATGGCCGGACGGGAGTAGCGCGCGATCACCAGATCGATTCTAGAGCGCGGCCACGATTGACCTTCGGTGCGCCCGGGTACGACCCGGCGTATGACGAACCTCGACAGCGAACAGCGCCGCATCGCCCGCGGACGCCGGGACGACGTGCCCGTTCGCGCGCTGACCGCCGTCTGGCTGGTCGTAGCGGCCGGCGTGGTTGTCGTCCTCGCCGTGGCAATGACGATCTGGCTGATCCTGCGTTAGCCGGATCCTGCAGCCCTCCTCAACCGCAGAAGTTGGTCGCGACGGCGAGGAGGACGTCGGCGCAGCGTTCGACGGACGCCACGTCGACCCATTCCACCGCCGCGTGTGCGCCCTCGCCAGCCGGCCCGTACACGACCGTCGGGACCCCTGATGCCTGCACGAGCGCGGCGTCGGTCCAGAACGGGACGCCGATCATGCTCGAATCGGCGTGGCGACGGACGAGTTGCACGATGTCGGCGTCCTGGTCGACCTCGAACGGGTCGCGCGTCACGCCCATCGTCAGCGTCGCCTCGGGCTCGCTCTGCGCGATCAGCAATTGCAGCTCGCGTTCGACATCCGCCGCCGTCTCGCCCGGCAGCGTGCGGCGTTCGCCCGTCAACAGGCACCGGTCCGGGTAGCTCGAGAACTCCTGGCCGCCTTCGATCAGCGAGGCGTGAACGGAGCCGGCACCCAGGAGCGAGTGCGTCGCGCCGCCACCGAGCGCGTCTGCGAGCCCCTGCAGCCGGACGAGCACGGGGCCCATCTTCGCGATCGCGTCGACGCCCAGGTCGGGGCGGGACCCGTGCGCGGCGCGGCCTCGCGTCTCGATCTCGAAGCCGGCGAACCCCTTGTGCGCGACGGCGACGTCGAGCTCGGTCGGTTCGGCGACGACGGCGGCGTCGAACCGCCGTCCGCCCGCGAGCAGCGCCTCGGTCCCGATGCTTGCGACCTCCTCGTCGGCGACCGCCGCGACGACGACGTCTCCCCGAAGCTCGCGGCGGCGCGCCTCGGCGGCGACGACGAGGATCGCGGCGAGGCTGCCCTTCATGTCGTAGGCGCCGCGGCCGTAGAGTCGGCCGTTCTCGACGCGGCCGTCGAACGGGTCTTCCATCGTTTCCACGCCGACGGTGTCCATGTGCGCGTTCAGGAGCAGCGTTCGGCCGCCGCGCGTGCCACGCGCGGTGGCGATCACGTTCGGGCGACCTGGCGCCGCTTCGACGAGCTCGACCTCTAGCCCGGCCTCCTTGCACCAGTCGGCAACGAACCGCGCAAGCTCGCGTTCACCGGCTGCGCCCGCGATCAGGTCGGGATTGATGGAATCGATCGAGACGAGCTTCTGGAGCAGCTCGACGAGCTGCGTCACGCGTCCAGGATGCGGGCCGCGAGGATGGCAGCGTTTTTCGCGTTGTCCACGCCCACGCACGCGACGGGGACGCCGGGCGGCATCTGCACGATCGCGAGCACGGCGTCGAGCCCGTCGAGGACGCTCTTCGACGAACGCAGCGGAACGCCGATCACCGGCAAATCTGTGTGTGCAGCGGCGACCCCGGGGAGTGCGGCCGCGAGGCCCGCGCCGGCGATGATCACCTTCAGGCCGCGCCCGCGTGCGCCGCGGCAGTACTCGGCGACCGCGTCCGGGGTTCGATGTGCGGAGCGCACCTCCAGCTCGTGCTCGATCCCGCGCGCGTCCAGCTCGTCGAGCGCCGGCTGCATCCGCTCGATGTCCGACTCGGACCCGACGAGGATCCCGACCGCGGGTGCGTCAGCCAACGCGAGCGTCCTCGGCCGTTCCGAGCGCGATGTCCGTCCGATAGTGGCAGCCGTCGAAGTCGATGTGGTCGACCGCGGCGTACGCGCGTTCCCGTGCTTCCGCGATCGTCTCGCCGGTCGCGGTCACGTTCAGGATCCGGCCGCCGTTGGTAACCAGCTGATCGTGCCGCAACGCGGTGCCGGCGTGGAAGACGATCGCGCCCGCCTCCTCCGCTTCGGCGACGCCGTTGATCGGCGTCCCGGCGTCGCTCCGTTCGGGGTAGTCGCGCCCGGCGAGGACAACGGTGAGGGCGCCGTGCTCCGCTTCTGCCACCGACGTCGACCCGAGGTCGCCCGCGGCCGCGGCGGCGAGTGCGGGGAGGAGGTCGTCGTCGATGCGCGGCAGGATCACCTGAGTCTCGGGATCGCCGAACCGGCAGTTGAACTCGAACACGAGCGGGCCGTCGCCGGTCATGAAGACGCCGGCGTACAGGACTCCGATGAACGGCGTACCGCGCCGCGCCAGCTCCGCCACGACGGGCTGATGAATCGCTGAGACGAGCTCGTCGACCCGCTCCGAGACGCCGGGGAACGGCGAGTAGCAACCCATCCCGCCCGTGTTCGGGCCAGCGTCGCCGTCACCGACGCGCTTGTAGTCCTGTGCTGCGGGCAGGCCGAGCACGTTCGTGCCGTCCGAGAGCGCGAAGACCGAGACCTCCTGCGCCTCGATGAGCTGCTCGATCACGAGTGGCCCGCCGAGCGCCGTCGCTCGCTCGACGGCGGCTTCGACCTCCGCCTGCGTCCGGCACACGAATGCGCCTTTTCCGGCCGCGAGGCCGTCCGCCTTGATCACGCAGGGCGGCGTTGCGGCCGTGAGCGTCGGCGTCGTGGGGACGCCCGCCGCCGCCATCACCTCCTTCGCGTAGCTCTTGGAGCCTTCGATCATCGCCGCGTCGCGCCCGGGGCCAAATACCGGAACGCCCGCGTGACGCAGGTCGTCGGCCAGCCCCGCCACGAGCGGCACCTCCGGCCCCACGACGACGAGATCGATCTCCAGGAAGCGCGCGAGCCCGAGCAGCCCCTCCGCGTCTTCGGCTCGGACAGGATGGCAGTGGCCGAGGGCCGCCATCCCAGGGTTGCCGGGCGCGCAGTGGAGCTCGTCGAGCAGCGGGCTCTGGCTGAGCTTCCACACGAGCGCATGCTCGCGACCGCCCGATCCGACGACCAGCACCTTCACGCCCAGCACTCTAGGGGGTTTGAAAGACGGCCTCCGCGCGCATCACACGGCCATGTCGATGCAGGAGCCGGGACTCGACCGGCATGAGTGGGAGAGCGAGTTCGAGTCGCTCGAGCCGGAGTTGCGCGATTCGCCGGCGGAGGCATTGCCGGACTTGGCCGACCTGGTCGAGCGCATGCTGGACGAGCGCGGCTTTGACATTGGCGATCCCGTGGCGCGCGAGAATGACGAGCCGGAGGTCGTCCGCGAGTATCTGAACGCGCGCGAGGTCGCAGACCGCCGCGAACGCGGCGACGACGTCGACCCCGGCGACGTCGCAGCCGCGATCACCGGTCTGCGGGCGCTCTACGACCATCTGCTCGTCGAGCGCAGCGCGCCGTAGGTGTGCGGAGGCGGGCAAAGCCCGCCTCCGCGACGAACTGGGATCAGGATCAGCTCGCGACGGTTTCGAGACCGCGCGGCGACAGGACGCGCTGGCGCTCGGCGCCCGTTCCGATGAGCGAGACCTCCACCTCGAGTTGGCGCTCGACGAACTCGATATACCTGCGGGTGTCCTCGGGCAGCGCACCGATCGACTCGATGCCGTCGAGCGGCTCCTGCCAGCCGGCGAGCGTCTCGTAGACCGGCCTGCAGTGGTGAAAATCGCTTTGGTGCGCCGGGAACTCAGCCGTCTCGTCTCCGCTGGGGAGTAGGTATCGCACGCAGACCGGCAGCTCCGCGAACGCGGATAGAACGTCGAGCTTGGTCAGCGCGAGCGACGTGATCCCGTTCAACCTCACTGCGTACCGGAGTGCGACCAGATCGAGCCACCCGCAGCGGCGCTGCCTGCCCGTGACTGTCCCGAACTCCCCGCCGAGCTCCTGCAGACGGTCATGCGTGGCGCCTTCGATCTCTGTCGGGAACGGCCCCTCGCCCACGCGGGTCACGTACGCCTTCGCGACGCCGATCACCGAATCGATGCGCGTCGGGCCGATTCCCGTCCCGACGGCGGCGCCGCCGGCGACGGTCGGCGACGAGGTGACGAACGGGTACGTCCCGTGGTCGAGGTCGAGCAGCGTGCCGTGAGCGCCGTCGAAGATGACGCGCTTGCCGTCGCGGAGCGCGCGGTCGACGAGGAGCGACGTATCCGCGATCAACGGGCGGAGGCGCTCCGCATAGCGCTCGTAGCGCTCGACGAGCCCCTCGAGCTGGATCGGCTCCGACCCGTAGACGCGCTCGAGCCAGACGTTCTTCTCGGCGAGCGCGACCTCGATCTTCTGCCGGAGGATCTTCGGGTCGAGCAGGTCCTGGACGCGGATCCCGAGCCGGTACGCCTTGTCTGCGTACGTGGGGCCGATCCCGCGCCGCGTCGTACCGATCTTGAGCTTGCCGAGCCGGCGCTCGCTCCCCCGGTCGATTGCGAGATGCCATGGCATGACGAGATGCGCGTTCCCCGACAGCCGGACGAGCTCGGTCGAGATGCTGCGCGACTCGAGGTCGTCCAGCTCCTCGATCATCACCTGCGGATCGACGACGCAGCCGGCGCCGATGACGCAGACCTTGCCGCGCAAGATGCCGGACGGAATGTGCTTGAGCTTGTAGGTCTCGCCGTCGACCACGATCGTGTGGCCGGCGTTCGGCCCGCCGTTGTAGCGGCAGACGAGGTCGCTGTGCTGCGCCAGCAGGTCGACGATCTTGCCCTTGCCTTCGTCGCCCCATTGCGCGCCGACGATCACGGTCGCAGGCACCGGGGGAGTTTGCCTTACGCGGAGGCCGGTGCGGCTCCTACGCGGCCGACCGGCCGACGCGCCGCACAGCGATCGGGTGCCCGCGGTCGCAGCGGGTGAACCCCACGTCGGCGTCGGAGCGGAGCCGTCCTGCGACCTTCGCGGCGCGGTACGAGAGCGTCGGCTGTGGCGTATCCGGGTTCGAGAGGCATTCCTCGCATAGAGCGGCGAACGTGGTCGCGTCCGCCCGCAGCCAGATCACCTGCTTCGGCGTCACTGCGTCGCCGCCAGGTCCGTGAACTTCGTGTAGCGGCGCAGGAACGAGAGCTTGATCGAGTCTGTCGGGCCGTTGCGGTGCTTTGCCAGATGGACCTCCGCGAGCCCTTGCTGGTCCGAGTTCTCGTTGTAGTACTCGTCGCGATAGATGAAGAGAACGAGGTCGCTGTCCTGCTCGATGCTGCCGGACTCCCTCAGATCGGAGAGGATCGGCCGCTTGTCGTGCCGCTGTTCGACCGCCCTCGACAGCTGCGACATCGCCAGCACCGGCACGTCCAGGTCGCGCGCGAGCACCTTCAGCGAGCGCGAGATCTGCGAGACCTCCTGCACGCGGTTCTCAACCGTTGCGCCGGACGTCATCAGCTGCATGTAGTCGACGACGATCAGGCCGAGGTTCGGCTCTTTCGACTTCAGGCGCCGCGCCTTCGAGCGAATCTCCATCATGTTGATCGACCCGGCGTCGTCGACGTAGATCGGCGCCTTCATCAGCGCGTCGCAGGCGGCCGTCAGCCGCGGCCAGTCGTCGGCGGCGAGCTTGCCGCTACGCAGGCGGTTCGACTCCACCTTCGCCTCGCTGCACATCAGGCGCTGCGTGACCTCAGCTTTGGACATCTCGAGCGTGAAGAGCGCAACCGGCGTCTCGTGCCGGACTGCGAGGTTCGCCGCGATGCCGAGGCCGAAGGCGGACTTCCCCATGCTTGGGCGCGCCGCGACGATTACGAGATTCCCGGGCTGGAAGCCCGAGGTCAGCCGGTCGAGATCGCGGAAGCCCGACGGAACGCCGGTGACGTCCTCGCCGGCCTCGTAGAGCTTCGTGATCCGCTCGAAGCTCTCCTTGAGCAGGTCCTCGATGTGGCTGAACTCGCTGGCGACGCGTGTCTGCGACAGCTCGAACATGATCTGCTCGGCGCGATCGACGAGGTCCGTGGTCTCGCCGGGGCGATCCCAGCCGAGCTGGGCGATTTGGCCACCTGCTCGAATGAGCCCCCGCAGCGTGGAGAGCTCGCGCACGATTCGCGCGTAGTGGGCGGCGTTCGCCGTCGCCGGCACGAGCGCCGCGAGCTCGTGGATCCGCCCGCGGCCTCCGACCTCCTCCAGCTGCCCGCGCTCCTCGAGCGCGTCCACGAGCGTGATCGCGTCGACGGGCTCGCTCTTCCCGTAGAGATCGACCGCCGCGCGGTACATCTTCGCGTGGCTCTCGCGGTAGAAATCCGAGCCGTCGAGAAGCTCGCTCACCGCGCCGATCGCGCCCGGTGACAGCATCATCGCGCCGAGGACGGACTCCTCGGCTTCGAGGTTCTGGGGCGGGACAGGCGCCGTCGAAGGGGCTTGCGCGAGCTGCGCCATCAGCGCGTAATCAACTCCAGTCCACCGCCGCGTGCAAGGCGGTCATGCCGGGTCTAAAACTGCCTCCGATGCAGGGGCTAAGGAACATGCGTTCGCATATTGTCCCCAACCCGACGGACGTTGTCCCCAGCGGAACGCGGCGAAAAGTGCCGAAAGAGCGACAACTTCGTGCCGACTCTCCACAACCGTGTGGAGAGCGTTGTGGACAGCTACTCGGGCGCCGGCTCGGGTTCGTCTGCGACTGCCTCAGCCGCAGCGCCTTCGTCGGGCGCAGCCAGCTCGGCAGCCGGCTCCTCGGCTGCTGTAGGCGCGGTTTCGGCGTTGGCCATTTCCGCGCCGTCCGCCGCGACGCCCTCAGGGGCTTCGGGCTGGACGTCCTCCTCTGGCGGCAACTCGCCGCCCTCCGGCACGACGAGCGTGCGCAATTCGGCCGAGACGTCCGTGAACAGCTCGATCGGCACCTGATACCGCCCGATCCGCTTGATCGGCTCGTCGAGCTGGATCTTCCGCCGGTCGACGCGGACGCGGCGCGTTCGCCAAAGCTCCTCCGCGACATCCGTCGCCGTCACGGAGCCGAACAGCGAGCCGGTCGGGCCCGCCTTGACGTCGAACCGCAGCTCGGCCGTCTCGAGCGTCGATGCGATCTCACGTGCCTGCTCGACCGTCTGGGCCTCGTGCCGTGTCCGGAGCGCCTCGTGGCGGTCTAACTCCGCCAGACGTCCCGGCGTCGCCGGCTCCGCGAGCCGACGCGGCAGGAGGTAATTGCGGGCATAGCCGCGGGCGACGTTGACGACGTCGCCCTTAAGGCCGACTTTCTCGACGTCTTGGAGGAGGACGACGTCCATCAGGCGGCGACGTAGGGCAGCAGCGCCATCTCGCGCGCGCGCTTGACCGCGACCGCAACCTGGCGCTGGTGCCGCCGGCACGCGCCGGTGGTGCGGCGCGAGCGGATCTTGCCCTTCTCGGAGATGTATCGACGCAGCTGGTTGTAGTTCTTGTAGTCGACCTCGTCGATCTTCTCGCGGCAGAAGTAGCAGTTGCGCCGCCGCCCGGCGAGCGCCTGCGACTGCCCTCGCTTGCCGCGCTGCTGTCGTTGATCGCGCTGCGCCATCAGAACGGGATGTCGTCGTCAGCGCCGCCGAAGTCGCTCTTGTCGCTCGTCGCGGCACCGGCGCCCGCAGTCACGAACTGCGGCTCGGACTCGAACTCGCCGCGCCCGCCGAGGAACTGCACCGAATCCGCGACGATCTCGACGGCCTGCCGCTTCGAGCCGTCCTGCGCTTCCCACTCGCGCCACTCGAGCCGGCCGTCGACGGCGACGGGCCGCCCCTTCGCGAGGTACTGCGCGCAGTTCTCGCCCTGGTTACCCCAGACGGTGACGTCGAAGTAGTTCGGCTTTTCGCCCCACTCCCCCGTAGCGGCATCCTTGCGGCGCGTATTGACGGCGAGGCGCAGGCTGCAGACGGCGGTGCCGCTTGGCGTATGGCGAAGCTCAGGGTCGCGCGTCAAGTTACCGACGAGGACGACGCGGTTGATGTTGGCTGCCATCTCGTGCTCCCTTCCTAGAACGTGTGTTCGGTCATGCTAGCCGCCTTCCTGGACGGCTTCGGGCTCAGGCGCCGGCGCCGCTTCGAGCTCGGCGGCCGGCGGCGCGGGTGCGGTGCTCGTCGACTGAGCGGACACCCGCGGACGGCGGACGGCCAGGTGTCGCAGTACGCCGTCGGTGATCCGAAGGACGCGCGAGATCTCGTCGAGCGACTCGGGCTCCGAGGTGAACAGGAGCAGGTGGTACGTTCCTTCGCCCTTGTGACGGATCTCATAGGCGAGCTTGCGGCGCCCCCACGCGTCGTGTCGCTCCCACGTGCCGCTGCCGCCTTCGACGGTCTCACGGATACGCGAGACGATCTCGTTCTGCCGGTCGTCCTCGAGATCCGGGTCGAGCAGCAGCAGAATCTCGTAGTCGTTCAAGTTCCCGTTTTCTCCCTTCGGTCTGGACGGCTTCGCCGGGCGGCGCCGCTCGGGTGCGCGGAGCTGGGCGAAGCAGGAAGCCCGGCGAGTGTAGCATCGGCCACGATGAGGGTCCGGTCCGCGCTCGTACTCGGAGGCCTTGCAGCCGCCGGCGCGGCCGCCGCACGGAAGCTCCGCGGAAATCGAGGCGCGCCGGCCGCCGATCCGGCGCTCGAGCTGCGGCGGAAGCTCGACCAGTCGCGTGACCTCGCGGCAGAACGCGAGGAGTTCGAAGCCGCGGAAACGCCGGTCGATCGTGTCGAGCCCGCGGTCGACGACCGGCGCCGCGAGGTCCACGAGCAGGCGCGCGCGGCCGTCGACGAGCTGCGCACCCCCCCAAACGGGTAGGTCGAGGACGCCTGCAATGGGCCGATCGGCCCATTGCAGGAGTCCAGGTGCGCTGGTAGAACCACCGTAGGGGTCCAGTGGTGAAGGTTCTTTCCCGCGTGTCGTCGCCGCAGCGGACGCCCTTGATGGTTATCGCCATCCTCGGCGCGCTGCTGATCGCAGGCCAAGCTGCGGCAGCACGCGTCCTCTCGAGCGACGCCAAGTCGGGTCGCGCCGAGCAAGGGACGTTGCGGGGGACACTGCTCGTCCGCCACGGCGACGTGTTCCGGCTCGGGCTCGCGCGGTATTCCTACTGGCTGAAGAGCGGCTCGTCGATCGAGCGGCTCGTCTTTCGTGGCCGCGGCCCTTCCGGCCTCGGCCGTGATCACGTCTCCGTCAGCGGCGTCCGCGTCGGCTCAGTCGTCCACGTGCCGCCGGGCGGCGTCGACGTGCTCGACAAGCAGCAGCGGATCGATGCCCGCAACAACGCGAGCGGTTCGTACAAGCTCGCCGTCTTCCTGATCAATTTCCGGAACGACACGCGGCAGCCGTGGACAAGGGCGGACGCGAACGCGCGCTACTTCACCGCGCCCGACTCGATGGCGGCGTACTACAAGGAGCAGTCGTTCGGGGGCATGACGCTGGCCGGCGACGTCCTGGGCTGGTACACGCTGTCCGTCGACAACGACGGCTGCGACCCGAACGGGTGGGCGAACGAAGCGCGCGCACTCGCGCAATCGGCCGGCGTCAACCTCTCGCAGTACACCAACTACGAGTACGTGTTCGGCCCGCAGGTCGCCTGCGGGTGGGCCGGACTCGCGTACGTGCCGGGCCAGACCTCCTGGATCAACGGCACCCTCTCCCTGCGCGTGATCGCGCACGAGTTCGGGCACAACCTCGGCGTCCACCACGCGAGCGCGCTCTACTGCCAGAATTCCGCCGGCGCCCGCGTCGCGATTTCCGAGAATACCCGCTGCGGCGCGAGCGAGTACGGCGACCCCTTCGACCCGATGGGGGCGGGGCAGACGCCGCACATGAACAACTTCCACAAAGGGCAGTACGGCTGGTTCGGCGCCGGCAACATCGTCACCGCCACGAGCAACGGCACATACACGCTGTCGCCGATCGAGCAGCCGAACGGCGGCACGCAAGTCCTCCGCGTGCCTCGCAGCGGCTCTCTGGGGTGGTACTTCTACCTCGAGTACCGGCGTCCGTTCGGGACCTACTTCGACGCCTTCTCGCTCTCGAATCCCGTCGTCAACGGCGTCACGATCCGCCTCGCGCCCGACTTTCCCTCGATCAGCCAATCGTACTTGCTCGACACGACGCCGGCCACGTTCACGTTCGACGACGCGCCGCTCCGGCTCAACGAGCTCGTGACGGATCCCGTGAGCGGGATCACCTTCAAGACCGAAGGCCTGAGCGCGACGTCGGCGAACGTCTCGGTGCAGTTCGGCGGAACGCCTCCGCCTCCGCCACCGCCCCCACCCCCACCTCCACCTCCACCGCCA
>Ga0126312_10001636_pt1 | contig 14815 bp, 13 predicted proteins | sample Plot104A_FD_92537 | JGI IMG/M metagenome (GOLD analysis project Ga0126312, IMG submission 92537) | Serpentine soil microbial communities from UC McLaughlin Reserve, CA, USA - Plot104A | ecosystem: Environmental > Terrestrial > Soil > Grasslands | place: USA: UC McLaughlin Reserve, Lake County...
CAGTCGCGTGGGGGCGGCCTCTCTTCTTCGACGGCCTGCCGGCCACCGGCAAGGGCTACCGCGAAGCCTCGGTCGAGGTCCAGCGCGAGATCCACGGCCTCTGGCGCTTCCTCGTCGACGCGCACGTGCTTGGCCGTCCGCGCCACGCCACCCCGCCGGCGTGATCGAGCAACCAGCGGAGCTCGTTGGCACCGCGGCGATCGTCGGGTTTCCCAACGTCGGCAAGTCGACGCTGGTGAACCGCCTGACGGCGACGCGCGACGCCGTCGTCCACGAGACGTCCGGGGTCACACGAGACCGCAAAGAGCTGGTCTGCGAGTGGCGCGGCAAGCGCTTCCTGCTCGTGGATACCGGCGGCGTCGACCTCGCCGACCGCTCGCCGATCACGCGACAGGTGGCCGAGCAGGCGCGCGTGGCGATCGAGGAGGCGGACCTCGTCGTCTTCGTCGTCGATGCGCGAGCGGGCGCCACGCCCGGTGACGAGGAGGTTGCAGACCTGCTCCGGCGCTCCGGACGGCCCGTGCTCGTGATCGCCAACAAGATCGACGATCCGACGAGGATCGACGAGATCCACGAGTTCCACCGCCTCGGCCTCGGCGAGCCGGTCGCGATCTCGGCGCTGCACGGGCACGGGACCGGCGACCTGTTGGACGCGATCCTCGAGCGGCTTCCGGGACGCACGACCCGCCAAGAGATCACCGAGGACGCCATCCGTGTCGCCATCCTCGGACGGCCGAACGTGGGGAAGTCGAGCCTGGTCAACGCGCTCGTCGGGCAGGACCGGGTGATCGTCTCCGAGACCCCGGGGACGACGCGCGACGCGATCGACACCGTCCTCACCCGCGGTGACCGGACCTTCGTCCTCGTCGACACGGCGGGTCTCCGGCGGAAGCGCCGGCAAAGGCAGGGGATCGAGTACTACTCCGAGCTCCGGGCCCTGCAGGCCGCCGAGCGGGCCGACGTCGCCCTCGTCCTCGTCGATGCGAGTGAAGGGCTTGTCGACCAGGATCTCGCCGTCGCGGACGTGGCCCGCAAGGCGCAGAACTCCACGCTCGTGGTGGCCTCGAAGTGGGACACCGCCAAGGTCGGCATCGAGGACCTTCGTCCGCGACTGCAGGATCGGCTCAAGCAGCGTCCGCCGCTCGTCGCCGTGTCGGCGAAGACCGGCCGAGGGATCGGCCGCCTGCTCGATCGCGTGGAGGAGCTGTACGACAAGCACACGTCCCGGGTGACGACGGGCGAGCTCAACCGGTTTCTCGGCGAGCTCCGGGACGCGCGCGAGCCGCCGTCCAAGAACGGGAAGCGGCTCAACCTGCTTTACGGCACGCAGACACAGGTGCGTCCGCCGCGGTTCCGCTTCTTCGTCAACGATCCGGGCCTGATCACCCGCGACTACGGCTACTGGGTCGAGAACCAGCTCCGTGACCGATTCGAGCTCGAGGGCGTGCCGGTCTCGATCGATTTCGTCAGACGATCATGAAGATCGCCGTTGTCGGGGCTGACGCTAGAGCGTGCGCAGCGCCGCGCGCGCCCGTTCGTTGAATGCCGCTTTCGTCTCGCCTTCCTGGAGCCGCATCGGCTGGCCGAACGTCAAGTCGCTTTCTTGGGGTCTCGGCATGATCCGGCCCTTCGGGAGCACCTTGTGGGCGCCGCGGATGCGTACCGGGACGAGTTCGACATCCGGGCGCTCGCGACAGAGGTAGTAGAGACCGCTGCGGAACTGCGAGATCGACTCGCCGGAACCCCTGGTTCCCTCAGGGAAGAGGATCAGCGAGTGCTCGTCGCCAAGTCCCTCCAGCATCTGCTCGAGCGCCGAGCGCCCGCGTCGGTCGGCGCTGCCCCCGACGGAGTTGGTGTCCGTGTCGAGCAGCGCGCGATCGACGAGGACCGCATCGAAGACCCTCCCGACGTAGTAGCGGCGGAACCGGCTGCGCTGCCAGTAATCACGGCCCGCAACCGGTCTCGTTCGTTCTCGCACGTGCCGCGGCAACGAGGACCAAATCAGGATGAAATCCAGGTGGCTCGTGTGATTAGCGAAGTAGATGCGCTGACGGGCCTCGTCAATGCGCGAGAGGAAGCGTACGGACTTCGTCGTGATCGTTCGAGCGACCAGGACGAGCAACCATGCGGCGGCCCTGCGCCGAAGCTTCCAGCCCGACCGGGCCCGTCGACCGGCTCTAGCGGACCGCGGCGCTTTCCTCAGAGAGGCCCTCAAACGGAGGTATATGCGCTCACCCACGGCGATGCATTGTCGTCGGGTTCGGGGCGACTCGGCCGGGTCCTGTGATGCCAGAGCACCGGCTCGTCTCGGTCGAGCACATGGCGGGGAAAGAGTTGCTGAAGCGGTCCACACTAGGAATGCCTTGTTGCATCGCGCGTCTGGATTTCAACGCGCGACGGAAATTCGCGCACTCCCACTCTTCGCCACGCGCGCTGGGCTGAGGCCTCGGCCCCGTCGCCTCCGAGCGTCGGCGCGGCTCGCGTGTGGTCGCGGCCCGCCCTTTCGCCCACGTGTCTATCCGCCCCGCGATCTAGCGTTTGTTTCAAGTCTTCGGCGTCACCTACCGAAAATGAGGGGCATGAAGATTCGTCGGCCAGGCCTGAAGCGGAGTCGCCGTTCCTGTCGGGATAGTAGTCGGCTATGGACATAGGCGTCCCCGAAACCGAGCGGGAGATCGAGATAACTCCGTTCGAAGAGCCGGTCCCGGCACCGGCGCCAGTCGTAGAGCCGGTCGAGGAGCCGGCGCCGGCGTGAGCGAGTTCTCGACCGAGCCAATCATCGGGTGGCGGCTTTGGCACGTCCGGCTCCACGGCGATGAGTACCGGCTCGAATCCTTCACCTGGCACCACGTGAGCTGGCCTCCCATGAGGCGATTCGAGGCAAGCTGCTCGTTCCATCGGGACGCCGCCCCCGTCTACGACCACGAATGCGGCATCTACGCGTTCAGGACGCGCGCGCTCGCGGAGGATCTCCTTAGGCGCTACACCGGCATTCGGCAGTGCTACGGGCGCGAGTATCGAGAGCTGCCCCCGGTTAGGGAGGGACGCCCCATCGCCCTCGGCAGCGTCTCGCTTTGGGGAAGGATCCTCGTCCGGGAAAAGGGCTTCCGGGCACAGTACGCCTACCCGTACGAGCTGTTCCTCATCGGCGGCGACGACCACATCGCGCGCGAACTTCGCCACCGGTACGCCGTCGACGTCTCGCGCGTCTGACCGCCGCGAGCGCCGGGTCGCGTTAGCAGCGTTGACATCCCCGTCTGGGTACGAGATCTTGCTCGCGCACTCTTACCCAGAAGGGGGTGTCATGGACATCTTCACGGCCGAGGTGGTCGGGACTGCGATCCTGATCCTGCTCGGAGACGGGGTCGTTGCTGGAGTCCTGCTCGCGCGCTCGAAAGCCGAGAACGCAGGCTGGATCGTGATCACGTTTGGATGGGGGATGGCTGTCGCGATCGCCGTTTATGCGGTCGGCCAGTTCAGCGGCGCGCACATCAATCCGGCGGTGACGATCGGCTTCGCGCTGACAGACATCACACCGTGGGACGACGTGCCCAAGTACCTGGCCGGCGAGTTCGCCGGGGCCTTCATCGGTGCCATCCTGGTCTACCTCGCCTACCTGCCACACTGGCGGCCGACGGAGGACCCGGGCCTGAAGCTCGCCGTCTTCTCGACCGCGCCGGCAATCCGAAACAAGGGTCAGAACCTGCTGACCGAGATCATCGGGACGTTCATCCTGCTCTTCGGCGTGCTCGCAATCGTCGGGCACTTCACCCAGGATGTCTCGGGCGCGATCGGGGACGAGGCGTTGACCACGGCGTTCGCACAAGCCTTCCCGCCGCTCCTGATCGGCCTGCTGGTATTCGCGATCGGCCTCTCGCTGGGCGGGCCGACCGGGTACGCGATCAACCCGGCGCGCGACCTTGCGCCGCGCATCGCACACGCCGTGCTTCCGATTCCGGGCAAGCGAGACCCGGACTGGGACTACTCCTGGGTCCCCGTGGTGGGGCCGCTCATCGGCGGCTCGCTCGGGGCGCTCGCCTATCAGGGGTTGTTCGCGCCCGGCACGGGCAACCTCGAGGTCCTAGGCAGGGTGACCGGAATCTTCTGACCTCAAAGGGGGTGAGGCAACGTGAAGAAGCTGATCAACAAGCCCGAAGACGTCGTCACCGAGGCGCTAGAGGGGATGGCCGCCGCCCACCCCGACCTCATCAAGGTGAACTTCGGGCCCAACTACGTCGTTCGGGCGGATGCTCCGGTGCAGGGCAAGGTCGCCCTCGTCTCGGGCGGCGGCTCGGGGCATGAGCCGATGCACGGCGGCTTCGTGGGCATGGGCATGCTCGATGCCGCCTGCCCGGGCGAGGTCTTCACCTCGCCGACGCCGGATCAGATGCTCGAGGCGACGAAGGCAGCGAACGGCGGCGCCGGCGTGGTGCACATCGTGAAGAACTACACCGGCGACGTCATGAACTTCGAGATGGCCGCCGAGCTCGCCCGCGGCGAGGGGATGGAGGTGGAGGCGGTTGTGATCGACGACGACGTCGCCGTGCAGGACAGCCTCTACACGGCCGGCCGGCGCGGCGTCGGGACGACCGTCCTCGCCGAGAAGATCTGCGGCGCGGCCGCGGAGGACAAGCAGTCCCTGCAACAGGTCGCCGACCTCTGCCGGAAGGTGAACGCCAACGGCCGCAGCATGGGCATGGCGCTCACGTCGTGCATCGTCCCGAGCGCAGGCACGCCGACCTTCGAGCTCGGCGACGACGAGATGGAGATCGGCATCGGCATCCACGGGGAGCCGGGCCGGGAGCGGCGGAAGCTCGCCCCGGCCAGCGAGATCGTCGAGAGCCTGGCGACGCCGGTGATCGAGGACCTCTCGTTCCAGGAGGGCGACCAGGTGCTCGCGTTCGTCAACAGCATGGGCGGAACGCCGACGATCGAGCTCTACGTCGTCTACAACGAGCTGCGGAAGCTGCTCGAGAAGCGGGGGATCAAGATCACGCGGAACCTGATCGGGCCGTACATCACTTCACTCGAGATGGCCGGCTGCTCGATCACCCTGCTCAAGCTCGACGACGAGCTCACGCGGCTCTGGGACGCTCCCATCCATACACCAGGCTTGCGGTGGGGCGTCTAGCAGTACGGTGGAGGCTGTTGCCGTGACGGTCCCGTACGCACAGGTTCTCGGCTGGGTGAAGGCCTTCACCTCGACCGTCGCAGAGAACCGGGAGTACCTGACCCGGCTCGACTCGGCGATCGGTGATGCGGACCACGGCATCAACATGGACCGCGGGATGAAGGCGGCTCTCGCCAAGCTGGACGGGCTGGAGGGCGACGACATCGGCAACCTGCTCAAGACCGTCGGCATGACGCTCGTCTCGACGGTCGGCGGGGCCGGAGGCCCCCTCTACGGCACGTTGTTCCTGCAGATGGGCATGGCAACCGCCGGAAAGAGCGAGCTCCAACCGGAGGACTGGGCCGCCGCCCTCGACGCGGCCGTCAAGGGCGTGCAGATGCGAGGCAAGGCGGAGCCGGGCGACAAGACGATGGTGGACGCCCTGATCCCGGCGAGGGATTCCTTCACGGCGGCTCTGGCCGAGCAGGCTTCCTTCGAGGAGGCCCTGAGGAGATCGGCCGAGGCGGCCGAGGAGGGGATGCGGGCGACGATCCCGCTCGTTGCCCGAAAGGGACGCGCGAGCTACCTCGGCGAGCGCAGCGCCGGGCACCAGGACCCCGGCGCGACCTCTTCCCACCTGCTGGTCAAGACGGCCGCCGAGACCTGGTCCGCGGGCGGTTAGCGAGATGACGATCAGATAGGAGGTGCCGGATGGCGCAGTACGCAGCAGCGATCGACCAGGGAACGACCAGTACCCGCTTCATGGTCTTCGACCACGGCGGGCAGGTCGTCTCGGTCGACCAGAAGGAGCACGAGCAGATCTATCCGAAACCGGGTTGGGTCGAGCACGACCCGCTGGAGATCTGGCAGCGCACGCAGGAGGTGGTCCGGGCCGGCCTCGACAAGGTCAAGGCAAACGACATCGCGGCCGTCGGTGTGACGAACCAGCGCGAGACGACGGTCGTCTGGGACCGCTCGACCGGACGGCCAGTCTTCAACGCAATCGTGTGGCAGGACACTCGCACGGACCAGATCTGCAACGAGTTGGCCGCCGAGGGGGGCCAGGACCGGTTTCGGATCAAGACCGGGCTGCCAATCGCCACGTACTTCTCCGGTCCGAAGATCAAGTGGATCCTGGACAACGTCGACGGAGTCCGCGCTCGGGCAGAGAGCGGCGAGGTGGTGTTCGGGAACATCGACCCCTGGGTGATCTGGCTCCTCACAGGCGGGCCGGACGGCGGCGTCCACGTGACCGACGTGACCAACGCCAGCCGCACGATGATGATGAACCTCGAGACGCTCGACTGGGACGACGAGATCCTCGGCATCCTGGGCGTCCCACGAGCGATGCTGCCGCAGATCCGCGCCTCGAGCGAGGCCTACGGCGAGGCGAAGGACGAGCTGGCCGGAATCCCGGTTGCCGGCGACCTCGGCGACCAACAGGCCGCGCTCTTCGGCCAGACCTGCTTCTCCATCGGCGAGGCCAAGAACACCTACGGGACGGGCAACTTCCTGCTCCTGAACACCGGTAACGAGGCCGTCCAGTCGAAGAGCGGCCTGCTGACGACGCTCGCCTATAAGATCGGCGATCAGCCTGCCGTTTACTGCCTGGAAGGCGCGATCGCGATCACGGGGGCGCTCGTTCAGTGGCTGCGGGACAACATCGGGCTCATCAAGAGCTCGCCGGAAATCGAAGAGCTGGCGAAGACGGTGGAGGACAACGGCGGGGTCTACTTCGTCCCCGCGTTCTCGGGCCTCTTCGCCCCCTATTGGAGGGGCGAGGCCCGCGGGGTCATCGCGGGGCTGACCCGGTACGTCACCAGGGGCCATCTGGCGCGGGCTGCGCTCGAAGCCACGGCCTGGCAGAGCCGCGAGGTGGTGGACGCAATGAACGCCGACTCGGGCGTCGACCTCACCTCGCTCAAGGTCGACGGCGGGATGGTCTACAACGAGCTGCTGATGCAGTTCCAGGCCGACGTTCTCGACGTTCCAGTGATCCGGCCGACTGTCGCCGAGACGACCTCGTTGGGCGCGGCCTACGCCGCCGGCCTCGCGACCGGTTTCTGGTCCGAGGTCGAAGACCTCCGCGCCAACTGGGGCAAGGACAAGGAGTGGCAGCCCCAGATGGATGCGGCGGAACGGGAAAAGGAGTACCGGTTCTGGAAGAAGGCCGTGACGCGGACCTTCGACTGGGTGGAGTAGAAGAGACGTCTACTGTGGACGGACCCGGCGGCCGGATGCGCTGCCGGGTCCCGTCGCCCCGCTAGTCCTCCGCTTCGATCCCTTCCGCGAAGTCGCCCTTCGTGTCGCTCTCTGGGTGGTGCTCGATCTCCTCAACCCCCTCGGCGAAGGTGCCCTCATGCCTGTGCTCTCGCTCTTCCTCGCCTTCCGCGAAGTCGCCCTTTGTATCCCGCTCGGGGTGATGCTCGCGCTCCTCGATCCCCTCCGCGAAGCTGCCCTCGTGCTCGTGCTTCTCGGGCTCCCCAGGCTCCATCCAGCCTCCTCCTCGGGGCGCTAACCGAAGCGCCCAATTGACTTCACGAGTGTACCCTCGCCATGACGCTCCATATGAACTGCAACGAATAACGTGGCGTCTCTTCAGACCGAGGCGCTGGTGATCGGCGGTGGCTCGACGGGCGCCGGGGTCGCCCGTGATGCAGCCATGCGGGGCCTCAAGACCGTGCTCGTTGAGCGCAAGGACCTGGCGGACGGCACGACCGGACGCTTCCACGGCCTGATGCACTCGGGCGGACGCTATGCGGTCAAGGACCCGGACGCGGCGAAGGAGTGCATCGCCGAGAACCTCATCCTGCGGCGGACTGCCTCCGACTGCATCGAGGACACCGGCGGTCTCTTCGTCACGACCCCGTGGGACGACCCCGCCTTCGGGGACTCGTTCGTCGTGGGCTGCGAGGCGACGGGAATCCCAGTCGAGGAGATCGCGGTGTCCGAGGCGCTGCGACGCGAGCCGCGCCTCGATCCCGGGATCTCGCGCGCCTTCACGGTCCCCGACGCCGCCCTCGATCCCTGGAAGCTCGTCTGGGCGTGCGCCCGCTCGGCCCAGGAGCACGGCGCCCAGATCCTGCTCTACCACCGCGTCGTCGACCTCGAGCGGGACGGCCAGAGGGTGACCGGCGCCCTTGTCCGCAACGAGCTCACCGGCGAGGAACTGCAAATCCATGCGGATGTCGTCGTCAACGCAGCGGGTGCGTGGGCTGGGCAGGTCGCGGAGCTGGCCGGCTGCCGGGTCAGCGTCCTCCCCGGCAAGGGGATCATGATTGCGATGAACCACCGGCTCGTGAACACGGTGGTCAACCGCTGCAAGATGCCGGCGGACGGCGACATCCTCGTCCCGATCCGCACGGTCTGCGTGATCGGCACGACCGACGTGCGGGTCGCGGATCCCGATGAGCTCGAGGTCACCCAGTCCGAGATCGACGAGATGCTCGACGAGGGAGAGAAGCTCGTCCCCGGCTTCCGCGAGGCCCGCGCGCTCCGTGTTTGGGCCGGGGCGCGCCCACTTTTCTCGCAAGAGGAGGTAGCGGACACGCGCGAGGTGAGCCGTTCCCACGCGCTGCTGGACCACCGCGACCGCGACGGCGTCGAGGGCATTGTGACGATCACGGGCGGCAAGACGACGACGTTCCGCCTCATGGCCCAGGCGGCGGTGGACGCCGCTTGCGCACAGCTCGGGATCGAGCGCCCGTGCCGGACGCACGAGGAGCCGCTGCCCGACTCGGAGGACGGAAGCTTCTACGTGCTCGGCTCGCGGCTCCGCGCGCGCGAACCCGTTCCCCAGTCCGAGGAGATCATTTGCGAGTGCGAGTTGATCACACGGCAGCGACTCGAGGAGGCAATGGAGCGGCGGCGCACCGGAAATCTCGACGACATCCGGCGGACGCTGCGGCTGGGAATGGGGCCATGTCAGGGCGGCTTCTGCATCTACCGGGCGACCGGCATCCTCCACGCTGTCGAGCGGCTCGACCACCATGCCGCCAACGTCGCCCTACTCTCGTTCCTGCAAGAGCGCTGGAAGGGCGCGCACCCCATCCTCTACGGCGACCAGCTGCGACAGGCCCGGCTCGACGACTGGATCTTCCAGGGGCTGCTCGGGGTCCAGCACTTGCCCACATGACCTACGACACGGTGGTGATCGGCGCCGGCCTCGCCGGCCTGACGGCGGCACTCCGGCTGGCGGACGAAGGCGGGCGCGTGCTCGTCGTCGCCAAGGGGGTCGGTTCGACGCATCTTGCGCCGGCGACGATCGACGTGCTGGGGTTCGATGGCGGGCCGGTGGAAAGCCCCGCGCAGGAGCTGTCAAGGTTTGGCGAGGCGCATCCGCAGCATCCCTACGCCAGCCTCTCCATCGACTTGATCGCGGCGAGCATCGAGTGGCTCAAGACACGCTTGCCCGCCTTCGGCTATCGGGGCGGGCTCGAGGAGAACTTCGTGCTCCCGACGGCCGTCGGCGCAGTGAAGCGCTCGGCGGTGGTGCCGGAGACGATGGCGGCGGGCGACCTCCGCGCGGGCGGCCGCTTCCTGTTCGTCGGGCTTGGGCTCAAGGACTTCTTTCCCGCATATCTGGCCGACAACCTCGGGCACGTCTCTGCGGACTCGGCCGTGTCCGCGCGCGCAATCGAGCTCGAGACGTCGCCCGGCGGCGAGGCCGACGTCAGCAGCGTCGGCTTCGCCAGGCGGTTCGAGCAGTCCACCTTCCGGAATGCGGTGGTGCGCGGACTCGCTGGGCAGGTCGAGCGGGACGAGCGCGTAGGTTTTCCGGCGGTGCTCGGGCTCCAGGACGCCGGGAAGGTTTGGCGGGAGCTCGAGGAAAAGCTGGAGCGGCCTGTCTTCGAGGTCGCGACGCTGCCTCCGTCGGTGTCGGGCATCCGCCTCTTCGAGGCGATGACTGCCGCCGTGCGAAAGGCCGGGGGGCGAATCCTCATCGGGCAGACGGTCACCGGGGCCGAGGCCAGCAACGGCCGGGTCGAGGCCGTCGTCGTTCAGGCGGCGGCGCGGCCGACGACCTATCGAGCGGGCTCGTTCGTGCTCGCCTCCGGCGGGTTCGCGTCCGGCGGCGTCCAGCTCGACTCCTATGGAAAGCTCCGCGAGGCCGTCTTCGACCTGGCGGTCTCGCACGCCGAAGACGGGCCTCGTTTCCTACCGGACTACCTCGACGAGCAGCCGCTCGACCGCGTCGGCGTCCTGGTCGACAACGGGCTTCGCCCCACCGACGGCGACGGGCGGCCGCTCTACGAGAACCTCCACGCCGCCGGTGCGACACTCGCGGGCGCCGTCCCGTGGCGGGAGGCGTCGGGCAACGGCGTCAGCCTCGCGAGCGGATACGCCGCCGCCGCCGCGATTCTCGAGAGTGACTCATGATCGAGCCCGTCCGCGACTCCCTCGACCACTGCGTGAAATGCACGATCTGTGAGACGTTCTGCCCGTTCTCCCAGGTGACGCCGCTCTTCCCCGGCCCGAAGTTCGTGGGACCCCAGGCAGAGCGGTACCGCGGCGCGGGCGTCTCTCCAGACGCGTCCGTCGACTACTGCTCGGGCTGCGGGATCTGCACGCAGGTTTGCCCGCAGGGCGTCAAGATCGCCGAGATCAACTCTCAGGCGCGCGCTCAGCTCTGGGAGGAGCGCGGCATTCCGCTCCGCAACCAGTTGATCGCGAGGCCAAGCGTGCTCGGCCGGCTCGGAACCCCGGTCTCACCGCTCGCGAATTGGGCGCTGCAGAACAAGGCGCTGCGCCTCCTCGCCCATCGTCTGCTCGGCATTCATCGCCGCGCTCCCCTGCCTCGGTTCGCGGGCCGGAGCTTCCAGCGCTGGGCGCGGCGGCACCGCAGTCCGATCTCCCGTCGGAGGGTTGTCTACTTCCATGGCTGCGGCGTCAACTACTACGAGCCGGCCGTGGGGGAAATGGTCGTCGGCGTTCTCGAACACAACGGCTACTACGTCCAGATCCCGCCGCAGGACTGCTGCGGACTGCCGCTGCAGTCGAACGGCAACTTCGAGGCGGCGCGGGCGTACGTCCGGCGGCTCGTGGCCAATCTCGCCCCCTACGCTCGCGAGGGCGTGCCGATCGTGGTGAACTCGACCAGCTGCGGCCTGATGCTGAAGCGCGAAGCGCACGAGATTCTCGGCGTCGAGGACGACGACCTGAGAGCGGTGAGCGAGGCGACCTACGACTTCTGTGAGTTCCTCCTCCTCATGCACGAGCGCGGCGAGCTTCGGACCGACTTCCGGCCCCTGCCGCAGACCGTCCCCTACCACGCGCCGTGCCAGCAGCGCGGGCACGGGATCGGCAAGCCCGCGCTCGACCTGCTCGCCCTGATCCCGGACCTGCGAGTGATCGAGCTGGACGCCGATTGCTGCGGGATCGCCGGCACGTACGGGCTGAAGAAGGAGAAGTACGAGATCTCGATGGCCGTGGGCGAGCGGCTCTTTCGCGACGTGCGGGAATCCGGGGCGAACCTCGCCGCCTGTGACAGCGAGACGTGCCGCTGGCAGATCGAGCACGGCGCAGGCGTCCACGCCGTCCACCCCGTCGAGCTCCTCTTCCGCGGCTACGGACTTGATGCCCCGGCCCCGGCTGGCGTGAGCGCCCGCTAAGCCGGTGGTCGGGCTCGTCATCGTCTCGCACAGCGCGACGCTCGCCGAGGGCGTCGCCGAGCTGGCGGGGGGCATGGGTGCCGAGGTGCCAATCGAGCTCGCCGGCGGGATCGACGCCCCGGAGCCGGCACTCGGCACCGACGCCATGCGGGTGCTCGAGGCGATCGAGCAAGCGGACCAGGGCGACGGGGTTCTCGTGCTCATGGATCTAGGCAGCGCCGTCCTCAGCGCCGAGATGGCGCTGGACATGCTTCCGCCGGAGCGGCGAGGGCGCGTCCTGCTCTGCGAGGCTCCGCTCGTGGAAGGAGCGGTCGCGGCGGCCGTCACGGCCAACCTCGGCGCATCGCTTGCCGATGTGGCCGCCGAGGCGCGCGGTTCCCTGGTCGCCAAGGCCACGCACCTGGGCACGGGTGAGACGGCCGCTCCCGCCGCTGCGGCCGCCGACGGGAGTCGGACGCTCACGCTGGCGGTGCGGAACCCGCTCGGCTTGCATGCGCGGCCCGCGGCACGCTTCGTCCAGACTGCCGGCAGTTTCGACGCCGACGTCACCGTCACGAACGTGACGACGGGTCGCGGTCCCGCCAGCGGGCGCAGCCTCAATGCGCTCGCGACGCTCGGAGTGCGCCAGGGAGAGGAGATCCTCGTCGTCGCGCGTGGACCGGAATCGAGCGGGGCGCTCGGCGCGTTGGCAGCGCTGGCCGAGCGCGATTTCGACGACGCGCCCGCCGTTGAACCGGCGGCGCCGACGCCCCCGGCTCGCGCACAAGCGGCCCCGGCCGGGGCGCTGGCCGGGCTCGCCGCCGCCCCCGGCACGGCGCTCGGAGCCGCTCGCCACTTCCGACTGACCGCGCTCGAGGTGCCCACCGGGCCGGCGAGCGACCCACGGGCGGAGTGGGACGCGCTCGGGCGGGCCATCGAGCGGGTAAGGGCGGAGATCCGCGCGACGCGTGAGTCGGTTGCCTCCAGTGCGGGCGAGTACAGCGCGGCGATCTTCGACGCCCATCTGCTCTTCCTCGAGGACGATGCGCTGCTCGAGCCTGCCCGGCGCGCCATCTTCGAGCAAGGCGACAACGCGGCGCAGGCCTGGCATTCGGCCGCCGAGGCCGTCGCGGCCGGGTACCGCCGCCTCGACGACGAGTACCTGCGGGCTCGGGCCGAGGACTTGACCGCCGTGGCGCGCGAGGTGGTCGTCCACCTCTTGGACGGAGAGGCGCTCACAACGGCCGTGGTCGAGCCTGGCATCGTCGTCGCGGCCGATCTCACGCCTGCGGACACCGTTGCTCTCGATCGCGAACTCGTCCGCGGTATCGCCACCGCCTACGGCGCGCCGACCTCGCACAGCGCGATCCTGGCCCGCTCGCTCGGGATCCCGGCCGCGGTCGGGCTCGGAAAGCGGCTGCTGGACGTTCCCGAGGGCACGCCGCTCGTCCTCGACGGGGACGCAGGCGCCGTGTACGTCGACCCCACCGCCGAGCTCGTGCGCGACTACGAGCAGCGGAGCGCCGAGCGCCAGGCGGCGGCCCGACTGGCGCTCGCCTCCGCGCAGCGGCCGGCGCGGACGCTGGATGGTCGCCGGATCGAGGTCGTCGCCAACGTCGGCTCTCCCGCGGACGTTGACGCCGCCGTGGCGAACGGCGGCGAGGGCGGGGGACTTCTGCGCACGGAGTTTCTGTTCCTGGAGCGCGAGTCGATTCCGCTAGAGGACGAGCAATACGCCGCCTATAAGGAGATGGCCGAGCGGCTGGATGGGAGACCGCTGATCCTGCGCACGCTCGACGTCGGTGCGGACAAGCCGCTCCCCTACCTACCGCAGCGGCCCGAGGCGAACCCCTTCCTCGGCGTCCGCGGAATCCGCCTCGGGCTGACCGAGCCCGAGCTTCTGGAGACGCAGCTCCGGGCGGCGCTCCGCGTGGCCGTTTCGCACCCGCTGAAGGTGATGTTTCCGATGGTCACCACCCTCACCGAGTACCACGAAGCGGTGTCGGTGCTCGCCCGTGCCCGGGAGGGCCTGGAGCAACGGGGCGAGAGTCCGGAAGAGATGGACGTCGGCGTCATGGTCGAGGTGCCTGCGGTCGCCCTCGCCGCCGAGGCGTTCGCGCCCGAGGTCGACTTCTTCTCGATCGGGACCAACGATCTCGCGCAGTACACGATGGCGGCCGAGCGGGGAAACGAAGCGGTCGCAGGCCTGGCGGACGGGCTGCACCCGTCGATCTTGCGACTCATTCGAGCTGTCGCCGAAGCGGCCGAGGCGCACGGGAAGTGGGTCGGCGTCTGCGGCGAGCTGGCGGCGGACCCACTAGCCGTGCCGATCCTCGTCGGGCTCGGAGTGTCCGAGCTGAGTGTGAACGCGCCTGCGATCCCGGCGACGAAGGAGGCAGTGCGGCGGCTGGATGCCGGAGCGGCCGCGGATCTCGCCGACGAGGCGCTGCGGCTGGCGTTGGCCGAGGATGTTCGCGCGCTGGTCGCCGCCGAGACCTCCACCGCACCGATTGCGACATCGGAGCGTTCGAAACCGTGAGCGGCGAGGCAGGCGCTCCCGCCTCACTCCTCCTCGGTCTCACGTACGTCCGCATCCTGCTCGTACCAGTCGTGATGGGTCTGATCTTGCTCGGGCCCAGCCGAAGCGCTGCGTACGCCGTCGCCGCCGTGCTCTTCGCGATCGCGGCGACGACAGACTTCGTCGACGGCTACCTGGCTCGGCGGTGGGCCCTGACGACTACAGTCGGCTCCTTCCTCGATACCACGGCCGACAAGCTGCTCGTTTCCGGGGCGCTGATCGCCCTCGTCGAGGTCGACAGGGCCTCCGCGTGGGTCGCGATCATCATCATCGGCCGCGAGCTGGTAATCCTCGGGCTGCGGGGCGTCGTTGCGGCGGAGGGAACGGTATTCCCGCCGTCGATCTGGGGCAAGCTCAAGACGAACGTCCAGTTCCTCGCCATCCTGCTCGCCATCCTCCGTTACGACGATCCCCTCGGCCCGCTGCTTCTGGACGAGTGGGCGATGCTCGCGGCGGCGGAGATCACGGTGCTGTCCGCCGTCGAATACCTCGCCCGCTTTTCGTCGGCCCTTTCCGAGGGCTCGAGCTGACCGGAGC
>Ga0126312_10001637_pt1 | contig 14814 bp, 11 predicted proteins | sample Plot104A_FD_92537 | JGI IMG/M metagenome (GOLD analysis project Ga0126312, IMG submission 92537) | Serpentine soil microbial communities from UC McLaughlin Reserve, CA, USA - Plot104A | ecosystem: Environmental > Terrestrial > Soil > Grasslands | place: USA: UC McLaughlin Reserve, Lake County...
AGAAAGAATTCCCCTGCGTGCGCAGCCGCTGCTTCAGATTGGGTGTCGGAGCGGTGGTGAGCGTGCAGATGAAGGGCTCGGAACGGGATCAGGGATTCTGTCAACGAGGAGCAGCGGCCGCTGGCGTTGCGATCACAGTTCCACCCGCCGTCAGGCCATTGCGCGGTGCGCAACCGCTCAGCGAGCGCCTCAGCCCGCTCATCAGCGAGCCCGAGGCTCAACATCGCCCAAAGCGCGTTGCCCTCGATCGAGCCGTGCAGCAAGGGGAGATCCTGCACTCGGCCAAGACTGCCGAGATAGTCCTTAGAGAACAGCCAGCCGATCATCTGGTCGCGCAGGGGGATCAGATCGTCGTCTTGGGCCGGGTAGCCAAGCTCGGCCAATGTCACGAGCACCCAGTGGGCGCCATACCACTTGGCACGGTAGGGGTGCGCATCGATGGTGCCGTCCTTACCGCGCTCCGAGAGAAGGGTGGCCACCCGCGGGGAGTCTCGGATCTGGGCTCGCAGCTTGGTGACGTCCGCCTCCCTGGCACGTTGCACACCAGCGCGAATCTGAAGCCGGATCGAGGGTTCGTCGGATTGAAGCAATCGGTCAAGCAGACTCATACTTCACTTTCTCAGTCAGCGCTGGGGTGGTCGGGGCCGACTCACTGCGTCATCAGCAGTCCAATCCGCAGCGCCCAACGGCCTTGGCTAAGCCCTACCGCCGAGTCCGATCATCTGGGATACGCATCGTCATTAACGCGCCTCCCGAGGCCTGTGGCCATGGCTGGCGCAGATAGGTGAGATGTCAACCCGAGCGGGCTCCACCGAGCGGCTTGAATGGCCAACCTCGACACATCAGCCGGGTTGTTGGGACGTCAGCCCAGATTTGTCCGGTGCGACTTGTTCGGGACCGGTTGCGGGTTAGCGTGGCGATCGAGCTGGTGAATGCTGGCCGGGACTTAGTACCCAGATGCCGCCGCTGTCAGGCGGACAAGGGCGACGACGCAGTATGCGAATCCGGTTACGTCGGCTCCCATGATGAGACCGACCAGGCTGGAGAAGGTGACGGCACCCAACGTGGAGGCGGCTGCCTGGAAGCCGACCAGCCGCTGCGGGGCTGCGGACGCCAGTGCGACTGATCCGGGGATCGTGATGACGATGTTGCTGTGCTGGTCGCGCACTCTGTGGCTGGGCCGTTGCTTGGGCTCCGCGATGGCACTGGCGTGCTGCGCTCTCGCACCCGCCGACTCACTCCGAGCCAGGCCGCGGCCAATGTCCAGCCGCTCGTAGACACCACGGTGGCCGCCACTCCGAAGGGGAGGACCAACGCCATCGCCGCGAGCGGCTGATCGAAGTTGACCCGCATGAAGGGCTAGGCGACCCCCAACATGGCGTCGGGCAAGGCGATGGCGAAGAAGGAAGCAAAGCGAGGATGAAGAACATGACCGAGGGCTACTTCCGAAGACCGAATGGCGATGGAAGGTCGTGCCCTGATGTCAGGAGGTGATTCGGAGGTGTCGCTCCGTCAGCGAAGAACCGCGATGTTCAGAGCCGGCACGGCCTGACTCAGGGTCAGCGCGTGCCTCGGCGGCCGGGTGCCGGACTGTCCACTAGTGAAGTATGGCAGCACACCGCTCAGGCCGCTGGTGGCTAGGTTCACCTGAGCTGGAGTGCAGGATCAGCTTGGCCAGCGTCGGGCTCTTCGCCCCCTTGATCTAGCCGGAACGGTGGATATCGGTCGGCCATCAGACCGGCGTATGCAGTTACTCTCAATACCCAGCGGTTCAGACCGAGCACGAGGTCAAAGATCGATCGCGGATAACGGCCGGTGAATAGCAGGACAATCCCGGCAATGAAAACAAGCAACCCAATTAGGCCGCTGCCCCATGCCGACGGTTCAGGCTGCTCCTGGTAGGCCGCTGCCTCGGTCACAACGTACACGCCTCCGCTCAAGAAGAACCCGATGACGAGGTAGTGGGGAATCGCCAGCAGCCACCACTTCACCAGCACCAATCCTCGCGACAAGTGCTCCGGGTAGTCGATCTCCAAATGAGCCGGGTAATCGGGTACGTCCTGAAGGGTGAACGGGGGATAGCGATCAGTGCCGAGGGCGCCGTAGCTGTAATAGGTCACCCGCCAGCTCCAGCGAACCACTCCGACGTTGAAGTCGAAAATCGCCCGCGGATAGCGAGCGGTGAACAAGATCGCAAAGAAGGCAATGATGCTGAGTACGACGAAGGCGACCCATAGGAAGGCCAAGATCAGATAATGCGGCAGGGCGAGTAGCCACTTCACCAGCCACAACCATCGGCTTAGACGCGGATCCAGCTGGGCTCTGACGTTGACCGGATAAATAGTCGTGTTCACGACGCATCGCCTCCAATCTGCAGACTTTCGCGACCGGGGCCTATTCCGCAAGTGCATACGTCATAGCTACGGGTTCGAAATGACACGGTTGACGGCCGTGCTGATCGATATCGACGGTGTTTTGGCAGTCTCCTGGACCCGCGGCCAGGAGCGGTGGAGGCGGTGCACGCCTACGGGAGACGGGCCTGGCCATTCAGCTACGCCGTACTGAACCGAGCCTTCCAGCATCTTCGCAACGGAGCGCCGCTTGTGGCCGTCCACCGCAACCTGTACTGGCGAACGAGTGAGGGTTTGTAGCTGGGCTGCCGCGCCTTCATTTCTTGGCCTGGCGAGTACTTGAAGCATCGTCTCGCACCAGTACGCAGAAGCCGCGTTCATAAGCGATGACCCTCGCCAAGCCGCCTAGAAGCTGAAACATTGGACCGAGGTAAAAGCCGCAGTTGTCGGATCAGTTGGTAGTCGACCGGACTGCGGCAGCCGTCGAGATTGGAGCGATCGTGGCAAGGATCCTCGTTGCATACGGGACCACCGAAGGACAAACAACCAAGATCGCCGAATACATTGCCGACGTGATTCGCGGTCACCGTAACGCCGCCGACGCAGTGAATATCAAACACTCCGGGGATACGGTTCCCGTGGGCTATGACGCAGTCATCGTTGGCGCTTCCATCCATATGGGCAAGCACGAGAACTACGTTGGGGACTTCGTTCGCCAGAACCGCGCAACTCTCGAGCGCCTTCCCTCAGCGCTGTTCTCGGTGAGCTTGGCCGCCCGTGGTGACATGGCCAACGCGCAGGCCTATGTCGACAATTTCCAGCAGGAGACGGGCTGGCATCCAGCTCATGTCGGCCTGTTCGCCGGGGCCTTGCTCTACACCCAATACGGCGTCATCAAGCGCTACATGATGAAAAGGATTGTCCGCGACAAGCCCGGCAGCCTGAGCTTGGACACTTCCCGGGATCACGTGTACACCGAGTGGGGCTCCGTCAAGCGGTTCACCGAGGATTTTCTGAAGCGGGTCGTTCAGCACGACGCGGGAACCGCACAGAGCTAGGGCATTCTCGGCCGGACTGGGAATCGTCGTCCGGCAGTTGATTGCCGGGTTGTTCGCATGTCGTTCTTGCCTGGTCGGTTTCCGCTCGGTGGTCGAGGCGGAGTTCGCCGTGGTTTGCACCCATCCACCGGCCGGCGACAACGATGAGGCCCGCGTCGCTAGCCAGGCGCAAGTTGTCGTACCGCGGTCCACGCGTCCCGAAGAGCACCTAGCCATTTGTCCCAAGCCTGATCTTGGTGGGGCTCGAGCAAGGAACATGAGGCCATCACCGAGTGCGCCATATACATGGCAATTCCAGGGCAACAGTTGTTAGCCGGACTCAATGTTGAGCAGGATGGGGCCATGGCCCTCCGTCCTGCGCAGTGCACGACCCCGTCCTGACAAATCTGAGAAAGGCCTTCAAGCTGTGACCGCGCCACAAGGTTCCGCCGCCCGGTTGTCGCGTGCCCTTCCGAACACCCCTCCGGCCGCACCGGTCAGGATGGTCCATCTGGGCGTGGGCAACTTCCACCGGGCTCACCAGGCCTGGTACACGGCGCACGCCCCAGATGCGGACCAGTGGGGGATTGCCGGCTTCACCGGCCGGGCACCGGACATGGCCGACGCCCTGGCGCCTCAGGATGGTCTGTATACCTTGATCACCCGCGGAGCGGAAGGGGATACGTTCGAGCTCATCGGCACCTTGTCGGCCGTACACGCGGCCGCCGATCATCAGGCCTACTTGGATTACCTCAGCGCCGCCCAGACCGCACTCGTCACCATCACCGTGACCGAAGCCGCTTACGTTCGCAATGCCGGTGGCCGCCTTGACACAACTCGGGACGTGATCGTCGCTGATCTTGAAGCCTTGCGCGATGACCCGCGCAGCCGGGTCAGCTCATTACCGGCGAGACTCATTGCCGGCCTGGTGGCTAGGCGTGACGCCGGCTCGGGTGTCATCACGGTCCTGTCGTGTGACAACCTTCCCGAGAACGGTGCAGTGACCAAGACTGTCGTCATGGATCTGGCGGGGTTGGTGGATCAGTCACTGCTCGAATGGATCGAGCGCAATGTCGACTTCGCCACATCCATGGTGGATCGCATCACTCCCGGGACTACAGATGCGGATCGGCGGCTGGTGCAGGAGCACAGCGGCTACATAGACGCCTATCCGGTTCCGACCGAGCCCTTCAGCGAATGGGTCGTGGCCGGCCGCTTCCCGGCCGGACGGCCACGCTGGGAAGACGCCGGTGCCGAGATCGTCGACGATGTCGCACCCTTTGAGGAGCGCAAGCTGTGGCTGCTGAACGCGTCTCACTCATTGCTGGCATACGCCGGCAGCATCCGCGGCCACGAGACCATCGACGAGGCAATCGCCGATCCAGCGTGCCGGGCGTGGGTGAATATGTTGTGGGACGAAGCCGGGCGACATGTGCGACTGCCAGAGGCTGAAGTGGCTGACTATCGTGCTGCACTCCTGGCCCGCTTCTCCAACCCGCGGATGCGGGACCAGCTCTCCCGGATCGCCGCTGACGGCTCAACGAAGCTGGTTGTGCGCACCGTGCCGACGATCCGCTCGGAGCGAGCCGCCGGCCGGCTACCTCTTGGCTGTGCGACAACGCTTGCCGCGTGGGTCCTGCATTTGCGCGGTAGCGGAGCCCCGGTCAAAGACCCAGGAGCCGCTTCCGCGCAGCATGCCGCGAACTCTGGGGATCTGCCGACTGTCGTGCTGGCGGTTCTTGACACGCTTGAGCCGGGCCTGGGCGGGGACGAGGAATTCGTACGCGCTGTCATCCGGCAAGCTGAGGCGATTCCGACGTCGCGGACATGAAGCCCGCTCGCGAGGTCATCCTCGGTCTGGATGTGGGCACCACGGCCGTGAAGGTGGTCGGGTTTCCCATTTCGGGCGGATCCGGGCCGTTGCCCTCGATGCAGCGAGAGTATCCACTCCTTCAGCCGGAGGCCGGCTGGCAGATCCAGGACCCGCCAACGGTGCTGGCTGCTATTGACGATGCTCTTCGAGGATGCGTTGACCTGGTTGGCGATGGCTCGATTGCGGCAGTCTCGATCTCGACAGCGATGCACGGTCTGATCGGTCTGGACAGCGAGACGAACCCCGTCACTCCACTGGTGACCTGGGCGGACTCTCGAGCCGCAGACCAGGCGCGGCAGCTCCGGGCTCGTGGTCTGGCCCACGAGCTGCTGGAGCGCACCGGAACTCCTGTTCACCCGATGAGCCCTTTGCTCAAACTCATGTGGTTCGGTGCCCACGAGCCGGAGCTTCTGGCTCGAGCGCAGTGGTGGGTGGGACTGAAGGATTACGTTCTGCAACATCTCACTGGGCAGCTGGTCACCGAGCTGTCCAGTGCCTCAGCGACCGGCCTCCTCGATCTGCGCAGCAGGGACTGGGATTCGCAGTCCCTAAAGCTGGCCGGCATCCGGCCTAACCAGCTACCACGGGTCCTGCCGACCACGGCCGTGCTCACCCTCACTGCCGAGGCGGCCAGCAGAACCGAGTTGCCCGCGGGTCTTCCCGTTGTTGTCGGGGCTGCTGATGGGCCGCTGGGAAATCTGGGTACCGGTGCGATCCAGCCCGGTATCGCCGGATTGTCTATGGGAACGAGTGGGGCCGTGCGAATGGCCGTGCCGGCGCCCCGGCTGGATCCCGCGGGGCGGCTCTTCTGCTACGCACTCACCGAAGACGTCTGGGTTGTTGGAGGTGCGGTCAGCAACGGTGGCATCGCGTTGCGATGGGCAGGCGGGGCATTCACGCCCGATCTGCTCGGCGGGCACGCAGATAGCAAGCTGCTGGCTCTAGCCGAGCAGGTGCCGGCGGGAAGCGACGGCCTGGTCATGTTGCCGTACGTCCTGAGCGAGCGGGCCCCGCTGTGGGACCCGGATCTCACCGGCGCCTTTCTGGGCGTTCGTCACCATCACACCCGCAGCCACTTCCTCCGGGCGGCTCTGGAGGGCGTCTGTCTTCAGGTCTCGACAATCGTCGACTCGCTGGACACGGTGTCACCGGTACAGGCGATCCGAGGCACCGGCGGGCCATTCCGCTCCGCATTGTGGCAACGCGTCATGGCGGCAGTGTTGGCCCGGCCCTTCTACATCCAGGCCCATGCGGGGGGTACGGCGCTCGGTGCAGCGGCCCTGGGCTGGTATGCCCTTGGCGGTGCCCCGACACTGATCGAGTCTCTTGTCGCGTTGGGCGGTCCAGCGGCACAGGACGAAAGCGAGCCGGTGGCGGTGTCTGCCGAGGAGATCTCGACCTATGCACAGGTCCGAGCCATAATCCCTGCGCTGATCGACTCCTACCGGGAAGTAGCGTCGCTCTTCGCCTGATCGGGTTCCCGACGCCGGGCACAATCCCGTGTCCTTGTGATCACAACGACATTGGGGAAAGGTGAGGTCATGGTCACCCAGGTGAACCCTACGACCAGCTACGGAACGAATCCGGGGGATCCCGACAGAGCGGCGGTTATCGGTGGAGTGGGCGAGCACCTGGCGCCTGATCAGGTGCACGCCTTTGTCCGGGGCCAGCTCGCCAGTGCCGATCTTGATGGAAAGCGGGTGTGTCTGGTCGTTCCGGACGGCACCCGCACCTGCCCCCTACCGCTGCTGATGGGTGCTGCACACGATGCGCTGCGTGGCCGAGCCGCCGCTGTCACAGTGCTAATCGCATTGGGCACTCATCAGGGCATGGAAGAAGATCAACTGGCCAGGCACCTTGGCTTTCCACCCGGCACCAGAGAGCACCGGTACCCAGGTTGGACGATCTTGAACCACGAGTCCTGGGATCCGGCGACGTTCACCAGACTGGGCACGATCGGCGCCGATCGGCTAACTGAATTGACCGGAGGTTTGATGACCGAGGTCGACGTTCCGGTGCGGATCAATCGTCACGTGGCCGACGCCGACGTGGTGATCGTGCTCGGGCCGGTATTTCCCCACGAGGTCGTCGGGTTTTCCGGTGGCAACAAGTACTTCTTCCCGGGCGTTTCCGGTCCCGAGTTGATCAACCTCTCTCATTGGGTCGGCGCGTTGATCACCAGTGCGGAGATGATCGGCACCCGCGGCGTGACGCCGGTCCGCGCTCTGATCAACGAGGCCGCGACCTTGATCCCGGCCGAGCGGCTGGCGCTCTGCCTGGTTGTGGCATCTGGGACCGACACCCTGCACGCCGTGGCATTCGGCAGCCCCGAGGACGCTTGGGCCGCGTGCGCGGCAATTTCCGCAGAGACCCATGTCTGTTACCTGGAGGCACCGGTCAAGCGGGTGCTGTCGATCATGCCTGAAAAGTACGAAGACATCTGGACTGCGGCGAAGGGCTTCTACAAGCTGGAGCCGATTGTCGCCGACGGTGGCGAGTTGATCATCTACGCTCCGCACATCACTCAGGTCTCGGTCATGCACCCGCAGATTACCGAGATCGGTTATCACAACCGGGACTACTTCCTCGGCCAGTGGGAGCGCTTCAAGGACCATGCGTGGGGTGAGCTCGCCCATTCGACCCACCTGCGTGGTCAGGGGACCTGGGACCCCGAACGCGGAGAGCGCAACCGGGTAACCGTGACCTTGGCCACTGGCATTCCGGAAGAGGTGGTCCGCTCGGTCAACCTCAATTACCTCGACCCAGCCACTGTCGACATCGCAGCCTTCCAGGCCGACCCCGATACCTTCGTCGAACCGCATGCCGGTGAGGTGCTCTACCGACTTCGACCGGGTCACCCGAGCCCGGCGGCCGAGCCGGATGGCCGCGAGCCCTCTGCCGCCGGTTGGGATGGATGAGCCCAGCTTGATCGACCGGTAAGTAACTTGTCAGCAGATCCGGCGCTTCCGGACAGCGCGTAGGTTCGGGCGGTGGATGCTTTGGTCGAGAGTCATCAAATCGAAATCAAGCGACGGCTCGCCAGGGTATACAAGGAACGCCTGGTGCCCGCCGTCTACCGTGCGGCAGTCCCGCTGGGTGTTCGTCGCTGGGACGTTCCAGGCGAGCCCGTGCCGGTCACGGAAGCCTTGGCTGCACCGTTTACGAAGGCCGCCGTCGGTGATCGATGGGGTCCCGCCTGGGGAACCACATGGTTCGAGCTCTCAGCGCAGATTCCCGCCGGTTGGGAGGGTGGCCTTGTTGAGGGCGTCGTCGATCTGGGGTTCACCGCTGTGCAGCCGGGCTTCGCGGCGGAGGGGCTGCTCTATCGCCCGGACGGCACGCCGGTCAAAGGTCTGCATCCCTACAATCGCTGGTTTCCCGTAGATTCCGGTGTCAGCGACGTCCGAGTCTTCATCGAGGCCGCCGCAAATCCCGCTTTGGAGAAGCTGGTTCCCACGGTCGCAGGAGATCTCGCGACGGCCTCGCGGGAACCTATTTACATCCTCGGAGAAGCCCAACTCGCTCTCGTCGACCCGGTCGTACGGGAGCTCGTGGCGGACCTCGACGTCCTCGATCAGCTTGCGGCCCAACTGCCCCTCAGTGATCCACGCCGGGCAAAGATCTGGGCCGGTATTTCGGACGCTCTAGACGTCCTCGACTTGCGAGACATCAGCGGTACAGCCTCGGCGGCACGAGGGGTGTTGGCATCGCTGCTAGCCAAGCGGGCAAACGCCAGCGCCCACCAGATCAGCGCGGTGGGCCATGCACACATCGACTCGGCGTGGCTCTGGCCGCTGCGCGAGTCGGTCCGCAAGGTGGCCCGCACCTGTGCCGGTGTTGTCCAGCTCATGGATGACTATCCAGAATTCGTTTTTGCCATGTCTCAGGCGCAACAACTGGCCTGGATCGAGCAATACCATCCGGCTGTTTTCGAGCGCGTTCGAGAGAAGATCCAGTCCGGGCAGTTCGTTCCGGTTGGCGGGATGTGGGTCGAGTCCGATACCAACATGCCCGGCGGCGAGGCGATGGTCCGGCAGTTCCTGCATGGCAAGCGTTACTTCGCGGAGACTTTCGGAATCGACACAGCCGAGGTCTGGCTGCCGGATTCGTTCGGCTTTTCAGCCGGTTTGCCGCAGCTGATCGCCCTGTCCGGCTCGCGCTACTTCTTGACGCAGAAGCTCTCCTGGAACCAGACGAATCGTTTTCCGCACAGCACGTTCTTATGGGAGGGTCTCGACGGAACGCGGGTCTTCACCCATTTCCCGCCGGTTGCCACCTACAACTCGGATCTGTCTGGTGCTGAGCTCGCGTTGGCCAGCCGGCAATTTGCCGACCGGGCCCGGGCTAACCACTCGCTGGCGCCGTTCGGCTGGGGAGATGGCGGCGGCGGTCCGACTCGGGAGATGCTGGAGCGGGCTCGGCGCACCGCGGACCTCGAGGGCTCCCCGCAAGTGCGGATCGAGTCGCCCGCTGCATTCTTTACTCGGGCTGAGGCGGACTATGCCGATCCCCCGGTCTGGTCGGGCGAGTTGTACCTGGAGCTGCACCGGGGCACGTACACATCCCAGGCCCTCGTCAAGCAGGGCAATCGGCGCAGTGAACACCTGCTCCGTGAAGCCGAGCTGTGGGCCACAACAGCCACAGTCCGGACCGGAGCGGTGTACCCATACGAGAAGCTGGACCGGCTGTGGAAGACGGTCCTGCTGCACCAGTTTCACGACATTTTGCCGGGCTCTTCGATCGCCTGGGTGAACCGAGAGACGCGCGCGACGTACGAGGCGATCGGGGATGAGCTGACCGAGCTGATCATGAACTCACTCGAAGCGATCGAACGTGCGGATGCAGCCGACCCGGGAACGGGTCAGATCGTGTTCAATGCCGGCCCGTACCCCCGCGCTGGAGTGCCGGCCATGGGCGGCGGAGCCCTCGCGGAGGGCGCCGAACCCGCTTCGGTGGAGCAGGATTCACAGGGGTTCTTATTGAGGAACGGTCAGCTGCAAGCCAGGCTCGACCCCATCGGATTGATCACCTCACTAATTGATCAAACGACCGGGCGCGAGGCTATCGCCCCGGGAGCTTACGGGAGCCTGCTGCAATTACATCCAGACATGCCGAACGACTGGGATGCCTGGGATGTCGACGCCTTCTACCGCCACACGCGCACCGACCTGTTGTCCGCAGAATCGTCGGAGGTCGTGGCGTTAGACGGGGGCGTGGCCGGGGTCCGCACTATTCGTCGTCATGGTGCCTCCTCCTTCGACCAGCTGGTAACGCTCTCTCCGGGATCGGCGGTTCTGGACATCCAGCTCGACGTCGACTGGCGGGAGCGGGAAAAGTTCCTGAAGGCGTCCTTCGGTTTCGACCTGCGAGCTGACGTATCGAGCTCGGAAACTCAGTTCGGCCACATCAAACGGCCGACTCATGAGAACACCAGCTGGGACGCGGCCAAATTCGAGATTTGCGCTCACCGGTTCATCCACGTCGGGGAGCCCGGATATGGGGTGGCCGTGGTGAACGACTCGACCTACGGCCACGATGTGAGCCGGGATATCCGGCCGGAGGGGGGCACCACCACAACGGTCCGGCTGTCGCTGTTGCGGGCGCCGCTGTGGCCAGACCCGGAAACCGACCAGGGCCACCACCGGCTGCGCTACGCCGTGGTCCCCGGTGCGTCGATTCTCGATGCCGTGCGGGGGGGCTATGCGATCAACCTGCCCCTCCGTGGCGTTCAAGGAAGGGAGGCGGTCACTCCGCTGGTGACGGTCGACTGTGCCGATGTGGTCGTGGAAGCGGTCAAGCTCGCTGAAGATCGCAGTGGTGATGTCATTGTGCGGCTTTACGCAGCAACCGGTGGCCGGGCCCGAACCACGGTGAACATCGATTTCCCGGTCCGCTCGGTGCAAACGGTTGATCTGCTCGAACGCCCGCTTGATATCGGGCAAAGCTGGTCCGACCCGACCGCCGCAACAATCACATTCCGGCCATTCCAAATAGTTTCCCTCCGCTATTCCCGCTGACTGTCCGAGAGTCGCGGAGGGCCAGGCAATCGACACTTGAGTTGCCCCGTCGCGGGGCCGGAGGCCGTAGCGTAGCGGCTCGACCCGAGCGAGCCCCGCACCACCCGAGGTCGGAGGGGACGGAATCTAAGCTAAACATTCCCGAGTGTCTGGAATTCATGGACATGTATTTCTGTCGCTGGCAAGATATGCGCGGCACCAACCTCCACGGAGAGAGAAGAATATGGTCCTGCCCAATAAGAAGTCGGTTGCCGGGCTCGTTGGCTCAGTCGCAGGAATGGCCTTGCTCTCGTTTCCAACAGCCGCAGTGGCAGAGCCTACGGGCGCCCAGGCGGCGCTGACGGCGGTGTCGGGTACAGGATCGGGCCAGGTACTGATCGCTCCCTCTGCGAAGGATCATGGAACGTTCGCGGTTGAGGTCACGGTAAACGTCCACGACGCGAGCCCGCGCACGGAGTACACGGTCTACCGAGCCGTGGACCTGATCCCGGATGGAGACTGCACGGAAGCCTCCGGCCCGTTGTTCACTGGCACACTCGTCACGTCGGCCGGTGGTGCGGGCGCGGTGCACGTCGAGCTGCATCGGGGTGACCCCTTCGTCTCCGGTACTCGCTTCGACGTGGTGTTCTGGCTGGTCGATAGCGGGTCTGAACTCCGTAGCGATTGCGTCACGGTAACGGTGAAGTAGCGCGGAGGTTCCCCCGCAACTAGGCGTAGAGGCCTTCGTTGAACAGCTTGACCGCCGCCTTGGCCGCGAGCGTGATGATCTTGTCGGCTAGCTCGGTGACCGCCTCGCGATCGGTGACATCTGTCAAGTGACAGCCCGAGACGGACGCGAGCTCCTATTCCCGCTCGGGAAAGAGGCCTTCTTCTCGAATCCGGTTGTTCAGCTCGGCCAGGTAATGATCATCATCGAAGTTGAATGGCACCTCGTGCCCAGTCCAGCTCGACAGATGAAATGCGTTCGCTAGTCGGACGCTATTGATGCCCTCGACTCCAGGTGCGATCAAAGGAGTGCCAGTCAGAATGTTGGCGGCGAAGTTCTCCAGAATTCCGGCGTGCTGACTCCTGGATCGGCGCTCGAACTCAATGACCTCGGACGAGTAGAAGTCGGCCGGATTTAGCTGGCGGCTGAGTACCTTCGGTACGTCCTGTGGATCTATGGTCTCGCTGAGTTCACGTTCGGGCTTGGTCAGCCGCATCACTGTGGCCCTCGCGCTGTCGTCCACCACGATCTTGCCGTGATCACCGAGGATCTCGAACCGGTCCGTTCCGAGGAAATCGTGGGTCGCGGTGATGAAGACGCCCGTCGCGCCTTCGCCGTAGTCAACGATGGCGGTCACCTCGTCCTCGACCGCGATAGCGCGGCGAAAGCCGTACGCGACCTTGGCAAACACCGACCGTGGCAATCCGCAGATCCAAAGCCATAGGTCCAGTTGGTGCGGAGCCTGATTGACAAGTACGCCGCCACCTTCGCCGCCCCAGGTTGCCCGCCACGCACTTTGGTCGTGATAGGCCTGTGGTCGCCACCAGGTTGTGATGATCCAGCTGGTGTGGCGGATCTGACCAATAGCGCCGCCGCGGACGAGGTCTTTGATCGCGCGGTACAGCGGGTTGTTTCGCTGGTTGAACATGATCGCGAACGTCAATTCCGGCTTGGTCTGTGCGACCTCGTTCAGCTCTTTGACTTGCTTGGTGTAGACCCCGGCGGGCTTCTCGAGCAGCACATGAATCCCGCGCCGCAGGGCGTCAATGCCAATTTGAGGGTGCAGGTACGGCGGTACACAGATGACGACCGCATCAACAGACCCGCTGTCCAGCATTGCCAGGTAGTCATCGAAGAACTGAACGTCAGGGTACGTGGATTCCGCGACCTGCCTTTTCGCCTGGCTGCCGTCACAGATGGCGCCGATCTCCATGCTGGGGATCGTGCCGTCGGAGATCATTTGGGCGTACGCGGACCCTTGCGCGCCCAGACCCACGATGCCGAGCCTTGGCAGGTTCGCCATTCCCGGATCTCCTTCAATCGCTTAGTTGGATAGGCGGTCTCCGGTCCAAGCCCGCTGCCGAAGTGGTCTGCAGCGGGTTTCCGGGAGCGCTCATTCGGGCCGGTGCGCTTTCACCTCGCCGAAGAACGCGGGCAAGTCCGGGAGGATGCGAAGAAACGCTTGGCCGAATTCGTTGAGCCGAATCCCTCCGTCATCCCGGGACACCATTGACTCGTAGAAGTGTTCCATGCTCACGAACGGGTATTCCCGTGCCCGGACGCCGACGAACCCCGCTGCACGGATTCCGTCGATCGTCTCGCTCAGGGTCGGAACCTGGCACGCCCAAAGTTCGTCGAAGGCTGCCACGGCGAGACGCTGTTGCTCGGTGAGGGGATCTTCGCCGCGGAAGATCTCCTTGACGTAGACCGTGCCGCCCGGCCGGAGAACTCGCGCCGACTCCTGGTAGAGGGAATTCCGATCGGATGCGTAACTGGTTACCTCGAGGTAGAGAGCAACATCGAATGAACCCCCGGGGAACGGGAGCTTGTGGAAGTCAGCAACGTGCACCCGTACGCTGTCAGCGAGTCCGGCCTCCGCTATCAACGCGTGAGCAAGCCTCGCCTGGACCTCGGAGACCGTCACCCCGTCTATGACAACATCAGGAACGGCTTGAGCAATGGTAATCGCCGGACCCCCAACCCCGCATCCAGCATCGAGAATGCGATTGCCCGGCGTAACACCAGCCAGTTCTGCGAGATACCGCGTCGAAGCCTCTGGCGTGACGGCTGCTTCGGCCGACCTCTTGACTAACCCGCCCTGTAACGTCGTACCGGCCGCTTGGACCATGACGGGGGTCCAGCGGTCGTAGAACCGACGAACCTCACTCCGCCAAAGAGACAACCGGGTTACGCCATATTCGTGGCGCCCACATTCTTAAGTGCCTGCAACACATTTTGGAAGCTCATACTTGCGACGTAGTCGAGAGCCTCATGGAGCTTGCCCAGCTCATCTCCGGTGAGACCCAGTCCTGCCTCGCTGAGGGCGGCATCCCTGGTGTCTCGGTTCAGCAACCGAAACGCGAAGTCCGTATCCTGCTGAGCCCTAATCACCAGCTCTGCCGGAATGTCATTCAGATACCCGTCTTCCATGGGCCCTGTTGTCATTGTCGTCATCCCCTTCGTGGCTAGTCGCGGTCGGACTACTGGGTCTAGCTGGCTCTGATTCTGCCATCCGCCGTACGAAAGTGGCGAGCAGATTCTCACGGAGGGACCCGAGCAAGCCTTCCAGTGCGGCTTGACGGTCCCTCAGCCAGGTTTCAGCAGCGGTCAATTCCATGGCCCGAGCTGCGCGAGCAGACCGTTCGTGGAACAAGAGGGCCGTTCCGATCCGTTCCTGAATTTTCCCTTGCTGCTTATTCCACGTGCCTGCCAGTTCCAGCCAGAGGTCATCTGCTCCCGATTCCCCGACGACAGCAGTGGTCCAGGTCCGTTGGCCCATCCGACGGTCACGGTAGAGGTCGGTCAAGTCGTTGAAGAGCTGAGAGCTGGC
>Ga0126312_10001638_pt1 | contig 14787 bp, 15 predicted proteins | sample Plot104A_FD_92537 | JGI IMG/M metagenome (GOLD analysis project Ga0126312, IMG submission 92537) | Serpentine soil microbial communities from UC McLaughlin Reserve, CA, USA - Plot104A | ecosystem: Environmental > Terrestrial > Soil > Grasslands | place: USA: UC McLaughlin Reserve, Lake County...
GGCGATCGACGCGCTGACCCGTGACGGCGTCTACGTGAGCTTCGGGCAGGCGGCGTCGCCGGTGGCGGAGCTGTCGGGCATCCCGTTGCGGAATCGTCGAGTCACGCTTGTCGGGCACTCCGGCGCCTGGGCGACGCCGCAGGAGCGGCAGGCGGCGCTTCGCCGCGCGCACGAGCTCGCGCGGAAAGCGGGTGTCCGCCTCGAGCTCGATATGGACGAGGTGGGCCTCGACGAGATCGGCGCCGCCTGGGAGCGGCTCGCCAGGTCGGCGGGCCGAAGGCTGATCGTCAAGCCATGACGACCTCGGGCGCTGGGTTCCCGGGCGCGGGGCCGCGGGGAGCGGGAGCGCTCCCCTATCCGCGCTTCTCCGACGCCGAGATGGCCCGCCGTCGCGACGCGCTCGCGGCGGAGCTCGCCGCCGCGGACGCCGGCCACGCGCTGCTCTACGGCGCCAACAGGGCCGGCCCCGCGGTCGGCTGGCTCACACGTTGGCCGGTCACGCGCGAGGCGCTCGTCGTCTTCACCCCGGGCGAGCAGGACGTGCTGCTCGTGAACTTCTACAACCACGTTCCGAACGCGCAGCGGATCGCGACCGAGGCCGAGGTCCGCTGGGCGGGCGCGAAGCCGATGGCCACGGCCATGGCCGAGCTCGGGCGGCGCGGCGCGCGCGGCGGCCGCGTGGCCGTGATCGGGCCGGTCGGCTACGGGCCCCACGCCGCGCTCGCGGAGTTCGCCGAGCCCGTGCCGCTCGACCACGCCTACACGCGCCTGCGGCTGCGGAAGTCCGCCGAGGAGCTCGACTGGCTCCGGACCGGCTGCGCGTTCACCGACCTCGCTGTCCGGGCCGTTCACGAGCAGGCCGGGCCCGGGACCGACGAGCGCGAGCTCGGCAACCTGGCCGAGCGCGCGTACGTCGGGTTGGGCGGCACGACGCACATCCACTACTTCGGAGCGCCCGTCCCCGCTCAGTGGCCCGCGGCCCGGGCGCTCGAGCGCGGTGACGTGCTGAGCTGCGAGGTCAGCGCGTCCTTCTGGGACTACACGGGCCAGCTTCTGCGGACCTTCGCCGTCGCCGACGAACCACCGCCCCTGTACCGCGAGCTGCACGACGTCGCGGACGCGGCGTTCGACGCCCTGTTCGAGCGCGCCCGCCCAGGAGCGACGGCCGCCGACCTCGTGGAGGCCTCGGCCGTGATCGGCGACGCGGGATTCACCACGCGCGACGACCTCGTTCACGGCTTCGTGGGCGGCTACCTGCCGCCCGTCCTCGGCGACAAGACCAGGATGCTCGAGGAAGTGCCGGACTTCACGCTCGAGGAAGGTATGACCGTCGTGATCCAGCCGAACGTCGTGACGCCCGACGAGAGCGCCGGCGTGCAGACGGGCGAGCTGGTCGTCGTGACCCGCGACGGCGCGGAACGCCTGCAACACTACGAGCGCGGGTTCCTTAGGATCAGCTGACATGGCCAAAGTCAGCGTCCGCTACATCGTCGACGATGTCGACGCAGCAATCGACTTCTACTGTCGGCAGCTCGGCTTCCACGAGGACATGCATCCGGCAGCCACCTTTGCGATGCTGTCCCACGGCGACCTGCGCCTCGCACTCAGCGCGCCGGGAGGTGGGCCGGGCGGCGGTGGCCAGGCAATGCCCGACGGAACGCTGCCCGAGCCAGGAGGGTGGAATCGCTTCCAGCTCGAGGTCGAAGACATCGAGGCGATCGTCGCGCAGCTGCGCGAGGACGGCGCCCAGTTCCGCAACGACACCGTCACCGGTGTCGGCGGTAAACAGATACTCGTGGAAGATCCTGCCGGCAACCCAATCGAGCTGTTCGAGCCCATCATCCCCGAGGCGAAGCTCTCAGGGAGCGACTGATGGCGCTCCTCAAGACCGAGGTCACTCAGGAGATCGTCGACTATCTCGCTCGCCACGCTCGGCAGGACGAGGTGCTCGAGCGGGTGGCGCGGGAGACCGCCGAGATGCCGCGAGCCGTGATGGCGACCACCCCCGACGAGGCGGCGCTGCTGACCATGCTCGCCCGGCTGGTGGGCGCCCGGCGCGCGCTCGAGCTCGGGACGTTCACCGGCTACGGCGCGATCTCGATCGCGCGTGGCCTCGCCGACGGCGGTCGCCTCACCTGTCTCGAGCTCGAGGAGGAATACGCGGCGATCGCTCGCCGGAACCTGGAGGACGCCCGCCTGGCCGACCGCGTGGAGATCATCGTCGGCCCCGCGCTGGAGTCGCTGCGCGCGATGCCGGCCGAGCCGACGTTCGACTATGTCTTCCTCGACGCGGACAAGACCGGCTATCCGGACTACTACGAGGAGATCGTCCCACGCCTGCTCCCGGGAGGCCTGCTCCTCATCGACAACGTGCTGCTTCGGGGTGGGGTCACCGACCCGCAGGACGAGCGCGAGCGGACCATCGACGCCCTGAACACCCGTGTGACGGCCGATGACCGGGTCGACAGCGCAATGGTGCTAGTGGCCGACGGGCTGACCTTCGTTCGCCGCCGCAGCGGCCCGGGTAAACCCCGTCTGCGAGGCTAATCCCGAGATTGCAGGGAGGGCGCAACATGGGCGCACCGCAGCGCATCAGCTACGTGCCGTATGAGGAGATGACGCCGGAGATGCAGGCGGAGATGGAGCGCTGCGCGCGCGAGGGCACTCCGCGGCCGGAGAGCACGGCGGTTCGTGCGCACGTGCCGGCGGCGTTCTGGTTCTTCGCGAACGCGTGGAAGGACCTGTTCAGGGAGGGAATCGTCGATCACTCGATCAAGGAGCTCTGCCGCGTCTACGTGTCGCACAGCGTCAAGTGCGAGTACTGCGGCAACCAGCGCTCGGAGAAGGGGCGCCAGGCCGGCCTCTATGAGGGCAAGTACGACGAGCTGCTCAACTTCGAGTCGTCCGAGAGCCACAGCGAGCGCGAGAAGGCGGCGCTGGCCTACACCGAGGCGATCGTCTGGACCGGCCAGGCGGACGACGCGCTCTGGGAGCGGCTCTACGAGCACTTCAACGAGGCCGAGCTCGTCGAGCTGGGCTGCATGATCGGGCTCACGCTAGGCCAGCAGTCCTGGCTCAGACTGCTCAACATCGAGCACCACCAGGTCATGCCCGGCACGAGCGCCGCGATGGCACCGGGCTTCGAGACGGCGGACTCGCTCGCGGAGAGCAAGAGCTCCGAGCGCTATTGGGCGAAGACCCGGGCCAAGGCCTGAGCGTGCAGGTGTTCGGCGACGCCATCCGCTTCGGCGTCCACTCCGGGCCGCAGAACACGAGCTTCGACGACTATCGCGACCTGTGGCTCCGGTGCGAGGAGCTGGGCTACGAGTGGGTCTCGGACTTCGACCACTTCTATCCGATCCAGAGCGACCCGGACGGTCCGCAGTTCGAAGGGCTGACGATGCTCTCGGCGATGGCCGCGCACACGAGCCGGGTGCGCTGCGGGATGCTGGTGCTCGGCGTCACGTACCGCCACCCGGCGGTCGTGGCCAAGATGGCTGCGACGATCGACCATGTGTCGGGCGGCCGGCTCGAGCTCGGAATGGGCGCCGCCTGGTTTGAGCTCGAGCACGACGAGTACGGCATCCCGTTTCCCCGCATCGGCGTGCGGATGGACATGCTGGACGAGGCCTGCCGAGTCGTGCGCAGTCTCTGGACGCAGGAGAGGACGACGTTCGAGGGCAGGCACTTCCAGCTTAAGGACGCCCGCCTGGAGCCAAAACCCGTGCAGGAGCACCTGCCGCTCGTGATCGGCGGCGCGGGCGAGCGCCGCACGCTGCGGATCGTCGCCGAGCACGGCGACATCTGGAACACGTTCTACGGTGACGAGGACGAGTACCGGCACAAGCTCGGCGTGCTGGCGGGACACTGCGCCGACGTCGGCCGCGACCCCGCGGACGTGCGGAAGTCGCTCACGTTCCGCGCGGTCCTCGACGAGGACGAGCAGGCGGCGCGGGAGCGGGCGCACGAGCTCTACGGCGACCCGCTGCCGGAGCGGCTGCGCAAGATGATGGTCGTGGGCACGCCCGAGCAGTGCGTCGAGCGGCTGCGCGCGTACGCGGCCCTCGGCGTCGGCGACTTCCTCCTGGGCGCACTCGCACCCGTCGACTGGCCGACGATCGAGCGCGTCGCGGACTCGGTCGCCCCAGCGCTGAAGGCAGCCGTCACGGCCTGACTCACAGCCTTCGCGCGGACCAATCGCGCCATCCTGCCGGCTTACGGCAGCTCGTAGCCGGCCGCCGCGAGCGAGCCGGCGCCCTCCCAGCCCCAGATCAGGAGCACGTCCTCGTGGGAGGTGTTGTCGAACCCGTGCCAGTGACCGGCCGGCGTGAAGATCACGTCGCCCGCCTTCGACGGCTCGCTGCCGTCGTCGGTGTAGACCTCGCCGCTGCCGCTCATCACGACGAGGAACTCGTTGCAGTTGGGGTGCCGGTGGCGCTCGTGCCGCGCGCCCGGCGGTAGGACCGTGCGGCCGACGACGAGGCTCTTGGACCCGGCCGTCCGCTCGTCGATCAGGAACTGCACCCGCATGTCGATCCAGCCCTCGTCCGCGCGCAGCCCCTGCTCCAGCGGCACCTGGTCGATCGTCGTCCGGTACGGCTCGGCCATCACTCCATCCCTCCGATGCGGCGGTACGCCTCGTGGACGCTGACGACGAAGTCGCGGTCGGACCGGTTGGAGCTGCGCGCCGCGTTCAGCATCTCCGATGTGGCCGCGCAGGTGGGCAGCGCCATCCCGAGCCGCCGCGCCAGCTCCTGCGCCAGCACGAGATCCTTCTGCTGCAGCTCGACATCGGCGAAGACGTCCGTGTCGTCCACCAGCAGCGGCGCGCGGTAGGCGACGACCGGCGACGCGATCACGCTCTTCAGCACGGCATCGACGACCGCGCCGCGGTCCACACCTGCCTTCTCGACGAGCGCGACGCCCTCGGCGAGTGCGGTCACCGACACGACAAGCGCCAGGTTGATCGCCACCTTCGTGAGGATCGCCTGTCCGTTCGGGCCGATGTATGTGACCTTGGGCCCGATCGCCTGCAGCAGCTCCTTCACGTGGTCGAAGGCCGCGCGGTCGCCGCCGACCATGACGGACATCTGCCCTGCGGCGAGTGTCGCCGGGCTGCCGGATACGGGACAGTCGAGGAACGAGGCGCCCGTTGCCCGCACGCGCTCCGCCAGCGCCACGCTTGCGTCCGGCGCGATGGTGCTGATGTCTGCCCAGATGCTGCCCTCGCGGAGGCCCGCGAGGATGCCGTCCGGCCCCTCGGCGATCGCCTCGATCGCAGCGGTGTTCGTCAGCATCGTGAACAGCACGTCGACCGACGCCGCGAGCTCGCGCGGCGTGTCGGCCCAGCCCATGCCGGCGTCCAGCAGCGGCTCCGCCTTCTCCCGCGTTCGGTTCCAGCCCACGACCTCGTAGCCGCCGGCGAGCAACCGCTGCGCGATCCCGGCGCCCATTGCGCCGAGGCCCGCGAAGCCGACGCGCTCAATCTCTCTGAACATTGGCTCCCCTCATCTCTCGGGCCGCCCGCTCGACCGCCTCGATGATCCCCAGATAGCCCGTGCAGCGGCACAGGTTGCCCGCGAGCGCCTCGCGCAGCTCATCGTCGCCGGCATCCGGGTGCTCACGGAGGAACGCCTCAATGGACATCAGGAAGCCCGGGGTGCAGAAGCCGCACTGAAGAGCGTGTGCCTCGTGGAACGCGCGCTGGAGCGGATGAAGCTCGTCGTCCGCGGCGAGCCCCTCGACAGTCGTGAGCGCGCGCCCGTTGGCCTGGACGGCGAGCATGAGGCAGGACCGCACGGCCTCGCCGTCGAGCTGCACTGTGCAGGCGCCGCAGACGCCCTGCTCACAGCCGACCTTCGTTCCAGTGAGCCCCGCCCCGTGCCGGATGAAGTCCGACAGGAGCGTCCGCGGTTCGACTTCGCCCTCGTAGGCGCGTCCGTTGATGTCGACCGAGATTCTCATTCGGTCGCCTCCTCGATCGCGCGACGCACGAGCTCGGCGCACAGTGCGCGGCGGTGCTCACCATCGATCCCCTCCGCGGCAAGCGCGGCCGCCTCGCGCGGGTCCGCACCTTCGGCCAGCGCCCGCTCGGCCGCGTTCGCGCGCGCCGGGACCGGACCCGCGCCGAACAGGGCGATCGCGGCGTGTCCGCCGGGCGCGACGACCACGGCCGCGCCGGCCGTCGCGAAGTCGCCGTGCGTGCGGGCATGCTCCGCGAAGCCGCTGCGGGCGTCCTCGGGCTGCTCGGGCACCTCCAGCTCGACGAGCAGCTCGTGCGGCTCGCGGGCGGTGTAGAGAGCGCCGCGAAAGAAATCGCCGGCGGCCACGGAGCGTGCGCCGCCCGCCGAGCGCAGGTGGATGCGCGCGTCGAGCGCCACCAGCGCGGCCGGCAGCTCGGCGGCGGGATCGGCGTGCGCGACGGAGCCGCCCACCGTCCCGCGGCTGCGGATCTGGGGATGCCCTACGAAGACGATCGCGTCGTGGAGCAGCGGCCAGCGTGGCCGCACGAGCTCGGAGCGTTCGAGCGTCACCTGCCGGGTCATCGCGCCGATCCGCAGCGGGCCGTCGTCGGATCGGATGTAGTCGAGCTCCGAGATCCCGTTCACGTCGACCACGAGCTCAGGGCGAGCGAGGCGCAGGTTCAGCAGCGGAACGAGGCTCTGACCGCCCGCGAGCACCGTGCTATCGGGCCCGAGCAGCGGAAGCGTCTCGTCCACGGACGCGGGCGAGCGGTAGTCGAACGGAGCGGGCTTCACGAGTTCGCCTCGCGCAGCGCCGACCAGAGCTTCTCCTCGGTGAACGGCGGATCCACTCGCACCCCGCCGAGCGCGTCCGCCACGGCGTTCGCCACCGCTGCCGGCGTCCCGATCGCGCCGCCCTCCCCGATTCCCTTCGCGCCGAGCGGGTTGAGCGGCGACGGTGACTCGACGAACTCCGTGATCACGGGCGGCATCTCCGCGGCCGTGAGCAGGCTGTAGCCGACGAACGAGGCGAAGGTCGGGTTGCCCTCCTCGTCGTAGGCCGCCTCCTCGACGAGGCATTGACCGAGGCCCTGCGCCGTGCCGCCGATCACCTGTCCCTCGGCGAGGAGCGGGTTGACGATCGTGCCGGCGTCGTCAACGGCGGCCAGCCGCAGCACGCGCAGGCGCCCGGTGCGCCGCTCGATCTCGACGACGGCTCCATACGCGCCCGACGAGAACACGAGCTCCGACTCGAAGCGAGCGCTCGCCCGAAGGCCGGGCTCGGCGCCGGCCACCTCTGCCAGCGACATGCTCCGCCAGTCGACCTCGTCCGGGCTCGTACCACGCAGTCGCGCCGCGACCCGCGCGCATTTCTCCTTCAGCGCGTCGACAGCCTGCACGACCGCCGAGCCGCCCATCGCCACCGAGCGGCTGGCGAACGTGCCGACACCGCGCGGGACCTCCGCCGAGTCGCCGAAGCGGAGCTCCACGTCCTCGAGCGCGACTCCGAGCCGCTCCGCCGCGATCTGGGCGAACGTCGTGTCGTGTCCCTGCCCATGCGGAGACGAGCCGCTCCGGACAAGGAGCCCCCCGCCGGGCAGCAGCTCCGCCTCCGCCGTCTCGAAGAGGCCGCCGGCGCGCTCGACGTACATCCCGAAGCCGGTGCCGACTACGCGCTCTTCGTCGGAGCGCTCCTCGGGCTCGACGAGCTCCTCCGCCAGGTCGAGGCAGCGCCGGTAATCACCCGAGTCGTAGGTCCAGCCGAGCGCCGTCTCGTAAGGAAGCTCGCGGATCAGGTTGCGCCGGCGCAGCTCGAGCGGGTCGATGCCGAGCCGGCGGGCCGCGACGTCCACCGTGCACTCCAGGAAGTAGGCCGCCTCTGGCCGTCCCGCTCCCCGGTACGGGCCGGTCGGCACCTTGTTCGTGCGCCTGCCCACGACCTCGACGTCGGCGGCGGGGATGTCGTACACGCCGCACATGAGCATCGCGGTGGTGTGCGCCGGGATCGCGGTGGTCGGCATCAGGTAGCCGCCCAGGTCGGCGTGGATCCGTGCGCGAATGGCCAGTATCCGCGCGTCGTCGTCGAGCGCCAGCTCGACATCCGCCTCCATGCCGCGGCCCTGATAGGACGCCACGAAGTTCTCCTCGCGGTCCTCGGTCCACTTCACTGTTCGCCCGCTGATGATCGCGGCCGCCGCGACCAGCATCGTCTCGGGCGCGGGCGCGCCCTTGCTCCCGAAGGCGCCGCCCACGTCGGGCACGATCACATGGATGGAATCCTCGGGCCGGCCGAGCACCGCGGCGAGCCCGGCCAGCTGACGATGGCTGTCCTGCGCGGACACCCAGACCGTGAGCATGTCCCCCGCCTGGTCATAGGAGGCGATCGCGCCGCGCGCCTCCATCGGCACGGGTGCGAGCCGCGGCAGCGAGTGACTCGCCCGTACGACGTGCGCCGCAGACCCGAACAGGCCCTCGACGTCGCCGCGGACCCGATGCCAGTGGGTCAGCGTGTCCTCCGATCTCCGTGCGTCGAGCACCGGCGCGAGCGGCTCGTAATCGACCTCCAGCAACTCGGCGGCGTCCTCCGCCACCGCGCGCGACTCGGCGAGCACGGCGGCGACCGGCTGGCCGGCGTAGCGGACCTCGTCGCGGGCGAGCAGCGGATGGCCCTCCTCCGAGACCCGGCCGTCCTCGAAGCCCTGCACCGGCAGATCGCGGGCGTGCCCGTCGAGGTCGGACGCGGTGATGACGCCGATGAGCCCCGCGAGCTCGTCGGGCACCGTGATCCGGGCTATCCGGGCATGCGCGAACGGGCTGCGCACGAATGCGGCGTGCGCGGCGCCGGGCGGGTCGATGTCGTCGAGGTAGCGGGTCCGGCCGCGGAGGATGCGCTCGTCCTCCCGGCGACGAACCGGACGACCCACGAGCTCGGCGGTCAAGCGCGCCGCCCCACCTCGAGCACGAGCTTTCGCCCCGGCGACGCCTCCTGCCGCTCCCACGCGGCCGAGACCTCGTCGAGGGGAACGACCTCGCGGTCGACCGTGAGGCGCCCCGCCACGGCATGCTCGAGCAGCCGCCGGTACGCGGATGCCTTGCGCTCGAGCGGCGTCCAGCCCGACGAGATCGCATGGATGGCGCCCTGGCGGTTGCGCACGAGCTCGAGCGGTAGGCGGACGTCGGTGCCCGCTGCCTGGCCCACGTTCACGAGGCGTCCCTCGGTCGCGATCGCCCGCAGCGCCGCCATCGCCGGCTCCCCCCAGAGCGGGTCGATCACGACGTCGAGCCGACCCCCGGCAGCCTGCTCGAACGCGGACGCTAGATCGCCCTCGCGGAGCTCGACCACGTCGTCCGCGCCCAGCTCGCGGACTCGCCCGAGGCGCTCGGCGCTGCGACCGGCGGCGACCACGCGGCCGGCTCCCATGAGCTTCCCCAGCTGGATCGCCAGCTGCCCGACCGCCCCGGTCGCGCCGAGCACCAGCACCCGCTCGCCGCCAATCAGCGCCGCGCGCTCGAGCGCGAGCAGCGCGGTGACGCCGACGACGCCGAGCGCGGCGGCGAGGTCGTCGCTCGCCTCGTCCGGCAGCTCGACGAGCGACTCCTCGGGAACGGCGGCGCGCTCCGCGAGCGTGCCCTGCGCGCCGAAGCCGGGCAGCGCGAGTCCCTCGAAGCGAACCCGCGTACCGGGCGAGAGCCGGGTTGACTCGATGACCGTCCCCGCACCCTCGAGCCCGGGGACGTAGGGAGGCTTTGCCGCCCGCGCGTGCCGGCCGGCGGCCACGCGGATCTCCACGGGATTGAGCGGCGCCGCGGCGACCGCGACGAGCGCGGCCCCGTCGGTTCGCACCGGCTCGTCCCACTCAGCGGCCGTCGGCGCCGACCCGACGGCGTCCACGACAGCCGCAAGCATCAGCCGACCGGCTCCGGTTGCGACTCGAGCGCTTGGAGCACCGCAGCGAGCGCGGCGATCCCCTCATCCGCCCCGGTCTCCGGCTCGATCTCGTCGCGGATGCAGCGGCCGAATTCCGAGAGCTCCTCGGCCAGCATGTCGCGCTCGGGGAAGTCCACTGGCTCGCCGGCGAGTGTGAGCGTCGTGACGCGGTCGAGGGCCTGGGCGTCAGGCCAGAGGCCGAAGTCGGCGCGGTAGTCGAGCACGGCCTCCGTGCCGAACAGTTTTAGCGTGAGCGTCTTCGGCGAGACATAGCTCCCGGTCAGCGACCCGAGCGCGCCGGACTCGAACTCGAGCGCTACCACACCCACGTCGTCGATCCCGGCGTCCGCGTGCACGTGCGTGAAGCGGCCGGACGCCCGGATCACCGGGCCAAGCCAGTAGGCGAGCGTGTCCACGTGGTGAATCCCGAGCTGCATGATCGGCCCGCCCGGATTCCGCTCGCGCTGCGCCCGCCATGCCCGCGGACCGAACGAGCCCGGAAGCGACATGTTCGCCTCGGCGAGCACGACGCGGCCGAGCGCACCCTCCTCGAGCAGCCGCTTCACGCGGCGCGCCGCGCCGAGGCGGCGGAAGGCATGGCCCACCATCAGCGTCACGCCGGCGTCGTCGCAGGCACGCCGCATGCGCTCGCCGGCCTCGACGCTGTCCGCGATCGGCTTCTCGACGAAGACGTGCTTGCCGCGCCCAGCGCATGCGATCGCCTGCTCCTCGTGGACGTCGTTCGGCGTGACGAGCACGACGCCCTCGACGTCCGGGTGTCCGATCGCCTCGTCGAAGCTGCCCGCGGGCGCGCAACGGAAGCGCTCGGCGAACTCGGCGCGTTTCCGTTCGTCCCTGCTGAAGCAGGTCACGAGCTCGAGGCCGGCGCGCTCCGCGGCCGCCGCCAGCCGTGGCGCCCACATCCCCGTGCCGACGACGGAAAGGCCGATGGTCATCCGAGCTCCTCGCGAAGCCAGTCCGCCGCAACCGGCCGCGTCTTGTACGGCACGTTCGCGCAGCCGTGGTTGCCGTCCTCGTGCAGCAGGAAGATGCCGTTCGGCGCCTCGCGGGCCGCCCGCTCGGTCTGCTGCCAGGGGATCAGGCGGTCGAGCTTGCCGGTTATGGCGAGGTACGGCTGCTGGATCCCCTCGGCCACTCCGCTCATGTCGAGCTCGGCGGCCTTGGCCCGCGCCTCGTCCTCGTCCTGCGAGAAGGACTTCGCCACAAACGTCTCGCGTGTCTGCGGCGGCACGTCGTCCCAGATGTCGCTGAACCTGTACGGCCCGCTCAGCCCCACCCCCGCCTTCACCCGGGGCTCGAATGCCAACACTCGCGGGGCGTAGTAGCCGCCAAGGCTGACGCCGAGGAGGCCGACCCGCTCGAGATCGACGTCGTGGCGGCCTGCGAGCGCATCGAGTACCGCGCTGACCGCCGCCTCGTAGTCGGGGCGGATGGGCAGGTCGTAGCCGCACTCTCCCTGCCCGGGGCCGTCGATCGACAGCGTTGCCATGCCCCGGTCGAGGAAGACGTTCTCGAGCCTGAAGAACTCCTCCTTGGTCGAGTCGAGCCCCGGCACGAGCAGCACGAGGGGTGGCCGGCTTTCCCCCTCTGGACGGCGCAGGTTCCCCACGACCCGCCCGCCGCCGAGCGGGACCTCGATGCGCTCCGCGTGCGGGTCCAGGTACTCGTGCGTCTTCGCCATCGCCGCGACCGCCTTGTCGGCCGCCGCGCGGCTGCGCTCGGGGTCGACCAGCCACACGAACTTCGAGAAGTGATAACCGACGGTCGCCCGTGCCCAAGCCTCGCCGGCGGTGAGGCGCCGCTCCTCCGCGGCGGCCTCCTCGGCGAGCCCGGCGTGCATGTCGGCGTTGCGGCACCAGGCGTCGTGCCACTCGTCCCAGTACTCGACGTCCGCGGTAGTGGCGACGAAGTCGTTGTAGTCGACGCCGGCCTGGACGAAGCGCGGCGCCCAGTGGTCAATGGCTGCCTGCACGCGCGCGTCCGGCACCGGCCATCACCTCCTCCGGGTCGTGTCCGAGGTCACTCAGCATCACCATCGCGGCGTTGCGGCCGGGAACGCCCGTGACCGACCCGCCCACGCTCGTCGTGCCGCCGGTCTGGTACAGGCCCGGGATCGGCATGCGATGGCTCGCCCACCCCGGCACCGGCCGGTTCTTGCCGCTGAACGCGTAGCTGCGGTCGCCGCCGTGGAAGGCGCCGCGGATCATGTGCTGGTTCGAGCGTTCGATGTCCGCCGGGCTCTTGACGTACGACGCGAGGACGTGCTCGTCCGACAGCGCCGGGATGAACCGGCGCACGTGCTCGAGCTGGCGGCGGAAGACCGTCTCCTTGTGCTCGTCCCAGCTCGCGACGCCCGCGGGCAGGTCCCACGTCTGAGGGCTGAGCAGCTTGACGGTGTGCTGCCCCTCGGGCGCCCTGTCCCGATCGACGAGCGTCGGCGTCGCAACGAGCAGCCAGGGAACGCCCTCGTCGTGGGGACGACCGTCGCGCACCGCGCGTCCCAACGCGAGCACCTCCTCCGGCCAGCCGACCGTGCCGGCCGAGACGGCGGCCCGCGGGCCGTCGGGCGTCTGGAACTCCGGCGCCGCGTCCGTCGCGAGATAGCAGGCCATGCCCGACATCCCGACGTCGTAGGTGTCGACCCCGTAGACGAACTCCTCGCCCCACACCTCGCGCGGGGCCATGTCCACGAGGTGCTTGACGTGGATCGTCGAGAGCACGGCCCGCCGGGCCAGGTATCGCTCGCCGTCGTCGGTCTCCACGCCGGCGCAGCGCCCGTCCTCGATCACGAGCCGCGCCACCTGACGGCCGGTGAGGACGGTCGAGCCGTGGTTCTCGAGGAAGCGCGTGAGCGCGTCGGTGAGCGCCCCGGATCCGCCGCGAGGGACCGACCAGCTGCGGCCCTGACGCCCGAAGATGATCGAGTAGGCGTTCACGCCCGAGCCCGCGGCATCCACCGGGACGAGCGTCTGGAAGGCCTGCCAGATCATGAAGGCCCGGACGTGGCGGTCCTCGAACTCGCGCCTGATCACGTCCCACGCGGTTATCGCGTTCCGCCGAAGCCAGATCCGCCCGCGCGGGTGCTCCAGGAGCATCTCCTCGAGCGACGGGCCGAAGCCGTGCGGCGTCATCCGCGCGCGGCCGAAGATTCCGTTGACCTCGTCGTACTCGGCGATCATGCGCCGGTACGCCTCGGCGTCGCTGCGCGAGAAGCGGGCGATCTCGTTGCAGGTGCGATCCAGGTCGAGCCACATCGTGAGCTGCTCCCCGTCCGGGAAGGCCACGTGCCCGACGGGATCCGGCTCGAGGTACTCGAGGCCATAGTCGGCATGGAGGCCGAGCTCGTCGTTCACCAGCAGCGGGTTGACCCGGATGATCGTGTGGCCGGTCGAGCACGAGTCGATCCTGTAGCCCGGCCCAAGCAGCTCCTCGGTCGCGGCGCCGCCGCCGGGAATGGCGCGCGCGTCGAGCACGAGACACTCGTAACCGGCCCTGGCGAGGTAGGCCGCCGTGATCAGGCTGTTGTGGCCGGCTCCGGCGACAACAACATCGGCGGTCCGTGTCATCTCAGGGTCTCCTCTCTGGAAACTGGATCGAGCCCGAGGAGCCGCTCGGCGTTCCCGGCGAGGATCGCGTCCTCGGCCTCGGGCGCCAGCTCGAGTCCTCGCACGGTCTCGACGTGCCGCGCGTCGCCCATGTCGAAGGGATAGTCCGAGCCGAGCAGCACGTGGTCCGCTCCGGCGTAGTCGACGAGCGCGCGCAGGAGCGCGTCGTCGTGCGTCAGCGTGTCGAAGAAGAAGCGCCTGATCGAGTCCTCGGGCGACTCGCGGAGCCGCGACCTCGCCTGTGCCTGGAAGTCGTGTGCCTGCCTCAGACGCCCGCGCACGGACATCAGCGCGCCGCCGCCGTGCGCGAGCAGCACGTGCAGCCCGGGGTGGCGCTCCATGACGCCCGCCATCACCATGTGCGCCGCGGTGATCGCCGTCTCGAGCGGATTCCCCACGGTGTTCCAGAGGTAGTAGTCCTGGAACGCGGGCGACTCGAAGCCGCGCGTCGTGGGATGCACGAAGACGAGCGCCCCGGTGGCCTCCGCCGCCTCCCAGAAGGGCTCGAAGGTGTCGTCGCCCAGGAACGCGCCTCGAACGCTGGCGGCGACCTCCACGCCTCGAAGCGTCCCGTCATCCATGAGCGACCGCAGCTCGCCGGCCGCCAGCTCGGGGTCCTGCAGCGGCACGGCCCCGAGCGCCGAGACGCGATCGGGATGATCTCGCACGAGCCCGGCAAGGGCGTCGTTCTGAACCCGCGCCCGCCGGAGGCCCTCCTCGGGGTCCGCGTCGTAATAGAGCAACGGCACCCAGGTGCAGAGCAGCACGCGCTCAACACCGGCCTCCTCCTGACTCTGGAGGATGCCGTCGATATCGACGAACTCCGCGGTCGCCGATCGAATCTCCCTGCCTCCCATCTCGACGACCTGCGCCCCCGCGTCGTCGCGGAACACCCGAGGGCGCCACGCCTCCATCTCGCCCTCCTCGCGGGTGATCTCGGGGACGACGACGTGGGCGTGTACGTCGAGCGTCACCCGGTCACCCCGCGATCGTGATGAGCGCCAGGATGCCACCGATCACCAGCACTCCTCCGAGCCAGATGCGAGTGTCGGCCTGCTCGAGATGGCGCCCCACCATCATCGGCGCCAGCACGAGCACGACCGGCACGCTCACGAGGTTCGCAGCGAGGACGACCGCCACGTCCGTCTCGTCGAGCGCGAGAAGCCGAAACCAGGTCGCGAACGCCACCAGCACCGCCGCCGCGGCCTTGAGCGCCAGGGTGTTGCGCGCGATCGAGCTGAGTGCGCCGGCCAGCGAGCCGCGCGCGACA
>Ga0126312_10001639_pt1 | contig 14782 bp, 14 predicted proteins | sample Plot104A_FD_92537 | JGI IMG/M metagenome (GOLD analysis project Ga0126312, IMG submission 92537) | Serpentine soil microbial communities from UC McLaughlin Reserve, CA, USA - Plot104A | ecosystem: Environmental > Terrestrial > Soil > Grasslands | place: USA: UC McLaughlin Reserve, Lake County...
CCGTCGCGGCGGCGCCGGATCGGAGAGCGTGGCGAGCATCCACAGATGCGCCGCCGGCACCAGCATCAGGCCGGCGTACGGGTTCAGGAGCCAGAGGAGGAGCGCCGCGGCGCACACGGTGAGCGACGCCGCCACCGCTGCGCCCGGCGCGGATCTGTCGGCCAGCTCCGGCGTCGAGCGCAGGACCAGGAAGCGAGCCGCCCACGCGAGCGCGGCGATCACGACGGCTAGCGCCAGCAGGACGATGGCCGCTGAACCGTCGAGCGCGTAGTCGGCCGGAGGGGCGGGAGCCGCCGGCGGGTCGGGCGTGGCCCCCGCCAGAGTGAGCAGCTCGGCCAGTACGAGGCCGGCCAGGAGCGGAGCGAGAAACGCCGCGAGCCAGCGGAACCATGGCCCCACCGGCTCGCGGCGCCGCCGTGCACGGGCGAAGGCGTCGACGACGGCGACCAGTGCGGGGGCTAGCAGGGCCAGCGCCAGCAGCGCCACGACCCACCCCGGCAGCACCTGGCTGACCGCGAGCACGTAGCTACCCGGGCCGCGCTCCGGCGCCTTGCCCTCGTCGAGCGCGGTGACGGTTCGCAGCGCCGCGCGTCCCAGGCCGCCCAACCGGTCCTCGTCGATCTGCTCAACCCCGGCGGCGCCGTTGGGGGGGAGCTCGCCGCTGCCCGAGATCCGCACCGAGTCGTAGCCGTTGTCGAGCAGCACCCCCTGCGCCCCGATGCCGATCGGGAACGAGAGCCTCGCAAACTGCCCGAACGTGCCGGTGCTGCCGACGCGCTGCTCGAGCTCCTGGCGGATCGAGTCCGCGACCGTGCGCTGGAGGCCGATGCCGGTCCGGCGGGTATCTCCCGACCAGGGGACGATCAGCGGTCCCCTACGCTGCCTCGATCCGAGGTCGGACACGACGATCACCGCGTCGACGAGCGCCGGATCGCCGAGCTTGTCCACGAGCTTCTCCGCCCCGGCGTCGCCGAGTGTCGAGCCGTCCACGGAGGCGAGCGTGAGCGTCTTGCGCGTCGGCCGTCCCTCGAAGACGCGCGCGAACTCCAGCAGCGCCGCCGTGTCGGCCGCGCTGCCCACCGCGTCGGGCGAGCTCGATGCGTCACGAGCGGCGACGATCGCTACCTGCCGACGCGAGCGGCCCGCCCGACGGCCGATTACGTTGACCAGGTCCTTGTTGCCACGCGAGAAGCGCTGGCGGACCACGTGGAAGCCTCGCCTCGCGAACCGGGCGGCCACGTCCCTCGCCAGGCCGAGGTCTCCCAGTGACCCCGCACGGCGATTCGGGCGCCGCTGCGCGATCTGGGTGGCCGCCTGCCTGGCCAGGTTCCCGTCGAACAGGACGTCGGCCGCCAGGCCCTGCGGGAGCGGCCGTGGACGGCTCTCCAGCGAGAAGGCCGCGAGGACCAGAACCAGGAGGGCCGGCACGAACGCCGCGCGGTAGACGCGAGGCTCGATCACTGCGCCAACCTACAATCTTGAAGGTGGAGGCTTCGGCACCTCGCATATTGCTCGTAGACGACGAGCACTCGGTCCAGAAGCTGCTCACCTATCCCCTACGCAAGGAGGGCTACGACGTCGTACCGGCCTTGGACGGCCGCGAGGCGCTCGACCGCCTGCGCGAGGACAACTTCGATCTCGTCGTACTCGACGTGATGCTTCCCAAGCTCGACGGCTTTGACGTCTGCCGCCAGATCCGGGCCCGGAGCACCGTGCCGATCATCATGCTGACCGCGAAGACCGAGGAGATCGACAAGGTGCTCGGCCTCGAGCTCGGCGCCGACGACTACATCACCAAGCCGTTCTCGGTGCGGGAGTTCCGCAGCCGGGTCAAGGCGGTGCTGCGCCGGGCCGCTCTCAGCCGCAGCGACGAGGACGATGAGGAGCCGATCGAGGAGGGCGACCTGAGGATCGACTTCGAGAAGCGCCAGGTGGAGGTGCGCGGCGAGCCGGTGCGGCTCACCTACGTCGAGTTCGAGATCCTCGCCGGTCTCGCCCGCAGCCCCGGGCGGGTCTTCAGCCGGACCATGCTGCTCGAGCGCGTCTGGGGCGACTCGGCTTACCGCGACCCGCGCACGGTCGACGTGCACATACGCCACCTGCGCGAGAAGCTCGAGCAGGACGCGCGCCACCCGGAGCTGATCTTCACGGTGCGCGGTGTGGGTTATCGCTTCCGGGACCGATGAGCATCCGGAACAAGCTGGCCCTGCTGTTCTTCGCGATAACGGCGACGGCGTTCTCGGTCATCTACTTCGTCGTTGTGCCGCAGCTCGAGTCGAACCTCAAGGACCAGAAGCTCGCCGACCTCAAGCGGACGGCAAAGGCCGAGGAGTCCCACTTCAACACGCTGATCGGGCAGGACGTCCCCGCCTCTGTGGTAGACCGGCGCGTGCGCGCCGCCGCCGAGGCCACGGACTCGAGGGTCACGCTCCTCAGCATCCAGCAGTCGCTCGGTGGGAGCGGCCCGAGCGCGCTCCGCTTCTTCGTGCTCTCGGACTCCGGCGAGGAGCGGGAGGTCCCCTCGCAGCCGGCGGTCGCGCGCGAGGCTGCCGAGAGCCGTCGGGTGAGGACCGGGTTCCGCAGGCTCCACGGCGTCGAGGTGGGCCAGGTGGCGCAGCCGATCGACTATCGCGGGGAGCCGGGTTGGATCGCGCTGTACTCGCGCGACCTCGACGACGTGGCCGAGACCGTCTCGTTCGTGCGCGAGCGCGTGCTCGTCGCCACGGCGATCGCCCTGCTCGTGGCCATAGTCGGCGGCTATCTGGTGGCCCAGGCCCTGGCCCGCCGGGTGCGCCGGCTCGAGGGGCGCGTGTACCAGGTCGCCCGCGGCCGCTTCGTCGAGCCGCTACCGGTGGACTCCGAGGACGAGCTGGGCCAACTCACGCGGGCGTTCAACGAGATGCAGGAGAAGCTGCGGCGGGTCGACATCGCACGCAAGGAGTTCGTCGCCACCGCCTCCCACGAGCTGCGCACGCCGATCTTCTCGCTCGCCGGCTTCGTCGAGCTGCTCCAGGACGAGGAGCTCGACGAGGGGACGCGGCGCGAGTTCCTGGACACCATGAGCGAGCAGGTCGCGCGGCTGCAGAAGCTCTCCGTCGACCTGCTCGACCTCTCGCGCCTGGACGCCGGGTCGATCGAGCTCGAGCGCGAGTCGGTGGACCTCTCGGAGCTGGCCCGCTCCGTGGTCGGCGAGTTCAAGCCCGCGCTGAGCGACCACGGGACGGAGCTCGAGGTCGACTTGCCGGAGGCGGGCGTGGAGGCGACCTGCGACCCTGAACGGGTCGCTCAGATCATGCGTATCCTGCTCGACAATACGCTCCGGCACACGCCGGAGGGCACCGAGGTGACCGTCAGCGCCGACTCTCACAACGGGGCCGCCGAGCTCACGGTGGCCGACAGCGGCCCGGGCGTCGGGGACGGTGCTACGTCGCACGTCTTCGAGCGCTTCTACACGGGTGACGCGACGCGCGGGGCCGGGCTGGGGCTCGCGATCGCCCAGGAGCTCGCGGAGCGGATGGAGGGCCACCTCACGCTCTCGTCCCGTCCGGGCGAAACCAGCTTCACCCTGGAATTGCCGAGCCCGGACGGAGAAGCGTCGTGAGGCGACTCGCCGCGCTGGCCCTGGCAGGCCTCGCGGTCGGCATCGCCGGGTGCGGAGGCGGCGACAAGAAGGCGGAGGGCCCGCGCAAGGTCGAGACCACGAAGGTCAACGTCGTCGAGAACATCGGGAAGAAGGGCGAGTTCGACCCCGGCGAGGTCTACGACCGGTTGTCGCCGGGGGTAGTGACGATCATCTCGCTGTTCGACGGAGGATCGCTCCTCGGCCGGGGCGGCGAGGGCGGCCAGGGCTCCGGCTTCGTGCTGGCCGGGGACGGCTATATCGCCACCAACGCCCACGTCGTGACAACGGGCCGACCCCCCCGAACGCGCAAGGCGAAGCAGGTGTTCGTAGAGTTCTCAGACGGCAACCGCGTGAAGGCCAGCATCGTCGGTTCCGACCCGAACGCCGACGTCGGCCTCATCAAGGTCGACCCGCGCGGCCTCTCGCTGACACCGCTCAGACTGGGCTCCTCCCATCGGCTTCAGGTGGGCGAGCCGGTGGCCGCCATCGGCAGCCCCTTCGGGGAGCAGCAGTCGCTCTCCGTGGGCGTGATCTCGGCCCTCGATCGCAGCATCGAGTCGCTGACCGCCTTCCAGATCGGCAACGCGATCCAGACCGACGCGGCCATCAACCCGGGCAACTCGGGCGGCCCGCTGCTCGACGCGAAGGGCAGGGTGCTCGGAATCAACGCCCAGATCAGGTCCACGTCCGGCGGCGGCGAGGGAGTCGGCTACGCGATCCCGGTCGACACGGTGCGGCGCTCCCTGCGCGAGCTCCGCGCCAAGGGCAAGGTCGACTACGGCTTCCTCGGGGTGACGAGCCGGGCGCTGTACCCGCAGCTGGCCGAGCGCCTCGGGCTCGAAGTACGCCAGGGAGCGCTGATCGTCGGCATCGAGGACGGCAGCCCCGCGGATGACGCCGGTCTGAAGGTCGGAGACAAGAAGATCGACTTCCAAGGCGAGCAGGACATCCCCGCGGACGGAGACGTGGTCGTCGCCGTCGACGGCCACAAGCTCACACGCAGCGATGACCTCGCCGACCTGATCAGCGCCAAGAGCGCCGGGGACGAGGTAGAGCTCGACGTGGTGCGCGGCCACGACCACCGCACCGTCAAGGTCAAGCTCGGGACTCGGCCCGACAAGCCGCCCAAGCAGTAGTGCGAGACCTGGTCCGCGAGCTCGCGCTGGTGCTGCCGGAGCCGACCTCCAGACGTCCGTGGCGGCGGCTGCGAGCCCCCTGCCGCACGAGCACGTCCTGGCCCCGGTCCATGATGGGGTGCCCCGCGTTTCCGGGTAGGCTGCGGGCGTGCGAGCGGAGCCCGGCCAGGTGACCGAAAGCCGCGACGTCTCATTGACAATCCCCGCGAGACCGGACCATTTGGTTCTCGCGCGTCTGGCGCTATCGGCAGTCTGTCGCCTGACGCCTCTCTCCGCCGACGAGGTCGCCGACCTCAAGCTGGCGGTCACGGAGGCGGCCAATGATTACGTGGACGACGCTCGCCCCGACGAGCAAGAGGGCAGGCTCAGCTTCGCCTTCAAGCTGCTCGAGGACAGACTGGTCCTGGAGCTGGAGGGTCCAACAGCCGAAGTCTCCGCCGTCGAGCAGGAGCTCGGGCGCGCCATCATCGACGCAACGGTCGACGAGTGCGACTTCGCCGAAAACAGAACCCGCCTCGTCAAGTACCTGGGCTCCGGATAGCTCGATGCTTCAGCCAGTAGCGGTAGGCCACAAGAGCCTGGCCGATTACACCCACCTGGCCGGCCGCTCGCTGATAGCCGACATACGCGAGCTGGCCGAGGAGCTCGATGGCTACAAGGTCCTGCACCTATCGGCCACCGCGTTCGGCGGCGGCGTCTCGGAGATCCTCTACACGCTCATCCCCCTGATGCATGACGTGGGGATCGAGGCGGAGTGGCAGGTGATGCTCGGCCGTGAGGAGTTCTACAACGCCACCAAGCGCCTCCACAACGCACTCCAAGGCAGCCCGACGCCTCTGACCGAGGAGGAATGGAAGGTCTACGAGCGCTATAACGCCCTCAACGCGACCGAGATACCCGGTGGTTGGGACATGATCATCGTCCACGACCCCCAGCCGTGCGGCATCCGCAAGCACGTTCCGGACAAAGCTCGCTCGTGGGTCTGGCGCTGCCACATCGACCTGTCCGAGCCGAACCCGGAGGCCATCGAGCGGATCGTGCCCTACGTGCGCCAGTACGACGGCTCCGTCTACCACGTGGACCAGTACGTCCCGTCGGGGCTGGACGGCGCCGGGAAGGTGCACATCTGCCCGCCGGCCATCGATCCGCTGTCACCCAAGAACATGCAGCTCTCGCCGGAGGACGCGGCCTTCGTCTGCGACCAATTCGGGATCGACGTCGACCGGCCCCTGATCTGCCAGGTGTCCCGCTTCGACCCCTGGAAGGATCCAATAGGGGTGATCGACGCCTACCGCAAGGTCAAGGATGAGCTGCCCGAGGTCCAGCTCGCTCTGGTCGGCTCCATGGCCACCGACGATCCCGAGGGCTGGGAGTTCTTCAACAGCACCATGGCGTACGCCGACGGCGATCACGACATCCACATCCTCAACAACCTCAACAACGTCGGCGCGATCGAGGTCAACGCCTTCCAGTCCCAGGCCGACGTGATGATCCAGAAGTCGACCCGGGAGGGCTTCGGGCTGACGGTCTCGGAGGCGCTCTGGAAGGCGCGCCCCTTCATCGGCGGCGCCGTCGGGGGCATTCCGCTGCAGGTCCAGGACGGCTCCACCGGATACCTCGTCTCGTCCCCAGAGCAGTGCGCCGAGCGGGCCGCGGAGATCCTGAGAGACCCGGACCTGGGTAGACAGTTGGGCCGGGCGGGCAAAGAGCACGTACGCAAGCACTTCCTGACGCCGCGCCTCCTGCGCGACTGGCTGCGTATCTTCAAAGAGAGAGCATGAGATCTCCCCTCATCCTCGTTTCCAATCGAGGGCCCGCCACATTCGAGCGGGGACGGGACGGAGCGCTGGTGGCGCGGCGGGGCGGCGGCGGGCTCGTCACCGCGCTGACGGGCCTGGTGGAGCACCGGGAGGCGATCTGGGTGGCCTCGGCGATGACCGAGGAGGACGTCGAGGCCGGCCGACAGCACGGCGGTGAGAGCTTCGACGTGGAGCTCGACGGCGTGGCCTATCGCTGCCGGCTCGTGGAGAGCGACCCGGACGCGTACGACCGCTTCTACAACGTCGTGGCCAACCCGATGCTCTGGTTCATCCAGCACTACCTCTGGGACCTGTCGAACGCGCCGGACATCCGCCGCCACGAGGTCGAGTCCTACGAGGACGGCTACTGCGTGGTGAACAGGGACCTCGCCGAGGCGGTGCTGGAGGAGGCGGAGAGCATGACGGAGGCCGTGGTGATGCTGCACGACTACCACCTCTACGTGGCGCCCAAGTTCATCCGGCAGGAGCGGCCCGACCTCTTCCTCCACCACTTCGTCCACATCCCCTGGACCCAGCCGGACGCCTGGCGCGTCCTCCCCAGCGACATGCGGGAGGACCTCTACGAGGGCATCCTCTCCAACGACATCGTCTCCTTCCACACGCGCTCCTACAAGCGCAACTTCCTGCTCTGCTGCCGCGAGCTTTTCGACCTGCCGGTGGACGAGGAGGCCGGGGTGGTCAGGTTCGAGGGCCGCGACGTCTGGGTACGCGCCTACCCCCTCCCGATCTCGGCGGAGAGCTTCCACCGCAGCGCCCAGCGCGCGGAGGTCCACGAGTACGAGCGCGAGATCCTGCGTCGCCGGCGGGAGCACCTGATCCTCCGGGTCGACAGGGCCGACCTGTCGAAGAACGTGCTGCGTGGCTTCACCGCCTTCGACCTCTTCCTCGAGCAGCACCCGGAGTTCCACGAGAACGTGACCTTCATCGCCCACCTGATCCCCTCGCGCCAGGACGTGCCCGAGTACGCGGAGTACCTGGAGCGGATAGAGGCGCTCGTCGCGGTCGTGAACCATCGTCACGGAACGCCCGACTGGATGCCGATCGAGCTGCGGCTGCGGGAGAACCTCGCCGAGGCCATCGCCGCCTACAAGCACTACGACCTGCTGATGGTCAACGCGATGTTCGACGGCATGAACCTGATCGCGAAGGAGGGCCCGCTCGTCAACGAGCGCAACGGGGTATCGCTCCTGAGCGAAAACACGGGCGCCCACGAGGAGCTGGCCGACTTCTCGCTGTCGGTCAACCCGTTCGACGTGCAGGAGCAGGCAGACGCGATCCACCGCGCCCTGACCATGGGCGCCGACGAGCGCACCTGGCGCGCCCAGGGCCTGAAGCGAATAGTCACCTCGCGCGACCCCGGCGATTGGGTCGACGACCAAGTCGCGGACATCGACGCGAAGCGCAAGGGCCGCACCCCGGTGGCATCGTAGGCGGGGCGGCCCCTGGGCCGCTATGGACCGGGATCCGGGGTGAACTCCCCGTATCGCGGCCGCGGGGGCGGTTGGGCGACGGGTGCCTCCCGGAGCCGGGGCGCCGGCTTGCCGGCGGCCGGCGGTGGTGCTGCCGGTCGCGTCGGCTGCCGCGGCGCAGGCGGTCTCGGCTGCCGTTGCGCAGGCGGCCTCGGTCGCCTCGGCGCAGACCGTTGGCGCCCGCGGCGCCGTCGGCTCGTTCGGGGCGACGGGCGCCGGGCGCGGCGCGGCCGGTTCCGCCAGCTCGGGCGCGGTCGCGGCGCCTCCGCTCGCGGCCGCTCCGGAGGCAGCGCGGAGTGCGGCTCCGGCCCAGCGGCCGGGGCGTGCCGCTCACGCCGCCCGGGCGGGCCGAGCGCAATTGCGGCGCCGGCGGCGAGCAGCGCGGCCAGCCGTCCTACGTTGCCCCATCGCACCCGGCGCAGGAGCGCCGGGGCGCCGCGTGCCCGCCGCCGTGCCACCCTGGGCTAAGCGGTCGTGGCGTACGGCCTCGCCCCGGGGGCCGCTCGATCGCCCGTTGCTATCGTGCGCCGCTCGATGGCGCACTCCTACGACCTGATGCTGCTGCTGGACGCCGATGCTCCCGAAGAGCGCCGGGCGGCGGCCGTGGCCGAGGTGGAGAAGCTGATCGCCGCCGAGGGCGAGATGATCGGCGACTACCGCTGGGGGGTACGCAGGATGGCCTTCGAGATCGATCACCACCCCGAGGCCGAGTACCGCCTGTTCCAGTTCACGGGCGGCAACGACCTGCTCGAGCGCCTGCGCCACAGCCTCAAGATCATGGACGGGGTCCTGCGTTTCCGGATCATCCGGCTCAGGCCCGGCGCGCCGCCTCCGCCAACGCCGCGCGACCAGGCCCCGAGGCAGCGCGAGGAGCGTGAGCCCGACGGAAAGGTGGCCGCCCGGGCCGCCGCAGACGCACCGCCGGCCTGAGTAAGGCAACGGCTCTCTGAAAAGTCGCGGACGTTGCTGCAACTTCCCGTCAGGTCCCGCCCTCTGCGGCCGACCCGCTATGTACCCTCGCCGGACAGCCCGACAAGCCGTCCGCCGAAAGCCGAAGGAAGGACTTCCATGGCAGCTACGAACATCAACGTGGTCGTGATCACCGGGAACCTCACCCGAGATCCCGAGCTGCGCACCACGCCCGGCGGCACGTCCGTCTGCAGCCTCCGGGTCGCCTGCAACACGCGCCGCAAGGACCCCTCGACCGGGGATTGGACCGACAAGCCCAATTTCTTCGACGTGACGGTCTGGGGGGCGCAGGGTGAGAACTGCGCCACCTACCTCCAGAAGGGGCGTCCTGTGGCCGTCGATGGCCGCCTCGAGTGGCGCGAGTGGGAGGACAAGCAAGGCAACAAGCGCCAGTCGGTCGATATCATCGCCAACTCCGTCCAGTTCCTTGGCTCTCGGGAGGGCGCGGAGAACGGTGGCCGGTTCACGCCGCAGAGCGACGTGCCCGCGGACACCGGCGACTTCCAGCAGGCGCCCGCCGGAGCCGGGACCTCGGACGACGACATCCCGTTCTAGACCCGAGGTAAAGGACACAGACAGCAGTGGCGAAGCAGCGTGGCGGCAGCAACGGTGGCGGTCGCGATCGGCGGCGGCGAGACCGGAAGGGCGCTCCCGGAGGCGGGCGGCGCAAGCCGTGTCCGTACTGCCGCGACAAGGTGGACCGCGTCGACTACAAGGACGTCGGCGCGTTGCGGCGCGCCGTGAGCGACAAGGGCAAGATCCGCTCCTCGCGCGTGACCGGCGCCTGTCGTCGCCACCAGGCTCAGCTCGCGCGGGCGGTCAAGCGCGCCCGTGAGGTCGGGCTTCTCCCCTACGTCGGAGAGCGCTGATGGCGCAGGCCATCCTGCTGAAGGAGGTGGACAACCTCGGGGACCGCGGCGCGATCGTCGACGTATCGCCGGGCTACCTGCGCAACTACCTGGTGCCGCGCCAGCTCGCGCAGCCTGCCACGCCCGCCTCCATCGCCGAGGCGCAGCGGCAGCAGGAGGCCGCCGAGCGGGCTGCGGCGGAAGCCGCCGAGCGGGCCGAGGAGACCGCGGTGCTGCTGCGAAAGACCGTCCTCACGATCGCCCACCAGGCCGGTGAGGACGGCCGGCTGTTCGGCTCGGTGACGGCCCAGCAGATCGTCGACGCGGTCAAGCAGGCCCGCGGGCTGAAGCTCGACAAGCGGCGCGTGCAGCTCGACGAGCCGATCAAGACGACCGGGACGCACATGGTCGCGGTCGAGGTGGCCGAGGGCGTCACCGCCGACATCAAGACCATCGTCACGCCAGAGGCGTAGTGCGGACCACCGGTGGCCGTCGCCGTCTCGTCTGAGTCCGCCGGAAGCGTCCCCCCGCAGAACAGCGAAGCGGAGACCTCGGTCCTCGGCGCGGTCCTGCTCACGGAGCAGGCGCTGGACGGGGTGCTCCTCCAGGTGGGATTGCGGCCGGGGGACTTCTACCGGCCCCGCCACCAGCTGATCTTCGCCTCGATGATCCGCCTCAAGGAGAAGGCGGAGCCCGAGGCGGTCGACGCTCTCACCGTCTCCGACGACCTGAGACGCGCCGGCGAGCTCGAGGAGGCCGGCGGCGAGGAGTACATCCATTCCCTGCCGACCGTGGTTCCGGCCGTCGGCAACGTCCTCCATTACGCGCGCATCGTCAAGGACTACGCGCTACTGCGGCGAGTGCTGGGTACCACGCGGGAGATCCAGGAGGAGGTGCAGTCCCACCGCGGCGACCCGCGCGAGCTGATCGAGCGGTTCGAGACCCGGCTCTTCCACATCGGTCACGAGGACGGCCGCGGCGAGATGCGCTCGCTCGAGGAGCTGCTCCACCGGGAGATCGACAAGCTCGAGGAGCTGTCGAAGCGCGACGTGGGCCTCACGGGAACGCCGTCCGGGTTCACCGACCTCGACAACCTCACCGGCGGCTTCCAGGCGGGCAACCTGGTCGTGCTCGCCGCCCGGCCCTCGATGGGCAAGTCCAGCCTCGCCACCAATATCGCCGAGAACGCCGCCGTCGGGCACGGAAAGCCGGTCGCGCTCTTCTCGCTGGAGATGTCGGAGACGGAGCTGGCCCACCGCTTCATCGCCTCGCAGGCGCGGGTATCGAGCGACGAGCTCCGAAAGGGGCGAGTCAAGGGGGACCGCTGGCCCAAGGTCCTCAAGGCCGTCGAGAAGCTGGCGAAGGCGCCGCTGTACGTGGACGACTCGAGCGACATCGGGATACTCGAGATCCGGGCGAAGGCGCGGCGGCTGCACGCCAGGCACGAGCTCGGGCTGATCATCGTCGACTACCTCCAGCTGCTCAGGCCGGAGGGGCGCGCCGACAGCCGTGTAGAGCAGGTGGGGCAGATGAGCCGCGGCCTGAAGATCCTGGCGCGGGAGCTGGACATCCCGGTGATAGCGGTGTCGCAGCTCTCCCGGGCCGTGGAGTCGCGTCACCCGCCGATCCCGATGCTCTCCGACCTGCGCGAGTCCGGCCAGGTGGAGCAGGACGCGGACCTGGTCCTGTTCGTCTACCGCGACGAGTACTACAACAAGGAGTCCGATCGCCTCGGCGAGGCGGACATCGTCCTCGCCAAGCACCGCAACGGCCCGATCGGCCAGCTGACGCTGACCTTCCTGCCGAAGTATCCGCGCTTCGCCAACCTCTACCGTGAGCGCACCGCCGAGCTGAGCAGCCAGCAGAACGGGAGCGAGTGAGCGTGCTGCGTCCGCTGCCCCAGCGCGCCGAGCGCGCCGAGACGCTTGAGGAATGCCCGCTCGGAGCCTGCGACGGGAGCGGCTGGATCCTCGACGAGCAGGACAATGCGCGGGAGTGTGCCTGCCGTCAGCGGCGCATCAGCCGGGCCGCGCACGCCCGGCTCGGCACGGGCATCCCCAAGCGCTTCCGCGGCGTCTCACTGGACCGCAAGCCGGTCTGCGATCTGGAGCCCCTGATCCTCCGCCACGTCCGGCGCTTCGTCGACGAGATCGACGCCAACCTGGACGCCGGGCGGGGCCTCTGGTTCCACGGCGACGTCGGCACGGGCAAGACCTCGCTGGCGATGCTGGTCGCCCAGGCCGCCGATGCGGCCGGGCGCTCGGTGGCGGTCTACTCCGTCCCCCAGCTGCTCTCGGAGATCAGGGGCACCTACGACCGCGACTCGACGGGCACCTACCTCGACCTGTTCGGCCGATTGTGCACGGTCGAGCTCCTGGTCTTGGACGACCTGGGCGCCGAGAAGACTTCCGAATGGGTGCTCGAGCAGCTCTACTCGATAGTCAACGAGCGCTGGCAGAGCTCCGGCTCCGTGCTCGTGACCACCAACGCGCCCGACCCGCGGCGGGGAACCATCGTCGATCAGCTGCGCCGCGAGGTCGCCGAGGTCGGCCGCATCCGCGAGAGCGGCGCGCGGGCCGAGCTCCTGCGGGACGCCGCGCGGTCGCTGGAGCGGACGGTGGCGCGCCTGGCGGAGCTGGAGCCGACCGGTGAGGCGGACCCTCTGGTGCGCCTTCGCGAGCAGGTCGGCGCGCGCACGGTCTCACGTCTGGTCGAGATCTGCGACGACCCGATCCCGATCATGGGTCCCGATCTGCGCATGACAGCCGGCGGCGGATAGGTCCGCTCCCTCCGTACACTCGAATAGAAATGCCTGGAATCGTCGTCGTTGGCGCCCAATGGGGTGACGAAGGCAAGGGCAAGGTCACCGACCTGCTCGCGGAGCAGGCGAACCTGGTCATCCGCTTCCAGGGCGGAAACAACGCCGGCCACACGATCGTCCGCGGCAGGGACACATACAAGTTCCACTTGATCCCCTCCGGGATCCTCTATCCCGGGAGGACCTGCGCGATCGGCAACGGCGTAGTGGTGGACCCGAGGGTCCTCACCCAAGAGATCGACGACCTCCGTCGACGCGGGGTTGACATCAGCGGTCTGCGCATCTCCGCCAACGCGCACCTGATCATGCCCTACCACCTGCTCCTCGACCAGGCCGGTGAGGCCAAGCTCGGCAAGCTCCAGATCGGCACCACCCGCCGCGGGATCGGTCCCTGCTACGCGGACAAGGCCGCCCGCCTCGGCATCCGCATGCAGGATCTGCTCGACGAGAAGATCCTGAAGCAGAAGATCTACGCGGCCCTCGAGCCCAAGCAGCTCAGCCTGAGGCCGTTCGCCAAGGATCCGGCGCTCGACCTGCACACGATGACCGAGGAGTACCGGACCTTCGGCCACCGGCTCGAGCCCTACATCGCCGACACTCCGCCGCTCGTCTGGAAGGCGCTGGACGACGGCAAGCTGGTGGTCTTCGAGGGCGCTCAGGGCACGCTGCTCGACATCGACCACGGGACCTATCCATTCGTCACGTCGTCCAACCCCGTGGCCGGCTCGGCCTGCGTCGGGGCCGGCGTGGGACCCAAGGCGATCGACGACGTGTGGGGCGTCGCCAAGGCGTACTGCACCCGCGTAGGTGCCGGGCCGTTCCCCACCGAGCTCGAGGACGACCTCGGCGAGCGAATGCGCCAGGCGGGCCGCGAGTTCGGCACCACCACGGGGCGGGCCAGGCGCACCGGTTGGCTCGACCTCGTGGCCCTCCGCTACGCGACGCGGGTCAACGGCCTCACGGGTCTCGTGATCACCAAGCTGGACGTGCTCACCGGGGTCGACCCGCTGCAGGTCGCTGTGCGCTACCTCGGTCCTGAGGGGGCGAGCTTCGACGAGTTCCCCTACCACCAGTCGATCCTCCACAAGGTGACTGGCGACCTCGTCCAGCTCCCGGGTTGGCACGAGGACATCTCCGGCGCGCGCTCGCTGAACGAGCTGCCGGCGAACGCGCAGGCCTACCTGGAGTTCGTCGGCGATTTCCTGGGGATTCCGATCGTGATGATCGGCGTCGGCCCCGGCCGCGACCAGATCGTCTGGACGGGCGCGGCAGAGACGCTGAAGCCGGCAGCCGCCTAGTTGTCGGCCTGTGCAGGTCGGCCGGGCGCGTAACGATGGTGGATCGCCAGCGCGTTGCCGTCCGGATCCTCGAAGAACGCCTGGTAACACACGCCCGAATCGAGCGTCTCGCCCTTGAACTCGACTCCGCGCGACTCGAGCTCGTCATGGGCCGCCGCGAAGTCGTCGACCCGCAGCTCGATCGGGTTGTTGTTGGCACGGAACTCCATGCCGAAGGCATCCGACTGCATGACGGCGATGGTGAGGTTGCCGGTCTCGAACTCGGCGGCGGGCATCTGCCCCCACCGCTTCGACTCCTGAAGGCCCAGCACGCCGCCGTAGAAGCCGACGGCGGCATCGAAGTCCCTCGTCGCGACTGTGATGAAGTCGGTTCCTGTGATCAGGGGAGTGGGCGAGGTCATGGGGTGGCTCCTTCGTCGTGGCTTCCGCTCTCACCAGTACGTCGGACCACGCGGCGCGTACTGGACATGGGCGGGCGCCCTAGCCGGCGCGTACGACGTGGCTCGAGACGATCATGTCGTGCAGCGCCCTGTTCTGGTCGTCCCAGAGGGGCCAGAGGTAGTCGAGCAGCCACGGGATCCCAAGGAACAGGCTCCCTCCGATCCACCCGAACAGCAGCTGCTTCACCACGAACTCTCGCAGCAGCCCCGGACCGAGGGTGTACGGCTCCCCATTGTCCCTCACGACCCGAACGCCCACCCACTGCTTGCCAGGGGTCTGCCCGTTCTGCTCGCCCCCGCGCTTCATGAAGTAGGCCCCGTAGAAGATCAACACCAGCAGGTAGCCGAGCCCGCCGAGGACC
>Ga0126312_10001641_pt1 | contig 14768 bp, 17 predicted proteins | sample Plot104A_FD_92537 | JGI IMG/M metagenome (GOLD analysis project Ga0126312, IMG submission 92537) | Serpentine soil microbial communities from UC McLaughlin Reserve, CA, USA - Plot104A | ecosystem: Environmental > Terrestrial > Soil > Grasslands | place: USA: UC McLaughlin Reserve, Lake County...
AGAAAAAGGTATCTCATCGCCATCCGAATAAACCGCGTCCTCGATCTCTAGCTCTGATAACTCGTCAAGGTCATTGGTGGCATCCACCACTGGGCTGGCAGCAGCCACAACAGCTCCCATCATAAACGGTGCTATCAGAAGAAGAACCACAAGTGGTGTTATTATCATATTATCTCTCATTTCTTAAGAGCTCCTACATCAAGAAATACGTGGCGAATGATAACTCTAGTGACAGCCTCTATCTAAAAGATGCTTATAGAACAATCTAAAAGATGCTTATAGAACATAATGCATAGAATAAACACAATAGAAATAGAAGATATGGAAACTATATAGCAGTAGCCGACCCCGGCGCTCCTCCAAATAATAATAATAATTTTTCTCTAGTGTTTATTACACCCTTCAATATCCATAAAAGTCACACAGCTTTTCGCGGCTTCTGCATTGAGCTCAGACGGCTGCACGCGTGACAGGTCGTTGAACTTTATACGAATATTCAAAAAAGTGGTTGTTGTTGTCGACAGTTGTTCGACCTTGGCCTGGCCCCCATACTTTGCAAAGAGCTGCTTGCAGAGAAAATAAAATAGATTACATCAACAAGTGGTACGCTTGTATATGAGGTAAAAACATTAAAGCGACGACGACAACCGCTTTTTGTTTGTATTTTGTAATCAAATCAAAAAACTATTATTATATTAAGCACAAACATGTGTAGTCAATATGCATCATGAAATGATATCACGAAATCTTGACAGGAAGCCCGACGACGTCAAAAAGTTCACAAATGGTAAGGTAGACCTTGCGAATCTTGGAGAGACAGTAATTGGAAGAATAACTCTTCAGCCGGGCTGGAAGTGGTCTAATGATGTGAAGCAAATAGCTAATACAAATAGCTGCCAACTTCCGCATACACAATATGTAATCTCAGGAAGTCTACGAGTTAGGATGGATGATGGAACTGAACAAGAATTTGGTCCAGGCGACGCAATGTACGTTCCTCCAGGGCATGACGCTTGGGTAGTCGGAAACCAGCCGTTTGTTGCTGTAGATTTTACAGGTATGAAGGAATACGCTGCTTCAACGAAATGAGATCATCATGAGGAAAGTTAAGAGGAGCTTTAGAGGAATATACAAAGAATGAGGCTCTAAAGGTGGCACCTAAGGTTAAGCCAATCAGGTCAGTATGGTCCTATTATACAATATATATATATACCTCATTTTGAATCCGTAATCGCAGTACTATGTCCTTATAATCACACAATATGCAGTAAATCCTCCCTCAAAAGGCACATGGTATAATGAGGAGTGCCCATGACCGTGTTATTATTATTATTATTATTATTCTCCAGACCTTGTGTCGCCCGATCATGTGTCTTGCAGTTTGTGCTGAGAGCGGGACAGCCTTCGCACTTTTTGTTTTTAAGGGGTTCTGCTGGCGCAGCTTCCGGCTTCCGCCCCCCCACCCGCCGCTTATCGAAATCACGATATTTGTTGAGCCTTAGCGGACAATATTGTCATTTCCCATGTATAAAGTGAGAAATTGCCGGGCACTTGGATCTAGTTAAGATTTCTACAGTTGTTAAATGACATCAGAAGCATTGGACTGAAAAGGCGGTGATACTGGTGGTGTATAAACCTAAAAATCAGTCGGACAAGAAAGGCTATTGGCTAAATGAATCAGTTTCACTAGGCACTCAGCCAAAACCGAAGAACGACCTTGATAATAATAATAATAATAAGGAAGAACTCGAAGCACTCGCTGATAACGTTAAGCAAGCCTATTATCAGGACTACAAGACAGCTTATAATGATGATGATGATAAAGAAGAGATCGATGATCCACGCTTTGATTACATCATTTAGGCGAGGCAGGTCAAAACTTCAGCCAAGGCCTTGCATGCTTTAGAAGATGTGTGGCAGTTTTCTGAACAATAGTGAGAGCATCGCACATGTAGCAAAAGACTGGATAGTCTTGTGTTTTCCTTACACAGCCGCTTCATGCAACAGAGACATATCCATACTTTTTTCCATTCTGGGTATTCATATGACTTAAAAGCTTCAGGATAGTGAGGCGCAGCAGCTCATCAGGTTTTTGTCTAAAATGTTATGATATGATTGAAAGACTACGTATTTTAATTGTGTGTCCTAATCATTGCAACTCTTAATAATACTCCCAACTGCGGCAGAGTCATTTCTTTTTCTTTCTCTCGCCTTATCATTTTCCTCTTCTATGTGGGAATCTAATCTTCCTATGATATTGAGTGCACAGGTGGTACCTGATGCACAAATCGACGCGGCGATTGAGAGTATTCTTCGCAACGAACCGCCGAAGTTCGTGGTCAAGCAGGAAAGGTTTTATCGAAAGAGAAAATTCTATCCATTAAGACTTTGGCTTGCTTCTGCTTTGCAGTCGTGATCTTGACGACCACCATTCCCTCAAGGGGCTGGCCATAGAGAACCGCCGAGCCTTCTGGCGCCATCACAAGGAGCGGAAGAGCCAGCAGGTCCTCCTCGCCTTCCACGAGCACCCTAACGGCTTCTCTGGATTTCAGAGCCCCCTGCAAGACATCTACTGCTTGCTTTGAGATAACGCCAGCAGGGTTTGTGCACCGAATTTCTTGGGCTTGATAATTCGCAGGATAGCTCCGCTTTGATCTTCTCTCCTTGCCGTCAACGACTGCAACATCTGGTATTATGCCAAAGCCAAACAGCCGCTCGGTGGTTGCATCGCCCACGGCTATCACCTTCTTGGCGTCCTTGAGCAGTGACGATAACTTTTGTTTGGTTACTTTTTTGTCAGGAATGAGCGTACCAAAAGGCCGTTTTAATTTCTGAAAGTCTTCGGGGCTTTCAGGCATTTACTGCTCTTTTTTGTCCTGCCCGTTGCCCTCGGCCTGCTCCTGCGCCTTCATTTCGGCGGCGATTATGCTTATCCTCCCTGCGACCATCTTGGCAGCCTTGGTGAAGGCGTGTGCCTGCATCGACTCGGGCTCTGACACCACTGCAGGCTTGCCGATGTCGCTTCCTTCCCTAATGCGTGGGTGAAGTGGGATTTCGCCTATGAATGGGATCTGAAATTCGTCGCTTATCCTCTTGCCGCCACCCTGGCCAAACAGGTATATCTGGTCGCTGCAGTGCGGGCACTGGAGGTAGCTCATGTTTTCAACCACACCAATGATTGGCACGTTGAGCTTGTTGAACATGCCTATCGCCTTGATTGCGACATTCATGGCTACGTCCTGCGGCGTCGTGACGATGAGGATGCCGGTGATTGGTATCGTCTGGGCTATCGTGAGCGGTGCGTCGCCGGTTCCAGGCGGCAGATCAATGATAAGATAGTCAAGCTCACCCCAATTGACGTCCGTCAAAAATTGCTTTACGATGCCTGAAACAATTGGGCCCCTGTAGATGCCAGCCTGCTGCGACTGCTCATAGAAAAAGCCCATAGAGATTACCTTTATGCCTCCTGTTTCAGGAGGCTGGATCTTATTGTTGACGACCTCTGGCGATGCCTTCAGCCCAAGCATCAGGGGGACACTCGGGCCATAAATGTCTGAGTCAAGCAGGCCGACCTTGGCGCCCGTTTTTGCAAGCGCAAGTGCAAGGTTGACAGAGACGGTAGTCTTGCCGACGCCGCCTTTGCCGCTTGCCACGGCAACGATATTCTTGACGCCGGGCAGTAGCTCGTCCATGCTGAGCGCTCTGCCTTCCATCACGCGGGCAGTCACTCTCATGTTGAGGTCCTTGACACCCAAGCCGTCCATGGCTGCCCTGACGTCGCGCTCGATGTCGCTGTTGAACGGGCATGCAGGAGTAGTGAGTTCAAGCGTAAAAGCTACTTTGCCATCATTTATCGACAGGTCTTTTATCATTCCCATTGATACAATGTCTTTATGCAATTCAGGGTCCACAACTTTTTTCAGCGAGTTGAGAACCTGATCGACCGTTACCATTTACAGAAAATTTGTCTTTACTGTATTTAAATCATCGGTTCGCGGGAACAAAAAGGTCAGGCGGGGAAGACTTTCCGCACGTCCTGGAACCTCTTCCTCAGGGTCACGATGCTGATGTCGCCGGCCACTGCTATCTGCGCTTGGCTCACGTTCTCGCTTTCCCTCAAACAGGCAGCGTAGAGCACTGCAACTGCGAGCGCGTTTGGATCCTTGCCATGCGATATCGGCTCGCTCTTGATTGTGGAAAGCATTTCAAGGGCAGTTCTGTAAGTCTTTTCGCTTACCTTTGCCTTGTTTGCAATTCTTGCAAGGTACTTGTTTGAGTCAATGACAGGCAGCTGCAGCTCTAGGTTTTGCACGAGCAGCCTGTAGCACTTGCCTGCAAATATCGCGTCTGTGTTTGCAGCGACAGATATTTCTTCAAGCGTCCTCGGGATGGCAAGGTCCCTGCATGCCGCATACACGGCGGCGACTATGAGCGCTCTGATTGAGCGGCCCTTGATTATCCTCCTGTCCAGAGCCTTGCGGTAATTATAGGCAGCCTTTTCGATGAGCGTGTCGCTCAGCGACAGTTTGTCCTTTATTGTGCTCAGTATTGCAAACGCATTTTTCAGGTTACGATGGTAGCTTCTATTGTTGCTCGAGATCTTGTTCCACCTGCGCATCCTCTGGACCTTACTTCTCTGCTCCGCGCTGATGGCAACTCCGTTCGCGTCAACGTTAGAGTAGGAGATGAACGTGGAAAGCCCCATGTCATGAAAAGCCAAGGACGATGGCATGCCTGTCCTGCTCTTGCTTTCGATATCCTCACCAGAATACGAACGCCACTCCGGCCCCATCGACTCCATATTGTCCTTGACGACCATGCCGCATGAAGAGCATATCGCCTCGCTGGTCTCAGAGTCAAACACTATAGAGGTACTGTTGCAGAGAGAGCAAACGTCAGTTTCTGAGGCAAGTTTGTAGCTCATTACTGTGCACATGAGGAGCTATTTCTTTTAAGGCCCATGTTTACAATAGCATAGAAAATGCTGCACTGTATTGCAGGTTGCTACATAAGACTTTATCATAACACAAAGGCGTACTCTTTAAACGAGATAACCTGCTTTAGTTAGCAATGCCAGTACTGGCCGAAGACGCCCGCGCGTCTGTTACAAGATCGTTCAGGTTCGAGACTGACGTGCTGAATGTGCTCGACGAGGAGGCGGGGCGAATGGGCATTTCTGTAAACGCCCTTGTAGGGATCATACTCACAAGGTACGCCGACTTTACGCGCTACCTTTCAAAAATAGACATGGTCGTCGTAAACCGCGAGATCCTGACTTCGCTGCTAGACCAGCTAGACGAGGATCAGCTTTACGAGATGGGTATAAAGCTCGGCGAGACCGTGCTATCAGACACGGTTATCTTTTGGAAAAAGGAGCTAACAGAGAAGGCGGTCATGGAATACATCGAGAAGGTGATCTGCCGCTACGGCCATCTTGGCACCTATGACGAAAAGCAGATGCCGGGCCGCGGCATGACCATAGTGGTACGCCACAGGCTCGGGCGGAAGGGCTCGCGCTTTCTGGAGGGCTACCTTCAGGGTGGCCTGAAATACACCCTCGGGCTTGACGCTAGCTTTGAGGTGACCGACTCGTCGGTCAAGTGCGAGATGCCGGCTTCGGGCAGAAAGTAGCGGCGCCTATTATTTAAAGCAAAAGTTCATAATGACCCCCGCATCAAAACTGCGTGTATATTATGTTTGCCATAGTGCACATGAGCGATGTTGTCAGGATTCCACCAAACAGGCTGACTCATTCCCTCAAGGATGCCGCTATCCAGATACTCAAGGAAAAATACGAGAGCATGATAAGCCCTGAAGTCGGCTATGTCATCATGATAACCGACGCCGACACGAGTTCCGTCGGCAAGCTGGTGGCCGGCGACGGCGCCACTTACCATAAAGCCACTTTCAAGGCGCTCACATTTTACCCAAAGTTGCAGGAAGTCGTCGAGGGCGAGGTGGTTGAAATCACTGACTTTGGGGCGTTTGTCAGGATAGGCCCCACCGATGCTCTTTTGCACCTTTCCCAGATCACCGACGACTACCTCAAAAGCGACGTCAAGCAGGGCGTCATTGTCGCAAACCAGACAGCAAGGTCGCTCAAGATTGGATCGAAGCTACGGGCAAGAATTACTGCCGTCAGCCTTGGCAAGGGCGCAGGCATGGGCAAGATAGGCATAACGTGCAGGCAGCCGTTCTTGGGCGCCGTGGAATGGGTTGCCGAAGAGGTCAAGAAGGCCAAGGGAGGAGGAGGCGGCGGCAAGCCCGCTCCAGCAGCTGCTCCCAAGGAAAAGAAGGGAGGCGACAAGAAGTAATTGGCCAAGGAAAAGGCGTGTCGAAAGTGCAAGGTGATAACCACCGGTAAGGTCTGCCCAAACTGCAAGTCAACCGACTTGAGCCCCGACTGGTCCGGCATCATACTTGTGTTTGACCCTTCAGGGTCACAGGTCGCCAAGACGCTTGACATTACGACCCCGAACAAGTACGCCCTGAAGGTCTCGTAAATTGCAAGACCTGCAGACATTTTTTGATGTCCGCGAAGCTCTGGCAAGATTTCTGCAGGAAGACATTGGCTCAGGCGACATTACAAGCCAGACCATCATCCCGGCAGGCAAGATTGCCAAGGCCAAGATAGTTTGCAAGTCTAGGAGCCCGGTAATAGTGTGCGGCCTGGAAGAAGCCGCCATGGTTTTTGACATCTGCGGCTGTGCAAGCGAAATTCTGACTAAAGACGGATCAAGGGTCAAGAAGGGCAGGACTGTCATGAGGATTTCAGGCAGCGGTTGGGACATTCTGAAGGCCGAGAGGACTGTCCTCAACATCATAATGAGGATGAGCGGCGTGGCCACCGAAACCAGGCGGCTGGCAGACATGGCTAGTGGCGCCAAGGTGCTTGCTACCCGCAAGACTGCGCCGGGCCTGCGCTACTTTGACAAAAAGGCAGTCGTTGTTGGCGGCGGAGGCGCGCATAGGATGCGCCTTGACGAGACGATCCTGATAAAGGACAACCACCTTGCGCTTGCCGGCTCGCCAGAGCAATGCGTCACGCTTGCCAAGAAGAACGCCGGCTCGTCAATGAAAATAGAATGCGAAGTCCAGAGCAGCGATGAGGCGATAGCAGCGATTTCGGCCGGAGCCGACATCGTCATGCTCGACAATTTCACGCCGCGGCAGGCTGCAGACGCCATCAGGAAGATAACAAAGTTGGGCCTCCGCAAGAAGGCAAAGATAGAGATCTCCGGTGGAGTCAATGAAAAAAACGTCCACCAGTACGCCCGTGCAGGACCAGATTTTATTTCCCTTGGCTACATCACGCACTCGCCAAGGGCGGCAGATTTCAGCCTAGAGATCACGAGATAGCCAGCATGCGGTCAATCGCAAGCTTGGCTTTGTCTGCGACGCTCTTGGGCACTTTTATCTCATAGACGTTGTGGGCAAGTGAGTTGTACACCTTTTCAAGATCTATCTTTTTCATGTACTTGCACACAGCGTCCCGCTTGATCGGTATGAACTCTTTGCTCGGGTTCTCCTTCTGCATCCTGTACAGGATGCCAGTTTCTGTCGCAACAACGAAGTGCTTTGCGTCAGACGCTCTGGCGTGCTTCATCATGCCTTCCGTCGACAGTATGTGTCCTGTCTTGGACAGGTCGCCCTTTGACATGTGGTACATCGTCGATGAGGTGCAGCTGCATTCAGGGTGAACGAGGAAGTCGGCGCTCTTGAACGTGGCAAGCATCTTGTTGATATCCTCTGCCTTGATGCCGGCGTGCACATGGCATTCGCCGGGCCATATGTACATGTTCTTCCTCTTCGTCACCTCTGCAACATACGAGCCGAGGAACAGGTCTGGCAAAAACAGCACTTCCCTGTCTTTTGGTATACTGCTTACCACCTTGACTGCGTTTGAGGACGTGCAGCAATAATCAGACAATGCCTTGACATCGGCAGTGGTATTGACGTAGCTCACCACCAGTGCGTCTGGATGCTCTGCCTTCCATGCTTGCAACTCCTGCGCGTTTATGGTTGAAGCAAGCGAGCACCCGGCTTCAAGGTCGGGTATCAGAACTTTTTTGTCCGGGCAAAGGATGGAAGCTGTCTCGGCCATAAAGTGGACGCCGCAAAAAACGATCATGTCCGCGTCTGTCGTGTCCGCGTTCTTGGACAGCGCAAGCGAGTCTCCTATAAAGTCGGCTACGTCCTGCACTTCTGGCAGCTGGTAGTTGTGCGCCAAAATAACGGCGTTCCTTTCCTTCTTCAGTGCAAGGACCTGCTTCTTGTAGTCAAGATCTAGCACGGTCATGGCTTTTGATAAACATCTAAATGATCCATAGGCTTTACATTTAAAGTAGTATAATCTAGGAGATCGCTGCCCGGAAAACCAAAATTGCAGGCAATACTTGCCACAATTCTGCGCACAAGATTAAGTTTGAAAAAATCTTGGAAGCAGGAATGGATGCATACAAATATAAACATTCATAATATAACTGCTAGCGAAGATCGTCTATGCCAACACACGGATCACTGACAAAGGCCGGCAAGGTAAGAGGCCAGACTCCAAAAATACAGGGCAAGCCCCGCCTAAGCCCGATAGCAAGGCTCCGCAACAAGGACAACTTTGTCAAGCGTTTTGAGAAGAAGAGGGTGCCAGGCCAAAAGAAGCCAGAGCGCCGCTACGGCGGCAGAAGAAGGTAAAAATCCTTCTACCTACATTTTTAATTAAATGCCAGAGAAAAACGTCGGGCTTGTAGGCTGTGGCACCATCGGGAGCCATCTAGCCATGGCAGTTGACTCTGGCAAGGTTGCAAACGCTTCGCTTGTATCGCTCTTTGATGTTGTCGAGAACAACGCGCAGGGCTTAAAGTCCAAGATGCGCGGCAAGCCTAGAGCATATTTAGATTTTGACAGGTTCATTTCTTCTGACATTGACATAGTCGTTGAAGCCGCATCGCAGGAAGCCGTCAGGAAATTCGGCAAAATGACACTTCGTGCCGGCAAGGACCTGATGGTAATGAGCGTCGGCGCCCTTGCAGACAGGGCTTTCCTGTTAGAGCTCTTGCAGGCTGCGTCGGAAAACGGCAGCAGGATCTACGTCCCGACTGGCGCCATAGCAGGCATCGACGCGGTGAGGAGCGTCAGACACCTGCTCGAGTCAGTCACGCTCACGACCACGAAAAGCCCAAAGGCGCTGGCTGGTGCGCCGTTTTTTGAAACAAGCAAAATCAAGCTGGACAAGATAACTGAAAGGACAGTAATTTATGAAGGTGCCGCTTCTGATGCAGTCAAGGCATTTCCAGCAAACGTCAACGTCGCGGCTGTGCTCAGCCTTGCAGGCATTGGCGCTGACAAGACAAAGGTAAGGATAGTCGCAGATCCGGTCGCAACTACGAACCAACACGAAATCGTTGCTACTGGCAGCTTTGGCGAGATCCGCATAGCCGTCAGCAACGTGCCAAGCCCGGGAAATCCAAAGACGAGTTTTCTTGCAGTGCTGTCAGCCATAGAGTGCCTTCGCTCGATATGCGACGACGGCATGAGAATAGGTTCATGACAATCTGACTTAGTTTATATATGGTTACCGCGTCACCCCCTTACAAGTATGAGTTACGGAAGAAGAAACGACGACAGCTTCGGTCCAAAACCAGTTGAAGCTGGCAAGGAATACGACGTACAGATCACAGAAGTCAGCCGCAAAGGCGACGGTATTGCAAGGATACAAGGATTTGTAATCTTTGTAAAGGACGGCAAGGTAGGTCAGAACGCGAGGATCCGCGTTAGCCAGATCGGACCAAGATTCGCAACCGCAGAAGTCATAAACGGTTCGGCATCAGCTACGTCAACGCCAGAAAGTTAAGTTACTGCGTTCTGACAAACGTTCGCAGTGACATCTCTTTTTATTATTATTATTATTATTAATCAACTCTTACCTTTTCAACAGTCCGCCTTTTCATTATCCCGGCCTGTTGCAAAAACTTGATCACGACCTGCAGCAGTTGCAGCAAGGCAGCCATCAGGCTTTTGTTAAATGATTCTTTGCGCTTTTGCCACCTATATTGGCAGTATCGCTTGGTTGCAAAAGTTGTATGGCGCAATAACATAATAAAAAAGTAGATCGTCACATATAATGTTTAGTCTGCCCTCCAAAAGGAATTATTAGGCGATTTTGTACTGATAATCATACGTAGATGCGCAATAACATTATCGCCATAGTCGCTATTTCCTTCGTGACTGTGGGCGCAATGTGGGGCATAGGCAACATACTCAATCCTCCGGAGGAATCTGAGGTGTCAAATGTTGAAGGCATGCTGTTAATAACGCAAAGGAGCACGTTCAACGACACCAATCCTGACATTCGCGTTTCTGTAAACTCGCCAGAAAAGCTGGTGGTGCGCAACGATGACGTCGTTACGCATGACCTAAAGATTGACAGCAACGGCGGCAAGATCTTAGTAGTCAACACTGCGCCTCTGCAGCCGGGCCGGGACTTCATTACTGCAGTTCTTGCGTATGAGCCTGGCACGTTTGAATACTATTGCTCCTACCACCCCGAGATGCGCGGCAGGATAATCGCGCAATGATGCCGTCGCTCTACAGAAAGTTGACGCAGATTATTTATAGTCACGGGAGCAGGAAGGTAGTCTTGCGTATTGGAGTTGAATTCAAAACTGTAGAGAAGCGGCTGGACAGAATATACTGCTCCGCAGAATGCAGAGCGGCCTTTCTGTTCAGGTTCGACGTGGACGACCATAAGGAAATGTCCGGGCACGACAGGATGCATGAGCTGTCCTTTAGCTAGAGGGCTCCGGCGACCTTGACTATTGTCAGTACGTCTTCATCTGCAAGCTCGTGGTCCAGACCCACTTTTTGGCCTGCAAATTTCGCACTCTTACCCCACACGAGTCCGTAGCGGAAGTTCTTGGCCATGTTGCGGTGGATCTTGTTGCAAACATTCTGCACAGTCGAGCCGTTCTTCATTATCATTGGCTCCTTGTAGTCAGTCTCACCTCCTTTGGGGCGCATGTAGATCCTGATAAAGTCGAGCTTCTGGTATACCGTCTCCTTGAGCGCGTCGATGTTGACTCCGGTGTCGGCCGAGATTGGGATAAAATGGTTGCCTATCTTTGACTGGACTTCTTGGATAAAGCCCTTGTTAACAAGGTCAATCTTGTTGAGTACTGTAAGCGACGGGACGTAGATGCGGTTGCCGTTCAAGACATCTATGAGCTGATCGTCGGTAAGGTTCGGCTCGCGGATTATTACTCTGCCGTTTGGTATGCCGTAGAGGCGCATCATTTCCTTTATCAGCTTCTCCGACACCTTGATTGGGACTTGGGCATTGACTCCAATTCCGCCTGTTGATGTTTTTTCGATAACGACATCAGGCGGCTGCTCGTCAAGCTTGATGCCGGCGTCTGCCAGCTCCTTCTTCAGGACGTCCAGATGCTGCGGCTGGAAAACGTCAAGGATGATAAGCACAAGGTCAGCGCCTCGTGCAACTGACAAGACGCGCTTGCCAAAGCCCTTGCCGGCAGACGCACCCTCAATAACGCCGGGCAGGTCCAGCACCTGTATCTTGGCGCCGCAGTAGTGGAGCATGCCCGGGATTGCTGTGAGCGTCGTGAACTGGTATGAAGCCACGTGTGACTTGGCGTTTGTGAGCCTGTTGAGAAGAGTCGACTTGCCCACGCTTGGGAGGCCAATGAGCACAACTGTCGCATCGCCTGCTTTGCGGACGTCAAAGCCGACGTTCTCGCCGCCGGTATGAACAGTCTTACTGTGGACGTTTTCCTCCATCTCACGTTTGAGGCGCGCTATTTTTGCCTTGAGCAGCCCGATGTGGAACTCGGTGGCCTTGTTAATCTGGGTCCGGTGAATCTGGTCCTGTATCTCTTTGATCTTTTCTGGGATGCCCATTGACGGCTTGCTATGCCACTATTGATGGCAAGACGATAAAAATTTTTGTAAGTCACGAAGTGTTACCCAGCTTGGTGCCGCACTTGATGCAATATGCAAGTTCTTTGTCAGCCGTGTAGCTGCAGCTTGAACAGCTGGCAAGAGATGGCCGCACTTTTGCCCAAACAATCAATGAGATGAGTGCGCGGCGACATACATTTCAAAAACTATCAGTTTCCAGAGCACTTTACGTAAATAATTATCGAGATCATTATGAATGAGTCTGACGCTTTGACAAGCTTCATCAGGCCTAAGCTCTGTTAGGGGATCGTAAACCAAGATATTACTATAGGATTTCTGTAATGTGGTAACCGCATCATCCTTTAGCCAGTGAAGCATAAATAACAGGTTCTTTTCGCTATTGAAAATGTCATTGAAAGCTTGAAGGCTGTCGCCGATTGACCATTTTAGCTGATACCATTCCCTGATATCTTTCCACTGATTATGGTAGCCAACATACTTCGATAAGGTAGCTAGCGCTTTCATCGCATGTTTCCGCTCTTCATCGGACAATGCTAGAAGATCTTGAGCATCATTTCCCACTAAGACATGCGCGTACTTCTTAGCATAACCTAGTCTATCCTGGACAGTTTTTCTGGCTTGATTGTTCCTTAGATCTGTTCAAATTTTGACCAAAAAGCATCGTCGAATGACGCCAGCCCTTGGCTTACTACCTGTGGTAATGACCTTACTGCTTTTGGTAAGTTACGTTTTTATGAAGTGTACCAATGAGTGTGTTCGGGCTCCGGTGGTGTAGTCCGGTTAAGCATTTCGCCCTCTCAAGGCGGAGATCCCGGGTTCAAATCCCGGCCGGAGCACTCTTGCCTCATGCACGAATTCCGAAGGATTGGCTTTCGTCCTCGCGTTACACCGCCCGGCAGTAGCGGCATTACTACCCGTAGTAGTGACAAGGTGATCAGTGATCAGGCCATGCTTTACAAGTTAGCTCTTTTATCGCTAGTGATAGTTTTATCCAATAGAAGCTAGCGGCTCAACTGAGCTACTAAAGCTAGCAAGTAGGTCTTTAATAATACCTGGAGAATATGCAAGCGTGGCAATCGACCAATTGCTACCATACCTTTGGATCACATTACCATCGTTCTTCATTGTAAGGTGCTGTAAAGTCTTCGGTTGTTGGTGTGGAAGAGCTACGCCTGATCAACTGACAACAACTTGACGATTCCCATTGTAAGAATGCCGATCCCAATAGCTGATAGAGGTATGAAAAATAAACCGTGAAACTGAGATTAAGGTGTTTAGCGAGTATCGAGTGCATAATAATATAACATTTGCTACATTTGTTGTAGCAGCTATATCCTACTGTTTTTAGGATTCAATATTTCAGACTTGACGGAACACATTGATGCACCATTCTACCTATCAATTTCGATGGTCAGTTTTGTTTTTGCATCATATATCTGTTGGTCATTAGACCCAATCCTTGGATACTATATATACAGGACGTGTACTTTCGAATTTACTCGGCTAATAGCAGTGACATTGGGTTTTCTTTTCTTGATAGTGAACGTCATCCCTCATGAATCAATCATATTTGTATATTTGACATTTTTCAGCAGTATCCTAACTGTCGCTGGATTTGACCTAGCCTCCTACTCTTTACCGCCATAAACTCGTCATTCATTCTCTTTTTCTGACTTGCATTAAAAACACATTTAGACCAGACTTTAGAAAAATTCCAAGATAGCTATCGCCTTTGACGATGAAGAAATCGAGACCCTCGCCGTCACTTACCTGAACGCCCGTTATTGCTCTCGCGATGGCCTCAAAGAAAAAAACATTGCCAAAAATCATCTCATCAGATGCACTTTGATATTCATGATTAACGGCCACATCGAATCCGGCGTAGTCGAAAGAACGAAATAGTAAAAACAGTCTTGAGAACATCATTCAACAATATATCGAGCGCAGAAACAACCCAAAAACTAGGTTAGAAAGCACCTGACACAATTCAAAAAATAAGGAAAGCGCGTCAGTCTAGCTTTTCCTTTACCTTGTCCTTTGCCTTTTTGGCTTCTGCTTCCATGTCCCTGCCGGTGTCGCTTATCTTTTCCCCTGCATCCTTGGCTCCACCCTTCATCTTTTCGCCCACTTTTTTAGTGTCGTCTTCTATGTCTGACATTAATTCAGCATCGAGCGTCATAGCATATAGGAAGTTGTGTATAATCAAGCCGAACTTGGTTCTGCGGCATAAAGCTGGCTTGCATTGACACATTGGAATTGTCAAGCTGGCTTGTCTGTCATCGTCTGTCAGCAGATTTGTTTTTCTTTCATACGTAAAGTTTGTCCCAAGGCCGGTGTTGGTGGCAATGTGCGGGTCTGACATAATTTCCTGCACGCTCACGTCCTTGGCCTTTTCTTCTTCTATCACTTGTCCTCAATTACCACTCTGCTCCTTGACTCAGCTTTCTTCATTGTTCTTATCCTGACGAGGGGTTAGTTAGTTAGCAAGTTTTTCAATGATCGTAATAATTGATTTATCATGAAAGTTTTGAAAAGTAAAGCAAAGGAAGAAGAAGAAGTATATTGCATTTGATAATGAAGAGTAGCAAAAAAAGAAGAAGAAAAGGGGTGGAGGGAAGCGTCTTCCTTTTTTTTCTTTTCGTGTCCTAGACTATTACTAGGATGATGATGATGACGTTCCCTACTTTTTACTACTAGTTACTTGTTTGCTTGTTTTTTTGCTTGCTTAGGAGCAGTCTACTGCGCTCTGGTTATTTGCGACTATAGCATTTACTCCGGTGTTGGTAGCATCGTCACCAGCTGCAGCATTCTGCTGATTGGCTTGTAGACAGAAGCCC